>JACCDY010371789.1_pt1 | contig 161731 bp, 171 predicted proteins | sample 7446391 | NCBI WGS metagenome assembly JACCDY01 (sample SAMN15323451, study PRJNA562643) | freshwater metagenome | isolation source: river surface water | place: USA:Blue River Watershed | collected 2017-08-18 | reverse complement strand
ATATAATCATATGATATATAAATAAATATATATTATATGGTTATTGCAATTTTAAATGACAATTTGATGATTGTTGGTATTGGATATTTACGTGGTAAAAGTGCAATTGATAATTTAAGAAGAATTATGCCACATGTAAAGCATGTGCAAATGTATATTAGTCATAATGAATGGATACCAGAAGATGAAGAATGGACTCAAGCGTCAATCACATATGAATTTGTATATGTTCCATATATTGAACTAGATACATCATTTTCAAAGGCATTAGATTATGCTAGAAATGTAAATAAACCAACAATTATTATGATTGAAAATAAACTTAAAGATTAAATGCGTTAATCATAAAAACTGAGTATATTTTTTCATCGACTACTTAACATATTCATTCGTAGATAGATAGAATGCCATTCGGTTTCAATAAAGCGTCTTCCGACGTGGAATCCATTATTGGAATTCAATTCGGAATTTTCAGTCCTGATGAGATTGAGCGTCGTTCAGTGGTGGAAATCACCAGTCAGAATACGTATGATGGCAATGAGCCCAAAATCGGAGGGCTCTTTGACCCGCGAATGGGTGTATTAGATAATGGAAAAGTCTGTCGATCATGTCATCAAAGTAATCATTTATGTCCCGGTCACTTCGGTCATTATCGTTTAACTCGTCCTGTATACTTTTATCAATTTATTAGTGTAATTCCTAAAGTACTTCGCTGTATTTGTATTGCATGTGGTAAATTGTTAATTGATAAGGAGATTCATAAGGATCTCTTGAAGATGAAAGGTAAGAAGCGTTGGAAGGATGTGACTACTCTATGTAAGGGTATTAGTCGTTGTGGTCAAGAGACCGAAGACGGCTGTGGTGCCCCTCAACCATCAACTTATAAGCGTGAAGGTATTGCTCGTATTGACGCCAATTTCGGTGATGCAGGTGGTGTTCAAAGCTTAGAAGTTGAGTATGTACATCGTCTATTCAAACGTATTACTGATGAAGATGTTGACTTTATGGGTTTCAGCCGTTTCTGGTGTCGCCCTGACTGGATGATTTGTACTGTTCTACCGATTCCCCCTCCACAGGTGCGTCCATCAGTAGTACAGGATAATAATCAACGTCTTGAAGATGATTTGACTCATAAACTATTTGAAATTATTAAGGCTGATAAACAACTGGCTCAACGCATTGAGAATAATGCAACGAAGAAGGTGATTGACGAAAGTCAAATGATCCTTCAATACCATGTTGCTACTCTAATTGATAATCAAATTCCTGGTGTTGCTCCGTCAGCCCAGCGTTCTGGTCGTCCACTAAAGTCACTCGCTGAGCGTCTTGGTGCAAAAGAGGGTCGTATTCGTTACAATATTCAAGGTAAACGTGTAGAGTTCTCTGCACGTTCTGTTATTACACCTGATCCTAATATCTCCCTCGGCGAACTCGGTGTTCCTGAGAAGATCGCAATGAATCTAACTGTACCTGAACGTGTAACACGATATAATATCAATCGCCTTTATAAGTTCGTGCAAAATGGTGCTGATGTGTTCCCAGGAGCAAAGACAATCGTTCGTAAAAAAGATGGTCGTCCTATCTCTCTGCGTCATATTAATACCAAGGAACTCGTCCTTCGTGAAGGCGATATTGTTAATCGTCACATGATGGACGGTGATATTGTATTGTTTAACCGTCAGCCGACTCTCCATCGTATGTCTATGATGGGTCATCGGGTGAAAGTTCTCCCATACAATACATTCCGTCTAAATGTAGCAGCAACTAAACCGTACAATGCGGATAAAATCGAGGTAATGGCTTAAATACATTACACAACATATAGATAGAGAATGTCTGGTACAATTTACAAAATAACTTGTGCTTCAACTGGTCTGTCTTACATTGGTCAAACAACTGATTACAAATATCGTGATGGTAAACCATATAATTATGGTCCTTCTGGTCGCTGGTCTGATCACGTTAGTTCAGCAAGAACGGCAACTACGCCTCTTGCTAATGCTATTCATGAACATGGCAGAGACAAATTCGTTATTACCGAGCTTGAAAAAGGACGGCTTGATAGTCTTGATGAACTTGAAGCTAAGTGGATTGAAAGTGAAAATACACTTATTCCATTTGGTTTGAATGTGGTAAAACACAGTCGTAACAAACATCATCAGACATCAACCCTTTCAAAGCATTATAAAGGTAAAACCGAATATTGTTCTCTTAGAGCGATAAAAAATCATGGAGTAAATTCTCTAGTGTATCTCATTCTGAAAATGGATGATGGTTCCAGTCAACGTCTTGTTTTCGGACAAAATAAAGAACATTCGTTCGACGATGCTTTGCAATTAGCAAGGGATTTCGCGGATGAACTCGAATGTCCTATTGAAGAAAAACTTGATGATGACTTGGCAACTAAACATGCAGAGTTATTGAAACAATTAGAAGGTAAAACTATCACAAAAGTCCAAATTACTACTGCCTCCAAACTTATTGCGGTCTATATAACAACATCAGAAATGAAAAGTTATAAAGAGAAAATCCGTGTTTGCTTTGGTGGAAAAACAATTAGTAATGAAGAGGCTTATTTGACAGCACTTGACTTTGTAAAACTACTTACTCTATCTATTGATTGTGCAATGGTTGATTCCATTTCCTCTCAATGTCCGCAACAGGTGACCACTGTATAAGATGTAGCAATCTCTTATATGGATAAATGGTGTAAATGCTACCATGGGATTAGATTTCTCCAACTAATTCTGTGATATAATCGCCTAGTCTTCAATGCCCTATAGAAGGGATTGAAGGCGAGACCCTCAAATTCAGGGAAACCCCTAAAGCTTGTTGATACTAAGTTTGTGGTGAAAACCACAGATGGCCTAGGTGAAAGACCTAAGGACACAGTGACAACGCAACAAGATACGAGCTGGAAACAGTAAGTAATGGGCAATCCTGAGCCAAGCCTCTAAATGTAGCTGCAAAGCTGCACATGAGGAAGCGTGCAACGACTAAATGGGGGTCGGTCTATAGAAAACGATGGAATTCTATAGGCATAAGATATAGTCTAGTCCCTTACGAAAGTAAGGGTAGTAACGTTTGATGGAGACGAAATGAACTTACATTGCCCTCAGAGTTATGAGGCTATGGTGGAACTTGAGGAGATCGCAGCGGTTCCTCATCAAATTATTACACCGCGTCATGGTAAACCAGTGATTTCAATTGTACAAGATACATTGGTCGGTGCTTATTATGTGAGTCGTCCTGGTGTCCGATTCAATCGTCGTGAATTTATGAATCTTATGATCCACAATCGTCGATTTAATGGACTAGTTCCACCACCGAAAACAGGAACCAAGGATGCTCCACAATGGACAGGCCATCAAGTAGTATCAAGTCTACTACCTCCAATTAACTTGGAGGCAAAGAATGGTCTATTTGATGATAATCCTGTAGATGAGAATAAAATCATTATCCGTAATGGTGAAATGCTTCAGGGTACTATTGACAATGGTATCTTTGATAAATCCTCTACTGGTATTGTACATGTATCATATAATGATTATGGTCCACAGCAGACAGTTGATCTAATTGACGGTATGCAGAATATGTTGGAAGCGTTCCTTGTAATGAATGGTCTATCAGTTGGTATTAGTGATTTGATTGCAGATGAGAAGACTCGAGCAGAGATGCAGTCTAAAATTCAGGCAAAAATGAATCAGGTCGCAGAAATTATTCTACAAGTCCATCTCGATTTGTTTGACAATAACACAGGTAATACGAATCAACAAGAATTTGAAGACCGTATCATTAGTATTCTCAATCAAGCAACTGATGAAGTGGGTAAGGCTGGACGTTTATCACTAGCAGATAAGAATCGTCTAATGGCTATGGTTCGTTCTGGCTCTAAAGGTAAGAACTTGAACGTGAGTCAGATGATGGCCTGTCTAGGTCAACAGAACATTGAGAATAAGCGTGTACAATATGGTTTCACTGATCGTACTCTTCCTCACTATAAGAAGTACGATGATGGTGCGGAGGCTCGTGGTTTCATTGAGTCTTCGTTTATTCGTGGACTGACGCCACAAGAATTCTTCTTCCATGCTATGTCTGGTCGTGAAGGTCTCATTGATACTGCAGTTAAGACGGCAGATACAGGATATATTCAGCGTAAACTTGTTAAGGGTATGGAAGATCTTGTTATTCATCATGATGGTACAGTTCGTGATTCAAATATGAATATTGTTCAATATGCATATGGTGAAGATGGTGTTAATGCAACAAAGGTCGAGACAGTTAGGTATTCAATTGGTGAACTCAGTCGTCAGGATATTGAAACACGATTCGGTCTCAAAGAGGTCGTATTTGAAGAGATTTTGGAAGATGGTATTGAGCGTGAATCTGATGAAGATGCTCTCAAGACATATGTAGCCGACATCTTGGATGATCGTCAACGTTTCATGACACAGACATATCGATTCGTGAAGAAGAAGGATCAGATTGTAGCTCCAGTAAATCTTACCCGTCTAATTGATACAATTAAGAATCGTTTCAATCTCAATCCTAAAGGACGTACTGATCTCACACCTCTATATGTTCTTCGTGGAATTAAACGCGTAATTGAACGTACTCAGGCATTTAATCCTCAATGGGCAGCAATCCTCCGATTCTACATGAGTCCAAATGATCTAATTGTCAAGTATCGTTTTACACGAAAGGCATTTGATACACTATGTGAAGTTTTGATTGTAAAGAATTGGCAGAGTTGGGTAGTTCCTGGTGAACAGGTTGGTATTTTAGCCGCTCAGTCTATTGGTGAACCTTCAACTCAGATGGTGTTGAATACCTTCCATACTTCAGGTGCATCAACAAAGAGCAGTGTTAGTGGTGGTCTACCACGTCTAAAAGAACTTCTTGAAGTAAATCGTGATCCTGTTTCCTCTTTAACCATATATCTCCGAGATGAATACCGTGAAAATAAGGAAAAAGCACGTGAAGTCAGTCAGGAACTTGAACTTACAATGCTCCGTGACATCACTCGTTCATGTGCAATCTATTATGATCCCAAGGATGAATCGACTGTACTAGCAGAAGATCGTTCTCTAATTGAATTCTATCATCTATTTGAGGAAGGTGCTGCTGAACAACAACCAGCTGGTAAGACTAGTCCATGGATGATGCGTCTTGAATTTGATCGTGAGAAGATGTTCAATAAGAATATTAGTATGTATGATGTTGCATTTATTCTCCGTGATAAATTCGAAGATATTGATATGGTTTACAGTGATTACAATGCACAAAAACTTATTATGCGTATTCGTATTCCTGCACAGGAGAGTCAAGATGGAATTTTAGATTTGAAGAAGTTCCAGAATAAACTTCTGAATGGTGTTATTCTACGTGGTGCTATCGGTTTGAAGTCTGTCTCTTTCCATAAAGAGAAGGTCGAATTTGGTGCTCTAGAAGAACGTGATGGAGTTTATAAAGCAAATACTGAATTTGTACTCGACACTGATGGTTCTAATTTCCTTGAAGTAATGAATCATCCAGCTGTAAATGGTAATAAGTTGTATAGTACTAATGTCCATGACCTTTATGAGCAACTTGGCATGGAGGCTGCTCGTGCTGGATTATTGATTGAATTCCAAAAGATCTTTGATGAAATTGGTCTTAGTACTCGTCACCTATGTCTAATGGTTGATACAATGACTCGTAACGGTAAATTGATGTCTATGAATCGTTATGGTATTAATGAGCGTGATATTGGTCCATTGGCGAAGGCTTCTTTCGAAGAGACATCCAAGACTTTGATGCAGGCATCACTATTTGGTGAAGTTGATCCAATGAAAGGTGTTTCCGCTAATATTATGGCTGGTCAGCCATTACGTGGAGGTACTGCATTTACGCAAATATTGCTGGATGAAGCTGCAATTATTAATATGTATAAGGGTCTAACACCACTAGGTGCAATGGAGGAAGAACCCGATATTGATTATGCTGCATTAGAGAAGATGGGTGAAGCAAATTACATGGGTGAAGATCCTTGCTCAGCTGCTAAATTCCAGATGGCATTGACATTACCACCTGCAGGTGCAGTACAGGATGAAGAAGATATTGTTCTAAATATTCTTGAATAGATGCCTAAAAGTTAATGATGATTTATAATTATGTCTACCTCTAAGCAACCACCTTGGTGCTATTTTTCATGGAATTTAGGACCTCGATGTATTAAATCTTTTAATTGGATAAATGAACCTATTCCTCTAACAGGCAATAGTGTACCAGATGTATTGAAGAATGCTAAAAATTCAATTGAAACATGTGGTCCACCATATCTATGGAATTTTGCAAAAAAAATAATTAATCCATATGAATTAGTATATACATATAAGAAAAATAATATACCTAAAAGTCTAAGCATGCATGTTCCACTGAGTCGTTCTTATTTTAAAATGATTGAGATTCTTCAAATAACAGATTATTTTAAGAGTCGACCGTCAAAAATCTCTTTGACAACTGCACATGTATGTGAAGGTCCTGGCGGTTTTATTGAAGCTATTTATGAAGCTGCAAATCGAAATGGAATTAAAATCAAAGATACTAATGCGATGACATTAAAATCATCAAAACCTCATATCCCAGGTTGGAGAAGAGCACAACAATTCTTACAACGACATCGTCAAGTTAAAATAGAATATGGTCCTGATAACACTGGTGATATTCTAGTTAAGGAAAATAGGACTGAATTTATTCGCAAAACGGGTAAGGTTAATATTTTTACTGCAGATGGTGGATTTGATTTTACTGCTGATTATTTGGGACAAGAAAAACATGTATTTCCTTTATTGATTGCATCAATTAGTATTGGATTGTCTGTTTTGAATCTACAAGGTTTTTTTGTTGTGAAAATTTTTGATTTCTTTGAAAATTCTACTCAACAATTACTGACTTATTTGTCAACCGTTTTTGAAAAATGGTCCATTTATAAACCAGCTACTAGTCGCCCTTGTAATTCTGAACAATATTTTATTGGTCAAGGCTATCGGGGTGCCAAGGAATCTGATATTGCTGCATTAGAAAGATTAATTGAGTTTGGACAGATGCCTGAAAAAATTTATAATGATCTCCCTATTGAAATATATCAGAAAACTAGTCCTATGTTAATAGAAAAACAAAATTTTGCAATGGAAACTCAAATAGATTTTTTAAAAAAAGCTCAAAATCTAGTAGTTAATTGGACGAGTATAACTCCTTCAGGTGAAATACTCCAACAATTATGGAATAATGTATTAAAAAATAGTATTAAATTTTGCAGAGATTTTAAGGTTTATCATTATAATATTAATGATGTTAAATGTGAATTAATATTACCTGATCCGTCTGATTGTAATGATGAATTATATAGTATTAGCGGCGGGGGCCATTCTGAGCTGAAGGACGAAATTGTGGAGGCAAAAAGCGTTCTGCTAAATGTGTGCCCACAATCATCGAAGCCTGATGCTGTGTTAGAGATCCCTGTCCCATCTGCTCCAACATCCGAATCATCCCTGAAAGTTGACTTAGATCTTCCCCAGCTAGAATCTTCTTGAAAAGCTCAGGATGAGAAAGTGCAAAATCTCCTACTTGTGAACGTATTTCTGCTTCTGTCTTATCAGCAGCAATAAGACGTTTAATTATATTAACATGATCAACAATATAACGTGCACGTGTTGCTGGATCGAAATCGAGAGGTCTAGCTGCTGCTTCAGCCATTGATTCTTGAACAGAACGGCGATCAAGTGCAGGAGGGCGATCAGTGAATGAGGCGCGTCCATCGTCCGGGCCAGGTACTAATGGTACTTGACCCGGTTGTCGCTGTTGCTTCGCATCATCGTCCGGGCCAGGTATAAAGGGTGGTTGCTGTGACATACTCTTATTCATACTTGATTAAAATTATTAAATAGCCATCGCACAATAGAAATGTCAACACCTGCGTCCGGATTAGATCGTCCACAAAAACAAAATGAAGTACCAACAATGATTCAACCTCAATTAAACGATCCCGCTATGCAAATGACTGGCCAAAAAGAGGATCCTAATTCTATTGCAGCTCTTGCCACTAAAAGTCAAGTACAAAATGGACAGGCTATTGCAGATTCTCGTTATGATCCTAAAGTTGAGCCTTCCGGTTCATTAAAAGCTCCATTTTTAGATTACAGCCCAGGAATCGCTAAAGATAATATTAAAACACGAGTTATATTTTTTATTGCCGGACTACTTCTAATTGTTTTCATTTGCTGGTATACTAGTCCAACAAATACATTTAAGGGTCTCAGGTCCATATGTGGAATAGTACCTTTTAATAAGATGACACGACTATTCAGAAGATGAGTGATAATGATGAAGTAAATTATTTAGGATCAGGTGATCAAGAAAATGATTATGCATCAGATGAAAATGCAAATCCAGATGAAGATGTTGAAACATGCGAAATTGAATCAGAATTATTCCAATCAAATATAATTAATGGTAATTCATTTCCCGGTCAAACTGACTTGTTTACTGCAATTAATGCTATGAAGAATACAATTTATATGAATATTTTCCAATCCGGTGGTCCAGAAGAGGTTCATGATACGGCACTTTTAGGGAAGTATGTAAATGTAATCGGTCGGATCTGGAAAGCTGTTGGATATAACCAACCCTTAAATGTTAAGGATCAGCATATTGAAGTACAAAATGCAATTAGAACATTTATAGAGATATTAGATCAACATCTTAGAGAACATAACTCTCCAAATCAAAATGAAATGCGTACTCAATTCTTAAAATTACATTTACATTGTTTTCCTTATTGTATGAATGAAAAATGTCTTTCCATGGCATAATTAGGAGATACAGATGCAGAATAATAAATTCATACCTGGGCAAAGCCCAAACCAGCGTAATACTAGAAAACGTCTTGGATTAAATCAAACTTGTCCGCCAGGTTATATATTACGAAAACCATATTATAGAACATTTAAAAATACAAGGGGGTTTATTGCAAGACGCGGGTCAAAAAATGTAATTATTAAACCGAAAAAGAATCGTGTCCTCGTTAAGGCTGCATGTGTTAAAAATATGGCAAGATCAGGTATAAATTATGCTAATTCAACTAATCGTTTAGTAGCACAATTAAAACGCGGTGAACTTGCGCGTTTCGGATATCAATATAGAAATTCTGATGAGAGTCGTTATCAGGCTCTAATAGCTGCTATTGATGCATTCGGACCATTACATGTATATCATAAATTAGATGCTGTGTATAAAGTATTTAGTGTGAAGAATCCACAGGCTTCTATGATATTTGAAGCAGATCGTGATTGGGTAGCAGATAATTTTTCCTTGAGTTAATGTCTTAGGTAAAACCTCGTGAGGACGAATAGGAATGGCTGATACAGTTGAACAAATAACTCCATCTGGAGTAAATTCAGATTATACTAGAATTGTTGTAATTTCTATTATAATGTTTTTCGTTGTTGGATTGTCACTATCAATTAGTGCAATCGCAGAAGTAAAAAAAGATTGGAATAAATATCGTTGTAAGCCTCAATTTATGGCTATGGCACCCATATTTGGGAAGGATACGGCAGAGAATTTTAATTATTGCATGCAAAATATTATGAATAGTGAGGCTGGATCTGCACTTGCTCCAGTTTATAAAGTTCTTTTTGCATCATTGACATCAATCGCAACCTTACTTGAATCTACTAATAGTCTTCGTCTACAAATTGCAACACTCGTTGGTGGAATTGTAAAAACAATTCAGCAATTCGTTGATCGTTTTAATCAATTTGGATTTGCATTACGAACAACTGCAATTCGTATTAAATCAATGATGTATCGTGTATATGGTACAATGATGGCACTTATTTATTTAGGAATGAGTGGAATAGTTACTTTACAAAATCTCCCAGAAACAGCATTAGTTAAATTTTTAATGACTTTCTGTTTCCCACCAGATACACCTATTTACATTCATGGTAAAGGTCATATTCCTATTAATGATGTAAAAGTTGGTGATCGTCTAGCTCATGGAGCAACTGTAACAGCGAAGTTTGCATTTTCAGCTCGTGGTCAGCAAATGGTGCAATTAGGACATGTACGTGTATCAACTAACCATTTTGTTAAGGATCCTAAGGGTAATTGGATAATGGCTGGAGAACATCCTGATGCGACCTCAAGTCCAGATTGGGAACATGGTTCTGAATATCCTCTTATTTGTCTTAATACAGATGATCATAAAATACATTTAGGAGGATATGTATTTTCAGATTATGATGAAACAGCTGAAGGTGATGAAGAGGCTGCAAAGTTTGTTGAAAAAAGAATCAATGGATCTGAATTTTATCATAGAGTACATTTCAAAGAATATGGAGCTTGTATACATCCTGAAAGTATTATTCTTAATGGTAAGTTAGCGAAAGATATTACACTTGGAAATATATTTAATAATGGATCACAGGTTATTGGTTTGATTGATAAATTTATTACTGAGGCTGTTATTCTACCTGATAAAAATAAAACTATAGTTACTCCATCAACATTAATTTGGTCAAATTATTCACGTAAATTTATTCGCGCTATTGATATTGTAGGAGGACGTATCGTTAAATATGATAAACCAATAATTTTCCGTGGACTAATTGTGTCACCTAATAGTATTATTAGTATTGATTCCGGACTATATATACGTGATTATATTGAGGTATTATCTCCTGATACAGAGGGACCATATGCAGATATTTTAAGAGAAAATGTGGGGGCGAACAAGGAAACAAGAGTTATTAAGGCTAAATAGGAATGGATCAACCTTCAGAGGGTCAAAGTCAATCTTCATTTATGAGATTAATTGGTGTAACTCTTGCATTTGGCATAATTATGGCTTTTACAATGGTATATGCTGATAAGACTTCAATTATAAATAATTGGACAAAAGAACGATGTAAAATTCCAATAATATTGACATCGTTTTTATATAAACCATCTGACTATGGTGGATCATCAGCAGATTTTGCACAGGATAATTTTGATTTTTGCATGAAGGAATTTGCTTCTAGAGCATTGAAAATAGCTGCTGAACCGGCATTAGCTGTTGCTGGAAGTCAAATAGATGCACAAGGTACAATCGGTCAATTACAAAATTCTATTCGTTTAATGGTTGGAAATGTATATCGTGATTTTGCTAAACAGGTTGGTCATTTTTACAATCGATATAAAATGGGACGCGGGCAGGCAATTAGAGTTTTCCAGTACCTCAAATCGGCCATGGGACGTCTACAAGGTTCTATTGGTGCTATGGTATATATTGCATTATCAGCATTTGTTTCTGTTATAAATACCATTGAATTAATTGTCTGGATTGTAATTGCAATCATCATTATTTTGACAATTCTATTTATCTTATTATTCTTTTATTTATTTCCATTTACACCTATGATTCTAGTTGTAATTGTTAGTTTAGTTACAGCAGGTTTAGGCACAATGATTGGTGGAGCTGCTAGTGTCTTTTGCTTCCCTGAAAATACACCTGTTATAATGAAAAATGGATCAACTAAAACTATATCAAAATTGGTTGCAGGTGATGAATTACTTGATAATGGAATAGTTGAAGGAATGTTTGTATTTGATGGATCGACGACACCATTGTATAAATATAAGGATATCTTGGTTAGTGGAACACATTTAGTATATTGTCCTCGAATAAAAAAATACATGGAAGTTGCATCACATCCAGATGCAGTTCTAACTGAAGAAAAGGTTGATCGTTTGTATTGTCCAATTGTATCTAGTAGACATATATCTGTATTAAATGGAAATGGAGGACTATCATTATTTTGTGATTGGGAAGAGGTGTCAACTCCTGTTGCTGTAGAAGCATGGGCAAAGATGGTAAAAGAGAAGTTGGGAATTAATGAAGATACAGTTATGGCTGAAGTATTTGCAGGTTTTAATGCAAAGACAGTTAGGGTATGGAATCATGAGAAAAAATTAGTTCCAATTGATCAAATTAAAATTGGTTCTTATGTAATTGATGAATCAATGGAACTAGTTGAAGTATTAGGTATTGTAAAACGTCGTGAAAAATGGACTCCTGGTATTTCTGATGGTGTATGGGTTCTGGATAGAAGAAATAAATGGAAACAATTCTTCCATCCGGCGAATGTTCGTCCTGAAGAAGAAAATATAGATATATATCATTTAATTACGCGTTCCGGCACTTTTACGGTGATGTATGAAGGTGTTGCATATGTAGTACGAGATGCAACCGAAGTAGGCATAGAAAGAATTCGATCTTTAACACCGACAGTTTTATCTGAGTTGAATAAATAGAAGAAAATGCGTCAAGGTTTTTTAGTTACAGGATTAATCCTTCTTGTTATCGCGAGTTTCCTCATGATCTATACCGGCCGTTCTGAGGGATTCATGACTGCCAGTGCTAGTAATGTTGCTGGTTTTACTAATCAATTTATGAATGAGGAGGCACCTATTACTCAGGGATTCACATCATACGATTTAGGTAATGCTGGTGGCTATGGACCTAAGTATGAATCTATGGGTCCTTTTGATTCTGTTGCCCTTAAACCATCTAATGGTCAAAGTGAATATCGTAACACTATGCCTAACGAACCTTTAATGGGTCCTGCATTCGAAGTTGGTCCTGATTCTCTCTTCATGTTTAAGAACAATCAGTGCAAGCCTGAATGCTGTGGTGCATCTTATGCATGTGATGGTGGTTGTGTTTGCAGTACTCCTGATCAGCGCAAATTGATTAATATGCGTGGTGGTAATCGTACCCACGAAGATGGCTTCTAAGCTTTGCTTAGTAGCCACTATGAGCCAGGACTCCGTCCTGGCGAAGACAGGGACAACAAGTTGTCCCGTTCTACGGTCGGCCTCTGGCCGACGCGAAGACGGTTTTTAGGCGTATTCTAAGCTTTGCTTAGTATTGAACTCTCATAATAATATAATATTTTAATTTCATTAAAAACTTATATTATTTTCTTGTTTTTCTTCTTTTATATTTCTTCCTATCTGTGTTTTTGGAAATTCTACTTTTCCGTTTACGAGCACCACCATATGTATTAGCAGTTCCAATTCGTCCAGAAATCCCTGAACCGCCACCTGATGCTGGTGATTCTACCATACTTTCAATAACTCGTGGATCGGGTAAAGGTGCATCTCTCAATTGAATTACATTTAGACCTGGTGTTCCGCAAATATTTTTCATAAAATATTTTTTTATACTTGCGATATCATCCGCATCACATAATTGTTGTACCCAATCACTTCTATTATATCTAGAAGTAATTGCAGGATCAGTTTGTATACCATCTAATATATCTAATTTATGAGCTCGTGTTCCTGATGCATATGCAATAAGTTTATTGAAACATACATTTCCAAATGGAAGTTTGACTGGTTCTGTTATATTACCAATTACATCTTCTACAACATTGAAATATTTAGCTATATCCAGTAAATATTTAATACAAGCTCTATTATATTTGCTTGTATTATTATTCATTACTTTAGCTTGGGCTATATATATAATAATACCAGGTGACGAACCACCATCGAGTTTTATATATAATTCATCATCCGATCTAAGATTCATTAATCTTCCTGAAATACATAACTTCATATCAGTAATTCTAAAATCATCAACGGGCATTGTCATAGTTAATTTTATCATTTTGAAAAATGTCCAAAAATTATATTCTGGTTTTGGACAAAGATGAATTTTAAAATTTTCTAATGGTTTTTGTCTTGCAATTTTATGACGATAAAATGAATATAAATATGGTTGTGTTAACATTCCTTGTCCATTGATCCACACTTTACCAAGAGAATCTTGTAATATAAATTGTCTTAAATACAGATTTTCATTTCTTCTTTTTTCATCTTCTGTATTTATCAAACTATTTAGAGCGACCTGTAATAAATTAGCAATATATTCATGTATAAAATGTATTAAATCATGATTAACTCTAATACTTGTTTCTCCTGTTCTTGGATTTATTTGTTCCTGTGAATAAACAATTTGAATATTTGCTGATAAGAATTGATCTGGAATAATTACTCCTTCTTTTGTGCACAATGGTAAACAATTATAAGGGTGCCAATTATAAGGTTCTTCAGAGAGCCATGTTTCTAATGCTTTACTTTTACAGCATTCTTCAAATGTTGGTGATGGATATTCAAATAAAAAATAATTATTTATTATTTTTTTATCATCTTCAACTTCTAATTTTTGATCTGGTGGATAGTACCCCATCACAAATTTATGTGATGATGACGCCGCTGCCGCTGCCATATCTAATATATATTATCTAATTATTCTCCGGAGTTCGAGGTCTCCCCTTCACCTTATCAACCTTAATAGTCGCAACAGTCGGTGCTTCACCGATATCAATAATAGTAAATTCTGGATGTATAAATCCTAATTGATTTTCCGGTAGAATTAAATATCCATTCATCTTTCCTGATAAAATTTTAAAATTTCTGGATGAATCGATTGTAAAATGAAATATCAATTTATCATCTTTATGCAATGCATATGTCCGACCAAATTGTAAATGATTAAAGTTTTCCATTAATATATGTATACTGTTTGTATAAATGAGTGTTTTGATTATCAATTTTACTAAATGAATAATTAGGATACTAAATGTATGATATAGGAATTATAGGATATGGTATTTCAACATTATCATTATTGTTAATACTATCACAACAATTAAGACCTTTAAAGATAGTTATATATGATCAATACTTCGATGGTGGAATTCTTAACCGATACTATGGATCAGTTCGAAGTAATACAACATGGAGACAGTTTCTAGAATCAGTTGAAAAATATTGTAGTCCAATTTTACTTCAAAAACTTCGTTTACTTCATAATCCAGAAGAAGTGACAACATTAAAAGATCTTGTAACTTCATTCCTAAAAGTGGTTAAATCTTCAATAGCTGCTTCTAATCTTCAAATCTGTTATATTAGTCATGAAGTAAAGACAGTACTTGCAAGCGAGACTAATGCATGGATTTTTGATGATCTTCGTACTAGTCGAGCTAAGACATTAATTCTTAATTACGGTTCTAAACCTCGTAATCTTGGATATGCAAAACCAACATTACAACTCGATTCAGTATTAAATGGTTCAAATCTTCCAACTACTTCTGGTGATAAAGTACTTGTCTTTGGCACGGCTCATAGTGGAACATTATGTCTAGATCGACTTAAATCTCTTAATTTAGATGTTACAGCAATATATCATGGTTCAGTACCTTTTAAATTTGCACGTGATGGTGAATATGATGGAATAAAACAAGATTCTGCCCTAATTGCTGATAAACTCAGTTCTGAAATAAAATTTATATCCGCTGACGATGAAGACAATGTTCGTGCAGAACTTTTAAGAACAGATTGGGTATTATATGCATGTGGATTCGCCCGTGCTAATACATGTCTAAAAGTCATTAATAAAGATAATAATGAAATTGATTTGAATAAATACAATTCGACCACTGGACAAATAGAAAATAGTCAAAATATATTTGGTTTTGGCATAGCATATCCTAATAGTAATATTGTTGATGGGAAAACATATTTTGATGTATCATTGCCCTCTTTTATGAAACATATAGAGTCAAATGTGGAAAACATTTTAAAATGTGTATGAAAAATCAAATGACAGACTAGAGTATGAATAATAATAGCAATAACGGATTTCTAAATATGGGCGCTCCGGCTGCACCTATAATTAATAATGTGAATAATGCATTTAATTCATTGAAGAATACCACAAGGAATTTAACAAATGGTGTTTCAAACGTAGCTACAAATATGGCCAGTAATGTTTCTAATACGGTGACTGAGACAACAGGATTTACTGGTACAGTCCCAGTTATGTTAATTGTTCTGAGTGTATTATTCGTGTTAACATTGGTAATTGTCTATTTCTTCTATGATAAGATTCGTGATTTGATTCCTGATTCAATTCGTATGATTTTTGGTGGCGGTGATATGAAACCGGCTTCTGCTCCTGTAGCGCCACCAGTTGTAAAGCGTCCACCAACAAATGTTGAGAGACCTGAACCAACTCCGGTATCAAGTGTTGAATCTATTTTACCAGGCAAAAAAGAGGTTTTCAATGTAAGTTCTAATCGTTATGCATATGGTGATGCAGAACCATTATGTCGTGCTTTGGGTGCTCAATTAGCAACATATGATCAGGTAAAAGCGGCATTTGATGGTGGTGCTGATTGGTGCAATTATGGTTGGACTAAGGGACAATTAGCACTATTCCCAACTCAGAAGGAGACATATGATAAATTACAAGCTGGACCTGAAGGTCAGCGAATGGCTTGTGGCAAAGTAGGTCTAAATGGTGGTTTCTTTGATAATCCCGAAATGAGATTTGGTGTTAACTGTTATGGTATGAAACCTAGTCAGAGTAAACATGATGCAGCCGATCAGAGCAAGGGCATTCCTATAAGTCCAGATGCGCTTGATTTTGATAAGAAGGTATCACAGTATAAGGCTGATGCTGATAACATCGGCATTTTACCGTTTAGAACTGGAGCATGGAGTTCATGAGGGTATTCCTAAAATATTTATAATAGATACTATTCATAATTTATCTGATCCAGATAAGGATCTTCAGATGATTTATTAGTTTTTTTGAGACGTCCTTTAAAATCTAGAACAAGACTTCCATCTTCTAATAGTTTTTGAATTTCTTCTTCTTTTTCACGTGCCTCTTCTTCATCATATTTCTTGATGTGTGGACTATTTTTAATGTCAATTAGACGATATAAAAAAGATATTACATTATCAAAGAAATATAATCTCGCTCGATCAGATGAAAATAGTGATTCATCATTAAATTCTTTAGAGTAAAATATACCAAGATTGAGTTCATCGAATGTTGTATAATATTCATCATAATCTTTTTGTGTATTTCGATGTTTTGCACCAGGCATAATAAGTCTTGTTCCATAATGAATAAAGAATTCTTTATCAACTGTATATGCCCAAACAAGTAATTTATCACGTAGATCGTCAATATTATAAATAAATTTATAACCTTTGCGACCAAAATCACCTTCAAAAACTTCAGCCATAAGATCAAAATGATCACATCTGCGAAGTTGCACTTTTTTCACGGAATTAGGATCTTCTTTCTTTTGTAAATAATATTCCCAGCGATTTAATGGTTCATACAGCCAGTCTTTCCACGATTTAAAAAAAATTCGATGTACAAAAGCTTCTACACACCGTTCTGAATCATTATCATTATTATAATTATTCATCTTGAATACAGTTTATAAGAATCTATTTATAGAGGAGGATATTGTTTAAATTGTTATCCTTTTTATTAAAAAACTATTGGTATGTGGTTCAATCTCATGCAAATCCTAAGATCAAACACCATCACTTGATGGTGGTGGTGGTGGAACATTTACCATTTCACGTTTTAACTTCGAAGATGTAACATCTTTACGATTTTGTTTAATGTATCGTAAAATTGCATCTGTTTCATCAGGGAAACGTGCACCTTTAGCACGGAAATAATCATGTAACATAGTTTCTAAATGTGTGAATGTAAGAGGTGCTGGATGTTTATCTTCAATTAATTTAACCGTTCCACCCGCTATTTGAATGATTGCATTTTTCATATTAGTTTGTTCAAGAGCTTGAATAATTTTGTCTTCATATGCATCTTTCATTTGACGAGCATTAGTTGTTTGTTGTTGAAATGATTTTGTCAATGTATCATAATGCACAAAATGACGAACATATTTATTGAATTCAGTTGGTAAAATTGCCTTATTTGTGGATGAAGGAGGAGCCGGTTCATTAGCCGGGGGGTAAATGCTTCGCGGTATCATTTGTGTACTGTTAGCGGGTACTGGCAATGACATTCTACTATCAAGATTTACAGACTTTTAATGATTTTCTTGATCGCAGTGACTACAATGTGTGCTTCTCTCTGATGAGGAGTTTCGCATTCGGAAAAATACAATTAAAAAAGTTGATACTGATAATAAAATCATTGAAACAATTACGATAACTGTCAATATAATATATGGTAAAAATCTATCCATCACATACGATAAAATTGGATCTACAATGAATACTTGTAACCATTGGCGTGTCTCTTCAGATTTGAATGACATCACAAGATTTTCAATCGTTTTTTGTAGCCAGGCTGATTTAATAGCAGGTGCATCTGATGATGATTGAGGCATATCTGTGTTAGGAAGTTTAAATTATAGACGGCTTAAGGCGCAGAATGAATAGGCCCGCGCCATCAACAGAAAATAAATGGGAGTTCCGTCATCCATTACAAGCGAATACTCGTGATTCTACTGGTAAAGTTACAATGTCATATAGTTTTCCTATTATCAAGGCTCCGCCATATACTGAAGTATTAACTGGACAAGTTAGTCAGTTGTCAGGCCTATTAACTCCGGCAGTAATGAATAGCTTCTTATTGGAATTATATAATGCCTTTCTACGCGTGCATAGTCATAGATTTGCGAAGAATTATACACCGGCACAATTGATTAAGGTATCAGACTATATATTTAATACAACCTATTTAACTGGCCGTGAAGATGAAGAATTTAATTTTACTATTACACCTGAAAAGATTGATATTACGGGTAATCGTTTTGTTATTTATTGGAATGTAATTGCTGAGAGTGTGAAGATAAAATTATTCGAAGAATCTGAAGAAGAAGAATTGGAAGAGGTTGATGTAACTGGCCTAGTAACTGAGTCAGATGAAACAAAGGGTGATTTTCTCCGGCGTGATTCAGCTGAGGCTCGAAAACAATTAGAGCGTGCACATTTAAAAGTTCAGATTGCAAAACTAAAGGCTGAGAGGGCTATTCAAAAATATGTATTGCGCTACGGTCCAATCGATCCGGCTCTTTTGGACTCAGATAGCGATAATGATAATTCTTAAAAATCCACTCATACTACAACAGAGAACAAATGTTTACTGATTCAATTCTTATGATTGTCGGTGTCTTAATACTGGTCTTTTTCGCAATTTATTTGATTAACCCCGGTATTTTGAACATATTTACACGTGAAGGTTTTAGCGCTAGTAATCCTGATACTGTTCCTCCTGGTGGTAAACGTAACACCACTTCTACTGGTGAAAGCACTGGTACTATGGATGTTTCAGGTAATGCACAGGCAGGTGCTAATATGAATCAGCACACTGCTGGATCACAGGGTTTCGAGAATATGGGTGATTCCGGTTCTGAGGGTTTCGAGTCTGGTCCTGCTAACTTCGGTGATGCTTCTGCTCCTGCTGGTTGCTACCCCCGTGATCAGCTCCAGGCCTCTGAACTGTTACCTCGTGATGCCAACTCCGTCTGGGCTCAACAGAATCCTCTAGGACCTGGTTCTCTCAAGGGTGTTAACTTCTTGAGCGCTGGTGCCTTAATCGGTATCAACACTGTTGGTCAAAGTATGAAGAACGCTAACTTACAGCTCCGTTCTGAACCTCCCAATCCTCAAGTTCCTGTTTCAATCTTCAATAACTCAACTATTGAGCCTGATTTCAATCGTCGTCCTTTAGAAATCAATTAAGGAATACTCAAGAGTAATTCAACATACTATTACTTTAATAGTCAATTGAATTAATTTAAGCATTTGTTGCTGCAGCGGGTCCGCCGACCATCATTTGTTGCATTTTATGCACTTCATTAACGGCTTTACTATTAAAAATAGTATTACCTAATTTATTAGCCAAAAGTGCTAATTTTCTAATGAGACGGAATTGTACACCAACAAAAATGATTCCTAATGCAATTTCACCTTGATATTCTGTGCTTAAATATGGTTTGAACCCATTAGGACCTGATCCAGTGACATGGAATAAAAATGGTATAACTTTGGCGAATCGTCTTATATAGAAAACAACAATTACAAGTGCTAATAATTCACCAATGATTTCAAGTGATAGACGTCCAATACTTACAGTTTCATTATATTCTGGGAATATAGCATTAATGGAAAATCCTCCGATGAATGCACTAATACAATATATAACATTATATTGAATGAGTTCTAATAGTTCATTGAATCGAACGACATCAACGCGTGTTAACGACGCTAAATTGTCAATAAAATGTTTATAAGCATCCGGCTCAGGGCCAATAGTAAATGAGGGCATTCTAATCATGACAAACAATTAGAAAGAGATGAGTGGTCTTGGTTCATGGTTTAATTCTATAATAACCGGAAAATATCCATTAGTTGAAGTGAAATCTGATGTGGATGGACGTAAATATAAAGTACGTGATCTACCGGACAAACAAGAGGCTGCAAATCTTTTAGCGAAGGTTCGAATTCGTCTTGGTAAAGTCTGTGATTCATTAGCATCGAAGTATCCTACAAAACCCCAAGTTCAACGAATGTTACAGAATTTCAAAGCTGATCCTGATAGATTTTTAGAAGCAACTCCTGATGCAAAACATACTTCTTATAGTGTCAATAAAGGTGAAACAATACATATGTGTTTACGTCAACGTAATGGACCGGATGAAAGTCTTGTAGAAGAAGATATAATTATGTTTGTTGGTTTACATGAATTAGCTCATACCATCACTAAAAGTATCGGACATGAACCTGAATTCTGGAATAATTTTGGCTGGTTACTTAAAGAAGCTGAAGCCCTAGGATTATATAATTACCGTGATTTTAAGGCACATCCGGTACCTTATTGTGGTGTTCGTATTACTGATCAACCACGTTATGATCCGGCACGTGATGAAAGTAATTATGGTTCGAGTAAAGGAAATAATCAAACAAGTATACTGCAAATTGGAAGAATGTTTAATGGAGTATAAATACCACGTTTTAGTCCCATACAAATACACTAATAGCCAGTAGAATGGAGTCTGATTTAGATTTGATGGATGCCATACAAAAAGTCCAAACACTTGAGACTCTGGTTCCTATGAGTATTACTATTAAATGCTGGTCATATGAAACTGGACGTTTTGAAGAAATTATAATCGATAATATTTATCCGTTTAATACTATTAACGATTTAAAATTACGATTATATTCAATAAAAAAATCATCAGAATGGTTACCGAATTATGTTTTTTTCGGTGAAGTATTTGGTCCGGTTACTGAAGGACCAAAAGATAGATTTAGAACAATTGGATTTTCTTGGAGTTCAATTGATGATCTAGTCACTCAAGGAATGTTTCTAGTATCACCTCTAAAAATTACTAATCAAGGTTCACAACCAAATTATACTTTTGTTGACAATATGGGACAGCCTATCACAAATGCATTTGAAAATTATAGTCGCCAAATTATTGAAGATTGTTGGCCTAATCAAAATGAAGTTGTAATTTATGCATTTTGTCTTGATGATCTATTACTTAATTTTGGTGTTGCGGAAAACAATTTACCATCTAAATCAAATTGGTATGGTCGTTTTTCAATGTATTTTCCGGCATTAACATATGAAACTATTAAACCATCAGTAAAAGATATTCAAAATAGTGATGTCTTATTGAAATATTATTTGGCAAATAATCAAATTATATCAAATATTGAAGATTTAATTACCAATGATGTTCAAACTGTTAATCTTTCAATTGAGAATATCTTAGCTCTTCAACTTCTTTTTGATAGTAAAACTTCTGAAGAAGAAAATACTATTCCATTCATTTCAGTTGAAGATACATTTTTTGAAACTGATGTAAATAGTCGACGTCCCTTTACACGTTTTCTACCATTAAATAATGAACCAGTTACTAAAATTCATATCAAAGGTGTTTTACCCATTCCTGATATAAGAGATTATGGACTCATTAGTCAATGGAGATTAATTGATAATCCAGATGATAATGGTGATTTTATGTTTATGAAGATTTTAACCAAAGATATTGACGAAGGAGGATTACCCTTATATGGTACATTACAAATATATGATGATGGTGCAGCAAATTTTACACTTCTTCCTTCTAAACAACATCGTCGTGGATTAGATCCTCAATCTGATCTGAAAGATTTAGATAAAATAATTTTCGAAGCAACCAAAGATACATTTCTTCATGGAAGAGATCTCATTCTAAATGAAATAAGTCTTACACTTAGTTTAAAATTAGAAACTAAACAAAAACAACTCTCTAAAAGTCTTCTTCAAAAAAGGGTGAAATACTTCTCCCCTTTCTTGCAAGAAATACCTATTTATTCAACTGAACTTCCAAATCCTATTATTATGTTGCGTTATAAAGCTGTTAGTAATTATGAATCCGAAAACAATATTTTTACATTTATACGTCAAATTATTCCTCAATTCCCTAATTTATCAGCAAGATATGTGCCTCCTGAATTCTTAGCAGCAATTTCTACTGAATTTAATATTACTCATGAAGATGCTATCGGTTATTATCATGATTTTTTAGATCGAGCAGAATCATTTCAAATATTATCTCCAGAATTAGGCACTTTTACACCACTAAAAAATAGTGGTATTGATATTTTAGTTTATGGAAAATTCCCTATTTATTATATTCGTATTAGTCGTTGTCAATCAATATATCATTTGCAACGTATAAATACAATTCTGTCCTTGTTCTTAACTGCAGATATAAATCCTTCAATTAAAACTTCAATTGAAGAAGCAATCTCTGAATTAGAACCTGTTGTAAATGAAATAATTGTGCCTGAAAATACAATGATTACGAGGAAAAAACAATTAGAAGAAGAATTGTTTATCAATGATCTAGATTCAAGTGATGACATTGAAGAGGCATTGGCTGAAAAGGTAGATGCTGGAAAACAATTAGAATTAGATGAATTAGATTTTTTCGGAGGAGGAGGCGAAGTGACTGGCGACTCAGGACAAAGTGGTGGGGCAAAACCAAAACCGCCAATCAATAAAGATGAAGATCCAAATCTACGTGCAAAATCATACTATCTAATTCAATTAAATAAAGCGGATCCTCGTCTTTTTGACTTCAAACCCGCCCTAAAAGACCAAATGATTTATTCACGTAAATGTCAGGTTGAATCAAATAAACAACCGATTGTTCTAAGTCAAAAAGAATACGATCGTATGAAAAAAGAATATGCAGATGATACTGATTTCCGCATTGTCGATTTCCCATTACCAGCAGATGCTCCAGAACCTACAATTGACGAAAATACTTTAACAGTAATGAAATATGGTACCGATCCAAATAAACCAAATTATTATATGTGTCCTCAATATTTCTGTTTACTTGATCGTATTCCTATAAAGAAATCTGAATTCAAAGGCACAGAATGGAGACAAAATTATCAACACGACTATCCGAAAGATAAAGATACATGTCCTTTTTGTGGCGGAAAATTAATTGTAAATGTTGATGTAGGGCGGGTTGGTTATACAGTATTAGAACGTGGACCCATTAAAAAATCCGTTTCAATTCCAACCGATATTGTATTCGCCAAGGGAACTACTCATCCTGAAGATTTTGAATTACCTTGTTGTGTTGTAAAAACAAAATTCCATTATATAACGGATAAAGCATTTGCACCATTTTTAAAATTAGAAAAGAAGAAAGCAGTAATTACTAATGGTGAAATTGAAGATCAAAAAATAGAAGAATTACTAAACGAGGAAAATGATGATGAACTGATTGATTATGTTATGATTCGATCACAATTAGATCATAAATATATTTTAACAGCGGATAAACATCCATTAGCTCCAGGGAAATTTGCATTACTAAATGCTGGTCTGGATAGTTATTTTGGTCAAAACTCATCGTCATTAGTAAAACGTGTTATTAGTCAAAAAATTAGTAAGGTGAAAGGGTCAAAAGGAATGATAAGAATGGGCGTTCATGCAAATCTTCGTCCAAATGATCCTAATAGATTTTTCGGTTTACTTGCACCTTATATTCATAAAAATACAATTGATGAAGTTCGTCAAAGATGTCATGAAGTTTTTACACCAAAAATCTTCCTTCATGCTAATTATGGAAATCTTGTTCTTGAATTCTATGATCCATGCCAAACTCCTCCATCACAAGATCAACTTGCGCAATGGATGAATACTTACTTCGGTACAATCTTGAATGAAAAAAATAAATATGACAGTCAACGTCTCTATATGTCATATGCAAATTTCATTAATTATCTAGATAGTAAAACAACAACTAAAGAATATAGAGTATTTGCTCCAATGTTAGCTTATAAATCATTATTTACTGAAAATGGTATTGTATTCATAATTTTAGAATATGATAGTCAAAATTTGGAGAAAGAACCACAGGTAATTTGTCCACCATATGGATATAATCCAGATGTTCATGGAGGCTGTGACTTTGCTTTTGTTTTGAGAGATGAAACAGGTCTTTATGAATCATTATTCTTTTTTGAATATGTTGAACCAACAAAAACATTGGCTGAAGGTATAATTACACATATGCGAATTAATCCCGAGATAAAACGCGGTGATGCAATGACTGCAATTAATGCCACATCAAAAATTATTCAGCGCATCAAAGAATTCACCTCTAATTGTGAATATAAAGGTCGTGCAATCTATACAGCTGGCAGTATGGTAAAAACTCAAGATCTAATTACACTTTCTCAATTAATGACATTACCAATTAAAAAGTTGGTTGAAGGTGTTGTTCGTGATATTTATAATCATATTGTTGGTGTTACATTTCAATTAGGAACAGGTCGTTTAATTCCTCTTCCAGTCGCGGACGATGGATATATACCATTAGATTTATTCGTTCATTTCGATTGGGAAAATACTCCAATTACAACTGCTGATAAAATTATTGATTTTTATGAACATTATTTGGGTGATATTACAAGTCGACATGAAGGTTATAAAATAGATGCTATTTTGAAAAGAACTGATTCGAAAGCTGTTACGGCTATTCGTTTGAAGAATGGAACTATTATACCTGCTCGTGGTTATGTTGAGAATTTCTCTCCTGAATTACAATCTATGATTAAGACTATTAATGCGGCTCCAGAATATACTTTGAATAGAAGTGCGATTGTAACTGTTCAAGATGAATGTGCAGAGACCAAGCAAGAACAGGAAGAATTGCCTGAAGATTTAGCGACAATTAGTCGTGAACAATTAGAAGAATTATATCAGCATTTCAGATTAACCTTTGCTAATTGGTTATCAGAAGTTGCATCAAAAGATCTTCGAAACCAGATTGAAAAAATAATTTTTCCTAGACAACAACTTCCTATCTTTGAGAAACGTAAGCGTCTAATAATTCTTCTTAACAGTGAATTAAGTCGTTGGTTCGTTGAAAGTGAAGATTATATTCCAAATAAACCATTTATAAAACGTCGTGATTGTCTTAAAATAACTAATCCAGGTAAATGTTCTGATGCATGTATATGGCAAGAAACATCATGCAGAATTCATATTCCTGATAAATCTCCCCCTTTCATGGTTTTAACTAAAGATCTTTTCATACAAAAACTAATTGATGAACTTATTCTTTTCCGTCAAAAACGAATGGAATTATTAGATCGTCATGTTAAAACGACAGTTGATTTGAAGACAGCCATAAGAGTTAATGGACAATGGATTTTACCTGAAAGTTCTACTTCATGGATTGAATTAATGAAGAAAGACTGGGCTCTTGGTAAAAGAGAGGAACCTAAGTTCTTCGAAGAGATAGTTGTAAAGAAACCTGAAACTAATATTGAAGGTGAAGAAGTTGAACCAGAAGAAGAAGTTGCTAGACCAGAATTTATGTATGCACTTGGTGAAGAATTACTCGATAAATTAAATATTATAGGACAAACACGTTTATGGTCACTTTATGATCCTGGATCTTTGAAAACTCTTTTAGAAATGACTAAATTAAATATTATAGATCTTGGATTACAAGAAGATGCATCCGTTCTATCTGATGAAGCCGCTCGATCAATTGTTAAAAAACAACAAATTGCTGTTTATATAATTAAAAATACTGTTGATAGTGAACAAATTTCTATGAAATTATATCTTCCTGAAAGCTACAAGGAACAAAGATTAGAACCATTTGCTCGCACATATGTTCAACTTGACTTTTTACAAGATGATGGTACAATTCGCTCAAATACAACTATGCTTATCTCTAATCGTACTTTCAAAAGTGATATACTTGTAAACGAACTCCCTAACCGTCTGCAGACACTATATAATAATCGTCAGCGGATGGCATTAAAAGGATTGGTTGATTATGTAACTATTCCCTCTGCTCCTATTAATGAAAATGCTGCAACTATACCATTGCGTTATACAAGAACTAAGACCAGAACCAAAACAAAACACTAACTCTCCCGGTCAGAATATATGTAGTATTTATAGATAATGCAACATCAACCCGTAGGAGCTGGAATAGGAGCAGGTTTATTACCTACTGGTACACCACAACCTGGTGGTCCTGGATTTAATGTTTTTGCACATCTTCAATCATTAGGATCTACTAGTGGACCTGCTGGTGGACCTAGTGCTGCTGGTTCTGGATCTGGTGCTGCTGGTGGACCTGGAAATTCAAGGAGACAAAGAGGTGGTAATGGTGGTCCTGGTGGTTCAGGTGGTTCAGGTGGTTCAGGTGGTCCCATGACAACAGTAACACAGCGTAATCGTAATAATAAGGGTATACCACTTCCTACTCAATCTGCAGAAGGTGGTGGTTCTGCAAATAATTCTTGGTTCGCATCTGCACAATCTAGAGGTGCAAACATTCTCTCTTCCCTAACAGGAACAACAAATAATAATAATAATCAAAGTGATTGGATATATGAAGCAAGCACTATACCTAGAGAATTGACCAGATCAACAGCTGGATGGTCAGGACCTGAACCCACAACAACGACTAATAATAGCATGAGTGGTGGAAAACGCCGTCGCCGTTCTTCCCGCCGTCATCGCCGTCATCGCCGTCATCGCCGTCGTTCTTCTCTTCGTAAGAGAGGCCATCGTAATTAATGTTTCTTAATATGTAGCCCATCAATAACTGCAATCGTATCATGAATCCCTGATGCAATCGCCGCCTTTCGGCATTCCACCATGGAAAGCACTTCATCGCGCATATCATTCAAATAAATTCGCTTATAATTGCGAGGTGTCTGATCTGGATGTAAAATAATAATTGCAAGTTCTGCAATTTCGAGTCCATACTCTTTTTCCAACACGTACTTGTAGACTGAAAGCTGTAAACTATAATGCCAATAATTACAATCATCTAGATGATCCAAAGGTCCAAGTCCCTTTTGAAATTTATTCTCAAATTTGATTTCCTTTGACCGTTTCCAATCATAAATTAAAAACTTTCCATCAGATTTGCGACGAAATACCGCATCAATTGATCCTGCAAGTTTGATATCTTTATCAAAGACTTCCCATTCAAGACGATAAGGTTCAATATCAGCTTCTGTAGCACGAACAAAATTCATAAAATAACGCCATTCAGTTGTCGCAAATACATGAGGTGGAATGATCGCCTGTGCCTCATTATAATACATCTCTATCGCTAAATGCATTTCTGTACCTGCACCAGATGCTGCAGATCCATTGTCTGACCATAATTTCTTAATTGCCTCCTTCGTCATACCATAGTATTTACTATGTGGCCACTTCGGAGACGACATCATCTTCGCAATAATCGCATCAGGGTCAAAATGACCGAAAAATGCATGGACAAATCCAGTTGTTGATGTCCATCCAATACTCTCTCCATCAATCGTATAAATGTGAGTCGGTTCGTCAAAAACTATACGTTTATCACGAACATGCTCATTACGCTTCCAAAGGATTTGCCAAGGGGCTGCAGGCATTCTCTTACATTATTTTATTGTAAATAAGCTTTAAATTGAATAAAAATTGAATATTGCAATAATTGAAATATAAATTATTACAATTTTAAATGAATACTTCACAACCAAGTGTATTAGAGAAAATTTCACATTTGGAAGAAGTAATTGAGTCAATTGATACAGTGCGACTCATTACTAAACCCAAACCGTATAGTAAAAGATATGATCCAATTAAATCAAGAATTGATTATGAAAAAAATAAAGAATCATATAAGAAAAATACAAAAAACTATTATAAATTAAATAAAGAATACTATAAAACATACAGAGAGAATAATAAAGAGAGGAGACAACTCTATGATCTCAAATATAATGCAAAACGAAAAATGGCACGTATAGTTAAAAAGTTAAATAATCATGCATAAATTAGTAATTTATATTTTTTAAAGCTCTATGCAGTTGATTTATAATAACATGTAATAGTTGAGCAACTAGTACATGCATCGCGTCCAACACGAATAATATCACGCTGTTCATAGGTTGTATATTGTACAACACAGGGAGTACTAATTGTTGAACCACAACCTCCTGTTACACATCCTGTTGTCCATGTATTAACTGTACTATGATAATTAATCCATTGAGCGCGTGCTTTATTACGTGCAATAATATCACTTGCGTCCATATCTACTAATTAGTATGAACTAAAAAAATTATTAATCCAATTATTGCTCCTGCAAATATTCCACACACTAAAAAAATTTGTGGTCCATAATCTTTACAATCTTGACGTGTACAGGCTCCGCAAGCGGAGCTTGTCTCTCTGGTCGCCGGAACTGGTGCCATTTCAATATAAATTACTTCGTTCATTTTATACTTCCTAATTGTTTTTTAATATTAAACCTTTAGAATGGTGGGTAATTCGCTAATGTCATCATAATTTTACCAACACGATTTGTACCATCAATACGTCCATCAGTTGTACGACGTTTGCCGCCAAGTTCAGAACCAGAGATAGGACCAGTATAGTACAATAAATACTTCCCCTGATCTCGTGCAGCTTCAATGATTTTACGGAAGCGTTTATCATGCATCCATCGATATTGAAGTGCTTCTTCAAGTACACGATCTTTTGCAGCTAACCAATTTCCTTCATTATATGTTACGCCATACTTAGCCATAGCCTGAGGACGACTCTCCATCTTTACTTCATCTGCTTCTTCCTTAAAAGCGGTTGCATCACGATCAGAGGAAACTGTTGTCGGTGCAGTTGATGATTTCATTGCTAAGAATTTCTGATGAATCTTACCTGCAGAAGACATAATAGTCTTAGCTAATTCGGGTTTATCAGTAGCCAGTTTATACTTCATTCCTGCCATATAATGTTCAACAGAAGGATATTTAACTTCAGGATTCTCTGGATCAGGAATTTGGAATTGTGCTGAGAGCGCTAACCAACGTCCAGCCCCAGGTTCCTTAATCTTCAAAACATCCTGTTGACTAGCATCAGCAGAGAATTGGAATATTTGTGATGGTGTAAAAGCCTTATCTGCCGATACACTTACTTCTGGACTGGGTGTAACTTTAGTAGCAGTAGAACCTTTCTTTCTCTTAATGGTCATTGTTGCTACTGGTAGGCCAGTTGCAACAGTAGGTAGATCCATAGGTACATCGGGTGTACGTTTAGTTGTACCTTCAATAACATTCTCGACCTTTTCCTCTGCAACCTTCCTACTTGCTTTTGAGGCTGCAATTGGTCCTTCACCAGGCAAGGGTCCAGCACTAGTACCTTTACGACGGAAGATAAACCAACGATTAAGGAAAGAGAATTGGCGAACAACAGGGTCCATAGTAAATTTACGACCAGCACGATCAGCCATAGCATGTGAAACATCGAACATATTTGTACTTGATGGTGCAGCAAGTCCAACTTCGCGACTCTCAGTATCCGTCAATAATTCTATACCAATAGATCTCAAACGTTCAACCAAGAAATCAAAATTCATTAGATATTCTCGCTGTACAGTTCCAATACTAATAAAATTTACATCAATTGCTAAACCAAGAGAATCATAGTCTGCGCCAAAATCATCTACATCGTAGGATTTAGTAATAGACCAAATAGGAGTATCACCAATAATTCCCATTTTTGATTGTCCGAGTTCAAAGGAACGTAACATATTGAATACAACATCTCCATCAAAACCACAACCAATAAAATATCCACCGACTTTCAAATTATCATTGATTTGATTAACAAATCCATCTAATAGTTCTCTTGATTCAAAGAATCGATTAATACGGAACATACATGTAATGACATCTGTGCCATCACGCATTTGATTTGCGGCAACACGTTCAATATATGATGGTAGAGATCCTTCAGGCTTCACGCGACCAAAGATAGATCGTAACATATCACGTTCTTCAGATGTTGCTCCTGCAGATCCATCAATTAAACCACGACTAGCATCAGCAATAGAGAATACCATGGGTGGAACTTGTGTACCAGCTTCTTTTGCACGATTGATAAATCCAACATAACGTTTATATGCGCCGCTTTGAGGATTCTTAATTGCATTCGCAGACATGTCAGTTCCAAGTGCAAATTTAATACCTCCTTTTAGCCAAAGACGCAGATCCGCACCACCCTCACCACATTCTGCAGCCAATAATGTCTTTGATCCACCGCTCAATGCAATTCTATAGAGAATTGTATCTTTAATGTAATTATTATGGAAATCAGACATACCACGTACAAGTAGGAGGTCAGCCTTATTTTCTTTGCGTTCGAAATCTTTACCCATAGTATCAGCTACTTTATATGTCTCTCCAAATGCCCGAATTTCTTCTTCGCTTGGTTCATCAGAACCTTTACGAATCATAAATTCAGTAACGGGATTATGGATTGAATTCCAAACAGAATTAGCAACCATTTCATTATTGAGTGTACGACTCAGGATTCCGCGCATTAATCGTTCAGTCTTGTCATGACGTACCCTCAAAGGAACCCAGCGCCAACCAGGTTCACGCTGAGGATCATACATCATCTCAACAATTGAACGATCTCTAATAGGTTCCTTGGTACCTTCTGTCAGAATGAATTCATCACCAGTTTCCATATCTAATTGTACTTCACGATGACAGATTGATGCATTTGCATCAGCGTAATCAGTTGGCACAAAGATAATTGCGCTATAACCAGATTTCTGGTTTTGAACAACATCTTTGAATGCCTGTGCTTCATATAAAATTGCCTGACGAGGATCTAATTCTTCAGGTGTTGACCGAGTACCAACATATAGACGCATAGTCTTATAACGTGTTGTACTATTACTATTAGGATTAATTCCAACAGCTACTTTATCAATCAAAGGACTTTCAGGATCCTTTTCAAAATTGACAAGGAAATCAATTGTATTATCATGTGATGGTTTCCATTTAAATTGTCCTTTAAATGATTCACCGGGTCTTTGAGGAAGAGGTGCATCATTGGGAGTAAAGATAAGACCATCGGTGTTATATTTCATTTGTGTATCAAGGACAAGAGCTGCTGCATTGAAGATACCTTGACCTGAACGGGCAAATTTGAATTCTTTGAGACTAACAAGTAATTTATTAGAATCATTAACACCAGCAGCAATAATACGTGGTTCATTCCATGCAGCAAACCATTGTTTCATCTCAAGGAAACGACTACGAACCTCTTCTGATGCCCGAGCCTCACCTACAGCTGGAATATAACGGAATGGAAGTTGGTCAATTACTTCGCCACCAGGTGCAATATAAATATCGAAGATATGAAGTTGGCTAACACCAGCTCCTGTACGATCACGTGTAACCCATTCACCATCTAAAAGTGATGATGCACAAGATTCTTTTTGTAGACCAGTTCTATATACATTCATACCCATATCAATTAGGAATAACTCTCCTGTCTTATCTACATATGCATGTACACGCAGACCATCTGCCTTATCTGTTACATTATAACCAGTACGAATATTTGGCATATCATTAATAATAGTTGAACTCATATTATGTACTTCCATGGTAACTGGTGCAACACCACGGAATTGGTCAGTACCTGTTAATTGACGATAGCCATTAAGAACGCGATTTTTAATACTATTACGAATTAAAATACTATTCTTCTGGAAACCACGTAACACCTCACCAATTCCTTTAATTAGATTTTTGGTCGCGATAGTAATATCAGGACTAGTAGTTCGATGTAATTCTACTTCGACTTCATAAACGGGAATATCTTGTAGGAAATTCTGTTCTTTGAAAGAACGAACCCATTTAAATTCACCGCGAGCATCACGCCGAGTAGAACGTACAATGGACAAATCAAATTGTACACCATGACCAACAAATGACCAACGACGAATAAGACGGAAAGCTTTGCGATGAACAGACCAACGTTCTAGTACTTCACGAAGTTTGGCATCATCAGTTGCCATTTCAATCTCACGTCGTACCTTAATACGAAGATCATATTCATCTAAATCTAAATTGCTTTCAACAAATGTTCGATCTTTAATCATTGCAGTAAAAGGTTTATTACTCAATGAATCATCGCGACAATATTGTTGTATAATTCCACTACCTGTCAAAGTTACACGAATTCTTTCAGGTAAAATAATATTAAGACGATCTTCCTGGGGAAGCGCCTCGTATCCTTTTGCCTTCAATCGTTGGGCGATTGCAAAGAAGGACGTGACATCAACATTACCCTTTGGACCAAATGTCGCCTCCAACTCATAGTCATCATGTTCTGACCAAGCAGTCATGAGCTGACGGAGTTTCTGTGCTTCTGCTGGTAAAACATCCATTTTCGTCCTCTAATTGTAGTTGTCAATATGCCCTAAGTAGCGTTAGAGAATATTGTCAATTTTATTGACGGCGGAGTTTATTTACATATTTCTTCTAAATGTGAGATTGCCTGTTGTTTACCAACAATTACAGCTAATTCTGCCTTCTTTGCTTTCTCTGGAACTGTCATAAAACGAAGTAAAGGAATAACTGCAGCATCAAGTTCTTCTTTTGAACCTTCAGCAATCGGCCAATTCACCGTCCATCCATCTCCTTCAATGTCACTGATCCATTTAAATAATGTTCGACGTTCATGACCATCGACTGGTGCAATAAATACTGATTCAAAGTTTTCATCAACAAAAACTATTTGTTTATCATCTGTCCATGTTTCAACCGATGGAACAAAACTAATATGTTTACCAGCATCAGTTCTTGTAGAAATTTTTACTAATTGTACATTTAGACGACTCGCCCAAAAAGCTTCAAATGCAGGACGATCCTTAACTGTCATTGTAGTGGATGAACCGGTATTAAGTCTTTCAACAAATCGTTTACGAAAACGAGACCATTGAGTGCCGGTAATATTTTGTTCAAGTTCCTGTTGCAAGTCCAATAAAGCCTCTGTATATAATTGTTGACGGAGTTTCTTATCAGCTGTACGATATAAAGGATCACGATACCATAGCACAAAACTTACAATATTTGAAGGCTCCAAATCTTCAGTATACCATACACCCTTAGAATCATTAGTTCCAATTAGTTTAAAAGTATTCATAACATAATCACTATTATGAATTTTCAACATCATCGGCGCTGATCTTTTTAAGGTCACTGCCGAATGTGGATTTTTATTTGCCCATTCACGTAAAGAATTAATTGAAACGGTTTCCATTTTATACTTATAATATCAATGTAATTCATATTTAGGCCGTTTGCAAGCTAGAACTAGGAATTATATCACGACTAGTTATGCATTCATCTCTAATTGCATTCATTTCATCAGTTCGACGAGCTTGTTCATTACGATTTTGTAAACAGTAATTCATAAATTCATTTAACTTCAGAAAGGTATCTTTCTTCAATGCAGAAACATCAAAAAAAATTCCGTTTGTATTTTCACTATAAACATCATTACAACGACGAATTATTCGAAATACTTCTTCAAGTTCTGATCTGGATAAAATAGTTAATTGTTCTAAAAAAACTTTACGTTCATCATAACTCATATTCTGAGGACAGTTAGGGAATAATACCTGTGACCTACAACGCATCCTCAGGAAGTGGTACCTCTTCTTCCTCTTCAGCCTCTTCCTCTTCAGCCTCTTCCTCTTCAGTCCCTTCTTCTTCAGACTCCTCCTCGCCAACAATTTCAAGAGGAATGTCGGAGATCTTAGGTCGTTTAGCAATTTCATTCATAATAGCCGCTGCAGTCGGTGCGCTTGCAACTTTACGAATAAATAGCCCAACACTAATAATATTCATATCCTTGACTTGAAAACGAGATTTCTTCAATTCAACTTCAACCTGATCACCAATTTGAATTCCATCAAATTCTTCATTTCCTATATGTAAATCACGTGGAACCATAATTTGTATTGCATCTTTATACATAACAAATAGACCCATCTTATTTTTCTTCATAACTAATCCAGTAACGTGAATTCCATCAACAGGATAGATTACTGAACCTTCGACCTGAAGCCATGTAATAAGATCGCCGGTAAAACGACCACCTTCAACATGAGCCATTGATCTTGATAGAATTCGTAGAGAACCAGGAACAACCCATCCATGAATAGAACAACGACCTTCATTTGTTGCCGCAAATTTATTCAATAAAATCTGATCAATGCTAATATCACGAAGACGATTAAAATCATTTGGATTAAGTGCAACTTTCTCTTCAAATACTACTCTAGTCTCCATGTCTCTATTTCTAATTAAATGTTATTCGAGTATCAATTTTAGGTACTAACACAGTTTAAGTACCCTTATGTCCTGTCATTGCCGCCTCTATAGGTCTATAAAACCACCGTTTCTTTTCAAATTGTATAATATCCATATAACGTAAGACAAGATCTTGTAATGCACAAATTTCCTGAGTATTTTTATATTGTCTCGGTCCTTTACTTAAATTATCTTTAGTTAATCCTAAATTTGAATACCCTCCTTCTAATAGTCTATCACCTAAGGCAACAATTAGACCAAGATGATGACTAGAAGTGGAGATACCAGAACATTTAGCAGCACGTGTAATATGTCTTTTCAATGCTTCTTCTGATCCTACTTCTGATGGTTTACGCGTTTTGAATACTAATCCTTTTGATCCATCATTTACCATTAATCCATAGAAAAACCCTGTATTTGATGTGTCTACAATCATTTGATTTATAGGTAATGTCTCATTAATTAATTCTATAATTGCTGGACTACAAGATTTACCTGTCTTATCACACATATAGTAAATGGATCCATCACGTGGATTAATATGCATGAAGATTAATGTCTTTCCAGAATAGAATTGCGATGGTGCAATTTGTTTTCCTAGTTCATTTAATTCATCAATTGCATAGACAGATGCTTGTTCGTTCAGGTCCATTTCTTCATCCCAGAAAAATTCAAGAATTAATCGTTCCAAAATCTTCGGATCAGCTAAATTTGCTTCACGTAAACTTTGCGAAATCCATCTAATCATTTTCATACGATTACGACGACGCTCAAATTCATTTTTATCATTACCAGACTTCTTCCTCAACCAGTCAAAGATTTCTTCTGGTAAACTCGCATCCGCTAATGCAAGTTTCTGAGCATATGATTTTAAAATATTTACAAAATTAATAATAAATGTCTTCATAGTTTCAGTGTCAAAACGACTAATTCGTGTTATATCTTCATCCACTTTTTCCACTGTTTGCTTCGTTTTATTTAATTCTTCATTTTCTTTTAAAGCATTTATAAATTCAGGACTATATGAATCCTGACGTAAAGGATATGATGCTAAGCGAACAGCACGAGGGATTTTAAAACTACTATATGCAAATGGCTGGAACATATAAAACCCATTTCTAAATATAATATATCCTTCACGTCCATTATTCACAACAACAAACGCAGGATTATTTTTTATCTGTGATAAAAGAGCAAGACGTGCAATTCTAGGATACTTACCCAATAATGTTCCCATTGCTTCCTGAGGAATATCAACAACACCAGGTTGAGAGAATATAGCACGAATAACACGCTTCATTTCCGCCTCTCGCCAACGGGCAGAATACTCACTATAAGATATCTCACTAGAATCATCTACTTGTACACTAATAGATGGGATACATGAATAATCACACGTATCTAACCAATCACAAATAGCAGTATAAGGTTGATCATTAATATCAACATTTTTTAGAATCTGTCTTTGACTATTAATTATAGTACGTGGTTCACGATCGTCAATGATAATAGCATCATGATTAATATTACAGTCGACTGCATACATCTTCAATACTCTACTTACAGAACCAACCTGTCTTGCTTTTCTATATGCTTTTCTATATAAATACATGTCAGCAGTTTCTCTTTGATCATCTTTAATTTGATTGACATATAAATAAACAGTACAGTTTCTCTTCTCTAAAGGTAATAAACAATGACTGGCAGTACGAATACCACGACCAACAATTTGTTCTAAATTATTAAGATGGTACCATGGTTCAATAACGTGAATTTCACGAATAAATTTAAAATCAACACCTTCAGAAACTACATCTGATCCAATAATAACTTTTACTATACCACCATCCTTATTATCTTCACTACTCACAGCAGCAATTACAGACCGTTTATCTGGTGTTAGTTTCTTATCAGCAGTTAAAAGACAATAATATGCTGGTGCAAAATCATGATCAGCACCTTTATGTACCCTCTCTTTTAAAGAACAACGTGCACATTGACGACCATTAGGCGCCTGAATACCATCTCCTAATAGTGGTAATCGACGACCATATTGACTATAACCATTGGCTTCCAGAGCTAGAGCAATAATCTGACAACCCATATTAACAAAACGTGAATAAATAAATGAAATTCCTTCTGCATTTTGGCAAGTTTCTATGATTTTAGCGAATTTGGGTGCCCATTGATTAAATTCTGGGAGTGCTAACCAAGATGCACGACCTGGTCCTTTCGACTTCCATGTTCGTTCACCACCAACAGTCTGTTTATAGAAATGAAGATTTAATGCACTTTTATCAATACGCTCACGTATTCCTGCATTTGTATTTTCTTCTTCATCATCTCCAGGTACTGGTGGAACCAAACACATTGCTGATTTAGTCAAGAGATCTAAATCCTGAAGTGATATATCATCCGTTTTAACTGCACCTAGATCATCTAATAGTTCACGTTGAATATCAGCAATATCTTCAGAAAGTTCAATAGGAACCAATCCTAAATGTTCAATGAAATTACGATCACGGGCCGATAATACTGCTCCACGTGGATTTTGTAAAGGATAATTCGTCAATGTCTTCTGTGGCTTCAAACGAAGAGGAAATAAATCCGGATTTTCACCTCTCATATAACTAACATAATGTTGCGCTAATGCACCGAGTATTTCCTGACCATGTTCTCTAAAAGTACCATCAGGAAAGAAGACATCAGATTCAATTAATTCAGCCTTTTTCTCATTCATTAATATTAAATTCATTAGGAAAATAATTTCTTTATAAGTGTTATACATCGGTGTCGCAGACATCATAACTAATTTGAGTCCATCAACAGATCGAAGAAGTTTGGTTAAATAGGGAGTTAATTTTTTCCCTGCTATTTCATCACGTTCAATTGGTCCTACCTCACTTCCTTGATCTATATCAGTTGGTAAAACAGCTTCATTACTAGTATCACGAAGATTATGTACTTCATCAATAATTAATAATTTACCACTAAATTCTTGTTGTAAAATCTGTCGCTCTAATTCTTCACGTTGTGAACCAGTTATTTTCTCACTTATACCTGCTAACATTGCTTCAAGATCATTAGCAAAAACACCATAACCTTTAATATTATAACGTTGTCTAATTTTTCGATTTACTTTTGATCGTATAATATCCTTATTTCGTTCATATAATGTATTTGTTAATTCCATATAAATTGTCCCTGTGCAGAACATTGCACTATTAGGTTCATTTTCACCTACACCAATTTTTACTTTATCAATATTAAAGATTTCACGTTCAAAATTTGCCTTAATTGTTGGTGGAGCAAGAATTGTAACTCGCTGATTAGGATATAAATGAAGAAATTGTTCTGCAATCTGAATAGCAGAACAAGTTTTACCTACACCAACACCATGATATAATAGTGCAGACATATAAGGCGTACGAGGGCTCAAAAAATTAGCAACAAACCGTTGAGTAGGACTAAGTTGGAATTCATCTGTTGCTAGTTTTGTCTCACATCCAATTGTCTGTCCACTACTTTCTGCAAACTCACGACGTTCCATTAATTTATAGAGGAATTCAGGATCATTAAAGGTCGGATATGCACCTGAGACATTTTCCCATTTCTTTTGATCGATTGATGGGAATAGATTACGAGATTGCATGACTTTAATCAATTTATCCCGTTCATTCAAATCTGTTTCCATGTCCCAGAGGGTTAATAGTTCATCATCAGTTAGGGCCTCCATTCTGCACACATTGATGAATTAAAAATTTTGGAAAATTGCATCAACTATAGCGGAGTTCTAAAAAGTCTTCCATGCATAAATGGACAGTAACTTCGAAGAATAGATATTGCTTTTAATAGTGCACCTTTACGTTCAATATTTTCTGGACGAATAATATTTATAGCATCATCAATACTAAACCATCGAATATCACTTATTTCTCGTGCCATAATTTGATTAGTAGTATCATAATGAATTGATACACCATTATTAATTAAACTCAAAAAATATTTATGACAGTAATTAATTTTATTATCACCCATATATGTCTCCACTATAGGTTCAATTCGTTCAAAAATATTTAATTGTGATGAATTAATATTAGTTTCTTCGAATGTTTCTCGGATAGCAACTTCTAGATCATTTTCACCAGGATTACGTCGACCTTTAGGAAAACCCCATTCAGGTTCAGACCATTTAGGTGGATTCTCAGTAATTAACTCTTCTAATAGTGTTTTACTTGGGTCATTTGTGCCGGGGCGTGTTTTCAGCTCATTAAATTTGATTTGTGATTTTTCGAAATCATTACGATAATTTCTAGGATTTGATGATCCCCATACATGTTGCCATAATTCAATAAATGTCTTTGATAAAATCATCGAATGTTCGACTGGTGTCATTTCTTGTAATAGGTGCTTCAAATATTGAGGTTCTTCTAATTCGTATTTCCCACGGACAAATTCGACAAAACGAAGTGAATCCTTTCTTTTAACCATTAAAACTTGAAGTTGACCAGCATTATGAGTACCATTTATCGTCGACTCTTCAGAACAAAGAGTTTTGTTAATAGACCAACTAGTATTTGTATATCGAAATATCAATAAACCATAGCTCATTAATGGCTGTAAACACTGTTTATATGTATGACCATTTATTCCACAGTTAGTACATAATGTTAAATATTTATTATATGATCTATACATATTTCCACCATTATTATTTGAATTACGAAACATAGTAATTATACTTAGTCAATTACATTAAATAATGCTTAAACCGCCATAGTTCTATGCGATCCTTTTTTTTGTTATATTTGAAACCATGAATAGTTATAGAGATGCGATTTCCACCTGCTGTTTGGGGACCAATATTTTGGATGACAATACATCTTGTAGCCCTCGGTTATTCAGATAAACCATCATATTCTGAAAAAAGAGCTGCTAAAGAATTTTATGAAGGACTTCAGTTCTTACTTCCATGTCCGACATGCAAAGTTCATTATGCTGAAAATTTAAAAGTAAATCCTATAACTCCATCACTAGACAATAGACGTGATCTGTTTCGCTGGACTGTTAATATGCATAATACAATTAACAAACAATTAGGTAAGGCAACCTTGACTGAAGAAGAGGCATTATCATTTATGGCACGCCTAGGGAAAAGAGGACGTAGTCCAATTTGGAAAAAAGAAGATATGGCTGAAATTGATACCAGCTCTTTTGCAAAGGGTGCAATTGTCACTGGAGCTGCATGTGCAGCAACTATTGGTGTTTTATGGTATTTACAACGACATTAGATCAATTGACCTCACGAGGACAAATAGTGTTGTTTGAACAACTGTGGGAATATAAGCATAAGGTGTAGAGATGGACCAAGTTCCGCAGACAAATACTATAAATTCTTTTTATAGTGAAGATGGATCATTAAGTTGGAAAAAAATTGCAATGGTTATTCTAATTGTTTTTTTAGTTGTAATTCTCGCTTTAATTATTGTTCATTATACAATTACACCTATTTTTAAATTAAAACAAGGTAGTCCAGGGTATATCCCAGTTCCCGGCATGATGACGAATGATGGGTATTTATATTGGAAAAGCCCACAGCATGATGATTTACAAGAATCAAATACAATTTTAAAAGGTGACAAAGGGGATATGCCAGTAACGTTTCAAATGGATATTTTACTAAGTAATATCAACTTTGATCTCAATAATGAGACTTTACGTCCAATATTTATGAGATATTCAACTGGTGATAATTACTCTGTTGGTGCATTTTTGGAACCTCATGTAAATGATTTATTAATTCAGGTTCGTACACAGAATCGGGATATTGAAGTTGTACGTGTAAGAAATGTACCTGGTAAACAACCATTTAGAATTGGTATTATTTTAGCAATTAACTATTTTGAAGTTTATTATAATGGACGTCTTGTTGGAACTAGAAATCTTAAAAATCCAACTTTACAATCTGTTGGATATATTTACGGTAGTCCTGGAAGAAAACCAGGTACAATCGACGGAGCAACAGGACAAGTTGCTAATTGCCCCACATCATTGAATGAACAATTCAAATCACTTACAAATACAGCATGTTCACCTAAAATATCAGGTGAAGATTATGGTGGTGTTATGAATCTCTATATCTGGCAACGAGTACTAACTGCAGATGAAATGAGATATTCTGGACCATCAATGCCTTCAGCTGATGATTTCAAAAAAGCATCATTAGGAGGTTCCTCATTTTTAAAACTATTATAACACATTAGTCCATAAAAGTACTATGAATAAATAGAATGTCTATTACTTTCATATTACTTATATTGTTAACAATTTTGGCAGTATCATATATAATTTTTACATATGTTTACAAACCATGGTCTATAAGTATGACTTTAATTGAGCGTGGCCCAAATGATTTGAATCAAAAGAAAAATTACAATTTTATACCGGCACTAAATACACAGGATAATTATACGTTTTCGTTCTATGTTCAACCCGGTATGTATGATAGAACTCCTACATTATCTGGTGGTGATACAATGGATGATGGATTAATTCCTATTTTCTACTGGACAGATGTTTTCTATTTTGCACATAATACTAATAAAAACCAAACTAGTTTGTTTATTAATCAAATAGGTGTCAATTCGGATGTTCGAAAATATACTCCTATACTTTGCCCTACTCTTCCAGAGACTAAATGGACACATGTTACAATTGTAATTGAGGGACGTCGATTTAATGTAATGTATAATGGTAAAGTTGTTGCATCTAAATTAATACCAAATATGCCAAATATTACGCGTTCTGGTTTATTAACAAGTGGTAGTCCATCATTAAATGGACAAATTGCATATGTTTCATTTAATAATCGAGCTATGAGTCCTGATGAAGTAATGATTGAATATAATGATACCTCTGATTCTAGAGGAAAACCATATATTGATGGCGCTTTAACTGATATATTTAGTATATTTGGATGTCCGGCAGGACTGTGTTCAACAGTACCACCATCGAATCCACCATCAAAGGCAATTATGAGTTGGTCTACACCTTATAGCTAAAAAGTATCGTATTGTAGTTAGAAATGAACGCTGCTCCTGCTCCGGCAAACCCATTATCATTAGTTTTTAAGGTTGTACTCCTAGTTGGTGGTGCATTTGCTATTTATTACTCTTATAAGGCTCTTTTCGCTGCTGATCAAAATTACGTCACATTTGTATCGGATGTAACTGTTGCAAATCCAACTAAACCTTTAGAATTCCCACGAGCAAAGCTTCCTCGTTTATATGAAGGTGGTGAATTTTCAGTAAGTGGGTGGGTCTATGTAACTAATTGGACCGGCACACGTGCAAATTATAATAAAGAGTTCCTAACAATTGGAAATCTAGTCAGTCCCAGTGGTAAAATTACACTAGGTATCTATCTCGATTCAACACAAAATACTATGCATGTAAGAACCAGTTCTGTCGCCGATTGCAGTGGTGTTTCTGGTGCAAACAGTGGTGGTGGTGGTGGTAGTTCATGCCTTACTAACGTGACTTACAATGCATTATTCACAAGCCCTTCAATTGGTACAGTTGGTGATTTAGGTAATACAGCTGGTGGAGATTGTGCAGTTACACCATTTGAACTCCAGAAATGGGTACAAATTGTTGTTGTACTTAATGGCAAGACAACCGATGTATATCTTGATGGTAAACTTGCTCGTTCATGTGTGAACACAGGGATTTTTGCTGTTGATGCAGCAACAGGTGATGTCACACTCCGTATTTGCGGCAATGGCGGTTTCGGAGGATATATCTCTGGTGTACAAGGATACGATTACGCTCTAAATCCTGAGCAAGTCTATCGATCATACATGGCCGGCCCAACTGCCGCAGTTTCAATTTCCGATTACCTTAAATCATTATTTGATCCTAAAGCCATTGGCACTCTTGAATATCCCAAAATGAACTGAATTTTTTAGAAAAGTTCCAAAAATAATGAACTAATATAGTATAATTACATGTAATTAAAGTAAAAGTCATATATTTTATATTATTTATATAAAATATTTGATAATAATAATTTTAATAATAAATTCTCTAAATTTAAGTATTTAACGGTATCAGAATGAACGCCAATACAGGAGCTTTTACTCAAAATACTGGGGTACCCGGCACTCAATTCGTAGCAGGAACAGGATTTTTACCTCAGCTTTTACTGGCAATTGTATTAATCCTTATTTTACATGTTACATTATTTGCAGCGGAGGCGTTGTACCGTCAATATCTTAAATATGATAAAGCGGTTGTTGATTTAATGCCGTTAACATATTCTGCGGAGAATCGTTCATATGTTATCAATCAAGATCCTTTTGATCCTAACTCTGTACCTATCTCATTATCAGATAATGAGCGCACTGGTCTAGAATTCTCCTATTCCTTCCATGTATTTGTCAACCCTAGCACATTCAAATCTGGTGAAGACGCCTTAGCCCATGTATTCCATAAAGGTTATAGTCGTCAATACCCTCTTCTTGCACCTGGTGTTTACATGCGTACTAATGAAAATACTATGCGTATTTACATGAACTCTGCTGCAACATGGAATAACTTCATTGATATTGAAAACTTCCCTGTGCAAAAATGGGCACATGTTGCTCTTGTATGTCGTGATAATGGTCTTGAAGTTTATGTCAATGGTGATCTCAGCAAACGTTTAGGTTTCAAAGGAACTGTTCCTTACCAAAATTATGGTAATTTCTATGCCTTTTCACAACGTACAATGACCCTTGCGTGTGAAGATATGCAGGGACAATGCACAATTAATTCCCTCAAAGGTCGTTCATACCGTGTACAGGGAGCTATTAGTGGTCTCTTGAGCCGTCTACGGCATTTCAACTATGCACTCAGCTATACTGAAATTAGTGGTCTTGTTCGTGAAGGACCCAATCCTAAAATGGCTGGACAAGATGAAAATAAACCCCCTTACTTCGTTGATACATGGTGGACCACACAATATAACCAATAAGGTTATATTGGTGGAGCGCTAAGCCCGGATTCTCCGGGCGCGGACGACGCAGCGTTTGAGCCCCGGCTATACTAGGGCATAAACCGGCAGCAGAACCACACAATATAATCAATAGATTTAAAGGTATAAGATCGCGTACTGCGCATAATATATTATTTCTTACTATAATTGTCATAGGTAGAAATAATATGCCAGGTGGTGGTCTATTCGTATTAGTCAGCACAGGAGCTCAAAATACAATTTTGAACGGAAATCCTGAAATGACTTACTTTTATAAGACATTTAGAAGATATAGTCATTTTAGTGAAGAATCCGTAACGACAGTCTTTGATGGTCCGAATGAACTTGGATGGGATCAATCAATTCAAATTCGTGTTAAAATTCAACGTGTAGCTGATTTATTGCGTGATATGTATTTCACATTCACATTGCCCGATATATATTCTAAATATATTGTTCCTAATGGACAACGCACATCACAGCTTAATTTTGCATGGATCAATAACATTGGTTGTCATATTATTCAAAATGTTGCCCTAATTGTCGGTGGACAGAAGATCCAGGAATTTGATGGAACTTATATAATGGCTCGTGCAATGGCTGATTATGATACAGATCGTTTAGCTAAATGGAAATATTTAGTTGGTGAAACTAATGAACTAACCAATCCGGCGCGCGGAGTCTATGGAGGTGGTTCTGAATCTATTGGTTATCCTACTGTTTATCAAGATCCTACACAACCAACACAGGGTAATCGACCATCTATTTTTGGCCGAGATATATATGTTCCTCTTCCATTCTTCTGCAATGAAAGTACATTCCAAGCATTACCTCTTATTGGTCTTCAATATCATGATGTTGAATTACAAATAAATCTTAGACCTATTGTTGAATTGTACACTTTCCTAGACCAAAATGGATATCGTTGTCGTTATGCGTATAAACAAATTGCATCACAGACAAATCTTCAGCTAAATCTTCCTGAATATGGAGCATCAGATGATACAGCTGGTGAATTCCGTCAGTTCTTAACCGATATAAATATCACACCTCCGGCTCTAAATACCTGGTTTTTCAATCCTCGTCTTCAAGCAACCTATGTTTATCTGAATGAAGATGAACGCAAAACGTTTGCATCAACACCACTCTCCTATTTGTTGTATCAGGTTACAAGTTATAACTTCCCTGCTATTACAAGTCGCGAATATTTACAATTAGAAACACATAATCCTATCAATCGACTACTAATAGTCCCTCGTCGATCAGATTACATATATAGAAATGACTTCAGCAAAATGACAAATTGGTGGAATGATCCTGTTCCACCACATATTCCGACACCAAGTCTACCTCCATGGGCAAATTTCTTCTATGCAACAGGTCTTCTAGTTCCACAAGGTCAACGTGAAATTATACGCAATCTTCGAGTACTTGGTGATGGCAATGAATTACAAGAAGAGAAGACTGGTGCATATTTTGAGAAAATAGTTCCATATCGCTATGTAACAGGAATTGGTGAATCCGGCTTGAATATTTATCCTTTTGCACTAACTAGTCCACAAATACAACCAAATGGTTCTATTAATGCTAGTCGAGTTCGTTTATTTCAAGTTGATGTAGATCCTTATCCATTACCACAAAATACCACATATGTTTATGATATAACAACATATGTCGAATCTATTAATTGGTTCATAGTCAGTAGTGGTATGGGTGGGCTCAAATATGCTCTATAAATGTCTTAGAACAATCAGAAGTATGGATACTGATCCCGTTAATTTGGCAAAAATGGCAATGAATAAAATGAAGTATAAATTATTTCAAGCAGCATACGATCCAGAAGCGGAGAAGATGGCGGCTTCTAATAAATCAGAAGAGAAAAAACCTCGTGAAGAAACACTTTTAGAAAAAATACAGAAGAAAATTCCGAAGATTTTTAATCGTGGTGGTGAAGGTTATGCACAACCTAATAATCGTGAACCTAATTTACCGGCCCCTCCAAAACCCAAACCAACTCCCACTGACCAATTTATTACTGGTTTTACAACAACATTTAATACATTTATACTTCCTGTCTTAATAGTATTTTTATGTAGTTTAGCAGGATCAATTGCTGCTAATGATGCAATTGGACGTAGCCCTGGTATTCGTCTAGTATACTTTATATATGGCACAATACCTATATTTAGTCCATTAGTCTTAATCTATTATATTTTCCGTTATTTTATGAAAACATATCCTGTATGGTATAATTTCTTACCACTAACAACATGGCAACCAGAGAGTTCTATATTAAAGACACTTTTAACACCATTTGTTTATACAGAAGATGCTAATACTCAATATATGTTCCAACAATTTGATAAAGCTGCCAAAAAATGGGTAGCTGGCGGTGTAGCGAATTCTAACAATAATTCAACATCTAATGGTTCCACTGGAGCATCTGGAGCAACTGGCACATCTGGAACAGCTGGAGCATCTGAAGCATCTGGAGCAACTGGAGCAGCTGGAGCATCTGGAGCATCTGGAGCATCTAATAATTCAAAGACAGGACTCGCAAAGACAAATAAGACTTCAAATAATAAATCAAATGATCCAACAAATCCTAACACTAATGCTCCAACAGGAGTAACAGGATCCAATAATGTAGGTAATACAGGAGTAACAGGATCAAATAATGTAGAATCAGAAAATCCAATAGGACCTACAGGAGTCTAAAATATAAGTATATAAAATAGTAAATGTCATCAAATTTACAAGTAAGTGTAATTACACCAACATATAATCGCATTTCGCATATTCGGAATGCTATTAGATATTACAGGAATCAAATATTTCCCCATGAATTAATGGAATGGATTATTCTAGATGATGGAACTGAGACGGCAGAAGCAATTATATTAGATGAAACATTTGATCTACCAAATATTCGATATATACGATCATACACAAAACAAACAATAGGTGCAAAAAGGAATCGTCTAAATGCGGAGGCTCGTGCACCAATTATTGTTGCATGGGATGATGATGATTTTTATCCACCAATTCGAATTTCAAATATTGTAGCTTCATTTAATGCAAATCCAACTTACAATGTGGCGGGGTCGAGTATGATGTATTTTTATTTTGAAGACGATAATTCAATCTGGAAATTAGGACCATTTGGACCAAATCATAGTACAAATGGTCCACTTGCATATAGAAAATCATATGCAAATACTCATAAATATGATGAGAATGTTAAACAAACAGAAGAACCTAGTTTTCTAAATAATTTTACTGAACCAATGATACAATTAGATCCACTGAAATCTATACTTGTAATGGTTCATAATACAAATACTGTATCAAAAGATTCAATTAGAATTGGAAATCCAGCAGCTGTTAAAACACATCTATCATTAAAAGATTGGGTTAAGGCCTAAAATTAGAAATACTATCCAGAGTAAATGGAACAAGGTATACGACACCCTAATAGTCATTATGTAACCGATAACTTAAAGACAATAATAGATTCATTGAAATCTATTTTTACGACATCAATTAAAGGGCCTGTTCAACCTATTGCTGCTAATTTGCTAACGGGTGCTGCTACAAAGTTCGGTAATTATATTTTATATTCACATCAACGTGCACTCATTGAGGAGATGAAAAGGAAGGAGACAGCATTCAGAACAGGAACTAATGTTGCCGGTTCACACCCCAGCGCAGCTGGTGGGCAAACACTACTCACAGCAGAGCAGCGAGGCGGTTCAGGAATACAATTATTCAGTCGTTTCGCCATTTTGGGCGATCCTATTGGAACAGGTAAAACTATTGCATCTCTCGCCTACATCGCTAAATGTAAACGAGTACCTATACCGCCTATAAGTCCATATCTACATCCACAATCACATACCAATTTCTTTAGTACAAGTTCAGCAAAAACAACAATAAAAACAAATCTATTTATAATTCCAAATATGGATTTACCACAATTAATAGATACTCTAGAAAATCAAAATGAACTCTCCTATAAAATTATTAAAAAAACGAATCATATTAACCAGACTCTGATCGAAGAATTATCACAACTTGATCTAATAGTTATTCCTGTTAGTCAATACTCTACTTTTTGCGAATTTATGAATGAAAATTCAATAACATTCGAACGATCATTTTTTGAGAATATTGATAATATACATTTAACAAATAATAATAGTTCAATCATTTCACATTTTACCTGGTTAATAACAAATAATTGGTTTAATTATATATTCCCTGAAACTAATTTATTCGATTATGGATCAACATTAGATAATTTTATGGCAAATAATTACAATAATTTACCATCAGATTTACAATATTACATTCAAAGTCAAAGAACAAATACTCAACATTCAACCCCTAATAATCGATCATTATTTAATAATTTCGTAATTCAACACCCGTATCGACATCAATTAATTACAATTACAACCGGTTCATATTTATCAGCAAGTCTTTGCCCTGGAAAATTAGATCATAAAATTATTAAATATAATATTGATGAAAGATTTCAAGTAATTTATCCAATATATTCACAGTCTATTAATACTTTAATTAATCAAAATGATATAATGGGTGCACTTGATGCTATTGGAAGTCAAATATTACCAAGAGAGCAGGTACTACAATTATGTCGTAATCAATCAGAAGAACAATGTCCTATTTGTTTTGTTGATTATAATGTACCAACATTAACACCATGTTGTAAAAATCTAATGTGTGCTGAATGTATTATTAAATCTTGTGTAATGAATTTAACAAATAAATGCCCTTTTTGTAGACAAGAAATACATGGAACGAAACTTATTGCTTCTGATATTTCAACGAATTCAGAAGATATTGAAGAACAAGGTATATCAAAAATAAATGCATTAGTCAATTATTTGAAAGAAAAAACTAATGAATCGATTTTATTATATTTTCCAAACCAAGCACGTTTTTCAAAATTAAAAAAAGCACTGAAATTAAATAATATACATTACGAGATTCTAAGTGGTCCGAGATCAGCCAATAAAGCAAAAATAGGTAAATTTAATCTTGGACGTACAAATCTTCTAATAGTTCATGATCAAGATCATCTTATAGGATATTATATACCAAAAGTATCCCATCTGATTATTTATCCAGATTTTTGTAATTTAAATATAAGACAATTCTTAATGGGTCGAATTCAAAGTTTTGTGCGTGTTGCCCCCTTGACAGTGGTTGATTTCACTTTTGAAGGTACAGCGGTAGCAGTAGCAGGAGATACAGGGACAATTTGATTTGTATCAATAGGTACACAATTTGCAGCCTCTGGACTTATAAAAAAAAGTTTAGGGTTTGCAGTAGTTGCTATATCACAAACATAATGAATTGGAATATGATCATTATCATAAATCTGACATATTTCCTTCCATGCATTAAAAAGAGAAGATTGTTTAGTCAATACATATGTATATTCTAATTGTTCTGGACTAGGTATTTTCTTTGCAGGTGGATTACATTCAATTTCCTGCAAATAAAGATTCAGAATCTTGCATTTAAATTCTTGACTAATTCCGAGTAAAGGCCAACACTGATGGAAAAATGCCCAAAAATCACATTTATCACCATAACGGAGGATACTCATTAGTTTTTCATAAACTTCAATTGGACTTTTAGGTCCAATTCGTGTTACTAGATTTTGATGAACTAATAACGAAGCTAAATTAATATCCTTTGTTTCTTCAACAATTTCATCATAAACATCCCATTTATTGAAAAGGGTTTGATGAGCAATCTGTTTGGCAATTGTCTCTTCTTCACCCTCATCATCCAATCCTAATGGTCCTATATTAATTTCTCCACGAAGAAGTTGTCGAAGATCGGATCTCTTTTCTTCATCTTTTATTGGACGACCTAGCCATTCCGCTAAAATCTTCTGTGTCGGCATTTTTACTTCAAAGACCATTGATAAACGAAGAAGTTGTTGTGCTTTACGTCCTTGAATTACATTACAACAACATATTAATGGAATGGTAATATTCTTTTTACGCATTGTACGAATATACTTCAGCAGTTCCTGAAGACCACCACGTTCCCCACTACTCATTCCATCCATTTCATCCAATAATACAACATGACCCTTCTTGTATTTTTCGGAAATCCAACTAGTAATACCAGGTTCTTCTAAAAGTGGTAGAATCTGTTGTTTAAAAGCAGATCCTGTACGTGTATGTGATGCATTAAACTCTTTTACAGCATAACCTAGATTAGAACATACTCTGTACACTAATGTCGTTTTACCCACACCTGGATCACCATATAAAACGAATGCTGGAGTTGTAGGTTCTTGTAACCATTTAGTTAATGCTGATTCAATCTGCGGATGTAAACAATACGTAGATTGAACTATTTTATTCGTTGTTACTAAGCCAGAGGCCATTACCTATTTTCCATACTCTATCCTTTCCTTAAACGCTAACGCACTTTTGCACTTTTTAGAAAAAGTGCCCAAAAATAATTTATACCCAAAAACGATTTATGTCAAAAAAATGTTGTACTTTATTTTGTCACGGGTTTTAAACATGCAGCTGCCGCATCTGTTGCAGGAGGTTCAGTTACTATATCAGATGCACTTGGTCCATTTGACACACCAACTCCTGGATTATACTTATAACAGCTCTCTCCATCACAAATACCCTCCCATGTTAGTCCCATATCTAGACAACGCTTACAGTATTCTTCACGAACTTCATTCGGTTTTGTCTTACTTGTTGCTAGATCAAAGTAAAAGTCGCTAGTAACATCAGCAGGAGGGTTTGTTCCATAAGTCCAACGCTTAACACCTGCACGACCACCCGCACCTGATGGATTTGTACTTACACCTAATGTATCAATACATACAGGTTTACCATTTAATAGGTAATATGTTAGGAAATCAGGACAACTATTAATCTGAGGAGGCCATCCTTTGGGCTGCCATTTTGGCTGATTGTAAACAAACCACCGGAGACCAAAGAAAATGAATACAAGAATAGCTCCAATTGCAAAGATTGCTGATGAAATCATGCGGCCGGATTTAAACAAATAGGCAATTCCACCGAATCCAACACCGATACAGAATAAGACGTAAATTAATATCTTCACGGTTCTAATCTCCATGTCTTCTGTGTTTGCATGAGGAAAAAAGGTTACTCTGAGTAAGGTTTCATCTGCCCAATAATTAAACATATCATTAAGATAATCATATGTTTAATATGAATAAAAATGTAATCATTCACACATAGGTTATTTAACCAGTGCGGATGAAGGGGGAACCAGGGGCACCAGCACCGTTGAAGCCGGTGAGGATCCAGAAGGAGAGGTAGTCAGAGTCAACACCAGTGGCAGCACCTGTAACTCCGCCAGTGGCACCATTTGCACCAACAACCTGGAGGCGACGGAAAGTGGAACCGTTCACGACAGCCTGGCTACCCATATCCTTGTAGAGAGAGGTGGAAAGGTTAACAGCAGGACCGACAACCGTGTTAACAATCATTGAGCTGACACGACCATCAGAGAGAGTACCAGAAGGAGTATACATTAAGGTTGAGGGCTCAGAATTAGTTAGTGCAAAGATACAACGGAAGTAGCCATTGTTGAGGGGGACCTGCTTTGTGTAAGAACCGATGGAAGTCATTTGTCTATATCCATACCGGACAAAAAAAATTTGCCGACAACCAGAAAAATTTTATAATTGCCGGTAATTCTCCTCGTTTTTTGTTCAGATTCCAATGAACGACCGTAAAGATCCAAGATGCCGCCTGAACCGACGAGCCGCATCGTGCTTCACAATGTTGAAATTTAATGCGCCGGTAATTTGTTCATTAATTGTATTCGCAAATAAACTTATATTTGTAACATCTCCATATCTTTGCTGCAATTCCTCATATGGAATACTAACAGTTGGTGTACTTTTACTACGATTTACATGATCATGGAAGTCATAAAACCAACGCCGTATTTGATCCTGTACTTCTGGACCAATCTTACCACTCCATGTAATTTTATGAGTATTTAAATATTCGGCAGCATGTTGTTGACATATAGCACATGGTAATGCTTGGGGAAATGAACGTACAAGCATTTCAAGTTCACGGACCTCATCTAAACGAATACCTAGTACCGTATTTTGTCCAGCCTTTTCTGCTGCCACATGTAATATAGTCCATAAAGCCGGACCCCAAATTGACGGCTGTGGAAGATTTAATTCTTCAACAGCAGCACCCGGATTTCCTTTTTTCCTTCCTTTACCACAAGCTGCACACGCCATCTAAAAGTTTTTATACCGATTTTACAAAATTTTAAGCGCGTATCCATCATCACTCTAATAGAAACCCAACTAGAAATAGGTAGAAATGAATGCTAAACCCGATTTTGAACTCCCTTTAACTAATATGCCATCAGGTCCTCATAACGGACGTGTTGCAAATATTGCTAAACCATCTGCTGGTGGCGCTCCACCTCCGGCTGCATTCCTTTTCCAACAACATGGAGATGAAGGAGCTAAATATGATCTCACAAAGGGGAACTGGGAAGAAACACCCCTTAGTGATACATTCTTCGGTGTAAGAAATATTAATTACCTACAAAAACGTATCAAAGATGAAGTGTATCGACGTTCTGGTGCTAAACAATGGGTCATTGACGAACAAGACGTTAATGAATTAAAAATTATTATGCGCTCTATGTTTTTACAATACGCCCGCAATTTACCCACTGATATCGAAGGACAAATTGAAGAACTGAATAATATCGTAATTGAATGGGCTGTTCCGCGCATCATGAGCGCAGTGCAACATCATCTTTATTATCTAAATGATATCGATAAGATGCCTGTACCTATGGCTAGACCTGTTTTACTCACTCGTGCTGGTACTAAATCATTACCTTTTAAACCACTTATGTAAAACTAAGGTACTGCTGCCTTTAAAACCCCATGCTCAAAATACAATGCTAATGTTGGTAAATCTCGATCATTGTATTCAAAATACATTCCATGTAGTTTGTCATTAATATATGTTGCATCACGTGCCAATCTACCATTAGGATGCCAAATACGTGCAGTCCCTGATAGTAATCCTTTATCATTAAAAGTTTCTAGTGTTTTTAATGTGCCACATTTATAATATGTGGACTTTTCGCCATATGGCCTTCCATTTTTAAAAGTAATTCGACTCATAATTCGACCATTAGAATGATATGCAATTTGAATTCCATGCATTTCACCCTCCATAAAATTAAATTCATGCGTAACTGTACCATATATTGAATAATAGATCTGTTTACCATTCAATACACCATTGTTGTAATCTGATTCTTCACATAGAAAACCATTATCATGCCAACGTCTGTATTTTCCATGAATCTTTCCATCATGTAACATTTTTTCTTCTCTTGGACGTTTCATTCCTACATCAAAATACTTGGTTTCAGAACAAATACTATTACCTCCTTCATGTGATAAAATCATCTTCTTTACTGGACTAGGTGTCCTAATTACAGGTTCTAATCCTTCATGATCACATGATGAAACATCAATTGGCTTGAAATCACCTTTAGGAATTATATCAACTTGCATTTTATGATTTTCTTTAAATTACTAATTGTTATATATATTTACAAAAAAATTCAATTTTATAACCTATTAGACACCTAGTGTTACATGATGGAATCTTCCATCACGATCATATCGACCGAACTTGTTTAGATTACCATCAGCATCCCATTTAGCAGATTCATCAACTGGATGTCCTCGTCTATACATACAAAGTATTTCACGTCCTCCTGACTGATACCAGGACATGTATAAACCATGTTTATACCCATTCTTATTAATATAATATACTTCATTCTTCTTACCTTGTGCATGAAAGGTTTCTACTTGTACCTTATCATCTGTAATCTTTGTACATGTTTTGCGAATAGATCCATTTGAATAATGTTCATTGTATGGATATTCTACAGGTTTTAATTTATCAGAATATGAAGTATCATAAATACATTTAATTTCATATTCTATTTGACCATTCGTATAATAACTGCTTTTCTTTATTATATTTTTGCCATTTTCTATCAATGGCATATATTCTTGTTCTACTTTACCATCATTATACCATTTAATTAATTTTTTAGTATAATCAGAGTGTCCATTTATATAGTACCATTCGATCTTTTTTTTTTCATCTATATACCATTCTTCATATAATCCATGTTTTGAACCATCTTTCATATTATACTTGCTACATAAAACACCGTTATCGAAATATGATAATTGAAGTCCAGTTTGATTATGATTTACATAATTAGCAATACTATATACTTTACCATTTGAGTAATATTTCTTATATTCACCATCATAGTTTCCATTTTTATAATTGAGACTAAATTCTAGTTTACCATTAGTATAATATTGTGCCATTTCACCGTGTTTTACATTACGACTATTATTGTGCCAATATTTCATTAACAAAGGTTTATTTGTTGTTGTTGTATTTAAAGGATAATACCATATTTCAAATCTATTTATTCCTTTATTTTTTGACGCATATTTTACGCAAATATTACATTTATGTCCAGATGATCTCATAGTTTCTGATCGTTGTATCTCGTGTGGTTTCCAGCCTTGATAAGAATCACATATATCAAGCGAGATACTAATAGTATCATCACCTTGTGTATATGTATTTACAGTTGGAGAAAGATATTTAGTACATGCACGGCACATAACATAGCCTGGCATATATTTTTTAATAAGTGATTCGTGTAATTGATTATGCATTTTTGCACAACGTACATGAATTCGTTTGTCCTCATTACAACATAGACAATCAGGTAGAATCTCCATAAAAGGAGTCTCTTCTGAATGTGCTTCTTTGCATAAAATGCAGGTAATTGTTTGTGTCGCCATATTTGTATATATTTATGAGGAAACAAAAAATTTCAAATTTTATGAGTAGTCTGCTTTTTACGCTTTGCTAGTTCGCTTTCCGCGAGTCACTCCTTTTTTAGATGACCCACCAGCAGCTCCATTATCAGCAGCTTCAAGATCACGTTCAATAATCATTTTCTCATACTCAGCTTCAAATTCTTCCAAATCATCCAACCATAACTGTGCTTCATCTGTAATACGCAATGCATCAAGACGTGTCTGTGCACGCTCTACTTCTTGTAATAATTCTTCGACCTTGGATGCCTTCAGACGATCCAGTCGCATACTCATCAAATATTCATATGATTTAATATTGTCAGGCGCATTCACATTATCCAATGGTGGCAACTTGTGAGCCTTTAGGGAGCCAATAATCTCTTCATCCGTGCAGCGTTCAATCTTCAATGTCTTATCTAAATAAGCCTGAATGAAACGTGCCTTGGCACTCAACTGTAATAAATCAGCCTCTAATTGTTTGATAAGTGCAGCTTTACGAGCCATATAGCCCTCATAACGTCGAATGAAATACTCTTCAAGAATATCTCCAACAGTGTCATACTTCACAATTTTACCTTCAGCATTAAATCCACACATATTTGTGGTTCGATAATCTGTGGTCAATTTAAATAATTTTTCAAAATCTTCATCCGAAGTTTTTGCATCAATGAATCCGTCAACAGTGAAATGTAATTCAATACGAACTTGACGGTCCGTGTTTTCTTCAATATATTGACGAAGCCCAATAGCTTCGGCCATACATGTCTGTGATTCTGAGCCTGCTCCACCAGCAGCTGTTGCAGGTGCAACAAACATTTGTTCTAACATCTCCTTATAGTCCTGTGACCAGGTTCCTACAGGTAGCTCAGTAATAGTAATAATATTACGATCATGATCATATGAATAACGACCATGAGTTCTCCACGTCACATCATTAGGACGTGAAATACGACCAGTAAATCCGTAGAAATACGGATCCAAATTTCGACTAGCCAGTGTTTCAATTGATCCTTGTAGTCGTTGACGCAACAAAGCGACAATCTGTCTTGGATCAAATGATGGAATGTTTGTTGAAAATCCTGTACCAATACCTAGAGATCCATTAATTGCAATTAATGGTACAATAGGAAGATAATAATCAGGTTCAATACTTTGTCCATCGTCTTCCAGATAATTTAGAATAGCAGCATCTTCCTTCCTGAAAATTGTTTCTACAATTGGTTCAAGAGAAGTGAAGATATATCTGGGACTTGCTGCATCTTTACCTCCTTGTAACCTAGAGCCAAATTGACCATTAGGACGAAGAAGATTAATGTTATTTGCTCCTACGAAGTTTTGTGCCATACCAATAATAGTACCATTAAGAGATGCCTCACCATGATGGTAAGCTGCATGCTCTGACACATAACCCGCAAGTTGTGCAACTTTCACCTCTTGACGGAGGTTACGTTTTAGACAACCGAAAAGGACTTTTCGTTGACTAGGTTTGAGACCATCCACAATAGAAGGCAGAGAACGGATATTATCTGCATTACTGAAATGGATGAGTTCATCGTGAATAAAGCGCTCGATTGGAACCTTTTTACTAGTATAATCAACTTGTTTAGTTGCATTATATTCTCGTAGCCAGGTTTTACGATCATCTGCGCGTTTCTTATTAAATGCAAGGTCAATTGATTCATGTGAATGATCTGTCCACACATATGCGGCGTCATTCATTTGCTCGAACCATTCCTTCGCTTCCTTGGCGGTTGAAGTACCCAACCCCTTATAGTATTTAATGTGCCATCCTGGACCTGCAGTAGGTCGCCAGGCGTCGAATGCAGCCTGGGAATAGAAAGCTTCCGTCTTGGAACCCTTGAACGCCTTTAGAATAGGTGTTAACAAAGTACAGACAAAACCAATCTTCAACAGTGATGGCCATTCAGTATCAAATAGATTCATGAGTAATCCCTTAATATGGGATCCATCATGATCTTGATCCGTCATGATCAATACACGACCATAACGGAGAGATTTTAAATCTGTATAGACTTTTCCATGTTCAAGACCGAGAATACGCTTAATTGCAGTTAGTTCTTCGTTTTCATTGAATTTTTTCACGGAAATATCTTTTACATTTAGTGGTTTTCCTTTTAATGGGAAGACACCATATCGTTCGCGACCAACTACCGTTAGACCGGCAATCGCGGATGATGCAGCTGAATCTCCCTCAGTTAGAATGAGAGTGCATTCGGGGGACTTGGCAGTACCTGCGAATGTTGCATCTGTCAATTTAGGAATACCATGGATCGTAGATCGCTTTTTACCATCGGTTTTCTTCGCATCTTTAGCGACTTTCGCCTCTAGGATGCCTCTTGCCTCATCAAAGAGACCTAGTTTACCGAGATGTTCTACGAATTTTGGTGACAAAGTTGGTTTAGATCCAAACTTCGTCATAGGAGTCGTAAGATTCTCCTTTGTTTGACTATCAAATGCTGGATTCACGATTGTCGCATTCACAAAGAATACAACCGAGTCGCGGATCTGTCCAGGTTTCAAGTCAATACGTTTCTTTTTGGCGAGCTCGCAGAAATCAGTGAGAACATCACGAACTACGAGATCAACATGTTTACCTCCTTTGCGGGTATTAATACCATTCACAAATGAGATATGACGTTCCTCTAAGGTTTCAGAGGAATCACCTTGATAAAGCTGTGATGCCAGGACGGCACCGATCTCCCAACGTTCGCCGGCACGTTCATATACATGACCGGCCATACCTTCACGAAGGAAGAGCTTCATAAATTTTTCAAATGTATTTGATGTAATAACTGCGCCATTAAATGATACTTTCGCACCAACAACAGCAGCTAGTTCAATTACACGAGTATGCAGCACAGCTAGCATATCATCAGATAGACCACCAGGAAATCGGCTCATATCAGGGATCCATTCAATGGATACCTCACCTTTAGCCGTGCCCTTAGTAATCACAGGTTTACCAGTCTTCGACATATTATTAGTCCAAGTCTGTGTATATTTTTTCCCAGAGGCAACATCGTTTGTAATGACAGTAAATTGACGACTGTAAATATTCGTCAACTTCGCACCATAACCGTTCTTACCACCAGTAATCATTTCCTTCATATCACCATCTTCCTTGTAATTTGTTGAAGTAAGAAGATGACCGAAGATCATTTCTGGAATATAGACCTTCTCTTCAGGATGAATTTGTACAATAATACCATCACCATCATTAGTAACCCTAAGGGCCACGTCATCAGGTGATTTACGATCCACAGTTACGGAAATATTCTTCACTGGAGTACGCCCCTCTTCTAAAGAACGGACATAGGCATCACGAGCATTTACAATAATTTCATCAAAAGTTTTATACAAACCAGGATTTATTGCAATAGACCGATATTCCATATGACCTACTTCAGAATTAAAGACCCATCGATTTTCCTGTGTCACATCAGTTGACCCAATATAAGTATCAGGTAACTTTAAAATATGTTCACGAGGACTAAGTTTCTTAAAATCTTCTACAGAAGCCATTGTATCTAAGAGTTGACTAAGGTAGTTCCCTTGCCTCAATTTTAAGTACTGTAAAATCAGATGATATATATGATAAATTACCCATGTATATTATCTATAAAAATTGATCATTGCGAACATCATAATAAATATTTAGTACATGTCGTCACTTATTAGAGATCCAATTATATTAAATTATTCGGATATTAAAAGTGAAGTAATTGAAAAACATAAAAATTCATTGAATCAATATTACCAATTGTTCATGAGAGGACCATCTATTAAAAGTTCTTTAGCAAAGATTCATGATCGTTATTCTATCCTATGGGATGATGTTAAATATGAATTTGTAGAATATAAAACAAATCTTGATGGAGAACCATTAAAATATGTAGAATTCTTCCGTCAAAATCTTACTAAACACTCTGCATTCTATTATAATAAGAATGATGAACCAATCTCTCAAATTGTATGGTGGCCTAATGGTATTGTAAAAACAATTACATCATTTGATGGTCGATGGTTTTGTGAATCTGCTTATCATCAAGATGGTAAATATGATTATTTAATTTCGTATTTTGCGGATAATTATAGTAATCAAACTTTTCTTAAATATATTTAACGACAATAGATATGACCATACATAATATTTTTCAACCCGGCCTTATTCGTGGATCAGAACGTCTTCCATTTGATCCTGAAAAAGCATATGCATATGTTGAACATCCAACAGAAGGTTGGCGTGTTTACCTAAGATCATGTGCATTCGTTCATGCTGATGGTCCATTTTTTAAAGAAAAAGAAAATTTCATTGTTGTTAAAAAAACCGGTGCATCAGCAACCGCAAAATCATGGGAACCTCCTAAAGGTCAAATGGAAGGTAAAGACCTCGGTCCTAAAGGTCCCATCATGAATTATCTACGTGAAAATGTTCGTCGTGAAATGGAAGAAGAAGCGGCTATTCATAATACCAAATCCATTAAATATACTGGACTTGTTTATCAGGGAAGAGAAAAAGATTACCCATCTAATTGGTTTTTCCAATATCATATATTCGAAGTTTTAATTTCCATGAAAGAACTTGATAAAATGTCTGAACATTTTGCCTGGATTCATGAACATCCTGATGCATTTTCTAAATTTAAACGTGATAGAAAAGAAAAAGATGATTTTACTACATATAATCCTATGCGAACTAAACTATATGGATCTTGGAGTCCTGGTATTGTTAAATTATATCTATCATAAATAAATTTGATTACTCTTTCAATTATAATTTACATTAAAAACAATTCACAATGAGTAATTTTAATGTAAATGCTAAGCCATTTAATCCAAGACCTATGTTGAAAGACGAACACAGGTCCTGCAAGCAAGACCGCTGTACGCCCGAATTTTATTCGGGTGAACACGATGATGGAGATTATAGGTGGTCTATACAACCACCTATGCAACCTCCTATGTATCCTCCTATGCATCCTCCTATGCATCATATGCATCAAAATCCGTGGTATCCACCGCCGAAGGCGTTTGGGTCTCCAGCTCTGCTGGGACCTGAACCACCTTATCCTTATCCACCTCCGCATCATCAGTATCCTATGCAGATGCCTGTATTTGGTGGATCTCACCCACAACCTCAACCAATTCTAGTAACAAAATCAAAGAGCGAAGAGAAGCAACCGATTCAGAAGATTGAAGTGTTGGAAATTAAGAAGGTAACAAGAGATATGGAAATTCAGACAGATCCTATTAAGGAAGAAAAAAAACAGGAAGTAAAAGAACAGGAAGTAAAGAAACGTTGTAATTGTCGCTGTATTCATACAGATGTATACCCTATTCCTAAGGGTTATTCGCCAGAAGAGGCAACTCTTTGGAAGAAGATTCGTCCACCTACAAAACTAGCGCGTATTAGTAATACTTTATGTGTAGGTGAACCAGATGATTTATCATTTGTACGTAGCAATATGCTACTGCACAAATTTAAATTAAATAAAGTTAAGATCACAGATAATACATATTATATCAAATCTGTGAAAACACCTGAAACAAGTCCAGAGTTCATGGACTTTCAGATCTATTATCGTGATGATAACCAAATGCCATATAAGACCTTTGTGCGTCTTAGAACAATGAGCAAGATTCAGGAATATGATGTTGACCATAATTGTCGTTTAACAATGAAAGTTACTATTCCTAAGGACAAGAAGAAGATTTATAAACAGACATTCGACTATGAGAATAAACAGAAGTTACTTGAAGTGACAGATTCTGAAACACATGAAGTTTTGCATACAGAAATGCTAACAGGTGAATGCTGGCTTGAGAATGAATTTATTTATAGGTAGAACATCTACCACAAAAAATCTCCTATTTTTGTATTTCCTATATGTACCTTATCGTCTATTTCTGCTCCTGCGGAGCAGTCGGCGTCTATTAGATCTTCTTCTACTGCTTCTACGACGACGGTTTGTTTTCCGCGCATAACCACCAGCTGTAGGAGGCATAGGTGGTACTGAAGAATTATTATTATTATATAAATAATTGTGAACAACTCCTGGTAATGCAGTATTTATTCTCTCTCTGATATTTGGTGATGGTAGCGCTGGATATACTGATACAATTGGATCCATGTAATTTTTAAAATCTTCTACAATATCATCTAATGATTGAGGTCTCGTAAATATTATATTGGATGGCCTATCTCTATCTTCTCTAATATCTATTATACGCTTTTCATATTTTTTAACCTTATAATCAAATGATGATGTATCCCAACTAAATAATTTTTCATTATTTTGATTATATTTAATGTATAAATTCCTTATGCTATGAGAGGGGTCACGATGGGGAGTACCAAAATGTGTGAACACTCTAGGATTTGATAATATAAAATTTCTTAATATTTCAATAGTATCGGTATATGATAAATTTTTTGTTATAGAATATTTATCATCAAATGAAAATAGTTGACCATCCACCATAAGTGTTTGGATAGCTACATTAAATGTTCTAGGTTTAGGAATCGAACTGGAACTCATTTATATTATATACAGAGATTATTTGTGGGATATTGTAATAGCCAAGACTCAATAACACCGGATATGTACTTTAGCGTCTATTTCTGCTCCTGCGGAGCAGTCGGCGTCTATTAGATCGTCTACGAAGACGACGGTTTGCTTTACGCGAGGCGTAGCGCCGAGGGAACCGTGTATAACCACCAGCCGTAGGCGGCATAGGTGGTACAAAGGAATTATTATTATTATTATATAAATAATTATGAACAACTCCTGGTAATGCAGTATTTATTCTCTCTCTGATATTTGGTGATGGTAGCGCTGGATATACTGATACAATTGGATCCATGTAATTTTTAAAATTTTCTATAATAGGACCTTCATTAATAGATAAACGATTATGAAAAGTAGGATGATAAAAGTATGTCTGTTCATATAAGCCACTTCTTTTTTTTTCATATTCGTGTATAAAAATTTCATATTCATTCCCATTTGATATTAATTCCCACCTACATATTTTTTCATTATTTTGATTATATGTAATTTGTATATGCCATATAAGACTTCTTGTTTGCATTAGGGAAACACCTCTATTGTTGACATTTCCTATCCTAAAATCAAGAAAAGGATTTGATAATATAAAATTTCTTAAAATTTCAATAGTATCAACATATGTTAAATCTTTTCTTAAAGAAGAATCATTATAAAAACCACGACCTGTATGATATCTTCGTGATTTGATAAATACATTAAATTTACGGGGTTTAGGAATGTCAGCAGGATTTAGTACAGCATCACTATTCATTTATATTATACACAGATAAATTATTTATTTAATATCATCGGAATTTGTTTTTTTTTGAGTCATTGCTTGATACATTCTTGGCGCAGCCTCAGCTGCGTATAAATCTGCGTTACATCGACTAATATCTAAAGCCCGGCAATTATAGTTCACATAATGAGTGCTATAACTGCTGCTACTAACCCAGTCAATGAGAATGGGAATCTTCTTGAACTAAAAACAGTCCAGTCGGGGGCTTTCAGAACATTGATTGAGGCTCTAAAAGAGATTTTGACGGAGGCGAACCTCGAATTCGATTCAACGGGTCTGAAGATTATCGCAGTCGACGAAAGTCATACGATTCTCGTCTATCTTCGTCTTCATGCAGACAGATTCGAACATTATCATTGTCCTGTGAAGCAAGTGCTAGGTGTGAATATGATGTATCTTTTCAAACTCATTAAGACTTTGGAGAACACCGAGACTCTAACCTTCTATTTGCCGGCGAAGAATCCCAATAAACTAGGTATCACAATGGAGAATGCAGAAAAACAGACAACGAAGAATTACTTCTTGAAACTCTTCGATACAAATGTTGAAGATATTCAAATTCCCAACCTCACGTTCACAAGTATTATTCATATGCCTTCAACGGATCTTCAGAAGATTTGTCGTGATATGTCTTCTTTGGGAGAGAAGGTGGAGATTACAAGTAGTTCAAGTGATCTAATCTTCAAGTGTCTAGGCGACTTCGCTGATCAGGAAACAATTATTCGTGAGAATCGACTCATGCGTGTACAGAGTAGTGCATCAAATGAAATCATTCAGGGAATCTTCCAACTCAAGCACCTCTTCCTTTTCACTAAATGTACGAATTTATGTCCCTCAATCGAGATCTACTTGAAGAATGATGCACCACTAATTCTTCGATACACTGTTGCCAATCTCGGTGAGGTGAAACTTGTTCTTGCACCTCTCAAGAATCGAGCGTAATCAAATCTATGAACAAAAATAAAACATTTAGATAATGTCATACCTAAATGTTTTATCAAATCATTATTTCTAGTTTAATATCTCTTTGTACAGATAGCTTCATAACGAACCTCATCACCCGGATTAGGAGTATGATATAGATTGATTCCATTGGGATCATTATGTTTAGTACTATCCTCATTCCAAATATGGATAATATTGAATCCACGCTTATTTGAGATACGAACACCAGTAATCTTATTATCTGGATTCTTTGCTAGATCACCGAGCATAGCGGCGATACAATACTTATAGTAGAGTTTAACTGGAGTAAGATAATCATCTTGCTTGATCCGCAGTGTATAAGTACCACCGCGGAAATTCTTTGGATGCTCCCACATAGGTGGGTAGCCACTACGCATTACATAGAAGTAACCATGTAGCAGTGTTTCATCGCCAATCGAGTCCCATAGTGCCCAGAATTGAGCAAATGTGTGAACTGTGGCTTTTAGTCGAAAACTATTAATATCTGTGAAGTCTGGCTGAATTGTTGGGCTTGAATGATAATATACATCCCATGATGTTGATGGAATTGGAATATCCGAAATACTTGGATCCATTACTTCAGGAGTAACTGATCGTACGAGCATCGGCATTGTAGCTGGTACAGGTGCTGGTGCTGGTGCTGGTGCTGGGACCTCCTCATCATCATCCTCAAAACCCTTCAACAAATTGCGGAATCTGTTTGATGACATCTTCTTAAAATTCACTTGATACTTTTAAGTGTCTAGTGAATAGTAATTATAATTTTATTTGTCAATTTTTATATCTATTAATCAACTGCTTCCATATCACGAACATAATCATCTGAGGCAACACTATTAGGTGGAGTATCCTCCTCTGTTGGTGGGCTTTCAGGTAATTGTACAAGATTGTCTACCTCTTCTTCGTGTGGTGACTCGCTCTCCACATTCTCTGCCTCTTCTTCTTCTTCTTCGTGTAGTGACTCGCTTTGCTTAGTATTGTAGTCAGCACCCTCTTCCTCTTCAGTGCCAACTTCAACTTCCTCCTCATCGTGGGATAACTCGCTCTCCACACCTTCTTCCTCTTCCTCGTCGACATCACTATCAGCAGCATAATCATACCATTTATGTGGTTCAACAATTTGAATTAGAGAAATGATTTCAACATCAGCAGTCTGAGCATTAATTGTTTCTAGATATGTATTACTGTTGTATTTAGTAGCTGGCCAGAAACGTGTTTCAAGAGACCAGGCACTTAATAGTTGTAGGGGATGGGGAAAATGTTCATCATGTGTATAAAATGTAACATTTTCAAGCCATGAAGACATATCCATTTCATCATGTGTCTGACCTCGATACTTTGTATGTAGCGTCATTGCAAGAACTGGCAAATGCTCTTTTTTATTTAGTCCTTCATCCACACAATAAGTAAATGTCTTATTACGGGCGTCATATAACCATGCCTGATTACTAGGATTTCCTCCAAAATACCAATAAGGAATTGGAATAGGGCTATGATCCATAAAGATGAAATACTTATCAAAACCAATTAGATTATACCACAATGCATTTAGGAAGGACCAAAAACGTTCACCTGTCCAAGAAACTATTCCAAAGGCCATACTGAATATATTTAAAAAAGCAACGATCCAATTTACAGGAACATGTCTATATGCTGCTGCGTAGAATACCATTTATGTAAACTCTATATACGAAACGGGTCAATACTTTAGACTAACAAGGTTCTTGACAAGGTTCGATCGGTGGACAGCCGGGTGTAGGGGGGCAAGGATCAGGTCCTGGGCATGGTGGCTCAGGCTTAGGATTAGGACATTCAGGAACCTTTGGTGGTTTCCCTCCATCAAAGACACCATTACGCGCTAATTGTACAAGAATAAGAAAACCAACAATTGCAGCTACTGCAAGCCAACCTGCAATATCACCTGCTTTCAAACAGGCGAAATGTACTATAATAATTACAACTAATGCAAAGAAAAAGGTTAACATTGCATTGTATAGATAACCTTTAAAAATATGGGCCAAAAATGTTGCAGCTAATACAGCTCCAAGTGTTAATGTTGGTAAACAGAATGCCATCTCTAATTGTTAAAAGTAATTTTACGAGTCACTTCGTTGTAAACTCCTACCTGTGTGACATCGCCGTAACTGTTGGCTTCGTAGACATTACATTCAGCGTCCATATAATAGTCCTTCCCTTTATAACGAAATTCAGTCAGCTCTTCTTCCTCTTCCTCCTCCTCTTCCTCTTCCTCTTCCTCTTCCTCTGCCTCTGCCTCTGCCTCTTCCTCTGCCTCTGCCTCTTCCTCAGTCTCCTCCTTTATTTCCACTACTGTTTCCTCCAAAACTTCCTCCTTCTTAATTTCGTCTACTTGTTTATCATCATCCTTAATACTTGCTTCAATTTGATTGACCTTTGATTCAATCTTATTGATTGCAGCATCAAATGAAGCTGAAATAGCCTTTACTTTTGAAACAATATCAGGATCAACTTGTACAGGTACAGGTGCAACCGGTGTTGCTTCAAGCTTTTTCAATCGTTCATCAATAGAATTAAGTAGATCAAATACTTTAGCAAGATCAACAGATTGAGATTGCAATGCCATAGAAGCAATACGCTTATTCACTTCAAACATGATATTACGTTCAATATTAGATTCACTATCACGAATTGCTTCATCACGAAGCAATTCAACAATATGATCCTGAGTAGTGGGTACGGAATTCCTAAGTGCATCAGTTTCTCTGTTAATAATATTACTAATAGCGTTAAGAGCAGCTAGTGCATCATTCATTGTAGAGGCCATTGTTGATCTATTACTATAAATCGCAACATCCTTAAATCAATTTTTAGGGGAAGAACGCCCAGAGTCCGAACCACCAATCTTTGATTGGTGGTGAGATCTGATCTGGAGATTCTGAGAGCCGTTAGACACGAGGTTAAACGCAAGTTCCGCTCTTAACAGCGAAGCGTATCTCCAGATCAACTTCGTCTGATCTGGAGATTCATACAAGCGTCCAAAGTTGATTCTTTATCCTTTAGTGGCTTCGAACGTTTGAGTCGTAACCCTTCTTCAACTTTCTTAACACGTTCTGTATTAAGGGGAACAAAAGTCTTAGGAATAGTAGTCTCATAAAAGTCAATTGGTTTGGTATCCATGGTGGCAAGTAGTGAGACCATAGGAGGTACATGAACATCAATTCGAACTTTTCCACGACGAACAGTAGCACGATATTCTTCAATTGATAGACGACCACCAAACAGTTTCAATACAGTACGCGCAGGTGCAGGATAAATACGTCCACCAATTACATTTGCATATAGGCGATGGAGCAATGCAATTTTTTCCCATCGTAATTGTTGATCCTCTTTTTCATCAATACAATAAGCAAGAGCACATTCAGGACAACAGAAATTACCATAAACATGCCAGGTCCCTTCCTTTTCAAGATATGGCAAGAATACAGGTCGTCCATCAAATTGATGTGCACACCAGAAACATGCAACTTCTGTCTGTTCAGGAACTTCAATTACACCACCTTCACGACTGTATAAATTTAGATCCATTCTTGTAAAAACAGGTAGAGGTTCAACAATCTGTGTTACAGTTTGCTCTGTCTTCTCATCTTTTTGATCTTCTAAAGCATCAATATCTGTACCACCAAAGCCGACATATACATCATTAATTTCAGCCGCAACATCATATGCATCCTGCATTGTATCAAATGGCATAGGTTGACAAGGTGGTCTAGGATCATAAACAACTGGTCCATCATTAAATAACACTTCTGTCGATGAAAAAGGCAAGTGTGCAATTAGAGGTTTTCTCTTCTCAGGCATCAAAGTTCCCTGAATTCCGTCAGCAGTTACAACTGCAACAACAGGAAATGACTTCTTACGTGTAGCACGTTTAACAATAGCGGGATTTTCCATCATAGGTTGAGTAATAATATCATTTTCTAAAGGAGCAACTTCAGTCTTAATAGTAATATTTAAAGGTGTAACCTCGACGTCTGTTGCTGTATTTTTAGGTACCCGTTTACGGGGTGTTTTAACTGTAGAAGTCTTCATTTATCCTTGATTAAATTCTGTGATCATTATTTAGACTGCTTATGGAAGAGAGTCTAAAACATTTCAACGCCATTCGATTAGGTAATATAGAATGGCACATAAAGTTCCCGAGAATTTAGATTATGTATGTAGTCGAGTACAGAAACTTTTCAATATGTTTGCATCAAATCCACAATCAATTCAACATCTTCTTCTCTATGGAAGTCCAGGTTCAGGTAAAACTAGTTCAACTCTGTGGCTTCTAAAAAAAATCTGGCCTGAAGATCAACTCTTTAGTCGCGTGTGTTTTATTCTAAATGCAGCAGATGAAAGATCATTGGAGGCTATTCGTGCTAAATGTATTCCCTTCATTGAAGTAGATTGGCGCTCTAAAGGCGAGACGAGGCCTCGATTCCTCGTCTTAGATGAATGCGAAACATTAACGGAATCTGCACAACTCGCCCTAAGACCATTCCTAGATAATCCACCATCATCTCTTTGTGTTATTTTTCTATGTAATTCATTGAATCGTGTACATCAGACTATTAGAAATGCATGTCTACGTGTCCGTTTTAATCCTCCATTGCCACATACATCAAGTTTCTCATCAATTTTCTATCGAGGTGACTTAAGACAAACTATAACAACATCCGCTCATAAACCAACGTTTATGTATATTCATAAATATCTAAATCGTGAAAAGTTTCTAGATTATTCACCAGAAGAATTTATAAGTTCTCTTATTTTTTTCACAATTTTTACGGATATTATTGATGATGATATTTCCAATTTTATTTGTTGTTATGGCGAAAATCAAGTATTTGAATATATTTCATTCGATCAAAGCAATAAGATTTTCAAAGAATTTCTCGAAGAAAAACTTATACCAAAAATTGAAGGTCTAAATTGGACTGAAGAAGAATCAGTCATCGCCCAGAAATGAGTATTTACAAAAGAACAGCACTTCGTATCAGTACCATGACAGCTACAAATAATGGTCTAAGTTTTGATTTGCCGAAGTTATTTCGACTAGTCCCACAAATTATTATTCCTCTATGGTGGCCAGATCAAGGTATTTTGAAATTCGAGCATCGCGCTGAAGTTGTCGGTGAAAGTCATCGCGATGCTCTTACCAATCGTAAAATCACTAAGAAGTCCTTCTTCAATCAATCTACATTGGTTGTTCGTCGCTATGTTTCTAAAGAACGTGGTTTCAAAGAAGTGAATATCAAGCTATTTGGAAATGGCTCAGTCCAAATGACAGGTATTCATAGTGAAGAGTTCGCTGAACAAACTCTAAAATGGTTGATTGCGGAATGTGCTAAACTCTCTGAAAGTCCATTCAATTCACCCCCAACTGTCAATAAAATGAATGTTCAGATGATCAACAGTGACTTTAGTCTTGGAACACCTCTTCATTCCGAAGTCATTCACGCTATCCTTCGTGACAATTATAATCTATTCTCCATCTTCGAAAAAACGCTGTATCAAGGTGTTGACACCAAATATTATTACAATAAAAAACGAGATCTTACTAAATGTCGCCCAGGAATCTGTAATTGTCCTACACTATGTGATGGTCAAGGTGATGGACTTAGCGAAGGAAAATGTAAACGAATTACAATCAGCATTTTCCAAACTGGTAATATCATTATTACAGGTGCGCGTAATATGGATCAGATTAATGAAGCCTATGACTTCATTAATAAGGTCTTTGATAAACATGAAAAGGAAATTGTTCTAATTGTTCCTCCAAAAATTGTTGCTGAACCACAACCCAGCATAGCTGGGCGTGGCGTTATACCTCGAGATTCGTCCGAGGGTGAACCGATTACTCCTACACCCGTAAAAGTAGCTAAACAACGTAAACCTCGTGTCTCTAAAAAACAAGCTACTAATGAAATTATTGCTGGTAAATAATACATTTAAATAGTATATATATATATATATATATATATAATGACTATTACATTTTTAACTTTTGCAAATACTTCCTATACATCTTTAGATAGAATTAAATCTCAGGCTGAAGATTTTGATCTCTTTGATGAAATTAAGGCTTTAACAGAAAATGATATTCCACATATAACTAATATGCACAAAGAATTAATACAATATTATAATAAAGGATATGGTTTAATGATATGGAAACCAGAAATAGTTGTGGAAACTTTAGAAAAGATGAATTATGGGGATATTTTATTGTATTTAGATGCAGGTTGTCATCTTAATAAAAATGGAAAAAAAAGATTTGAATATTATTTGAAACAACTAGATGATCATGATTTAGTGACATTTAGTGCAGGAAATTATGATGCAAAGGAATTTGTTAAAATGGATGCTATTAATGTATATTATCCTGAATTTAAAAATAATGTAAATCAATATTGTTATTCAGGTGCATTTCTTATAAAGAAAACAGAAAGAAGTATGCATTTATTTATTGATTGGTTAAATTTATGTCGTCATTATGAACTTCTTGATCCTTTTGAATCAAGACACAATCAAGAAGCATCTTATTATAAAGGCAATGATTGCGATAATGGGTTATTTGGTTTATGTTTGTCTAAACACAAAATTCATTATATAATCGATTCGAATGAGACAAATTTTTATGATGAATTAGGACAGCAAATTCATAGTAAGGATTTAAATTGGGATTTATTAAATGATTTCCCTATACAATGTCGTCGATCTACACCAAGACAACATGATTATATTCGGAAGTAGTATCAGATATGATAACTCTAAGGGGTTCGCCTCTACCTGATGATGAGAAGTATGTAGCAGGTATATTTTTTGATAATGATAAAAATAAAATTATTAATGTAAGTGAAATATGTCCAGGAATTTCTACAATTCATGTTCCTGAAACCGCTTATCATGTAACTCCGAAATCGTTTGACTCGCCTGAAATGCAGGAATTAATGGAACAGGCTGGAGGAGATGATAATATCTATATACATTTACTTAAAAATGCAGGATATACTTCAGATTCCTATGATTTTATTTCAGGTTTTAGTCCTGAAGTACATGGACCAACACTTGCTTCATGGATAGGTCAGAGAAATGATCCGACTAAAAGTATAATTCTTCTTGATTGGGATCGAACAATTACAGTAATTGAAGGATTTATGCAATTTGATTACGAGAAATATAGTGAATATTCTGGTTTAAGGAAACGAGATTACTATAATGATTTTTTACGATATTTATGTGGAGGTGATACTCGTTTATATAGATTTCGTGAATTATTAGATTTTGCAGGCGAAAGAGGTATAGATGTTTGTATTTTAACCAATAATAGTGCATGTAATAGTGATGTATTTAGTGAACTAGTTGATACACTAGTTCCTAGTTCTGTTGAAAATCTATTTATTGCATGTTCGATATATGCCCCATTTAATGGTAATAAGGGTCAAAAGCTAAAATCAATGCCTCAATTTTCGGATTTATGTAAACCAGAAATTAATGGGGGTTTTAAACGAAGGCGGCGGCTGCGCTCTCGAAAGTTATCTAAACGTCATAGACGCACATGCAGAGCGCGGAAGATTCAATAAGAACTATCTCTAATAGCGAGCAGAATGGCTACTCCGGCGTCTAACACTACAACTGCAGTAACTACCGCAACTGCACCCTCGGCTGCAGCTGCAGCACAGCAAGATATGATCCCTAGTGCTACTACTCTACAACATGCTGCACGTCTTGCAATTCAGCATGATCGTCCTATCCTTCTAGATTACTACCTTGACACTGCAACTGGTAAGGCATTCCTCGGTGAAGATAATGAGACCAAGGAGAAGGTTCTTGTGAAGTCTCGCGATGAGTTCACATCTTCCGTTCAGAAGTCTTTCAAGGTCGGCGAAGATTTCCTCATCTTCACCGAGAACAGTATTTACATTGTTAGCGGCAAGATCACCAAGAAGAAGATTTCCATGGCTTCACTGGTTGGTGACTTGTAAAGAACTTTTTAGAATAAGTTCGTAAAAAAACAATCGCTTAAATGACATATTAATAAACTATATTAGTTAATCAATATGGCAGAAAAAACTATTAGGATTAATAAATTATATGAGACGATTCGAACAGATCATGATGATCGTGTGAACACTTGGCTCGACACTCAAGTCTATTATAAGGACAGTCCCAAATATAGTAGTCAAATATATGAAAATGTTACATCGACACATAGCCCAGCTCATTCACAATATACTACTCTAAAAGTCGTTGATCAAGATTGTATTTATGCTGCCTTAGAAGCACCACCAGGCAAGACATGTATCTTGAATATGGCTGATTGGGTGCGAGCAGGAGGTATAGTAGACGCTGGTTCCAGAGCACAAGAAGAGGAACTTTTCCGTCGATCAAATCTTTATAAACACCTTCATCAATCATATTACCCTTTACGACTCCTACAAACAGTATATAGCACTGATGTGGAATTTTTTAAAGAGGGTTTTGACAAGGGTTTTGCTCGTATGGCGATTCCACGGAAGTTTGATGTAATCTCTGCACCGGCTCTTGTTGGTCCAAAGACAACTGATGATGGACAACATTATGTACGTCCTGAAGATGTAGAAACGATGAGGGCAAAGATTCGCAATTTAATCCTAATTGCTGCTGAACGTGGTGTTAATACACTTATCCTAAGTGCTTGGGGATGTGGAGCCTTTGGGTGTCCACCAACTCATACAGCCAAAATCTTCAAGGAAGTCATTGAGGAATTTGATGGACTAATTCCAAATATTACATTTGCAATTCTAGGATACAATTATGAACCATTTGCTAAAATTTTGATCTAAGTAAAAATTGATCATAAATGTCTTTGCATTTAAATCTTCAAGATTGTAATGCAACAACAGACATTGGATACATTTTTGACTAGATCCTTATCGCCGCCACGTGCACCGACCCAAGTACGTCTTGGACTCCTAGGTAGTCGGCGAGATCTAACAGATAATGATGTGTCCGAGATCATGAATCTCATTCAGGAAGATTTCCCTGAAGTACAGACCCTAATTGTCCCATCAGAAGGAGATACTTCAATTTATGCTGAAGCCTGGGCCGAAAAGAAAAAAATTCCCGTAACTGTCCATCAATCTGATTGGCGTCGTGACGGTAAAAGAGCACAGATATTTCGTGATAATCGAATTATTCAAGAATCTACGCACTTCCTTGTATTTGGTGGTCCGCGGTCAGAAAGACCCTTAAAGACAGCAGAACAATTAGCAAAAAAAGGGAAAACTGTATATTATATGCCACATGGATCTATGGAATTACAACAATTAGAGATGTCTCGGGTTAAAGAACCCGAGAAGTAGGTTTTAATGCGCGATCACACATTAAATAGGCAGCTAGTGAACCAGCAACCCCTATGATTGCTTGTATAACGAATCCAACAATTTGTAAAGCTTTCATTCCGGGACTAATTCCTTTAATGAAAGGTACAATAAAAGCACCTATTACGGCCATAATTGCCGCGATAGAAATTATTACAAAAATGACATAGTAGTATGAGCAAAGAGTATTATTGCTGATATTTTTCTTAGTCCATTCCGGTTCCATTTCTAATAGTAGATTTCAAAAAAATTTAACGCGTCTAAATAGAATGGCTCGTCGTAATCGCAGAACATCTTGTAGGCGTAATCGTAACCGTAACCGTAGACAAAACGGGGGCGCATGTGCACTTGCCGGTGCTCCTTATGGTGCTGATTTAATGGCTGATAGCCGTGCTCAGAGCTTGGCTCAGGGCAATCAATTTGCCACTATTACACGTCCTTACCATGGTGGTTCTCGTACTCGTCGCCGTAATCGCCGTGTTATGTATGGTGGCATGGCTCCTTTAAGCATCTTTGGTTCTGAAGGAACTGGTGTAGATCGTGCATCAGCACATCTTACCGGCCAGGATAATGCTTTAGCTGAGGCTGCTGGGTTCAGCCGCACTCATCCTGATCTCCCTGATGCTATGGGTGCTCAAGTTATGGATGCAGTTAACAAGGGTATGGCGCAGGTAGGAGGCCGTAGTCGTAGACGAAATCGTAAAGACCGTAAGAGTCGTAAGGGAAACCGTCGTAGTCGTCGTAACCGTAAGAACCGTAATTCCAGACGTAATCGTCGTATGAATGGCGGCCGCCGTTCTTCTTGTGGTATGATGCGAGGTGGTTCGCAGCCCACCACCGGGCAACGAGGTGGTTCAGCCTTGATCGAAGGTGCACCTTATTCACAGACTAGTTCCGATATGCTTTTAGCGGATGATGCGTCTCTACAAGCTCAAGCTGCTAAGATGGAGAGCCCTGCCTGGACTGGTGTTGCCCGTGGAACATATCTTGGTTAATAATCAATAGTTGAATCAACTTGAACGCCGAACATTTCGGCAATTGCTGCAATATTTAACTTTTCACGTTCTCCCGGTCTCGGTTGAACTTGAACAGTAACATTTAGAGATCCATAGCCACCAGAGCCATTAGGCATACCTTGATCAGGGAAAACAAGTCGATCACCATTTTGTGTACCCGGACGTATATTAACTAATACAGGAACTCCAGATGGATGATCAACAAGACGAACTTTGACTCCAGTAAGAGCTTCTGCTAGACTCAATGTTACATTAGTATCTAAATTAGCACCGGCACGAATCCAATCATCATCAATAGCCTCTTCTAAAATGATATGTACATCACCAGGTTTAGAATATTCATGAGAATCTGAGCATGCTTCTGGAAATATGATTGTTTCACCTGTTGCTGTTCCAGGTTTTACAACAACTTTTAAAGTTCTTTCTTCCGCTGTTTTACTTGTTCCAGTACAAGTACCACAATTTACAGAACCTTTCTTCCCTTCACCATTACATTTATGACAAGGCATACTATTTCGAATACTAAATGGTCCAGCCTGCATAACAGTATGAAGAACTCCTTGTCCACGACATTCATCACAATCAACTTTTACAGAGAATCCAGAACCAGAACAAGATTCGCAAAATTTTTGCCGAGTGAATTTAATTTCAAATTCATGTCCATGATAAAATTGTGAAAGAGATAATTTAATTTTCTGTATTTTTGGTGGTGCTTTATCGGCTTTTTGTGGTTTTGTCCTCTGCACACCTGTTTCTGGGAAAAAGTTAGTGAAAAAATCATTAATATTGATGAAAGGTGGTATATTAATAGGTGGTTCAACTTCTGGACGATCACTATCATCACCGGTCATATCATAAATACGTCTACGTTTATCATCCATTAGAATTGTCTTTGCATGATTAATTTTTTTAAATTCTTCTTCAGATCCACCTTTATCAGGGTGTGCGCGAAGTGAGGCTTTTTTATAGGCGGAATTAATTTCATCTTTGGAGGCATTTTGATTGACTCCAAGAATATTATATAATTCTCTATTTCCTGAACGAAACATTTTTCTAAATACTTCACTAAAAATAAGTTTAGACTGGTATGCGTTAGAGTTTAAATTAATTGTCAACAATCTACTTTTAGAGGAATTCATAATGGATACACTTTTTGGATATGAAGAAATAGAAAATAAATTAGAAAAATTTTTTGAACATCCAGGACATATATTCTTATCAGGTCAACAAGGATCTGGTAAAACTTCATTAATAAATAATTTTCTTCGAAGTTATTTCATTCACCATTATGGATCTGTTGCTGATAATTTATCGAATGAGCCTGATATTTTTTTCATGAATTCACATCAAGACCGTGGTATTCATACTGTTAGAAATGTTCTTCTAGACTATGTAAGACAACCAGCCCGTAAATCTAAATGTGTACGTTGGATTGTAATTGATCATTTAGAATCATTTCCTGAATTGAGTCAACAAGCATTACGTCGTCCTATGGAATTATATTCACATGTTGCTTGTTTTATTTTTATTGGTTCTAATAAATCTAATTTAATCCCTCCACTTTTATCAAGGTGTCATTGTTTAACAGTTCCTGATTTAAATATATATACAATCTCAAAACAACTATTGGAAAAATATAAAATGCCCTCTAATTGTTTTAGTGATGAGACGAATATGTGGTTAATTACACATTCTAATAATATTATAAGAGAATATTGTCAATATATTAAAGTATTAATTAATTTTTTTAAGATACCAAATAAAATGAGTAAAATAGATAGTCATAATTTAGTATTAGAATTATGTTCTATTCCATCATTTGATATATATTATCCATTAATTACATCTATTTTACAAAATAATAGAGTTGATATGTTGAAGAATTTAACTAAATTATGGATTGTAGGTGAATCATTTGAGGATATATTTGATGCTGTGAAAATTACGGTGTATATGTTTGGTTATGGAAATCTTCATGAAGGTCAAAGTATTTATGAATTTCTTATGAAGGGATGGGTTCAATATAGCCAAGGTTATACTTCTTACAGAAGTCTTCTAATAACGGCACTTCAAGAATAACTTCAAAATGAAAATTAGATGGCGAGTCCAGATTACCTTTTTTCCGAAATCCCTAGATTGAATTTAGTGGAAGAGTGGCTGTCAAGATTAAAAATTAATCAAGGGCATGTTTTTTCAGAAGAAGGATTTGATTGGGCTATTTTCAATCAAATACTATTAGAGATTGAACCATATTATTATCCATGTAAGGCTAAAAAATATCTTCATCGTGAACACACAATGAATTCTGTTTTAACAGTACTTCGGCAACTTGTTAAACCGCATGGATTAACATTTCGTACTCATGAACGACTCGTTCATCGTAAGAAATATTATGAATATTATTTAGTGCCTGATTTAGCAGCTTTACCTGATAGACCAGTAACAAATCAGATTACATTTGATTAATATTGTTTAAGCACTTAGACTTGTACGTAATAACTGTGCAATGACCAGATCTGATTCTAGGACCTGCTCTTCGCTCATACGTAGGAACCATGCCCAATTACGACGTAATTCTAGATCACGTGCAGGCAATGAGACATAGATTGCGGATTCAGGAACTGAAAAATGAAGTGCTCCCTGTGCTAAGAAGTCTTCTAATTGTAGTAATTTTCCTGATGCGGTGGCTCTACGAAGTTCAGCTTCAGGGCGGACTTCATAAGAGCCCTTTTGGCCTTGGAAGAAACGTACGAAATCCCATTTTGCATCTCCACGAATCTGTGCACCACCAGCATTTCCTAATAGTCTTTCACGTGCAGCTGCTTCCCATGCCTGCATAGCTGGATTATTAGGAGTTGGGACCCATATTGCTGCAAGGGAAGGTACAGCAGTCCCATTAGGACCAGCGAGACTCTCATCATGATCAGTTCCAAAGAAAACAACACGATCTTTTGGTAATTCTCCGAAACCACGTAAAGCAATAGTTGTTGGTTCAATCCAAAGACCTCCATACTTTGCTAAAATAGCAGCACGGATCCAATTACGCTCAGCTGGACCAACCGTCTTTAAGTGTCCAATCTCACCTTTAAGTGAAGGAGGGAGATCACCTAGACGTTCCATGAGTCCATTAATACCTTTAATAACTTCAGTTCTATAGAATTTTCCATTTGCACGAATAATCGACTCATAACAGAGATTTAAATAGGGTTGATTAAGTACACGACTGCTACGTGCACTGAAATCTAGCCAATGACGACTATTCACCTGACTATCATCATAATAGATCCAGAGCGGAGGAAGCTCCATACCACGATCGAATAATGCTTTATCAATCCATGGACTACCTTTTAAACTCTGTCGTACATAATATGATCCGAGAAGTACAGCTATTAAAATTATAACTGTCAAAGTTATCCAAACAGAATCTTTCATCTTCTAACTATTCTTTAAGGGTTTTTTATTGAGTTAATGCAAGACGTTTCATTCGTTCAAAATAATTTGCTGCATTCAAATCGTCTTGTGCCGCACGTCGTTGACGTTGAACTTCATATTGTTGTTGCTGTAATTTAAATTGCTCCATTGCTGCCTGCTCCTGAGATGACAATGCCTTCGGTCCAGCCTTATATGATTCCTTATAGTCCTTCAAATTACGTTCTTCCACTTTCACATTAGCAACATATGGACTAATAGTATTCTCAGTAGTATATGCAGCTCTTAAATCTGTATATTGTAAATCTGCATTAGCCGGGGCTGTATATGTCTGTGGTTTATCACGACCTATCTCAACTCCAGCTGCTGATGAGTTTAGTGCCATCATCTCTGGATGTAAAATTAAGGCATTACTTGTAGCCTTCTTCGCAGCCTCTTCTTGAAACATCTTATTGAAAACATCTCGATTGTATTTACCTGAAAACTTCGGCGCACCACTAGCATTATCTTCATCCTTCAACCAGTCTCCATAACCATCATCTTCAGGATCAGGAATACGTGTCTGTTCATATAATTGATTGAATACCGTCATATTCAAATTCTTCGGATCAAGACGAACAGGCTGTATCTGTTCCCACGCCTGTGATTCAGATGCCCTATCTTTTTGTAATGCAGCCGGAGCTGAAACCGTTTCATTCGTCACCTTACGACTTCCTTTAATCCGACGAAGAATTTCAGTCAAATATGCATGAGCACGTGTTACAGCTTCAAATCTCGCCTCAGATCCACCTTTATCTGGATGTGCTCTTAAAGCAGCCTTTTTATAGGCTATCTTCAAAACATCCTCGGTTAAATCCTCTTCATCCGCTATACCAAGAACATTTAGACATTGAGTAAAATAATCTAGAGCCTTCGATGATGGTGTTGCAGATACAACTTCCCAAGCCGGAGCTGGTGCAGGTGCCCTATACGTCTGTATTTGTTTGGATTGTAATTGTGATTGTGATTGTGATTGTAAACGTTGTGCAACAGCTACCGCTGGAGAAGGAGCTGGAGCTGGAGCTGGAGAACCAATACCAGGAAACATAACCCGTTCACCAGCACGAACTCCTCGAATATAATTCAATAATGATCCATAAATACCAGCTTGTCTTGCACTTGCAATACAACCAGGATCCAATAATACTGTCTCTAAAGTCCGTACACGTGTTACTGGATCATTAATTCGAACCAAATCGTTATAAATTCGAACATGTGATGATGACACCTGTCCCATTATTCCTAATTGTCTCTTCTAACAGTTACTTTAGTATAGATCGCACATCACTAATAGTCGGTATAGGAATATGAGCTTCACATTCCCATGTAAATCTCTTTCCAAATGAATAATATTTCAATTCACCCTTAGGAAATAACCATGGCGCCTTCACTAAAAGCTGTCTTTCAGGACATTTAGGTATAAGATTCCAACTTGATGGTGGTAATACTATTGCTAATTGTTCGGTCACTGTTGGCCTTGCCATGAGTACCCTAACGCTACTTCCAGCTTCGGTCACGGTTGGTTTTGATTGAAATCCAGTAAAAATAGCGGCAACAGATCCAAAAAGTGGTGCTGTTGAATAAGGATACATCCAGTTAAAATCAACACTTTCAGAATCATGACAATAATAATTATATATCCATTCTAATGCATTAATATACTGACGTGCAGAATCTGTTAAATAATGAACTTCAAAATTAACAGGTGCTTCTAGGCCAATAGAAGCATATTTTAGTTTCCAATTTCCATGAAGTAATTGTCCCTCATTTTCTTCAAATGTTTGAAGCGGATAGTCATCAGGACCAAATAATCCTTTAGCAGCTGCTACTGCATTACCTTTTTGATTTATTGCTTTAAAGAGGAATCGTTCTTCATCTTCGGCTAACCATTTGAAGATTTGTGACCAACCCTCAAATGACAGGCCTGATAAACGTAAACCCATTCCATGAAGACGAATCAAATAATTTAGAAGACGTTCATGCCCACCATCTCTGATCCTAAATGCTAAACCATTAGGTACAAAATCATTACCCAGGAGAGACATTGCAATTGCATATTCTTTCAACCATTCCTCATTAGATAAACCATCACTTTTCTCTCTTAAAAGTCCCTTTTTCAACGCCTGTAATGAATGCCAAATTAATTCATTTGGATTTTCCTTATTTATAGTGTCTTCACGTAGGAAAAATATATCCGCACATGGACAAAACATTGCTTGATTAAGTAGACCAAGAACAAATAGATCACCATCCAGACCATAAATAACATTTGTTCCCTTTGAACTATTAGATCTCATATAAGACATTAATTTATGTTCACCTTCTCCAAACTCCTCAGTATCACTAATAGTAGCAGTTGGAAAGGCCGTTCGTAACATATTCGCTAAATTCTTCATAAAACTAGTTCCAGGAGTTATTGCATTTGTATCCCAAGCTCCAGCATTTGCAGTTGCAGCCGCTCTAAAACGTCGCATACGTTGTTGTTTCATCTTCGCTAATGGTACTATTCCATCCATTGCAATAAATACCTTATCAGGTTGTATTTTTGCAACTTCCATAACATTTGCAGTATATTTACATATCTCTTCCATAAAAGTTTGTTCCCATTGAGGTCCTGATCCTTCAGGTACCGATCTTAATACCTGATAAATTAAACAATTATAATCCATTAAAAGTCTATCAATTTGACCAGGATGAGTACAATAAAATCCTTGTACTTGTTTAATTAAACGTCTATAATATGATGGTATACCCATTTTTTTACTTATATATTGTAACAAACTTTTAGGCAAGCAAGGGCTGTAGGCAATATCTAAGGAAGAAGAAGAATGGCGACAGGTATTTATGAATTAGCAAAGAAAATAACTCTTGAAGTAATTAAACCCGTTGTATCTGAAGGTCTACGCCTTACACCAGATGCTATTTTATATGGTACAGGACTATTATCATTAATAACCTATCAAACACCAATGCTTTTTCTATTCGGTGTGACATTACTAAGTTTCTTTGCCAGTAATTTTATCGGTATGGGAATGAATACATTAATGCCTCAAGATACACCTCCGGCTAAGGCAACTGATCGTTGTATATCAGGCTTATATAGTCCGACCCTTACAAGAATTACACTTCTTAGTGAATTAGCAAATCCATCCGGCTTCCCGTCTATGCCAATGTTTATATTATCTTCCGTTGTTGCATATTTAATATCAGGTGTAATACAATTATCCGATGTTTTGAAGGAATTAGGACCTAATTATCAGGCTAAGATTCCGACAGTACTTTCTTTGAGCTCTGTGTTACTAATAATTATGATAATCTATTTAATGGTAAATGAATGTAATGGATTTTTAACTATTCTTGCAAGTGCTGCTATAGGTGGTCTATTAGGAACATTATTTAGTATTATAATTCCATTAATATTCGGTCAAGAAGCTATTAATATTCTTGGACTACCTCTATTTGTCAAAAATAATGAAGCTGGTAAACCTCTATATATTTGTGCAGTAAAACAACCCACTGCATAAGTAGATGGATATATTGGCTATTATATATAAGATAAAAGAATTCATTTTAACAGGAATTCATAATTTTCCCCTCGTAATTGCAATGACAAGTCTAATTCTTGCTTGTGCAACAAGCAATATGGGGTATATTGTTCTATTTGTATTTTTATCATTTATTATTCCCTTACTTGTATGGGTACAAAATGTAATTAATCCTTATATACAACGGCTAATGAATTGGATTCTTTCACTAGTTTCTGATTATAGGATTCCATTTGAAATGACTTCAGAAGCAACTTGTAGAATTGCTACTCAAACTGGTCCAGGTGCAATTAGTACATTCCCTACATTCTGGTTGTCTGCATTATTCTTCGTCTTCTTCTTCACTTTTTGGAATGGTTTAAAAATCTATGAATTCCAAAATAGCCCTGATGCAGATCCTGATAAAGTCTACAGTCGTAAAGCACAGGCTATAATTGGAATGACTGCTAGTTTAGCATTTTTCCTTATATTCTTTGTTTGGAGATTAATGACTGGATGTGAACATTGGTATGGTATAATTGGAGCCTCTCTATTTGGTTTACTTGCTATCGGATTCTTCGAAGCTTGCCATAGATGCAATCTTCTACGTATTGTAGATTTATACGGAGTTGGTAGTCGTTTAATGCCAATTTCTGCAACTAATATTGATACACAAGTATGTTTCCCTGTTGATTCTGTAACTACAAGTCCGTCTAAATAATTATATTGAATTAAAAATTGATTGTATTAATAATGTATATTAAATTATAGACTATATTATTACAAATGAGCTTTTCAGAGTTTATTAGTGGTGGAAATGATGATCCTTTTGCATCGATGGATAAAATAAATAAGATTCATATTCGCGTGCAACAGCGTAATGGTAAAAAGTGTATAACAACGGTTTCAAATCTGGAAGATGATCTTGATTTACCTAGGATTTGTAAAGCATTGAAGAAACTCTTTGAATGTGGTGGATCTGTAGAAACCGATCGTATCGGAAAAGAAGTAATTCAGCTGCAGGGTGATCATAGAATTAAAATTAAGGAATGGTTGATTAAACAGGAGATTGTAGCTAAGTCAGAAGCTGAACGAATTCTTATTCATGGTGCCTAGACAGAAGCATGTAAAATTGATAAATCTAATCAATTCATTTTTTATTAATGGCATCCAAATCAACTTTACAAATCCCATTAGTAATATGGGAATCGTTGGAAATTTCTCTTAGAAGTGGTTCGAAAGCATTTATAAAAAAAGTCGCAAAAATATTACAGGTTGATGAAAATGAACTTATACGAACTGTTATGCCATCTGGAGAATCTATTAGAATGATTTTATATGAAACTGATGATATAAAACAATGTCCTGCATATATACCACATCCAATGAAATCAAATTTTGCAGTTCACTGTAGAAAATCAATCATACCTGGAGAGGAATTTTGTCCAATTCATAAACATAGTCGTTTTAATGTCCAGAACTCTATTGAAGGCGTAATCGAATTAGAAGCATTACAAACACCATCAGAATTACCAGCGTTATGGTTGGCTCCTGGCGATACAACTATTAGAGATGTAATTAATGTTGAAGGAAAAATTGTTGGTCAATTAAATACAGAAAACAATAGTCTGACATATTTTACATTTTCAGATCGTTAACTTATCTAATTGTCGCATCATTATAATTTCATTTTCTAATGGAGGAGCAGCCACTACTAAATCTTCAAGATTAAATGTAGGGGCTACAATCACAAATTTTTGATACGCCAATGTCTCTAATTCTGCTAACATCTTACCAATACTCCAAATATTCGTTGGTTTTAATTCTATCTTACCAACTATATCCATTAATAATGTATAATTATTTTTAATACTTGTCGCATTATCTTGGGACATATAGATAGTTGACATCCATTTTCGTAAATATCTACGCCACATAGGCTGTTCACCAGGATTTGTAATCCCAGGTCCATGACTTTTTGCTTTTTCTTCTGCTGACCATTCATCAGGAATATCATCAGGAAAGGCCCATTCACAGAAGGCCTCCCATGTATCATCAGTATTGCAGCCATGACTTTCACCAGTGGAACTGGTGCAAGACAGCGCAACTATGGTGCGATGACTTTCAAATATTTCACGCCAATAATTGCATTCATTTATTACACTATATGTAAGTGATGGATTTGCACCCATATTATTTATTATATTAATTGTTGTTTTTGTATAAGGCATAATACCTCGATTTGTTGACAAATAGAGTGAGTCGCGAGGAATAGTATATATACGTCGACTTCGACGTCCAATTAATTCATCCCATTCTGCAATCTTGTTATAGATATATTCCATTGGTCTTTTTAAAGCATCAAATGATCTTGTAATAATGGGTGCCGATTTATGTGTCATTTCAATAATCATGAAACTTAGTAATATATGCGTCCATACTGGATAATCGAGTCCAGACCATGAATTTAGATTACGAACTGCATCAAAACACAGCCCTAATTGTGGCTTCATTTTATTTCGGTAATAATTACATATTTTGATAAGAGATTCTTCATTTGTATAATGTGCAGCCCAGAAAGCTGCACGAATATTATCAGTTGAAAGACAACGAATAATATATTTTTCAATTGTTGTTGTTCCTGTAGGTAGATCATGTACATCATGTATTAATCGTACTGGAGGTACTGAAGATGATGCATCTTGAATATAAACAATTGAACTTGCTATTAGACTTACATCCACATTTTCTTGTGATAATGTTGCTAAACCATAACATAGTTCAATAAGTTTATCCGGATTAATAAACCCATCTATTATTGCCTGTCTTGCTTCAAATAACCAGGCTAGTCGACTACATCCATAACGCACTACATATACTTCAATCATTGTTGCAAAAGCTATTGAAGATTCATTAGAATCAATTAGTTCAAGTAACCAGAAACACGCTTCTAATGGCTTCCTCTCAATTAGACAGTATGCTAATGCATTCTGTACTTCTATAAGATCATAGAAATGTCTCGATAGACTCATTGCTTACCGGCAAATACGTTAATTCGCGGATCAAATTTTCAAGGTATCAGCATAGGATAAAAATGCAGAATGCTCATCTTGTTCGTCCACGTCTATGGCTAGGTAACTATAAAGCTTCGCAAGATAAGGATTTTCTTGTTCAAAATAATATTAACGTTATCTATAATTGTTCCAAAAACCTAACGTTTGCTGAATCAGTGCCCTCAGTAAAAAGACGTTACAGAATTCCCATAGATGATAATTTAGAAGATGAAGAAATCGAAAATCTCGCTAAATGGAGTCCAGAAGCAATTCTCATATTAGTTCAAGAGTATCGCAGTGGAGCTACGATCCTTGTTCACTGCGCAGCAGGAATGCAACGAAGCGCCGCCACTGTTGCCATGTTCCTAATTGCAACTGAACATATGACCCCAGATCAAGCAATCGCTGAAGTTAAAGCAAAAAGAGCTATTGCTTTCTTCCCACATGCTAATTTCCGACGATCTATTGAATATTTCTATCAGTTCTTCCATACACAAGTACTTCCAGCACGTATGCAAGAGTTACAACAGAAAAAGAATAATTAGACACTATCTAAATATTTATTTATTAATAAAAATATAAATACTATGAAGTGTGTAGCAGTGACATTTTTCTTTAATATAAAAAAACTTCCTGATGCAACTACAACCGTTAGACCTGTTGATTTTTATTTGGAAAAATGCAAACCAACAATGTCTGCAAAATGTGAAATGGTTATTTTTTGTGACTCTGAATATAAACCTCTAATTGAAACTATTAGAAATGAATTTGCTCCAGGTTATAAAACACACTTTATTGAAAAAAATATCACAGAATATGATTTTTTTAAACAAAATTACCCAATTGTAAAAGCAAATCGTGCAAATTCACCAGCATACAATGCTCCAGATCAGAGAAATACAGCATCTGCATGTATTACTTATTGTTTTAAATTTCCAGCTTTACAAATGGCAGCACTTATAGTCCCAGATGCAACACATTATTTATGGCTTGATTTTGGATGTTCTCATGTAGCACGTAATGCAATTGAAGGAATTAATGCTATGATTCATAATCCTCGTCCAGGGATTGGAATGTGTTATATTCATTACAGACCACATAATATTTTACAAGATATGAATAATTATTTAAAAAATGGAAACCCATGTACTGTTGCTGCTACTGTTTTTAGTGTAGATCGAGAATCCTTAGTACCTTTATATACTAGAATTATGTCATTATTTTATGAAATGTTATCTAAAGGTGTAGGTCATAATTGTGAAGCATTATTATCATATATGTATGATCGTTATCCAGAAATGTTTAGTTTATACTATGGTGACTATGGGTCATGTCTAAATAATTATGTAAATATAACTGAAGATTATCATGCTATTCGTTGGTATTTTATTCAACAGGCATTAAATACAGGACAACATCATTTAGCCAAGGAAGCAGCTATCAATGTTCTCAAATCAGTTCAGCTTGGGAAAATACAAATTACACAATCAGAAATTGATTTTCTAAAATCTCTATAATTATACGAAAAATTGAAATAATTTATACCATTTATAAAATAAAAAAAATGGTATTAATTGTTTTATATGATCGTATGAAGAGTGAAAAGGAATTAGATAAGTTTATTAAAGGTGAATATACAAATTTAGGTCCTGTTAAAACAAGTGGACATTATTTGATGTTTGCGCTATATGATCGTGCTGACCCACAAATTTGCCGTGTAAGCGATTTTATGGATCATGTGACTGATGCAAATCATATTAATGGAATTTTATATGATATTACAATTACTGGTCTATCACGACTTGATCAAATATATGATGTTCCCAGAATTCGTGATCGCCAAATAATTGGTTTAGATGGGTTTAAACAAGCATTTGCCTATATACTAAATACTCGAGGTATTGAAGAAGCACGTGTCTGGAATATACAAATAAAAACAATAAAATCGGGTGATTGGATCTTACCCAAACATATTACTGTATAAACAGATAACATGTCATCAACGACAGCCACAGCAGCTGTTTTTTTTAGTGAAACTGTATTATCATTATATCCAATTCTAATTAAAAAAGTTCCAACAAACCTTGATACACAAACATTGGCGCGATTCCTCATTTACCCAATTGCCGCCCTAATAGTCGGCGGTTTCACGCCTCTCAAAAATGCATATAGTCATGGCACAACAACAAATTTATTATATGGAAGTGCAAATGTTGCTCATATTGCAACTAGTTATTTAGCCTTTCAACAACTTCCGGCCGGCATAGCTATGTCATTATTCTATACATATCCTTTATGGAATATTATTGCAGGATCATTAGTCTTCGGTGAACCATTTCCCTGGAAACTTCTTCCCCTTGTCTTCGTCGCTCTCATAGGTGCTGGTTTAGTCGCATTTAGTCGTACTCCAAAAGAAAAAGAAGAGGGAAAACAAATTAACTGGAATGGAGTTGCTGCAGCTCTTGGTGCTGCTCTCACTGAAACACTTCTCTTCCTAATTGTCAAGGGAGCCAAAGGCGAAACTCCATTCTTCTCCATTCATCAAATCTATCTCGGTGGTCTACCAATTCTTCTCGCCTATCTAGCATACAAATATTTCAATCAACCTACAATTGATTCAAAGGATGTTGATGGCAAAGCCAAAGGCCCTGCCTCCTCGGGCCTGGGGATGCAAGGCCCTATAGACTGGAAATGGTCAACATGGCTACCTCTTCTTGCGTTCAATGGTTTCCTCGGTTTCACTGGCTACATACTCCGGTTCTGGTCTATTCCACGTCTATCAACACTATTATATAGTATGTTATCAATGTTCGGTGTGCTTGCCGCCTTTACATGGGGACACTTCTTAGCAGATGAACCAATTCAAGGACAAGGACTATTAGGAGCAACTATTCTAACAGCTGCTATTGGTGGTTTACGATATTTTACAGCACATTAATAGAAATGGCTGCTGCAGCTGCTGCAAATATAGATCCTAATGGTGATGTTTTTTTACCATCACTTTATCTCCTAGAAGTTAATGATATAACAATTGCGGAACTAATGGAAACATTTGATTTAACAGATCAAGAGTTAGGCGATCAATTAACTTATCGTTCTACACCTGAATGTGAAGCTTTATATGACCAAAAAGGTCATCCTCTATCATCATTTAAAGGGGATTATATTGTTGTTGATTTCCCAATTGATGATTGGCCAGGAGCAGGAATTGTTGGATATATCAGTATTAAAAATGAAGGTATATTTCAACATAATGAAACAAATCATTTAGCAGTTGTAGCTTATATTTATTGGACATGTTCTTTAATGTCCTCAACAGAAGCAACAAACATTATAAAATCAAATGGAACAAATGGAACAAATGGAACAAATGGAACAAATGGAACAAATGGAACAAATGGAACAAATGTAAACTTTTATGATGTAGGCGAATTTATTTCTGAAAAACTTGCTTTTTATAAGGAGTCACATGCAGCACCTTATACAGTTTCAGTTAATAAATTTGTTGTTAGAGAAGTATGTAAAGTTTTATTAGACAGTGTAAATATAGGTAGAAGTAAAAATGACAAAATAGATATAGCATTACTTTATTCAATAGGAATACAAGATAGTTTTGAGGCTCATAGAAAAGCAAGAAAAATATATGGTTGTACTTTTTTAACTGAATGGATTGCAGTTAATGATGGAAGCCCTTTAAAAGAAATGGATGAAGAAACCAGTTTAGATAATCGTTTCATTTATTTATGGAGTCCTAATTATAGTACTAATGAATTATATGAGTATTTTAGAAATGAAGGTTCTAATATCCGTCCATATAATGAAAATGGTTCAAATATGAATGATTATAACGAAAGTAATAAAGTTTATAGATGTCCTAGATCAAATAATGGATCAAATAATGGATCAAATAATGGATCAAATAATGGATCAAATAATGGATCAAATGGTAGAACAGGTGGCGGCGCTGGTGATTATCCATCAACAGCATCTGGAACAGGTGGTGGCGCTAGTGGTCATCCATCAACAGCATCTGGATCAGGTGGTGGCGCTGGTGGTCATCCATCAACAGCATCTGGATTTGGTTTTCCATCAACATATGGATTTGGTTTTCCATCAACATATGGATTTGGTAGTAAATTGTATAATAATATTCGTTCAATTCCAGCAAGAGAACTACCAAGTCAACATTTACCATTATATCAAAAATATCAAAAATATCAAAATGGTAATGTAAATATGACAGCTGGTTATCGCTCAAAAACCAAACGTTCAAAAACAAAATCTAAATCAAGAAATAAAAAGAAATCTACAAGGAGACGTTTACGCAAAACGTCGTAAACGTGCTTCACGGGCAATACGTCGCTGCTCCTCTGGACTAATAGTTAATTCTGGTATCACAGGTTCTGGGTCAGGCGATGGCAATGGAGCTGTAACTACAGGATCAAATTCTGGAGCATGCTCTAATGGTTCACCCATATCAAGACGAATCTCCTCGCTCAACAATGCAGGACCAATGCAGGAATTCCCTTCTTCATCCAAAACTTCTTCAATCCAGATTTGTCCTGGGTAACCCCCCATAGTCTCAATTTCAACAGTCAATATGATATTTGCCTGAATAAACTTAAACTTCGAAAGTAATTCTTCAAGTTGTTCTTTAATATCTACATAATATATTTCATTATCAATAACTCGTGCCCTAATAGTGTGAGCAACAGGTGTCGCATCCAAATCAATCTTATTGATTTGTGCTGTGCCATTTCCTAAATATTCTCTTGCCCAATCTGGCAAGAAGATTAAATCTTCGTCTTCATCATGTGGCATACATTTAATGGCAATACTTCGATCTGGACTAACTGTAACAGTAATTGCCATAATGGATAAATCAATTGAATTACCAAATAAAGTGTCAAAGTGTGTAGTTGAAATAAATCCAACACCACCTTCAGGTGTGTTATAATCATTAATACTTTGAAGCGGTAAGATAGAAAGATATTGCATTCTTAATCCTGTAATTAAATGTTGTGACATGTCAATTTTATTCAAGATATATGAATCTAAATACATATTATAATATGTATTTAAATGCAAATAGATAAATATGATCACGATTCAATTGACCTTGATAGATTTTCACGCAGATCTGAGCAGAATCAAGAGATTGCCAAATATCTTCGTCGTGACTTTAATTGTTGTCGTCAAATCTATGTTTCTAAATGGTTTGGACGAAAGAAGAATATTCTTCTTGTGTTTGACACAATAAAAGGTCTAGAATCATATCAAGAAGGTATATTTTACATCCGTTATTATCCAATTTTTAAGGATTATCAGGCGCGGTGTTTTCTATATGCACTTATTTTCCATATGAGTCGTTTCATTGTGACAGTAGGTTCTATCACAGTTCCTGCACTACTCTCTCTTCAAAACGCATCGGATGATCACCTTAAATGGATTGTATGGACAATTTCATTAGCCGTAACAATTTTTAATGGAATTCTAACATTATTCAAAATTGATAAGAAGTATTATTTTCTTCATACAACCAGATCTTATTTAGAAAGTGAAGCCTGGCAATATATTTCACTATCTGGTAAATATAGTAAAACTCATGGAGACGAAGAAAATAATAGTCATGCACATCAATTCCCATATTTCTGTGCTGCTATTGAGCGTATAAAGATGCGACAGGTGGAAGAAGAATATTATAAAGCACAGGAATCAAGCAGTGATAGTGGTGCACCGCATGCTAAGCAGCCAAAACCAGAATCTGCACCTCAGCATGCCCTTCAGGCATCTGCAACAGGTATGAATGAATACTTCGGTGCGAAATCATCTTCATCATCTGCTTCTGGTCAGCAAGACGCAAAAGAATGGGCAAATAATGTTGCTGAAAGAACACAGGAAGCTCTTAGACGAGATACTAGATATTACTAAAGAATATCTTACCCTAATAGTATGCCTTCCAGGAAAATGAAGAAAAAAGCGACAAGGCAACGAGGCGGTTCGCAGCCCACCGCCGGGCAACGAGGCGGGGCTCGTGTAAGGAAGATTACTCGACGAATAAATTATCCTCGTTGTCAATGTCTTCCCACATGTGGACGTAAATCTCTTCCTGATTCACCCTTCTGCGAAGAACACATAAAATCATGTCCCCGTAAAGCACCATTAACTGGATTTGAACCACCTTATGATCCTAATTTCTTCAATAAGAATCCGCATCTACTAGGATCTCATAATTGTGCTGCCTATGCATTTGGATATTTGAATACAAGTGCAAAGAAAGACGATCCATTTCCACAACCAGGAGCCTTCTCTGGTTATCCACGATTTTCTAAAGTAAAACGTAAAACATGTCCTGATATGTTGGCCCGTGTATTTGGTGATATGCCGTCAGTAAAACCAACAACATTTGAAGCAAGGTGCCCGGCTGGCATGTCCAAGATTGCTCTTGCTGTAGATGCGCGTTCAGATTATCATGTATGGCGTCAAGGACCTGATGGTATGTGGTCACATAAACCAGGTGCAACTGAAGTTACTGATAAAGATGCCTTTAATCGTCCTATTTATGATGTTGCATTATCTTCACGTAATTACAATAAGAAAGGTAGCCATCTCAACTATAATAGATTCTGCGGCTATCTATGTGTACCTCGCACTAAACAACCACGTATGACTCAACCTTAGAGCCACTTCTTAGCATATTTAACAATAATGGGATTTGATGGACTGTCCCATACAGCTAATGCCTGTGCAGGATTAAAACGTTTAATACAATTGAAATTCAAGAGTCCTCTTAAGCACTCTTTCATTTTAGATAGACGTCCACTATCAAATTTAACATCCATCATATGAAGATCCATTAATAGTCCAAGAAGAATATATCCTCCACTCCATGCATCATATGTATGCCAGTGATGTTTCCACCAACCGACAAGATCCGGATTTTCTTCGAAGTAGGCTGTTTGTGAACGATATTCTTTTACTTGTCGACGAATTTGATCTTTGGTGATTCCAAGAACAAATTGAAGATTTCGAACTAACTTCGGACGGTTAAGGAAGATTCCTTCAACCACAGAATTCAAGTTTTGATTATTAAAAAATGCATTATATAATGGTACTTCTGGTGGTTCCTGATTGTATCTAGTCATTTCTTCGAGACTTTCAAATGGTCGAGAGAAGATATTTTCTAAATCACGTTCTTTAATGTCACGCATTGAACGCATAAAAATAGCATTACCAAAATCGAGAATTCGTACAACTCCTAATGGATCTATAGCAATATTATCAGAGTGAAGATCTCCATGTACTATACCATTTACCATCAATAAAGTTAATCCTTCCAATAAATGTTTTCCTAAAGCCCATAGATTTGTTTTATTTGTAATAGCTCCATCGGATCTAATGGTACGTCCAACAAAATTCATATTAAGAATTCGAAGACCTTGTAGTTGATATGAAGATATGGCATCAGTTTCTCGTAGACAGCGAGCGATTTCTTCCTTATCTTCTAATTGTTTAGCTGCAGGTTGACAAAGACCATGATCACCTTTAGGAACAGAGAAGTATTGATCTGCATTGGGAACGGAATCAGCAATATACTTCAATTTATTATAATCACCTTGTAAGTCTTCTTTTCTTCCAAGTTTTGTGACAAGACTTTTATTGCGATGACGAGTTTCACCACGACATAGTAATGGTGGCATAAAAGCACAACCATATACACCATGTCCTAATAGTTTACCACCTATTTGTTCATCAATGATATCTTCTTCCATCTATCTTCTAGTCAGAATTGATATACTGTCTGTGCGCACATAATTGCTATTAACTTAGACGAATAGAATAGGATATGGAGTGGAATAGTACAAATATAACACTTATTACAATATTGATTGTTATAATCATTGGTATATACATGTATATGAAGGCCGAAGAATTTGAAGGTTTTACTGTGATTGATGATACGAAGGAAAAAGTAAATTCATTTGTGACAAAATTTATTCCTAAGCGTGGTGATGTGGGGACATATGACGAAGAGAAGGGATTTCAGCGTGATCCAAGGTTTTTCGCGGGTTATGCTGATATACAACGACTTGGTGTGAAGAACGATTTTTGTCGAATGGTACAACCGGAAGGATCAGATGATCCACAGAAATCCTTCTTTGCATGTGCATTAGCTGGTACTGAAAACCTCTCCGGAACTGAATTTCGTACTGAGACAGTTAAAGAAGGTTTTCAGCGCAGTCGTGATGACTATATGCGTGATGTAACTGCCTCAGGTCGTGAAGATTATTGTCGTATCTTGAAAAATTCTGATGGTACATTCCAACCTATGTGTCGTCGTGCACTTGATCGTCGCTTCGGCAAAAAAGATATACTAGATCCTCAACCACCAAAATCTATTCAGACTTTGTTGGACTTTTATGATGGAATTATAATGTGGCTAAGGATGCGTGATGATCTCGTTGATTATGCAGGCAATCTACTTGTTACTACCTCGGGGGACTTAAAGATAGATGAGACGCCTAATGTCTCTATAACTGAAGGACTCCGTTTTGATGGAGTCAATCAATTCCTACGCCTTGGTGAAAACTATTCAATGGAATTTGGTGATAACCTCTCAATAAGAATGATGCGCGCAGTTTCATTTTGGGTCTACTTCGATGAATTTACAAATAATGCTCATATATTCGACTTTGGATCAGGAGAAGGAAATAATAATGTCTTCATGGGAATTGTTGGACGTGGTAATCCGACAATAGACAAAAATGCTATTCGACAGATTTTATGTGAAGATCGTGATACTGTTCCTGCATGGCCATCTGGTGCCCAATCGCCTCAAGAAATGAGTCCTCAGAAACTCATGAAAATTTCAAATGCAAATGTTGATGAATTCACATGTGAAGGTTTCGAAATAGAAGGAAGACGCATGAAACCATTGAGACCCCGTGCATTACCCCCTAAAGGTGAACCTGCAACCGCAGATCTCATTTATGAAGTTTGGGATTCTAAACAACGGAAGATGAGAATGAAGATTCCTAATGGTGTAAAGCTCAAAACATGGACACACATCGCTATAACTGCTGACTCTATGGATGCATTTAGACCAAATCTCGATGTCTATATTAATGGGCGGTTTGTCTTCAAACATCCTAATGGTTTCCTACCACAGACAAGTTTCACTAGCCACAATTACATTGGGAAATCAAATTGGGCAAATGCTACTAGTCAATTTGAAAATCGCGATGAACTCTTCAAAGGTTCAATCTTCGACTTCCGTGCTTACAATAAAGTTATGGGATCCACTAAAGTTGCAGAAACCGCAAAATGGGGTGCCGCACTTCTCGGTATTCCAATGCCGGCTGATCTTAAAAAAATACAGGCCGAAATTGCTAAAGATAAGACTATTCTACCAGCAAATGAACTATCTAATGCTGCTCCTTTAATCAGTACAGTTGGTGCAATGATTTTGCAAGAGACGCCATGATGCCTCAGGACTCCAGTTATTTTCATAAAAGTCACGACAGGCCACACTCATTGCATCCGCATCCATCGCAGCCATCATACTAGAATGAGCCTGTTTAACGATAGTCGCAGCTTCTTCAGGTGTACTAGCTTCCAAATAATGGACACCTTTTTTCAAACCAGATGTTGGCTGAGCTGAACCACCAACAAATATAGGGATAACTCCAAGAGCCAAGTATTCTGCTTCCCTATTTGTCCGAGGTCCAGTACCGGGTAAACAGAGACCATAATAAGCCCCTTTAATACGATCTAAATATTCTGTTTGTGAATATTGATATTTAGATCCAACAGGCATAGCGAAATCCGTGCAGGCAGAAGACCAATCAACACCTATTGCTTTTGGACTACGGACACGGAAATGACGAGCAGTTTCAATATGTCCATAAAATACCAGATCCTTATCTTTCTTCAACGAGATTCCTGCAGTTCGAACACCCTCTACAAGTCGTGGTCTACGAGCCCAGTTAATTATGTCTTCAACTCGTACAATTTTCTTAAATGTCTTCTCTGCATCAGGAACGTCAGTCTGTAACCAATCGTCAGAACGGCGATCATACAATAATGTATCTCCAATTGATCCAAACCAGCAGAAGACACCATCATGGAAAATACGTTCAACAAATCCAGCCTCGGACCAAAGTTCAATAAGTTCTCTGAATCCATCCCCTAAATGTTTGTGGAAGCCATCTGTACGAACAGACGGAACATAAATCTTCGGACCGGTAGGCGCCACAGAGGACTTAAAGCCCCCAGCTCCCTTTACGAGAATGCGCGCCATTTCATCTACGCCTTCATTATCAAATATGAATGGCATATAACGGAGTCCACAAGCTGTTGCCATACGTGCTGCTGCCAAAGTGGGTGCAATATCCAAAACCAATGATCCAGGACGCATTATCCATAAATTAGGCACTGCCACAGGGTGTCCAATAACAACAACTTCTGCCTCTCTTAATTGTCTCATGAATTTGCCAATCCAACTAGTCGGTTCGATTGTATACCTATCGATAGAAGCACCTTTCATATTAATTGCTTCAACTAAATCTTCATTGCAGCCAATAGAAGTCCAGTGTCCAGGCCTAACACTAATATCCCCTAAAAGTGTTTCGCCAAAAGAATGACGAAGTGTCTTCACAATTGGCTCTAATAGTCGTTGATTAGCCGCATCAGGTAGTAAACCACGAGCCTCTCCCTTAACAGCTAGTACACCTTCAACATATTTGACTCCAAGGAACTTCAAATATGGCTGCATAGCTGGAATTACTTCAGGACCACTAATAGTAATTTCGCCGGTGCCGCCACTCAGAGTCCAAAGAGTCGCAGCACGTGCAGCATTCCAGAGCTGATGGCTAAAACTTCCACCCATATCAATTGAAGGGAAAAATACCGCTGAATTAACAGAAGTTGTTGGACTAATACTACTAAAAGTCGTTTGTGCCCATAATAACTCTGATGCATCAATATCAAATCCAAATCCAATACCTTCTCTCGATGAAATTAGTCCTTCGGGTGTAATACAAATATTGTTAGTCTTAATAATATGATAAGTACGATCTGTATTTGGTCGAACCGCTGCATCACTTAGAGTACCCATAATACTCTTTAAGCCCCGCTCATATGGTGCAGAATCTGATCCTATCCATGGTTCAACAATAGGTGCCATTGTATCCATCATTTTGACGGCAACACGATTAGGAAATGCATTCTGGCGAAGAAGAGCGGATTCGAGAATTCCACAGGGTGCAATTGTTGCATAGACTCCACGACTTACTAGATCAGTCTCCTTATAGGTTCGCTCAGGACTTTCATGAAGATGATATGCCTTAATTGATAATGCAGGATTACCAAGGAGCCAACGAAGACGAACTAGTTCACCAGCAAAACAGTTATGACAACCTGCACGACCTACTTCGAAGTCAAGAGAGGACCATGATTCACCTGCTTCTTTATGCGATACTAATGAGTCACGATTGAAGAACCATGCATCCTGTGAATCATCACGTGGACCATAGAGTCGCGGCTCCTCTGCACCCACATCACCTGAAGCCCATGCAGATGAACATTCATGACGAAGGAGCGCAATGCAACGATCTCGCAAATCTATATTCCACAATTCTCTAATTGTCTCGTCAAAGAATATATCCGCATTTGCAAATCCAACAATATCACGGGATTCACCAATATTTGATAAATGATTCATAATATCCTTATATGTTAATCTTCCATTCATATCATAGCTAAGAACCTTTTGACGTAATTCTAAAGGTAAATCTTTAATGAGATGGCTCACAACTAATCCACTTCCTTCCTCGACAAAAACATGCATTGTTCGAATAAATGGATTCTCTAAATTTTTATGTAAACAATTGACTAATTCTTTTAGTCTACGACCCTGTTTTGGTTTCCAAAGCTGGACCATTAGATGTAATTTTGGCAAATCAAGAGTTTTACACACATTCTTATAATTTAAAATACCTGCAAGTCGGCGAATTTCAATACAATCGTCTAAACTAGATGCTAGTCGAACATGAGAATAACTCTTATTAAATGTATCATCGTTGATCACAATATAATTTCTACCTTCTAATTCATCTATTGCAGATAGATCATTAACACAGATTAACATTTCAGCAGGAATCAGTTCAGAGATAGTTCCACCAGGAGGTAAATATACTGCTACTACTTGACGCCCCATCATTGCTAATTGTATAGCAGCATTGGAACCTATTGCAATATAATCATATGGACATGAGTAATTTAATGAATCACCGTCCTTATATGCTATGACATAGTCTTTAGTTCGTAAAACTTCAGGACGTAGTTGTAGCAGTCTTGTGGACGCTAAAGAATGTTTTTCTTTCACGGCAGGATGCATTCTAACAGTTAGAAGTGCAATCTATTTTAGATTGTACACACAGATAGATGTCTTCTAATTGTCCTCCTCCTAGACAACCAAATCCTTCCCGGGGTGAAACAACCGGCAATAATTTACCTGCAAATACCTATGCGGGTCAACCATTACCTTATATTGCATCAACAGTTGTTCCTGTAATTTATGGAACAGGACCTTATTATTCAGGTCAATACACTAACGCTTTACAACAAGGAAATATGTATGTTTCTATGTCAACAATGGCTGGATCTAATAAACCTACATTCACTTCACAAGAAGATCGTATTAAGTATTTAAAGGGTAGTCTATTTTTTAAGCCAACATGTTAATTCGGATATCTATATAAAAGATATGCACCATAAAGTTGTAAGAAGACGAAGGGCTCATATTATGATTAAAAATGCTTCTCGCAAGTTGAGTAAAAGCCATGCAAGCATAGCTGCTACATCAATAAATCCAGCTCTGGTAGTTATTAATAAGAATCGAAAAATTAAAATACCGGCTGCATTGCGTGAACAGGTCTGGATCCATAATTGTGGTCGTCGTTTTGAATCAAAATGCTGTGTTATATGGTGCGCAAATAGAATTAATGTTTTTGATTTCCAATGTGGTCATAAACATGCGGAGGCAGAAGGCGGACCGACTGTTCTAGAGAATCTTATTCCATTATGTCAACGTTGTAATCAATCAATGGGAACAATGCATTATGATGAATGGGTTCGATATGGTTGTGGTAAAATGACTTTATGGCAAAAACTAAGAGCATGGTTTCATTAATCAGTAAACTTCCTTTGTAAATAATTAAATTGTTCTGTTCGCCAATCATTTAAAATTAAAGTCAATGCATCAATATCTGTTGACTTTATTTTACAAACAAATGGTTTAGGAAATTTAGTATTATAAATATCATCTACCAGTACGGATTTCGGCGCGACTACGGGCGACTTGGGTAGATCGCCAGGCTTTGAGGAGATCAACGGCTTCTTTTGACTCGGTGAATCCGTCATTGATAACGAAGTCATTGGTTGCATAATTGTATTTTGCAAATTTGATGGGTTTATCGTTCCACGTGTAGATATCACAGATTTCGGTTTTAGTTGAACCTTTGATAACGTTGACTGGGATCCCGTAGATAATTCGGCGCTCATATTCAATAATGGTTGCACTAGTTGACATCTTCTAATAGTTTGTGCAGTCAAACACAAACACTCAATTTTTAATACTTCAATACTTAAAAAAATTGACAATTAAATTATGCCTTTATTAACATCAGAAATCCTATAGTTAAAATGGAGTTTGTGAACGAGTCAATCAACAATGTTCTTGGCATGGAGGTCGCCGCATGGCTGAACTCCCGTTATGGTAAGAGTAAGTCTGAAGAGCGTAACCAGGATATTAAGCGGTGGCTGACATCAGGCGAAGGTAATGAGATGATGTATACAGGTAAGGGTAAGAAGCCAATTCCGTACGATGATTCGTATGGTCAGACGCATATCCTTGTTGTGAACATTCAGCCTGAAGTACCGCTATGGGATGTGCGTGAACTGGTTTCAGCTTTTGTGCCAGTCATTTACGTGTACCGTCATAAGTTCACTAATAAGAAGGGCGACCATGTTGTCGCCGATAATGTCCGCGTGACGATCCCCACTAAGTACAATCACAAGAATGTGATTGATGTGTTGACGGATATGCGCGGAGGAGAGATCATTCTTGGAGGCAGGGTGATCTATTTCCATCAGTATATTGAGAAGGAGAAGAAGCCTATCAAGATTATTCCTCACATCACAGTTAATAATAATGTGAAGGAGAATCCAAAGCCAGACGAGGTCTATAAGACTCCTGCAAAGTCGTCTGGACCAGCAAAAGTGCCGCCGAAGGCACCTACTAAGCAGAAGCTAGGTAATAGCTTCGCTGCATTTGCAAATGATGATGATACTAGTTCCGAGAAGTCTACTAGTGGCGGCGGCGCAGGTGGCCCTGATCCCTCTCAGCAAGAGATGGATGATCATGAACTTGCCAAGAAACTCGCCCTCGATCTACTCGACAATGATCGCGATGAAAGCGAATGGGTCTCAGCAGTCAAGGGAAAGAAGTAACTAATTCCCTATGTACACATACAAAAACATCATCGAAAAAACTAAATTTTTTGTGTGATTACTGACTGTAATACCATACAATTAGTAAGTAGCCCTACTGGGAATCGAACCCAGCCTAAACGCTTAGAAGGCGCATGTGCGATCCACTACACTATAGGGCCAAGGTTGCGATCAAGTCGCACTAATAGTATTATCAATACCTTTAGTGTGACGGATGGAGTGTCAACGGGTATGCTCTGTGCGGAAATCGAATCCACGCCAAGTGCTTGGAAGGCACCCATTCTACCACTAAACTAACAGAGCAAGTTGCGACCTGCCAGAAGGCAGAGTCACACTAATAGTATTAATAATACCTTTAGTGTGGCTTTTTAGGGCCGTTTGCGCACCCTAGGAATCGAACCTAGCATGTGTTTCCACACTCCGTCTTAAGCGGAGCGCCGCAGCCGACTGGCTCGATGCGCACGTTGTGGATTCCTCCACAATTAATAGTATATTTTAATCTTTAAGCCGAATCATTTTGCACTGTTAAAACTGCTGGTTACGGGATTCGAGTTTAAGGTTTTAGATTAATTATAAAATAATGGAATCAATTATTTGTAGAAAATGCAAAGTTTCAAAACCTAATACAGATTATATTAAAAGTAATAAATATAAAGGCGGATATTATTATGATTGCAAAGAATGTTATTATATCCATAGAAAAGAATTGAATAATATAAGAAAAACAATACAAAACACAATAACAAATATAAATGATGTTAAAATGTAATTGTTACAACTACAAATACAAAAGAATGTTCCATATGTAAAATAAATAAAGTAATTGATCAATCATATTCAAAAACTAAAAATGGATATTCCTCTAAATGTAATGAATGCTTTGCAAAGTTTAGAGAACATATAAGAAAAACAACAATCTTAACAAAAGTATGCACATTATGTAAAAAAGAGAAGAAAACTACTGAATTTTATAGACATAAAAAAACAAAAGACGGATATAAAGAAAGATGTATTGATTGTTCAAAGATAACAATATTTTCCAAAGAAGACAATAAGAAACAAAACGAACGCTATTTACGTGAACAAATAAAACAATGCTCAACATGTAAAGAAGAAAAACCATTTACTGATTTTACACCAGATGCTAATTGTAAATTTGGTTTTAAAAGTAAATGCAAATTATGTTCTCAAGCAATTAAAAGAGTTTATAGTAATAAGAAAAAAATAGTTAATCAAGCTTATAAATTGGAATGTAATTTACGTAAAAGAATATATAATGCAATTAGTCAAAAACGTTGTAATGGTGCTGTTAAAAGTGCTAAAACAATAGAACTATTAGGAACATCAATAGATACAGTTTATAAACATTTAGAGGCACAATTCAAAGATGGTATGACATGGGAAAATTATGGAAAGTGGCATGTCGATCATATTTTACCATGTTCTTCATTTGATTTAACCAAACCAGAGGAGCAATTAAAATGTTTCAATTATAAAAATCTTCAGCCATTATGGGCTATTGATAATTTGAAGAAACATGCAAAAATTCTTTAAGCATCCGCATATTTATAGATCACTATGCGCTTCCAGTGCCTCCGCCAGCAGCTCTGTATGTAGAAACATTCTTCAGTTTCAGAATATCAAAAGCCCTATGTAAGAGTTGTGTCATCTTAACGCCATTCTTTTCATTCATCATTTTGATCCAAATCTTCATTACTTTTTCTTCTTCTATCTCTATTCCCTTGGCCCTTGCATCTGGAATTAGGTTCCAATATTTTTCTGCCATTTCCTTCACATCTTCCATAGTCCATAAGACTAGATATGGTTGATTCCATGCGTCTGGGCATGACTCATCTTTATTTTTACACAGTTTTGATTTTTTATATGCATCAGAATGGTTCATTCCATTAATTCGATAATTTAAATATTTACCAATGTTTTGATAGAGTTGAGTATTTTCTTCTGATAAGTGCTTTACACTAATCTCATTATATAATTTCTTGATACATGAAATACTCTGATCACCTTTGTTCAAAAGATTGAGCAATTCAATAAAACGCTTATTGTGCCGCTCATTCTTATTTGACATTATGTCTTATAGTTAATCTTTAGTTATTGCATAAAATTTTCAATTTTTATTAGAAAAAATTGAAAATTATTTGTTAATCAATACATTATAACTAAAATGGATAAGCAAATTGATATTGCTGCCTTATATGAAGAACTGAAACTTTCTGAAGAGAGAAGTAGGAGCCTTAAATCACAAATTAAACAATTGGAGGAAGCACAAAGCCTTGATATTAGTACTTGTCTTTCATTCGAAGAAGAAAAAGAATTTCGTAGAGAACTATTAGAACTTGGTAAATTTATTTGCGGACCTAATGCAACATTTGGTCATCTATCTATTATTCAAGAAGAAGTACCTGGTAAAAAATATGAAATTAGAATAGATGTAATGGACATTATTCAATATTCTAAAAAGGATCAAGTTGCACTCTTATTTAATGTTAAAATTTTCACAAAATCAGCACATGTTATTAATATTATTAGAGAAACATTTATTCAAGAGAAATACGTTCTCGGTGCTGAAGATAAAAATAAGGCATTTCGTACTGTGTGGAAAACCAATTGGCATAATGATACAGGCCAACATATTCGGCATGTTGATTTAGATTTTACTGAAGAATTCAAAAAGTAATTATTAGTTTATTAAATATTAGCACATATTACATATTTTTTCTTTAAGCCCTCTCCATACAAATAAAATTGAATATGAGTTCTCACCTATCATAGGTTACTACTAATAAGGGCAAAATGGAAGCTTGTCTGTTCATTTCCCTTTCAGTCCTCGTGACTTTCAGCTATGCTTTTGGAAGCAATGCCATACTTATTCTCTCACTTCTTGTTGGAGTTACACTGGCGGCAGCATGTCTAATTGGAATCGCAACGGCACCAAAACAACAGAAGGCTCGAATCATCGATCCTGAAGAACTTATGCATATTCGACTTTACAGTCAGCGTTACTAAATTAGTTCAGGATGAACATAAAAATCATCGATTGGACCATGGCCCCAATAATTTACATCATCATTTCCTTTAACATATTTATAACCATTCTCTTCTAATAGTCGACGAATCTTCATTTGCATAACAGGACCAATATGTGGTTCATTATGCTCAACTGTTAAACAGCGAAATTTATACTTATTGAAAGGAAATGTTTTTAATATATTATATTCTTGTCCTTCAACATCAAGTGATAAATAATCAATTATTGATGGTGCATCAAATGAATCAAGAACTTCCTCAAGAGTGCTTGTATATTTCTTTACTATTTTCTCTTTTTTAGTAAAAGGACCAATATTCTCATCTGGAATTCCTGATGTGGCTTCACATAATGAGAAATCAGTTAAAATACCTGATTCTGAATATACAAGAGAATTAGATAATTTACATTTACGATTACCTTTCAATTTCTCAAAATAAATATCATTTGGTTCTATACAAATACCATCCCATCCTAAATGTTTTTCAAAGAACAAAGTATTACTATTGTATAATCCATCACATGCTCCTAATTCAATAAAAAATCCATTTGTCTTATTTCCGAGCACTGAATTAACCCATATATCTTGTCCAATCTGCGAACTATACATTTTATTAAATAAATAGTTCGAAGATTGTTTAGGTTATAAAATTGAGTTTACATTATTCATTTAAATAATTTTTAAGTAGAAGAAATGGCCACCGCGGAACAGGATTATAAACCTGCTATTATTGATGCCCTAACTGTCCTCATGAAGAGTGATCAGATCAGGAAAGAGAAGTTCAAAGTCATTGCATATCAAAAAGTTCTGAAGTCACTCGCAGCCCATGAAGGGCCCATCCGGTCACTTGATGATCTGGAAGAGATTGAAGGTGTTGGAAAGAAGATTCGCGCGAAGATCGAAGAAATCATGGCTACAGGATCTCTCCAAGCTGCCAAAGAGGCAGCCGCTGCACTTCCAATCACCGTCTATGATGATCTCCTAAAAGTCCATGGTATTGGTCCTGTTAAGGCGCGTAAACTTGTAGAAGAAGTTGGAATTAGATCAATTGAAGATCTTCGTCTAAGAGTTGCTGCAGATCCTTCAATCCTAGATGCAGGACAGAAGATTGGTCTCAAGTTCTTCGAAGAATTCAATGAACGAATTCCTCGGCCAGAAATGGAACAACATGAAGGTGCACTATTGGCAGCAAAACCATCAAACATGAAGATTGAGCTAGTCGGCTCTTATCGTCGAGGTGCTGAGTCATCGGGTGATATTGATGCACTTATTAATTTCCCATGGTCAAAGTCTGATACGGATGCAGTTCAGAAGTTCCATGATTATGTCAAGAAACTAATTGACTCAGAATATATAACCGATGTACTTGCACTTGGCAATCATAAATGTATGGCTGTATGTACTGTAGGAGGCGCTCATAGACGTCTAGATCTATTGCTGACGCCATCAGAAGAATGGCCATTTGCTATTCTGTATTTCACTGGATCTGATCGATTCAATGTAGCCATGCGAGCCCATGCTCAAGAACAAGGATTTACTATGAATGAACATAACATTCACCCTCTAACTGCTACGGCGAGGGCTCGAGAGTTACCACAGTTCAAGGTAGAACGAGATATCTTCAACTTCCTTGGTCTCAGATATATTAAACCAGAAGAACGTACCGGTGCAGATAAGGTTATTCCTATATAAAATAAAATTGAATGACAAATTTTTTATATCATAGTTTAAACAATCGCAAATGGAGAATATTGAACTAGGAATCTTTACAGGTGTGCTATGCCTAAATGAGATTTGTAAGGAGTTACGTATCATGAACTGCGGATCACAACAAGAGAAGATTGCTATGCGAAAGAAATACGATGATATCGCCAAAAATACTCTAACTGCTGGTTTACTGGTTAGTCTAGGAATTGCAATTCCTACTATCTATGCTTACCTTAAGAAGAAGTAATAGCGGTACGTGGTTTTCACCGAAAACCACATTTTATTGAAAGAAAATTTGAAAATACAATTTTTCTTTAATAAACATCATAAACAGGTGTACGAAAAATGGAATTCAAAGCCCCTCATCACATCGTCACTCTCTATTATCCTAATGGTATGCTTAAAGAACAAATTGATTATGATGAGATGGGAAGGAAGCATGGTTCGCATCTTTATTATTTAGAGAACGGACTATTAGATATTGTACATTTCTACGAGTGTGGAGAATTCATTTGTGCGCTATAAAGCGCATACAATAAAAATTTTTTTGAGGAAATTTTTTAAACCCTTACACCACTAAACCTATCAAGGTGAGATTGATTCAAATAAATCGTCTCCCCTTGTCCAACATTAGAAGTCAACCACTTCCAAAAGGTCTGGCGTGGCAAACCAAGTGCACGATTCATAATCTTATTAGGACCACGAACACAAATACCATTATAAAAGGCTTGAATCTCGTTTGCGTAAATCATTTTAATACTAATAGTCAATTAAAAATGTATATTCCATCAAATTTTATTTTGATGGAAGCTTCATTAGAGACTTAGTTACAGATTCTTCTATTAGTTTATTAAATTCAGGAGTATCCACGAGGATTTCTCCTTGGGCTTTGTCCAAGTGTGAACCGCCACTGCCACCAGATCTGGAAGAAGAAGGCAATTCAGTAATAAATCCCGCCTTCATTAAACTCTTATTAAATTCATGTCGAAATCCCATTCCTTTCAATGTATCATTCATGATTGATTGAAATAATTCCTTAGGCATTCCCATAGATTCAGCAATAGCCAAATCTCTTTGTAATTGAGCCTCCATTTGACTAACTAGAGCCTTATCTTTTAGACGTGTGATTGTTGCACGTTTAGATGCCTTTGTACCTTGATGAAGCTTCATTTCTTCTTCTTTTTTACGTAATATTGATGTAGTATAGGCGCGAGTATGATCCATACCGTTTTCACGACGCTTCAAATAATCTGATACTTGCATAAACTTTTCTACATTTGGTGGACTCAAATGACGTGCACTAATTGTATGATAGAGCTCCTTCATACGTTTGAGACCACCTGGTGTCGGTTCACCATGTGATAATAGAGTATTCATCTCTATAAAACGTAGATCATGTTGTGCTGTACGAGCCTTGCCTGACATCTTTGTGTTTACTATCACATATAAAGTAATTTTTTTTCAATTTTATTACTGATACTAATAAAAGTTGATTTATGTAGACCTACCCATTTAAAGCTATAAAGACAACATGGATCCATCATGGCAACCTCTATTTGATAATACAAAGGAAGATTTCGAATTCTTGAAAACGTTTGTCGATGGAGAATTCTATCCACCACGTGACCAGATCTTCACAGTATTTACAATGCCCATCAAGTCCATAAAAGTCGTACTTCTAGGACAAGATCCTTATCATGGTCCAGGTCAAGCTCACGGACTTTCATTCTCTGTTCCTGTTGGGGTGGCCACACCGCCTTCTCTTCGAAATATCTTCAAAGAGCTGGTCACAGAATTTCCCGAGCGAGACTATAAGTTTGAACATGGAAATCTCAAGGCCTGGCATGAGCGCAATATCTTCCTTCTAAATGCAGCCCTAACTGTTGCTCCTGGTCAACCAAACTCACATGCAGCTTATTGGTCAAAATGGACTGATAAAGTAATTGAATACATTTTGGAACATAATAGCACATGTATCTTCTTATTATTGGGATCATTCGCTCAGACTAAGGCAAATATCATTGACAATCCACAAAGATGGGTCTTTGGTGTCCATCCGAGTCCATTGTCAGCGCATCGTGGATTCTTCGGATCAGATATCTTCAAAAGACTTGAAGAAAAAGTAGGTGCACCGATCGACTGGCAAAACTAATAGAAAATAAATTTGATTTTTAATTACAGTTCCTTTAAGAAATAGGAAGAAATGGATTACGTTACGACTTTACAAGGAACTATGTATCAGATGCTTGGCCCACAATTTGCTGAGATTTACTGCAATTTTGCAAATAAACGAGCAGAAGATGTGACAAAGAAGATTAAGGTACCAGCTCTGAAAGAATATGAGCAACTAATGCTGTATCTTACCTGTCAAACATATTGGCGCGATAACACTGATCGATTTACAATCTTCATGTATAAATGTGGCATCAATATGACCTGTCCCGAGTATGTTTTAGCATCAAAGTTTAAGAAAACATCTCTTCTACAAGAAGCACTTGCTTTTATGGATAATCCACAAATTAAAGATCGCCCAGATACTTTGGCTTGTCTTCGACAATTCAGTAGTACAATGTATCATGTATTCAACAATACTAAATAAATTTGATTAGTATAAGTCTACAAATTTTTAATAGGAATAAGAAATGTCATCAAAACCAATTTTAGTAATTGATTTCTCTTATACAGATTATCAACCAGAATCGATTAAAGAAGAGGGTAGAGGGTCCTTTAAAATCGAAGAAAAACTTGCAGGGAAAAAAAGATCAGCCGAGGCTTTCAGTAATGATTTACCTACACAGCCTAATCGTATTAGACCACAAAATACTTCTAAATAATTATATAATTTATTGGTCTAAAGATAATTATTTTAGAAGTATTTAGAATGAAACTTATTTTATATAAAGATAAAGGACATCATAAAAATTTTGATGCCATACAACGTATGTGTAATTCATCACATATAGAATTTGAATTTACAGATAATGAAAATCGTATTAAACAAGATGACTATGAAATCTTATATTCTTTTTCCCATTATGTAAATCCAGATATTTTACCTCCAAAAGTTAAAATTATTTTTGGTCCACATGCATTTGTTATTCCATCAAATGAAAGTCCATTTGTTGGCTCAACAGATTTTAAACTAATTAATCGAGCTGTATATAATTGTCTGAGTAAATGGAATTATTTTGTTTTTTACGAAAATGTTGTTTCATTTAAATTACCTGTTCATCAACTACCCTTTGCAGTTAATATTAATCGTTTTAAACCTATCAATAATCCTGAAAAAGATTTGGATTGTTTAATTTATATTAAAAATAGAAGTAATACAGATCGTACATTATTAAACAATATTTTAAATAATTCTAATCTAAAATATGAAACAATTACATATGGTTCATATAATGAAGATCAATATATAAATCTATTAAATAGGTCAAAATTTATGATAGTATTGGATGCACATGAAAGTCAGGGTTTCGCTTTACAAGAGGCTATGTCATGTAATGTACCTTTATTAGTTATTGATGCAACAAGTATGTATGATGAATATTATTATGGTAAACAACTATATTTAGATTATAAACCTAAACTTTTAAAAGCAACATCCGTTCCTTATTGGTCTGAGGAATGTGGTCTCAAAACAACTTTTGAAGAATTACCAGAAAAAATACAAATAATGAAAGATTCTTGGTCTACATTCACTCCTCGTAACTATATTGTACGTGAACTATCAGAAGTCCCTTGTATGAAAAGAATACTTGATATATTTGGTCTTGCAATGCCTATTTAACAATTACATAAACAGGATCATAATTTTGTCCCCTAAATGCTGCGGGGCTTAAAGGAGGAACTTTCCTTTTTAATTTATTGAGTACAATATTACCGATAAATACAAGACCAATCTGTACAATAAACATATAGAATAAGATAATTTGATCAGATTCCTTGAATAGTCCATGCATATTATTATGTCTGATTAACTCAGGTATAGATCCCGCATAAAATGCCATGTAGTCATTTGCTAAAATGTCTGCATAGTATTCATTTATTGATGTCGCCAGAAATGGAATGATATTTGCACCATACGCCTTTTCAGAGGCCCCTGGAAATTCCAATTTAAATGTAACCTCTACCTCATCTAATAGTTCTTTCAATAAAGTACGACTTATATGAGCTGGATTCTGTGTCCAATGGACTTGATTTAGGAAATGACAATTATATTGCAATAATTTATTCGGTGCATTTACTTCATCATCTGTCTTGAACTCAAAAGTTGTATTTTTGATTTTAATCGATTCAAGTAGAACTACTGAATGATTTAAACCAGCTCGACATGCAACAATTTCTCTCAATGTACTTACAGCAAATGGTGTAAAAGTATAATTAGCATCTAGTCCCCTAAATGTCATTGATATATGTCCTGCATTAACAGAACCAATAATTAATGCAAAGAGAGTTAAAATCTTCATCTTTTAATCACTAAAAAGATTTGAATTTCAAATCAAATTTTATCTTCAGTCCTGATATGTCTCCCACCTATATTGTTCTGGTAGCTGACAACACTCTTTTTCACAAAAGGTACCCCATCTCATTTCATATTCTAATGAAAGACGTAGACCTACACTTACTGAATCTCTAATAGATTTCAACTTTTCTAAAAGACATGTCCATGCAATTTCATATATAAATGGATTTTTAGCCATTAATACGAATAAATCTTTTCTATTCAAATCATGCTCAATAGCATTTTGTAATTTATCCAGACGAATCTCCTCTTCATAAATGTTTTCATCTGTTTTTTTAAAAGGAATATGAAAGATATACTTCATTGTCGCGTTTTGAATCCTAACCATTGATGTTAGAATATAATCTAAAGATAACACAAACATATAATAAGTTTTCATACGATCATATGATCCTGAATATGCTTCAGTCTTCAATAAATACTTATAAGAACGTGTAACCATATCCATTTCTTCACCAAGAATAAACTTCGTCATCTTCTCAACATATGACTTCACGAAATCTTCTTCTTCCTTTGTTAAATCTGGTGGTCGATAATAATCCATCACCAAGAAGTCATTCGGATAAATATGATCAAAATGTTTTAATCCATTTGCTGACCTGTAATGTACCCTTTCCTTGCCTTTATTCATTTCCTAATTGTATTTATATCGAGCCAGATAATCAAATTTTTCTTATACAGAAATTTGATTTTTTTTATTCACAATATTTAGAATATCATGGCAGAGGATTTTACTGATCCTTACGAGAATTATCAACGGCTCGTATCAACTATTCAATTTCTTAAAACAGGTGCAAGTCCACATCCAAAATTCTATGATATTCATATAGAATATATTAAGAAATATATAGAAGTTTTAATGGCTACTCCTGAAGTTAATCAGGCAGCAAAGATCGATTTACAAGTATGTATAACTCAATACGAATGCTTTAATCAATTTGATCTAGAAACATATTTATCTGCATGCAATAAACTTTTAGGGAATGTCAATGAACTTGAAGTACAAAAAATGTTTGATTCACTTTCTCTCTAGTAATATACTCTCTGAACTAAGTTCTTCAACCAACTATAATCGAATCGAAGAATACATGAATAACGCTCTTTCTCTAATTGTTGCTCAGCAGCCTTCTTCTCCGCCAAAATTTTTTGAGCAATTAATAATTCACTTCCTTCAACCTCTAGATTAAGTGCTCGCGTCAACTTCTGAATCTTTCGATCTTTTTGTTCCAAAGCAAAATTATATTTAGACGCAATCTTCATTTGTTCATAATACAATAAACCATTAACATCTTTTGCTCTATAGAATTTTTCACGCTTATTTGCATAATTAGAGGCATTCAATCGAACATATTCGAAGTCATGCATTCGATATCTCTTACCTGGACTTGGCTCTACACGAATTATAATTAAATATCGTCCTTTCTTCTCTAAAACTCTCGTCTGAATATTTTCCGGTTTTATATCTTCTAAATCTGTTGTATAAATACTTTTACAATGAAAGATATTATCTATTCGTAAAAGTATTTTGTCCATTTCTGTATCATCTATTTGTAACCAGACCATTTCACGATCCTTATCACGTATTCCACAGACTATATATCCACCATCACCATTTAAGAATGCACAACATGTCTGTTCTATACGCTCAAATGTCTTAGTCAATAATATGTTTTCATTTATAGGCTCCCCAACATCTGAATTAGGTATTAATCTAGTAAATGCCTGTTTGAATTCATACTGTTTTCCTTCGAGGTATGGAAATATCTTCAAAATCATTAATTCTTCATTAGATGGAAATGGTGGTAAAGGCATCGATTCTTATTATCATCAGATGGAGAATTAATTCTCAAATTTTTATATAATTTGTATTCCTTGAATAAGAGATATTAACAAGTATCTAATTGAATTGTTGATCTATCAATTCCACTATTACTTGTTTGATTGAAATACGAAATATTAGACCAATAATATTTATAATCCATATGTGTTTCTAATAATTGAATTAAATAATAATCAAATGGAGCGCCATAATTTGTTTCTGTATTTAGATAATTTAATAGTTTTTCACATCCTTTAAAAGAAAAAAGTTGTGAATCTGTGCATCGTGTATGAAATTTTCTTATAAAACGTACAGTATCATCTTTACAGGATAAATCTTCTTTTGAATTTTGATTTATTAAATTAATATCTAAATCATGTATTTTTCTATATGGTAAATCTGCATTACAAAATTGTAATCCTGATGAATCTCCAGTTCCTATATTTATTCCAGACCAGTCCTTATTTTTCAACATATCCAAACATAAATTGAAATCTTTTATTGCAGATAGACAAAATGCATCACTTTCTAATAATAAGAAAATACCATCTCTAAACATATAATTAATTTCTTCCAATACAGCTTTAAAATTTAAAAATAGAGATAATTCAGCTTTTTTCATAGGTAATCTCCTCACATTTTGAACAAAATGATACGTTATATGTTTCTTCATCATATCATCTGTTATTAAATGTTTAAATGAAGGACTTATGAATGTAAAATTATTTTCAGTTAAATTCATTTCATTTATAAACATTTTATTCAATCTATTAAATCTTTCAGGTTCAAAATCTTTATTACATAAAGCATATGTATGTGTAAGAAGTGAATAATTTTTATCAAATATTAAATTTTTAATATATTTGGCTAATTTATTAATATTAAATGATGAACCAAAATTTGTAAAGATAGGTTTATTAACTTTATTCAACCAGTCAATATTAGACATATTTTTTATGGAATTAATTGTTCTATCAATAGACGCTTCGTCTGTTATTTCAAAAAATCTTTCATTATTAAAATAATTTGTTACTCTTTTTGAGCCCCAATAAATAGGAATAGTTTTAGCCAACATTCCATGCATAATCTTTTCAGTTATATATATTTCCTCTTCAGAATTTTCCATTGAAATTATATATTTAAATTGACTAACATAATCTAAAAATTCCTTTGAATTATAATAATAAGGTAATGCACCACCAATATTATTTTTATAATGACCTGCAAAAGTTATATTAAATTCTTTTCCAAAATTTTCAATAATTGAATTACGCATATAACCACCAGAATTTGAAATTATAACTAGCATATCTTTTGATGGAATATCTGATCTATTATTAACTGTATTTTCCATTATTAATTTTTCATCAAAGGAACTGTAAATATACGGTAAATAAAGAGGACAATTTATAATATTATTATGAGAGCGCTGACCATATAAAACACATGAATATTTATCTTTATCTGGATGGATATAAGATTCACCAGAAAAAAGATATGTGTGTTTCCACGATTTGTAATCTCTATATGATTTTGTAATTTGGGTATTTTCAATCAAAATATCAGAATCTTCTAAATTACCAATTATAATATCTTCATTATATACTTGTTTCATTAATGTTATAAAAAATTTATCATTAACGGCATTAGTGCCATCATGGAAGCCACTCCAAAATCCGTTAAAAAACAATTTCAACATCTTTATACATAATTTAAAGTTTAAAACTTTAAATTATATATATACTTTAAATGATAATTGGATTTTTATCAAATAAAATATCAAATCGTGGTACTGAGGTAAATTTATTTGATTATGCTGATTTTAATGAGACTATTTTAGGTAATAAATCAATTATAATTACTAGACCTTATGAGTATGTTATGAAAGTATCACCGCGTGATGTTAGAAAATATGCTTATGAAAAATTTATATCTCGATTTAACAATTTAGAATATTATATTAATCCTGAAGATGTAGAGGAAATAATTCGTCGTAATAAAATCGATGTTTTATTTATTGAAAAAGCGGGAAGTCCAACAGATGGTCTTGTTTTTAATTCATGTAAAACAATTATTCATGCTGTTTTTACTACTAAAGAACCCCACGGAGATTTATATGCTCCTATATCAGATTCATTAAATAAAATTTTAGGCACTAATTATCCAGTTTTACCATATATGGTTAGAGTGTTTGATACAAATGAAAATATGAAATCACAATTGAATATTCCTGAGGATGCAATAGTATTTGGTGCATACTGTGGTGCAGATGAATATAATGTTGATTATGTCCTACAAGCAGTTAAAGATATTGGCAATGACGAAAAATACAAAAATATTTATTTCATTTTTATGAATATTATTCCATTTTGTGCTGAATCAGAAAGAATTAGATTTTTACCTGGAACATGTGATATGAAATTAAAAAGAATGTTTATTAATACATGTAATGCAATGCTATATGCTCGTTCTGGAGGAGAAACCTTTGGACTTGCATGTGGTGAATTTTCAATTTGTGATAAACCAGTTATAGGTCGCGCAATTGAACATGGTTGTGCTCACATTGATATATTAGGAGATGATATGATTAAACATAAATCATATGATGAATTATTTGATATTATTACTAATTGGTCCAAATATAATAAGAATGTTAGTAATAATGGTTATAAACAATTTACACCACTAAAAGTAATGCAAATTTTTAATGCTCACCTCAATAAATTATTTGAATAAACTAAAAGAAATTATTTTTATAATATGGAGATGATTTTTTACAAAAAAATACGTCTAATTGAGCCATAACATCATTAATTATATGGGGATCACCAATATCGCATAAAACAAAATCTAATTTATTCATCTCATTAATTACATCAATGAATAATGGAGATGATTGATTATATTGATGAAGACTTACTTCTAAATATACAATTTCTACATCATGTATTTTTTCTTTCATACCTTTAATTATTTCAATTTCAGAACCTTGAGTATCTAATTTTAATAGGTTAGGTGTAGGAAGATTATTATTTATCATTAAAGTATGTAATGTTTTTGTAGTTCTTTTTTCAATATAAAATTTACCTTCATCATATGCATGAGATAATTCTTTAAAAATAGAATTACCTGTTGTAAAGGGTCCAATAATTTTATAAAAATCAATAATATTATCATCAGATGATGATAAGACTTCAATATAATTATGATTATATTTACTTAAATGAGATTTTTTATCAGTATCTGCTTCAAATAGGTAGAAATTAGAATCGGGGAAAATGTGTTTCATTTCTTCAGTCCATGTACCCTCATGAGCCCCAACATCAAAAATATTTCTAGGATTAAATCCCATTTTTTTTAATCTTGAAAAAGCATTAATTGACATTTATAAATTTATAATATTAATACGCTTTAATACCTTAAAGTCTTCTTAAGAGACTTTATTCTGTTTTAGTTTATTTATTTATTAAAAATAGATGAATTATGAATCATAAAAAATATCAGTGTATTGACGTATAACTCTATAATTTTTTATCTTCCAAATATTTTATAATTGGAATACTTACATCATCATAATTATTTTCAAATCCAATTACATCTATAAAAACCTTATCAAAATTAATAGATTTTATAACATCAAATTCTGCACCTTCAACATCAATTGATAAATAATTAATATGTTTTACATTATATTCATCACAAATTGATTCTATCCTACGAGTATTAACATTAATTATTTCAGTAGAGGATCCCATTTGTATATTTTCTCTATTTAATCTATTAAAGTGTCTAGGATCATAATGATCTTTTAATCCAGATATCATTTCTGTATATCCCTTATTACAAATAAATTCAGATATGCCTTCTGTATTACATATAGCACAATTTAAATTTACTGAATTTGGTCTATTCACTATTAATTTATTATAAACATCTTGTAATGGTTCAACATTTATACCAGTCCAATTATGATTTCTTTCAAAAAATAAAGTATTATTTATTGAAATACCATCATGAGCACCAATATCCATAAAAAAACATTTTTATATCCTTTAAAAATTTTCTCTTCCAGATATTTATCCTGTTCGCATTGTGAATAAAACATTATATTTTAAATATACTATTATCCTTCTAAAAGTCTTCATCTAATGAAAACTTCTTCTGGTCTGCAGTTGATCCAACTGCCGCTTTGGCATATGTTGTTACACGCTTCTCAAAGAAATTATCCTTACCTTCAAGCGATAGACGCTCCATAAAATCAAAAGGATTCGCTGTTCCAAAGATTGCTCCATATCCTAATTGTTTTGATAGACGATCTGCAACAAATTCAATATATTCTGCCATCAATTCTGCATTCATTCCTATTAGTTCACACGGAAGTGCCTTAGTAATGAAATGTTTTTCGATACCAACAGCCTCTTTCAGAATCTGATGGACTTTTTCTTTCGAAGGTCTATGTTTTAGTTCCTGGAATAGAGCGCAAGCGAAGTCTGTATGAAGACCTTCATCACGACTAATAAATTCATTGCTAACTGTTAGTCCAGGCATGAGTCCACGTTGTTTCAGCCAGAAGATTGCACAGAATGAGCCAGAGAAGAAGATTCCTTCCACCGCAGCAAAACCAATTAGTCGTGTCGCAAAATCAGCCTCCTCAGAGTCAATCCATTTCTTGGCCCAATCTGCCTTTAATTGCACAGATGGAATCGTCTGAATAGCACGAAGAATCTTCAACTTCTCTTCAGGATCAGTAATATATGTATCGATCAAAAGTGAATACATCTCTGAATGAATCGATTCGATTGCCATCTGAATTGAATAATAGGCACGTACTTCAGGTAACTGTACTTCGCGACTGAAACGGGTTGACAAATTTTCATTGACAATTCCATCAGAACCGGCGAAGAATCCGAGAACATGTTTAATAAAATGTTGTTCATTCGGTGTCAACTTCAACCAATCCTTCATGTCCTTCGATAAATCTACCTCATCTACATGCCAAAACACACTGATATGATGTTTATAGCGTTTATAGAGTTCTGGACAGGTCACAGGAAATAGTGTGTACTTGTCAGGATTCTCACGTAAAATATGCTCATCAGCCTCATAGGGAAATTTATTAACAGTTTCCTTAGTAATTATATCATTAATGTCACCTGGCATTTTTGCACGATATTCAGACCGGAGAAAATTCATTCTTGACCTCAGGCACATTGATCCAAAAAAATCAAATTTTAGTAGACCTTCACATATATAATATTTTAACTATTTGATCGTAGCATAAAACTCCTTTACTCGTGGATGAGCACGAATCGCATCTTCGGCAAATTCATAGACATATAGAGAATCCAAGGATTTTACACGACTAAGTGCAACATATGCTTGTCCATATTCAAATGTACTGCGACCAATATCAACGAGAGCACAATCCAAAGTAGCACCTTGTGCTTTGTGAATTGTACCTGCCCATGCTAGTCGTAGCGGAATTTGTGAACGAACAACTTGTTGGAAATCATCCAAATACCAACTATGACGACCAACAGTTTCCTTTAATCCATTCTTGAATAGAACAATTGGCAATGGTTCAGCCCCTCTGGTGTCAAATCCCACAATAACACCTCGACTCCCATTGACTAGTCCATGATCGAGGTCCAAATTCACTGTCAACATAACCTGAGCACGTAGCTTCAATTGTAGTGTCTCGTCATATGGTCCATCACGATCAAAGATCACCACAGCACGTTCAAGTTCTTCTTCTGAAGGCTTTGAACCCCCAGCTGTCCCTACAAATAGAGTCTTTGCCTTCCATGTCAGAATTTCTCCTTCCAGTTTCCCCAAATTCACTGCATTAATTTTGTCGACCATGGCACGACGACTGAATAACAGTGTTGGACGAATCTCAAGGCTCTGCCAATCCAATCCAAGACGTGAACGAAGAAGAGTGATGTCTGCTTCATTAGCTGCCCCAGTTCGAACACGACCCAACATATCTCTAAATGTCTCTTCTGCCTGTCTATGAACATGTGTCAGAATAACAGTTTCATTAATCACAGAGGGCCACGCTGCGGATTCAAATGCAAATTTTGCATCCTCTAATCCATCAGCAATCGGCGGAAGTTGATAGAAATCCCCTACTAGTAGTATTTGTAGACCACCGAAAGGAGCAGATGATTTACGCATAACTTTTGCAACTTCATTCAATTTATCAAAGAGATCAGCAGGCATCATTGAGATTTCATCAATAATTAGAAGATTTGTTGTTAGCCAATTTATTGCTGCTCTACGATTGCTGCGAATACCTTTCACAATTTCACTTATAGTACCTTTACCAAGACCAATACCCGCCCACGAATGAAGAGTCTTTGATCCATGACCAAGAAGAATAGCAGCACAACCAGTCAGTGCTGTCACACCAATTTTCTTCTCTCCTAACTGTTGACGAACCTGTTCAATGAAATAAGATTTTCCTGTACCACCAGGACCAGTCAAGAATATATTTTTCCCTTCACGCAATAAATCAAGAGCACGCTGTTGCTCTTCAGTTAATGATGTCATCTTCTAATTGTCTTATCGGACAGTTAGAAGTAGTCAATTTTTAAACCTAGTTCCATAAGATCCATCTAATAAACTCAAACCATGACTGTCCCCCAGATCGAGTCATAGCATACGGTTTCAAACGATCAAAGATTTGAACAACTTCAATAAGTGCGAACTCCTCAGGAATTTGGGCCCCCTTCCAAATTCTCAATCTCTCCACATCTTCTGGTCCTGGAACCACACATTTTACCATTAATTCATCAGTGCGCATCTGACACAAATCTAACTGTTTTAATAATTGGTTGATCATTATTCTCACTTTTTAATAGTAGTTAAGCTTTAACTCCTAGATGCCAACCAACTTATAGGAGTATGCATATAAATTAGACATGCTAATGGAACTTCATTCTCCTCTTTAGAAGTCCATGAAATAAGCCAATGTGCAGGAATCCATAATGCACTCCCAGGACGTACAATTATATCCATATACTTCATCTGTCCAATAAATGGTGCATCAGCAGAAGTTAACTGTCCAGGAAACAATCCTTGCCACTTATTCGGCAACCACTTCTTCTCCTTCGACGCCAAAATCTGTACAATAATAGCTCCTTCAGTTGGAACTATCATAGTCCAATTCGCCTTCAGTTCTATCAATCCTTGACTTCCAACAAAACATTCTCCATCTAAAGGTATTGATGATCCTAACCATCCACGACTATTTGCAAGAACAGCCGACCATGTGTTTTCACACCAAATACCAAGTGCGACATTTTGATATAAATACTTCCTAAAAGTTGGAGGATATACTATCTGACTACCTCCATCTAGCAATGTCTCTCGCAATGTCTTTCCATTATCAGGAGTCTTTGTATTTGCATAGAAATCTCTCATCATAATATCTGCATGTGTCCATACAGGTGATTGAGGCATACCACGAACTACAATTGGAGCACGCTCATCAAAAAGTCCATCAAGTTCATGACGACGATCCCATTCAATTTGATTGATTCTATATTCTTGTAGACTTTGACGATAGAATAGCGCCCCTATTAGGAATAAGGCTGCTATTATAATAAACACAACCAACATCTCCTCTAATTGATGCGAATTGTGTCTCAAATCTTATTACGACGCGTTCTAGATGGCCGGATGTTATTACAATGATCCAGACAAGGACCAAATAGTCCAGGAATAAACTCCTTATTCATAATACGATTAATCTCTTCTCCATTCAAATCAATCGTTTTTGATGCTATTTTTCGTCCAGCATTATTCCTAAATGTCACTTTTTTGATTCCACGACCATTTTTAATCCTTACTTCCATTGTCTGTTCTTTTCCTTCACCATTAGCAAACATTGCATGAGTTTGTATAGAATTATATGAAAAATTATTACGATTTTTTCTGGATTTAGAGGGCATCTATTTATTTTCGAAGATTAAAGCCTGCACGACGTGTTAGACGGACTCTTTTTTTTATTACAGGCTGATTTATAAATCCTGATTGACGACGCCGTGTATTCGCCGAACGCCAGACTGGCTTTGCCGGCTCTTCAATTGTATTAATCTCTGATACTGGAGTTACTGGTAACTCTTCATTTACTTTCTGGGCTGAATCAGAAGCCGCCTTCTCAAAAAACATTTGTGCACGTCCCAGCCATTCCGCATTCAATGTTCCCTCATCTAATGCCGCCGTAAAAAAATTATAATCCGATGGAATCATATCCTGTACCCAACCACAAATATCATCCTCAAATACATCCAATGAATCTTCAGTTCCAGGCCCAGCATTATCAATCAATTGTGTCCATGCCTTCTCGTAATCCGGATTTCCAGAGGACCAAATATCAACATCCTCCAATTTCACCATTTCAGCAAATGATGCCGGCAAAAATCCTCGAGCTGTTCCTAGCCCCTCAACCTTTACCTCTAATTGTCTGATTCGCCGGAAAAGATCATTTTGAAATAATAATATATTTATACCCTTTAATTGTGGCCATAAATCACGAACAGCATCCAATACAATATCATGATGTTCATATAAGTCGGTTTCATTTGATGATACAGACATCGTCTCCTCTGAATTCAACGCATCCAAATGCTTAAGGACCCCAAACGCGCTCTTGTTCTTTTGTTGCCTTCAATGCCGGTATTAAATCTAAATTTACAGGAATATCACGTGTGATTCCATCAGAAGCTTTTGGAGGTTGGATAGGAACTACCCCTTTGCGTGGTTGAGCAGGATAACGATCCTGTTTTGTAGGATTGTTGAAGAGACGTTCAGATCGACTCCAATTAGCACGATCCGCCTGTGCACGACACTCATATTCACCTGCCTTCAAACAGACCTGTGGCATTGCTAATTCCTGGACCATAGATGAAGATGATGGACGTCCCTGAGCAGGGCGCATTGGCGCCGTAGAATACATATCACCATGTAATGCAGGGAGGAATTGACCTGCATCACACCACTTTCTAAGAGGTTGATCAAGTCGACGAAGCGAAGATTCGTTGTCGATTGCCGCTGAATAACGTGTCGGTGGGTAAAATTCACCTCCTGGTGGGAAAACCATATCAGCCGGAGGTGCTGGTGCCGGTTCAGCCGGTGCTGATGTTACATAACGACGACACACCTTTGTATAAGGACGGAAATCTAGAGGCAATGATACATTCTGTGAAGGAAGTATATGATGCACCATTGCAGATCGATCCCAATGTTCTCTTAGGCAAACAGGAGGATAGAAAGGATGTGTCTTCGATTCATTAAATGGATAATCTTCTTGCAAGGGAAATTCTTCTCCCTTAGGTTGCACTGTTGTCATTCTCTAATTGTGTTTTAGCGTTTTGCTAAACTAGATTCCGCTGTCGCTACTTGATCCTGCTCATTCACCAATAGCACCGCTGACCAATCACAATCTAAATTATCTATCACATTACCATCAAAATCGACCCAATTAAATACAAACTTATCTAATTTTCCTACTGGAGGATTAAAACTAACTGTCGTACCAATAACAGTCTGACTATAATTACCGTAATTACCAAGAAGTAATTTGCTGAAGTATTTGCGTACTTCTCCTGTAGATTCCTGGGTTGTTGATAGATTTTCACGATTAGTTGTATCCAGTACATTCATTGAAAGACTTTCATTGAGCTGTAAATAGATATAATCATCAAGAATCTTATAGAATGTTGGAGCTGAATATGAAGTCAGACCACTATAATTACTTCGTGCAAAACCTAAATTATATCCTAGACCCCAATCTGTATCACGTCTTGAAGCCTGAGGAGCAACTGAAGTCGAGAAAAGAGGATCAAATTGAAGTGCATCCGTTACACGTGCATGTGAATATAATGTTGATAATGGTATTATTTCACCGTAATTTGTTGATAAGTACGAAAATAGATTACCAGCTATTGAAGAATTTACTTGCCCAATAACTGTTGCATAAGTAATATACTGTCCATATATAGTTGAAAAATTATTATAAAATGTACTATAATTTGTTGTAGTTATAGTGGATCCCAAGAAGTTTGTTATAATACCTTCGCCATATACTTGAGTTGTACTAAATGCTATATTGAAATTACTTAGATCGTTTACATAATATGGATTCCAATTACTTAGCGTATTTGTTCCTGCTAATCCCGCTGCTGTTGAAATTTCTCCAATTAATAGCTGATTATTCAGAGTTCCGTAATCGTAACGATTTGGACAATTAAGACGAACCATTACTTGGAAATCTTCAGATGGACTATAACCACGGATCGCTAAATAACTATAATCATTGGGATTACCATCATATTTATATAAATGTCTATTTGTGGAAGCTGTTAGTGGTCCATTTGTTGATAATGGAATATTATAAATATATGAATTGTAACCGAATCCTTGGAACTCTGTATCTGCACGGAAATAATTAGTCACCTTTTCTTGCCCCCATTTCCAATTAACTGTTGATCCAGAAGCATTCGTTGACATTACATCATTCAATAATGTTGAAAAATTTGGATAGAAGAACGCCTGTGTCTTCGGATATTCATAGAAAGTTGATCCGAAATAATTAAAATCAATTGTATTTGTAATATCATTATAACGATTTGTCTTACGTGTTAGACCAATTTTCATTGTTGGATAGAATATCTGATATGCAGTTCCAATCATACCTACACCAATATCATCTCCTAATTGTGTATTACCATAAATTGTAATTGGTGTTGATGCAAAGTTATTTCCTGTTTGTAATGAGAACCAAAGTCCACCATTTTTATCAGTTCCATATCCGAAACTACTTGTTGCCAAATATCCAGGATCAAAGGATGTTGCAGATGCAGTGAGAGTTGTACCATCAACTCGTAAATATCGTGTTGGTACATTATCACTTAATACATATAATGCATTATTATTTGGAATTATTTTTTTTACATTTTGTGAATATGGTGGTACAATTTCAATTGTATTTGATGCTAATGCAGAACCATCAGTAAAAATTAAACCATTAATGTTTGTAATTGATGCATTTGGTGTACTGAGATAAAATCTTTGAATTCCTTGTAATTGACTTTGAACAGCATATTGTGTATAATATGATGTTGATGCATTTACATGTAATCCAATATCTCTAAATTCTGCAATATCATAAGCTGCTGCAGTGAAAGTGCTTTGGATAGGTGTATTATTATATTGAATAAATCCTCTTTGGTAGATAACATCTGCGCTAGAATATGTACTATCGCTATATATCCAATCTTTATTGTCATTAAAATACAATTTACATATACTTGTATTAAATAAGGGGTTAAATGATATTGATGTTGCATACCATGTAACCATATTATCCATCGGCATTTGTTGATGTAAAGCACATGTTGGTCCTTGAGAAAGAGAAGATAATTCATAAAATGTTATATTATTTTGTGATAAAGGTCCTAATGAAATATTTTGAAAAAATAGTTGTAAAAATATGAATGGTACAATTCCATCAAAATATAATTTTGATTCAATTGTTCCATATTGAGCTAATTGAGAAACTAATAATGGAGCAATAGGAATTGTTGTTTTTAAAATACCGTTTAAATATATGTATATATTTGTTATATCTGATGTAAATTGTATATCTATATTTAAAAATAAACCTCCTAAATATGGAATTGTACCAATTAAATTATTTTGCGCATCATATAAATAAAAATTTGTGGAGTCTCCAAAATTAGTATATAAATAATCTAAAAATATAGATTCAAATCCTACACGAAAACGTGGAATAAAACCGCTTACTGATACATTAAATTTATAATTATTACTACTAAAATCATATTTTTCAACTGATTTTACTATAGAATCAGCCTGCATCTTTATAATTGAATTTGTTAATATTAAAGGAGTTGTACCAGAAATAACATCAGGTGTCCAATTATAAAATAAAGGATCTTGTTTAGTCATTGCAAACATAGAATCACTATTGGCAGTCCATGTTATTATTTGCTCTGAAGCTGTTAATGGTATAATATTTGATAAATTCATTGTACTATAATATGCTGTATCACGATTACTAGTTCCAGGATTACGAACTAAATACATATCACATACACTTGTATTAACTCCTGTAGGATCCCCGAATAATAGATATTGATTTGATCCCTCGAAATAATTAGCAGTTCGTAAATTGTGACCAGGATTTCCACCCATCCCATAAATAGGATTATAATTTTTTAGCGCAAATTCATCATTGATTAAATTCAGAGTTGATCCATAATTGATTCCCTGAGTACCAATTGGAATACTTTGAGCATATTGACTCTGATAAATATTATTAATATATGATTTACCACCAGCATATGCTGTTGGAACAACAACATTTGTATTATTTGGAGCCTTAAATCCTAGATAACTTGATGACACTTTGGGAGTTGTATCAGCGGGAAAAGGCACACAACTACCTGTTAACATAAAGTAGGAAGTCACTGTATAATCACTCTTAAAAGCTATCGCAGAATAAATATTTTTCTCCCCTGCTACAATTGTACAAGGATAAGGTGTATAACCTGGTAATCCCTGGTCAACCAAATCAGGACGACTATAAGGGAATGAATCATCATATTCAAAATTATACCATGTACCATAACTAGGGTCAAAATTAGCAGTTGACGCTCTAACAGCAGTATCATATACAATTTTACCAGTTCTACGTAAAACAGCTAAGGCTCCTCGGGGATTAATTGATGGGAACGCCCTATTTGTTATAGAATTTGTATCAAATATTCCAATATATTCAATTAAATCATTTGGATCAGATAAGCCCATGTATGCAGATTTAAATGAAAATCGTGTAACATCCCATACACCTTCTGTTGGTAAAAATGTTATTCCATAAATACCCTCACCAACTTTCAAAGTTGATACACCAATCTGACTATCATAAGTGTATGAATAAGTGCTAGCAATAGATGATAATAAACCATTCGTCGTTGTACTAGTATATGGCGACATTGTAGTAAATGTACATGGTTTTGGATTTAGAGTCCATCCAGTACTTGCATCTCTTAATTGTGGCCCAATATAAGTAGGATCATAGTATTGAACAATTTTATATTCACGATTAGCAGTTGACAAATAAGTGGGTGTATATGGTGCTAAAGTTGTACTTGTTAAAATTGCATTTGAAGTTCCTTCATAGAAATATGATTGAACATTTATTGTTGAATTATATGGTGACAGATTATTAAAGAAATATTTATTTGATGGATCAGCTCCAAATTGAGCACCTGGTACAAATGATGTTGAACCTGACACATATGTCTTATAATCTGTTAAATCATTACTTACTTTATTAACATCATATCCAATAACTGGTCCTCCTGCGGTCAAAACAGTATTAAACTTTGCATCTGATGGTGTAGCAGTAGTAGTACTAATAGGAAGACGAATATAATTACTATTATATGTTTTATAGAAGAAGTAATTCACTGTACTTGGAGTATCCGAATAATGAACACCATTGGTTACAAAATCATATTGTTCAGAGAATGTTGAGACTCCAGGTTGCTGAAGATTGAAGTTACTTAGAAGTTTTCTGGGTGTACTCGTTGTATCATTCCAATATGTATATAAATTGAATCGTGTAGTCTGAAAATTAACATCATCTGGACGAACAATTAAATAATAATCATTACCACCTAATACCCTAATTGATTCAACAAATGATGAAACTGAGCTAAAGTGATATGATGATAAATAGTTTAATGGATTCTCTGAACGAAGTTGTCCAGCATCTGCCATAAATGCAGCACGATCATGATATAAATAGACACCTAGTGTAGGTACAATTGTACTACCACCTGTTCCATCTATCTCCAATTGTAGCTGATAGTCAAACCCTACAGCATCAGTGCCATAAATACCTGTTGATGGTTGAGGAACATTGATTTGGAAATATTTATAATTACTAAGAACATTTAGAGTATATGTACTAACAAAAGGTCCAATAGAACTGATTTCATCACGATTCTTACCATAATTGCTTTGATCGATATTTATGAAAATAGAATTTGATCCTGCAGAAGTTCCGATCGAAGAAGATGTTGTATATTCATAATCTTTATTGAAGAAGAAAGGAATTAAACCACCATAATTGATTGCATTAAAGTCTTTGTAACGGAAAGTATAAGGTCGTGGTGTTGTCTCTACCTGTAAGAGCTGTCTCGCATCTGATCTAATTGGAATAATTGCATATTGACCTGAACTGATATTAGTGACAATATCAGCTGAGCCATATTTTAGAGAGGCATTAATTATACCCGTTGATGTTGTTACTTTGATATTTGAATCAAAATTTGAAAGTGTGAAATCATATATATTTTGAGTTTGGTAAGCGTTACTATTAATAAACCATGTTGCTGAATTCAAAACGGTTGTACCCCCTATAACAGATGATACAGGTGAACTTAGAAATACGTCTATTGTCGGTTTAGTAGGTCCAAACACCATATTAGGCCATTGCACAATAGGACTTGAAGGTACATAATTGAAGTCAAGATTACTTAGTAACAAATTACTATTGCGTGCATTTACATAATCAACTGAATATGATGTATACACTCCTTCAACGTTACTCCCATTTTGAATAAAATAATAATCATTTGAACTTGCCAGAGTACTTATTCCATATGTGCCGATATTAACACCGAAATATGTTGCGAGCTGTGTTTGTAAAAAATTATACATATCTGTCGCTATAGCATTAATTTTTGCTGCATTAGAAACATAAGTATTATATGTACCAATTGATGAAAACCCACCAACCCCCATAATAGCATTTGATAAATATATATTACTTTGTAGATTAATATCATTTACAATACTTGTATTTAGTCCACTAGCAGAGACATTAACGCGTTTATTGAATGAGTTGGATGTCCAGGAATATTTATTTACCAGAGCATTTGCAAACGTTTTACTTGTTCTATAACGGTCAAGTTCTAACAAATTATCTTTAATTATATCATAAGTATATGTATCATTTAATCCTTCAAAACCATATACGACACGAGTATATACATCTTCACCGGTGGTTGGTAACACAAGTTTCATAAATTCATCGGGATCAAGAAATGCCTCTTTCAAAACTGGATAATAATATGCATTCTGTAGTTCATTAACAGTATAAGAACTTTGGCCTGCATTTCGTGTTGCAAAATAACGTGTTACAATATATTCCATACTCGGATTAGGAATATATTTTTCGAGTAAAGCATCATAATAGTAATCACCGGGTAAATTGAAATTAAGTGATAGATCACCTGTCGCGGAAAATTGTCTAACAAAATCATTGAAGCCATCTGAAAAATAATAAAATGTTGGCGTGGTATTCATTTGATATAGTAATTCTTGCAGTAATTGATCTAGTGAATATGATCCTTCACGAATATTAACTCGAAGAATATTTGGATCAGAAGTACCTGGAACTATTCTTCCTTCCTCCAATATATCGAAGTAGGTGTTATATTTATTATGTCTGAAGTATAAAAATGAAGTTAATAATTTTAATTGTTGGATCGCGATACTTGTAATATTACGATACACGCGTGGAAGATGAAGTTGAAGACTGGTTGGCTGTGGATACGCTGTCCGATCACGATTAAGACTATCAACTAGAATCATTGTCTGGCGTTCTTTCGGTGCCATTTTAAATTCCGTTTTTCCGAAGTCAATTTCTGTCTTTCCAAATAATGGATCTTCGGCGCCGGACTTCTTAAAAGTAGCATAATTTGTATTAGCTGTAATTGTATTATCTAATGCCTTTGCTGTAATCTTTGGATTTCCAATCCTATAGAGTTCTGCTCGATCAGGTGGCACGAAGCCCTCGCGAGGGCTGCCGCCGAGGGAATCACTTTCTGATCCAGATCCAGATCCGGTGTAATCAGAATATCCTGATTCTGTTTCTGAATCCATTTCTGATTCCGATTCAAACGGACGGATCGAGTCAAATACTGCATGATTCGAATCCCTGTTCATAACTACTCTAATCGTGAATAGTTAATTTAGGTTCTAAATACTTCTTCATATCTTGTAGTAGAAGACAACATGGCCTATACTACAGGAACTACAATGTACAATTCAAATGTTCTTAATATCATTGATCTTCAGCAAAATGTCGATAGCGCTGGAACATCTGTATCGGGAGCTGTAACAAGTTTACAGACTATCGTTAATACTTCGCTTGCACAAATAAGTGTAGATTCATTACAACCATTTACTAGTGGCGGTAATATCTTTATTAATGCACCTCTGAATATCCAAGATTCTTCTGGTCTAACAACATTTAGTAATACAAATGGTGATCCATATTCATTATTCGTATACGGAAATGTTTATGCATCAAATTATAACAGTTTATGTCCACTTCGATTTACAGTCGAAGGGTTTGAAGCAATGACAATTAGGGAAGATGGAACATTGGTGGTTGCCGGTCCTGCGATTTTCAATGGACCTGTTGAATTCCGTGGATCAGTTTCTATTGCTGGAACCCTAACTGTTGATGGAAGAATTATATAGTAGGTTTATCAAGCTTGATAGGGTTTAATTAATTGATTTCCACGAATATTTGCATGCCAATTTACCCTCTCGGCTGCAGCATCTGTTGATATGGTAATATATATATAACCTAATTCTCCATCAGCTGATTGAACTAATGAAACATCGAAATTTACATCAGGATTTCCAGTAAAATAATTAAGTGTATTCATTGGATTTATTAAGCCATGATCGCCTGCAGGTATAGCACCACTATTATGACGGGCATACAACTTACTTGTAACTGTATCATAAAACACAATAAATTTATACTCTGCATAATAAGTACCATATCCTGGATCTGGTGCTGGAAATGGTGGGGTTATAAATGTTTGATAGCCTAGTAATTCAACATTGAATGACATAGCAGTATAAAATTGGGTTTCAAGCTTAGGGATTTCAATATTAGAATAACCACCTGCAAAATTTTCTGGATTTTGTCCATATTTTAAAACAGCTGTATAAACAGGACTTGTTTCTGAATCAGTTGTTCCTTGTAGAGCAAATAAATTTATTTGTGAAGCTCCTGGAAAACAATATCCTGGACCATATGGTACCATACCAGAAGCAAATGCAACTGATCCAATTGTAGACGCTCTAGAACCAATACCCATAGTAAAGGTATAATCTCCAGCTGTAACAGTATATGCACCTTGACTATGAGAATAATTACCTATTGAGCTTGTGTTATACCCTTCTGCATGGGATTTAGCTCCATATGCTATATTACTAAATCCTTCAGCATGACTTTGATTACCTTTTGCAATTGTATATACACCTTCTGAATGCGATTCAAATCCAATTGAACTTGTAAAATATCCTTCTGCATGACTTTGATTCCCCCAAGCAGATGTATTATAACCTTCAGCATGACCTCGTCCTCCTTCCGCTATTGTTAACCAACCCTCTGTATGACTTGCTGTACCTATTGAACTTGTTAATTGACCTTCTGCATGACTAGTTTCTCCGAAAGCAACACTATTTGAACCTTCTGAATGGGATCCAAAATTTATTGCTATAGTACTTATACCTTCTGCATGCGAAAAAAAAGAGCCATCTATAGTAATACTTGCCATACCTTCTGTATGACAATATCCTCCACGTGCTTCTGTATATCTTCCCTCAGCATGACAAGCAAAACCTATAGCTATAGTACTATATCCTTCTGCATGAGAATAGTAATTATCAGCAAATGTGGTATAACCTTCAGCATGACAAGCGAATCCTTGTGCACAAGCTCCTTCTCCTTCTGAATGACTATAATCTGAAATCGAACTAGTATAATATCCTTCTGAATGTGATCCTGTTGCACCTGCATATGTATTTATTCCTTCAGCATGTGAACAATATCCTACCGAAATTGAATTTATACCTTCACTATGACTATACTCACCGATAGAACTAGTGTAATATCCTTCAGCATGTGTACCTGTTGCACCTGCACATGTATTAATTCCTTCAGCATGTGATCCAAATCCAGATGCAACTGTTGAAACACCCTCGGAATGACTATAATCTGCATCTGCAACTGTATAATGTCCTTCAGAATGTGATCCTATTCCCACAGATGACGTATATTTGCCTTCTGAGTGACTTATTTGACCAATTGAATTTGTTGCTTCACCTTCCGCATGTGAATAGATTCCGTAAGTAAAAGTACTAACACCTTCTGAATGACTTCCTTCGCCCAATGTTCTTGTATTAACACCTTCCGCATGAGAAAAACTACTAAGTCCTTGATTTGATGACCCTTCTACATGTACAGCTAATACATTATCTTCAGTTGTATTGAAATATCCTTCAACATGTGAATATAGGGCAAATCCAGCATTGGAACAACCTTCATAATGGGAATATGTGCCTTGTCCAACATTATTAAATCCTTCTACATGTGAATATGTGCCTTGTCCAATATTATTTAATCCTTCGACATGTGAATACATTCCTGACGCAATATTACTTAAACCTTCAGCATGAGCACCTTGACCAATAGAACTTGTATAGAAACCCTCTGAATGTGCACCAGTTGCTCCTGCAAATGTATTTACTCCTTCAGCATGTGATCCACTACCAATTGTCGTACCTGTTGCACCAGTAACAGCATCATATGTTCCAGTTATTGTATTTATACCTTCAGCATGAGAATAGTGTGCGTGTGCACGTGTTTGTAGACCTTCACTATGGGCAGCTATTCCAAATGAACTTGTATAAAAACCCTCTGAATGTGATCCTGTTGCACCAGCGAATGTATTAATTCCCTCTGCATGTGCACCAAATGCAGCAGATGTAGCAAATGTTCCAGTAGGTCCTCCTATTTTGCAAGCTATACCTTCTGCATGAGAATATGATCCATTTATAAATGTTTGATAACCTTCAGTATGAGAAACAAATCCAAAGTTGAGTGTTTGTTGTCCTTCTGAATGTGACCATTTTCCACTTAAAGTATTTGCATTACCCTCAACATGTCCAACTAATCCATCAGTTAAAATAATATTGTCACTACCTTCAGCATGACTAAACCCTGCACCATAATCGATTGTATTAAATGCCCCTTCTACATGAGAATTATCGCCATTTATGATATTATAAGCACCTTCTGCATGACAATTTTGATATGAACCTATTTGATTAAAAGATCCTTCTACATGACAAAATGGACCTTCAACTGTATTATTTTTACCTTCTGCATGTGAGCCTTGTCCATTTACAATATTAGAATATCCTTCTGCATGAGAGCCAGCACCTGCAGCAGTTGTATTGACACCTTCAGAATGACTAGCTGTTCCGATAGAACTTGTAAATGAACCTTCTGAATGGCCAGAATTAGCAAGAACAACAGTACTTTCTCCTTGAGCCATTGTTCGATAAAATGAACTAATTTCACAACCTGTCATCACAAAAGCACCAACATTTTGTATTGTACTTTGACTCATATTTACATTTGTACTTGCAGGAAATACAGACCATCCAAATACGGAAGATGGATATAATGCACCTAATTTAGTTGAAATTGTGCATAAATTATTTGTATTACCTTGTTCATATGAATTTAGATTTTGATACAAAGTGCTTATATTTGAATAACTATACGAACTAATAGTATTCACATAAGAAGATAGATTACTAAATTGTGTTGTATTTACAATATTTGTTGTAAAATAATTTGATGTTGTTATTATAGCAGAACTTAACGTACTGTAATTTTGTCCCGAAGTTGTACTAAGAGTCTTGTAATTTCCAGAAATAGTACTATTTTGATTTCCATCAATAGTACTTTGGGAAGACATATAAATATTAAAATTAGTTGAAAATGTTGGAAAACCAGCTAATCCACCTGTAGCAGTATTAATTGTGGAAATTAATCCATCGGTAGTTGAATTTAATTGTCCTTTAGTAATAGGGGTTGTATTACTAAGAATCTGCCCAGTACTAATAATTTGTGCACTTATTGATGAGAATGTACTAGGTAAATAACCAACTTGACTATTTGCACTGCTAAGGTTTAAAACAGGATCGACTGCTGATATATATCCATTAACACCCGCAGCAAGTACATAATTACTTGGGACCGGAATATTATTTGTATTTGTTGAAAACATAAAAACATCTCTTAAGAAAATTACGTTCGTATCCAGAGATGTACGATTAGACAATGACATCTTTCTATCTAACTGTGTTAGGATTAAAGATGTAATTTAACGTGTAACTGAATAATATAGACGAAGGGATGCAATATCAAATGTACCTGATGTACCAGCTCCAATTCGAGCTAATATTGCTAAATTAGTAGTTGCAGCATTAAAATGATTAGATGCACTAAACATCATAGTTTGAATTGGACAAATTCTTTTTGCACCAACAGCTATATAATCATTTTCAGTAAAATAATCAAAACCTTCACCTCTTTCACGTCCAACAAAATTATTTGATGATTCAAAGTATGTTGTGAATTCTGTCATATTATCATTGGTGTAATTTTTAATTGAAATATTACCTAATATAGTAATTTGTTTCGCAAGATTTCCATATGCATCAAGAACGTTGACAGGAAGATTACTATATAAATATATATCAGTTTCTGCATTATATACTCCTGTGAAACCTGTACCATATTTATATATAAATTGAGTATCAATTACATTTGATGGTGCAACTGGACCTGTTGGACCTGTAGAACCGCGCTCAGCCGTAATACTAAAAGACCAATCATTATATGATACAGAATTTATTGGACCATTTATAATATCTACATTAATTGTAAATGTATCATTTACATATGGAAATATAGGACCATCCCTAGTCATTAGACCTTCAACCCAATTACCTGTGCTTCTACTAACTGCACGAACTCTCGTACCACTAATGTACGCTGCTATTGATTCAAATCCAGGATCTAATTGAAATGTCATATTTCCATAGTTCAATAATAATGATGTACTTGATTGTGCAGTATAGCCAGGTCCAGTGAACCCTCCTGGACCTGTATAACCAGTTGCACCTGTATTAGTTGCTTCGCCTGGTTCACCTGGAATACCTTGTTGACCTTCTGGTCCAGTAGGCCCTGTTGCACCTGTTGCATCTGCACTACCTGGATCACCTTTAGGTCCTGTTGCACCTGTATTACCACCACCAGGTCCAGTAGGTCCTGTTGCACCTGTATTAGTAGCACTACCAGGATCACCTTTTGGTCCTGTACTACCAGCTGGTCCAGTAGGTCCAGTTGCCCCAGTACCACCACCTGCAGGTCCAGTAGGTCCAGTTGGTCCAGTTGGTCCAGTCGCACCTGTATTAGTAGCACTACCAGGATCACCTTTTGGTCCTGTAGCACCAGTACTACCCCCTGCAGGTCCAGTTGGTCCAGTTACACCTGTGTGACCAGCAATGCCTATAGGTCCAGTAGGTCCTGTAGCACCGGTACTACCACCTGCGGGTCCAGTAGGTCCAGTTGCACCAGTTGCATCTGCACTACCTGGATCACCTTTTGGTCCAGTTGATCCATAACCTGTAGGACCTGTTAAACCAGCAGGACCTGTTGCACCTGTATTTGTCGCGGTACCAGCGGGACCAGTTAACCCCCTTGTACCAGGTGGACCAGTAACTCCTTGTGAACCAATTGGTCCAACACGACCAACTGGACCGGTAGGACCTTCAATACCTTGTATACCCTGTGGACCATTTGGACCTATTGGACCTGTATAACCTGTCGGACCGGTTCCTAATAAATATAAATCAATACCATATACTGTACTAAAAGTCTCAACGGGATTTCGAGGAATTATTATATTATCACCACCTGCAATCATAAAATAACCTGTAGGGGCCTCTTGATTAAGTGGTCCTATCCATTGTTGGTTTGTAAAAGTTAAACTTGTAATTTGTGTAACTCGTTGAGCATCAGACATCTATCTAATTGTTGAGTGTGTATTTTCATTAAATACATACTCATCAATGTATTATTCGCCGGAAAATTTACGCCTATCCGAATGATGTATATTGTCCTAGAGCCTTCCATGCACCACCTTGTCTATACAATGTCAAGCTCTCTACTTCGAATTTATTAGCAGCTGGTGTGGGTGTTGATCCATTTGCCCAATTAATTGTTGTTATTGGGGTGCCACCAATTTGTAATGCACTAGCATAATAAGGTGATGCACCTTGTACTAAATTAAGAACAATCACGTATGCACGATTATCAGTTGTTGGTAAATTTGTTATATTCGCTGTGAAATTTGCTGAGATTGATGAATGATACCATACAGATCCCACGCTCCAATCGTGGTTTATTATACCAGTTGCACTTGTAATTGTTGAATGTTGCTCGGCAGTCTGAATCATCGTTAAATTAGAAATTGTTGCCTCTCTGGCAGTAAATGAACTGACATTAGTTGATTGTTGAACAGCAGTAGTATAATAGATTTCTTTAGTTGTTGAATTGTAAAGTAAATAATTAGATGTAGTTAATGCATTATTAAGAGTTATCGGATTAATAAATAGACCTGTTGTTGTTGGACTAAAAATAGTAGTTGAAGCATTTAAAATAATTGAATTTGCTGGTTGATTATTATAACCTGCTTGATAACCTATTGCTATAGAATATTCACCTTGATTTGAAAGACCAGCAGCTGCACCAATTGCAATTGCATAAGTGCTTTGATTTAACCTACCTGTATCAGGCCCCAATGATATTGAACCAATAGCTTGATTAGTCGATGCAGCATATGCTCCAATTGCAATTGAATTAAATTGTTGATTTCTTGATCCAGCTCTGTTACCTATTGCTATTGCCTGTGTACTCTGATATCTGTTTCCAGCACTATTACCTATTGCTATTGCATTATTATTTTGATTTAAATTGCCTGCACCTGCACCGATAGATATTGAATAATCACTTTGATTAAATGTTCCTGCAGTATTACCAATTGCTATTCCGCCAAATTGTTGCGACGTTTGTCCTGCTTGAGCACCAATTGCTATTCCATACGTAGTTTGATTAGTTTTGCCTGCTAAATAACCTATTGCAATTGTACCATCTCCTTGTGATATTTGTCCTGATTGATAACCTAAAGCAATAGAATAATCTTGCTGATTAGATCTACCTGCATTATTACCAATGGCAATTGAATTAGTGCTTTGATTATCAGTTCCTGCTTGTGAACCTATCGCTATAGCATATGTACCTTGACTTGATTGACCAGCCTGCCAACCAATAGCAGTTGCAGTTTGTAATTGTCCTGTACTTGCTGCTTCAAAACCAATTGCAATACTACTTGATCCCTGATTTAGTCGACCTGCTAAAGGACCTATAGCAATTGAAAACGAACTTTGGTTTGATTGACCTGCTTGTCTACCTATTGCAATAGATTGAGAACCTTGTGTAGATGCTCCTGCTCCATTTCCAATTGCTATTGCATCATTATTTTGTTCTAATCTACCAGCATCTTGACCTATTGCAATAGAATACGAACTTTGGAACATTTCACCAGCACTAGCACCTATTGCAATTGAACCAGAACCTTGACTAGAAGCACCTGTTTTAAATCCAATTGCAATGCCTAATTCTTGTTGACTACTCACACCTGCATAAAATCCAATTGCAATTGATTGTGTACTCTGTTCATATTGACCAGCATAAAACCCAATTCCAATTGAGCCATGACCTTGACTTGAGTGACCAGCTTTTCTACCTATTGCTATTGCTTGATCCTGTTGATAATATTGTCCCGCATTCGAACCTATTGCTATTGATGTAGAACTCTGATAAATTTGACCTGCTTGATAACCAATAGCAATAGCATATGCACCTTGACTTGACACACCAGCTTCTTTTCCTATAGCGAGTGCATTATCATTTTGATTATTATATCCAGCTAAATTACCAATAGCAATTGAAAATGAACTCTGATTTATTTCACCTGCATTTGCACCTAAAGCAATTGATGTTGTTCCTTGAGTTGAAGCACCTGCATTAAATCCAATTGCAACACATAATAGTTCCTGATTACTACGACCAGCCGATGGACCTATTGCAATTGATTGTGTACTCTGACTATAATAACCTGCTTCAAAGCCCATTGCGATAGATTGTGAACCCTGACTAGAAGTGCCAGCATTTAAACCAATAGCTATAGAATAATTTTCTTGGTTTGATTGACCCGCCTCACTACCAATTGCAATTGCAGCTATTCCTTGATTTGAATTTCCTGCTGAATCACCGATTGCAATTGCATCCGTTTCTTGATAATAACGAGCTGCTTCTGTACCTATAGCAATGCCTGAACTACTTTGAGATTGCCAACCAGCATAAGAACCAATAGCCACACTATTTTCTTTTTGAGATCCATAACCAGCATATGAACCAATTGCAATTGCACTTGTACTTTGACGTGAGGAACCAGAATTATATCCAATTGATATTGCATAATCTTGTTGGTTCAAGATACCAGCAGCATTTCCAATTGCAACACTACCTAATCCTTGATATGTTTGACCTGCAGCAATACCAATTGCAACTGCTGTTGTACTTTGACTATATATACCTGATTTCCAACCAATTGCAACAGCTGCTGCACCCTGACTAGATAATCCAGTACTTAATCCAATTGCTATTGCATTTTCAGCTTGAAACCATTTAGCTGCATCTTTACCTATTGCAATTGAAGCAATTCCTTGATTTAAATTTGCTGCATTAATACCAATAGCAACTGCAGATGTACTCTGATTTGATTGTCCAGCACTCGTTCCGATTGCAATAGCATTTTTATGTTGATATTCATAACCAGCCTCAGTTCCTATAGCAATTGCACTTGTACTTTGGTTCAGTTGACCAGCCCATTTACCAATTGCTATACTACTAGGGTCTTGATTTTGGAGTCCTGCTCCCCAACCTAGGGCAATACTATATTCTTTTTGACGATTATTACCAGCATTAGTTCCAATACCTATAGAATTGATCCCCTGACTCATAGCTCCTGCACTAAATCCCATAGCAATCCCCAAAATTCCCTGACTAGAAACACCTGCTTGTGAACCAATAGCTATTGAATAAAGTGATTGATTACTACGTCCCGCCTCAACACCAATTGCAATTGTCGATTCACCTTGTCCAGTTGCACCAGCAAATCTCCCTAAATGTACTTTATCAGATCCAACAGCCCAACTATTAGTACTCCAATATAAGTAATCTGAATAATATGTACCATCTGGTATTGTTGTGCTAGCAGGACCAGTTGAACCAATTGGACCAGTTGGACCTATTGTGGTAGGGAAATATAATACATCATTAATTGTCAATGCACTTGTAAATCCATAACTATTAATATATAATCGATATCCCCCAACACTATTTGATAAAGGTCCACTATCTCTTAATGTATTCGCTATCAAGACATTTACATTTGCACCATCGTAATATATAGTCAAATAGTCTCCTATTGATGCAGCAGGCGGGGTAGTAGTTGTTGTTGATCCACCATTAGCACGAATAATAGAAATCGCTCCACCACTTGCAATTCGTACGTCAACCTTATATAAACCGGTTGCATCTTGAATTTTGTATCCGAGATAATTTGCACCAGTTACAGGTACATTTGGAATTCTTAATTGGGCAAAGAATCCCTGTCCTGCTCCACCGAAATATTCATTTGTTACAAGAGATGCCGTGCCACTGGGTAGATTAATAGATGTATTTGTATTAAATGTAACATTTCCAGTTAATCCATATGTAACTGATCCTAGACCAACTGACCCGGTTGGACCCGTAGGACCTGTTGAACCTATGGGACCAGTGGGACCAACTGATAGACGGGTCAGATTTATAGTAGTACCAGCATAAATGTAGACATTGTCAGATAAATTAGAGGCCGTAACATAAAAGTTTAAATAATCATTAGTTTCTAATTCTTGATAAAGCATAATAGGAATTGCACTAGGGCTTCCAAAAGATCCTGAATTCAAAAATGCAGTTGACCAAACAACTGTATTATTACGTGCAACTGAAATAGTCAAATTCTGTGGACTAGTATCTGTTGCTACTCGTAATAGTAATTCAATTACATAATAGCCAGCATCACCAACAGTAAATTTACCATTTGCTACTGTAAATGTAATTCCTAGTGGATCTAAGTTATTTGCCGTGGAACCAGATGATCCGAGAAAAGCATCAATAGAAGGCCCTGATGCTGTTTTTACGGTTGTTCGTGATAGACTGAGTATACGATCTGAACTGGAGCCAAATGCACCACGAGGACCTGTTGGACCAGTATTACCACCTCGAGTCAGACTACTTAGTGTTGAAAGTTGTCCAGCAAGATCTGAAAGACCTGTTGAGTTATCTAATGCATATTTGACATTCATCATATAAGCACGACCCGTACTGGCAGTTAAGATAGTACCATTTGCAGGAACACTATTATTATCATTCCTAATTGTAATATTATTCATTTGAATAACATTTATTTCATTATACCGTCTCGGGTATGCAGACATTCTAATTCTCTTAATGTTTTCCTAATTGTAAAATCTTCTCATGCGCCGCCTCGCTCTTAAACAAGAAGATGAATAACAACCAGAGAAGAGATGCCAAGTCCCGGTACATTACTACAATTAGTTGCAACTGGTAAACAGGATGTATTTTTAACCGGTAATCCTCAAATTTCCTTCTATAAGTCTGTATATCGTCGTTATACTAATTTTTCTATTGAATCATGCCGTATGTACTTTGATGGAACTCCTAATTTCGGTCAAAGGATAACATGTTTGGTTCCACGTTTTGGCGACTTATTAGGTCAAATCTTCCTTGATATTGAGTTACCAGCACTTACATTAGCAGCAAACAATACACCTGTTAGTTATGTAAATTCACCAGGGCATGCACTTATTGAGGAAATTACACTAGAAATTGGTGAACAGGAGATTGATAAGCAAACAGGTGAATTTATGGAAATATGGACTCAGCTTACTACTCCGGCCGGGCAGTTAGATGCAATTAATAACATGATTGCACGGCAAAATCCTTATTCTCCCCCACAGCTATTTGGAAGTCAAAAACTTTTAATTCCTCTTCATTTTTGGTTCTGTCGCAATCCTGGTAACTATTTACCTTTATTGGCTATACAATTCCACCCAGTTCGTATTAATATTAAACTTCGAGGACTGAATGATATGGCATACTTCGGATCAGCACAACAGGCATGTACACCTGGAACCCTCAATCCTGCAAGTATAACAAGCATACAAATGTGGGGTGATTATGTCAGTCTGGATAAAGAGGAACGTCGTAGATTTGTGTCCAGTCAACATGAATATTTGATTGATCAAATTCAATATACACCGCGTATTGCAATTCCGGCTGGATCTGGTACAGCAAATATCAAAATGGATTTCAATCATCCATTGCGTGAACTTATATGGATTGTACAACGTGATAACATGACTAATCTTCACGAATATTTCAACTTCTCTTCGCTTGCAATTACTGATACAAGTACATGTCTCAGAACTGATAATATTATTGATGCAAAGTTGCAATTGGATGGTCAGGATAGATTTGAACGACGTACTGCACCATATTTCCGTCTAGTACAGCCTTATCAACATCATACTACAACTCCTGTATTATCATTCATATATATGTATTCTTTCGCTCTCCGGCCTGAAGATCTTCAACCTTCCGGGTCTCTAAATGCTAGTCGTATTGATAGCATTAATCTATTAATGACTATTCGCGACTGTCAAGTTTCCTGTAATTCATGTGGTGGTTGTGATGATCCGAATTATAGTATTGGTAATTGTCATTCAGTTGTATATGGCGTTAATCATAATGTATTACGTGTAATTGATGGTTTCGCTGGTGTCTTATTCAAAATATAAATTTGTTAACGTGTTGATAATACAGTTAGAAAGCATCCTATGAAATAACAGTATGGAGACTGATAAAGAAAAAGAAAAAGGTCCTACAGGAACAAATAGTAATATAAAAATTCCAAATAGCCCTACTGGTACTATTAATAATATGAGTAAGTCTAGTGCTACTGGTACAACTGGTACTAATGGATCTAATGGATCTAATGGATCTACTGGTACTACTGGTACTAATAGTACTAGTGCTCCTACTGGTACTAATGGTATAAAAACTCAAAATAATTCTACAGGAACGAATACTTCTAAAGGCAATAATGCAGCAGCATCGGCCAATAAAGGCAATAATGCAGCAGCAGCAGCTAATAAAGGCAATAATGCAGCAGCAGCAGCTAATAAAGGCAATAATGCAGCAGCAGCAGCTAATAAAGGCAATAATGCAGCCACAGACTCTGAAGATTTGCCATTTTATCATTATACACAAAGTAAATTCTGGGGTGGTCCAACAACTAATTGGACAATTCTAAGAGTGCTATCTATTTTCCCATTAACAGGACTATTAGGATTAGATCATATTTATTTGAGAAGTCCATTTAGTGCTCTCCTGAAGACTATTTTCAATATATTAACATTTGGTCTATGGTATTTCTATGACATGGCACAAGTTCTAGGAGAACCTGAAAGAGTGAAGAAATTCGGCATGTCATATCCAGTTGTTGGACCTGTTGGTCTAGGAGCAGGAATATTCTTGCCTGAGGAAGAAGAGGAAGAAGGAAAAAATGGTGAGAAGAAGAATAATAATAACGAAGAGAAGAAACCTGGTCCACCAAGTCCATTAACATTTTTATTATATTGTATTTTTGCAATACTTCCTCTTCCATTTGCTCTCGACCACTTCGTGGTTGGTGATGTTAAGGGTGGTATTGCAAAGGTATTTGCAAACTTCAATATCTTCCTCTTCATCTTCTCGATCTTCTGGACTCTCTTTACACTATTCCGAATGACATTCCAAACTGAAAAAATGATGAAGGAAGGAATTATCCGTTTCTTCCCCTTCACTCTCTTCATGGAACCCATTTACTGTCCTGGAACAAAATTGGGACCGAAGGAAGAATGTGAAGTAGAACCTGTAAGTGGATCTATGAGTTTTATGGACTTCTTCAAATCTATCTTCGCTACTCTTCGTGGTATACCTGTACTAGGTGGAATAATGGGTGCTGTTGACAAATTGAAGGAAGTATATGATCAATATGTCCCCCCTGTTATCGGTGCAGGTGTTGCTATGGCAACATTGGCACCTAAGGTTGCAGTTGGAGTTACTCAGAAACTAGCTGAACTTGGTGATACTGATAAAATTATGAAGCAGGCCTCTTCTAATACAGCTCCCGAAACTCCACCAAAACAGAGTGGTGGGTCGTATCAAACAGCTGATAACGGATCATTATCAATATTCCTCCTAATTGCGTTTGCAGGAATAGCATTTATGGGCGTATTTTTAGCGAAATTACGAGATATGGAGGTATTAGATGTCCTTCCAAAATCAATACACAGCATCCTTAGGCGTAGGATCAACTCATCAACAGTCTGGTCATCTTCAACAGGGCCAAATGATACCCCTCCTGGATCAGCAGCAATTTGAAAATGAAATTTGGAACTCTGCTCCGGCTATAGCCAATAAGACGTTTATAATTTATTTTACTGCACCATGGTGTGGAGCATGTAGACGGTTAAATCTTGAGCTCTTAAGAGCTCAAACATCAAGTAGTCCAAATATTGTTTGGTATAAATGTGATATTGATGAGAATGATTATACAGCCTCTTATTGCCAGATTAGACAAATACCAACATTCTTATGCATTAAGAATAAAAAAGTTGTCAGTCAGATAACAAGTTCAGTAAATGAAACTGTGGCAGAGTGGATTTATAAACAACTCTAAAAATTTGACCCGCTACCTCTCTAATAGTTGAAGTAGATAGAATGACAGAAGTACATGATGTTATAATTGTGGGAGCCGGCATAGCTGGTCTCCATTGTGCAAGAAGACTTTTAGAAGAAAAACCTCATCTAAACGTCTTAATGTTAGAAAAATACAATTATATTGGTGGTCGTGTTGTTACATTTAGGCCAAAAGAATATCCCAATGTTCATTGGGAAAATGGAGCAGGAAGAATACATTCATCTCATAAAATGGTTATGCACTATATGAATAAATATGGTCTTACATTTCATCCAATATCAGATGATATATGGATTCAACGACAAGATAATAGCCCATTAATTAAAAGTACTTTTGTCGATAGATTGACAGAATATTTAATGCCTATACATTGTCTACCTGATTCAATATTAGAAAATCATACAATTGAAAAATTATTAAATAACATTATTGGTAAGAGGAAAACGCATGAATTATTGGGAGAATTTCCATATAGAGCTGAAGTAAATACATTGAGAGCCGATGAAGCAATTAATAGATTATTAGCGACAGATGATGTTGTTAGTGATGGCTTTGGTGTGTGTGTTGAGGGACTAGATTTATTAATTGAAGGAATGGTAAGTGAAGTTGTTAAGGCTGGTGCATCTATTCTTCTTGGTCATTCCGTTGAACATTTAACACAAAGTGATGGGCTCAATTATATTGAGTGTAGTGTTAAGGGCAAATCAAAAACCTTTATAGCAAACAAGGTGATTTTGGCTCTACATGTAAATGCAATGAAGCATATACCTGAGGTTGCGAAGTGGCCTCTCCTAAAACAATTAGGAATGAGACCTCTATTACGTGTATATGCGATATTCCCAGGAGAGTCATGGTTTGATGAACGGAAGATTGTCTTTGTTAATAATCCTATTAGATATTTTATTCCAATCGATCCTGCAAAAGGTATCTGTATGTTATCCTATACGGATGCAGATGATACACAGACATGGATGAAGGATGCTGTGAGCGATCCTGAACATTTACAAGGACGAATGATGAATGCAATTAGACGTGCTTTTCCAATGAAACGTATTTCTGATCCAGTTTACTTCAAGACACATCCATGGACTGATGGTTGTACATATTGGCTCCCTGTGGCTAAGGCGGCCACACCGCCGACAGGCTCACATGAGATCTATAAAGGTGTCTATGCATGTGGAGAATCCTTTAGTCCAGACAAACAGTGTTGGATGGAGGGTGCACTAGAATCAGCGGAACAACTTGTAAAACATCTTACGGCTCATTAGAATGTCAGCTACTATTGATGCTCATGTTTTTGTTGCCCTTGGTCATCTTCTTATTATTGCTCCCTTTCTCCTATATGTCGGTTTCCAGCGTGCAAACACCCCTTTTTGGATTTACACCCTTTTAATTGCAGTTGGAGCAATGATTCTTTTTTATCATGGTTATAAATCATTTATTCGAGTTGCAACAGGTAGTCCTTATGCGTGGGTGAATATTATACACGTTGCCTTTATTGCACCTCTACTCCTCTTCATTGGATTCAAAGGTCGTGATGCACCGCGATATGCATATGAATTATTAATAATGGTTGGCTTCGCAGCTCTCGGTTATCATTTATATTCTCTAATTCGTGGTTTACAAGTCTATTACATGGATAAAACGAAAAAAATTGGTGGTGGGGATTACTCTAATTAATCTTCTCGAGGGCTTTTGCTAAATCTGATTTAGGAGGAATAGCTCCATGATCCAATAGACATGTACTGAAATGGTAATATAGAGCAGTAATTGACCCACATGATTTTCCACATAAACCACAATCATATCCATCATCAGTTGCAATAACCATATCAGGATTAATATATGATCGAGCATGACTTCTCATACAATGAGTACGAACATTACCTTTTCGTGGATCAGCAAAATCGCAATCGTCCCATGGACAATAGTAATTTTCAACGACGGGTCCTTCAGCTTTATCAGGATGACGACGCTGTTTGTGTAAAATCAATTCTTGTTTTTGCACAAACTGTTTTTTACATATATTACATTCATACGGTAATTGTCCTTCGTGGCTTTGCATATGATAGAACATAGTATTTTGTTTCTCTTTTATTTCTCCACAATGAGGACAGATAAAATGACCATCAGAATTTTTAACATATATTTTTTTCTGTGGTGTTGTAGCCATATTTCTTATGTGTCTCGAAAGACAATAAAAATTTTCAAATTTTCTCGGTCTTCTTCGCAGGTCCTCACCCAGGCTTTGCCTGTGTTCAGAGCACAGGTCATTAAAATGGACTACAATCTAAAAGTTCATCAATCTTCTCAATTGGAAGCGGTGATTCTTTATTGCTAAAATATGTTTTCAAAACTGCATCATGATGATATGTAACTTCATATCCAAAATTATCGTTAATAGATAGTGTATTTAAGAAATGAATAACACCCCAAATATATTTTGCGGGAAATTCAAAGAAATGTGAAGGAATAGGTTTATAAACTCTATCATCTCCTAAAGGATCAAGATGTTCGATCATTGGTGTTCTAAAATCTTGAGCATAGCGAGTATATAGGAGCGAATTAATTATATGTTGTTCGACCTTTTCTAGTTTATGAAATAGACGCAGTGCAAAATAATTTCCCTTGTAAAATTCAATTGGATGAACAGCTGCAATATGCCACATTAAACGTAAGGCAGAACATAGTAGAACTCTTTTATCTTCATAATATGCATATAAATAAATTCTATTGTCTATCAATCTTCTAATTGTTAGACAATATATTGGAATATTTTTCATTTCATGCATTGGATTTTTGATCATTTTCTTCTCTTCTTGTGTATTTTCAGAATTACTCATAATTATATTTTTATTAAATGTAAAAAATAGAATTATATTTTTCAAATTTTTTTAGTGTAAACTTTTAATAAAGTTCATGACATCTTCAGCGGTATGCAAATGATCTTCAGGAATAGAATTATTAAATTGCATGACTTGTAGGGATGTTGATTCAATCCAGCGTTTATGGTATTTATCTAGGTTTCGCAGATATTCAATGGGAATATCTTCTTCTCCACCTCGTCCACGACCTTTAATACGGTAATGACAGATTTCAGGTCCAGTGTTAACATAAACAAGACCATTGATTGTTGCAACACCATCTAGCATTTCATACCAGCGATTGTAGAGATCCCATTCGATACCATCGAGTTTTCCATCATCACGCAACATTTGAGCGAAGACATTTTTATCTGTTTCAAGACAACGTTCAGTGATGAAGATATTGTTTTCAACTTCTGAAGGATCATCTTGACACCGTTTAGTCCATGATTCAACAGCTCGACGAATATTTTGAGCGCGACTTAGGATTGCACAATTTTGAAAAGTATATGCCCAACGAGGAATGTCTTTATAGAAAACATGAAGTAGATTGTCTCCTGCTTCATTCTTAAGAGAGGTCCAAGTGTCAAGTGGTTCATCAATGAAATTGAGTTGTGGATATTTTTCACGCAACTCTTTCAATAATGTTGTTTTACCTGATCCAATATCTCCCTCGATACTAATAATGATGGGTTTTCCTGTAATCGTTGACATTCTCCTACCAAACATGTTGTGCTAGTTAGAGCGGTCAATTTTTGTCGATCGGAGGGAGCGCATTAAAAATGTTTTTTAATGAAGTTCTGCTCCTGTAACCCATTTACCGAAACCATAATCTAATGGATAAATATCTTTTACATGAGAATATATAATGTTAGCGATAGTGGGTGATAGTCCATTGTAAGATAAATATGTTGCAATTGTCAAATTCTTATTTTGTAGCGCAGCCATCCTAATTGATCGACCAATAAATTCTGCGTCCTCTTTAGCCCAAGAATCAAGAGTTTGAATAGTAACAAATTGCTGATTTTTAATTATATTTATATTCTGTGCAGATCCACACCAAAAAGTAGATCCTATAAGTAAATTGTTACCGTCATGAAATTCATTATTGTTCAACATATAGATATTTCGCTGTTGTCCCTCTTTCAAAAAATCTTGAAATTCATCAATATTTTGTGTCCATGAACGAAGGCCATTTCCAATTATTTCTACCATTCCTGGAACAACAAATACACGTTCCCAATTATTACTTACATGTTGTAAAAGAGTTCTTGATCTATCAATATGTGATCCATATAGCGGAAAATTATCACCAACAAGAACTAAGTCCTTTGCTGTTGGCTTCAAACATTCTTTAATAGATCCTAATAGACGTCCACGAAATTGCATTTATTCTATTTTATAATTGTCATTTATGTTTAGATTAAAAATATATATTCATGTTTGTATTTATATTTCTACAAATTATGTTTGGATAAACTCTATATGAATACGTGTAGCATCTCTATAATCAACGAGACCAAATTCGTATTGGGTTCCATCGGCAAGTGGCTTAGTCATAATTACCCAGCCGTTATCTTCACAACTCTCATATTCACCATCTTCCAAAGATAGGTCTAGAAGTTCGTCTTTAAAATGTTTAAGGATTCCTTCATCCGTTGAATCACCACAGGTCTTACACTGTTCTTCATCTAAATCAATAATAAATTCGATTTTTCCTTCAGGCAACCATTTAGCAGATGTAATTGTACCACGATCATCGTTGTATAGATATTCTACAAATTCTAGCGGATCAATCTTCTTCAAATGTTCAATCCAATCAAAATTACTATCCTCTGTTAGGGCAATTGCCGTTTCGATCTTTTCGACTTCTTCCATTTCTTCTGCAAATACCATGTCACCAGCAGAACTCTGTTTAAACCATAAGTCCAATGTAACCTTAAGTTGTCTCATTTTATCGTATGATGTCTTTTAAGGGATCTTATATTTTTCAATTTTTTTGATATTCAATAAATTTATAAATGTAGACGCTTATAGATTTATAACAATAGTAAGGAAAGAGATATGTCTAAACCACGTATTGCTATTTTAACGCTTGCTATTGGTGCAGATTATAAACGCGATCTGACAGAATGTCTAGAATCTAAACGCAAATATGCCGCACGTCATGGCTATACATACTTTGAAGGTGGAGAAGAATTCTGGGATCGTCATAGACCGATTGCCTGGTCGAAGATTCCATTCTGGCTACATATCCTGAAGACATACAAGGATCAATTTGATTATCTGTGGATTTCTGATGCTGATGTTTTAATTACAAATCCTGATCTGAAGTTAGAAGATCATGTTCTTCAGGTCATGCCGACCCAGATCGACCTAATGTGGAACTTCGACGCATGTCACCATCTTAATAGTGGTAATATGATCTTTCGGCCTTCATCATGGCTCGAAGATTTTCTTCAAAAAGTGTGGAATCATACAGAAGATCTTTATCATATTTGGTTTGAGAATTATGCAATGATTCGTTGTGCTGAAAGTGATCAGACCGGTAAAATCTTCGCTCTGAGACGCCATGAAATCTTTAATGCCTATATTGGAGGTCATAAAGGTGAAAGACTATGGACTCCTGGTGATTTCCTTGTTCACTTTGCAGGTGTCTATGACGGCAAGAAAATAAAAGATCTTGTTGAACAAATCAATAGAGGACTTGTTCCACGTATTAATTGGTTTCCCGAAGAGAATTAGAAAAATTTGAAGGATGCAGAGACCCTAATAAACACTAGTAAAAATGGGAAAGGGTAAAGGTAAACGTATATGTGTAGATGAAAATAGAAGACGTTGTGTTGAATTTGCTCTAGTACAAGTTGGTCAAATAGCCGAACAGATGATTAGTCATCCTTATGCAGCGCATGATTTTGTAGCTTTGAAAGAAAACTTGGATAAATTATATAAAAATGCAAATTTAGCTGGTGTACCAAAAGATATTCGTGAATCATTTCATAGTATATTCAATACTACTTCACAAATTGTAGATATGGCAATCCGTGAAGGAGTTCCTAAAGAGGCTTCAATACTTGATAGACCATTACGAGGTATAGCCCCTAAAAGTCTCACTGATAAATAATATTTCAAAAAATTGAAATTTTTAATTTCCCCTTAGTTACATTATCTCTCTAAATGTCTGCTAACAAACGGTACAGGCTTAGTAAGTCCCAGTCATACTGGGACGAACTTCGGTCCTTAATCGATAATATGTTTATCCCTGAACCTAGGATTAATTTTACTAAGTTTAGTCGATTGTGTAAGCTAAATGGCATTAGTAGCGATATTAAGAAGGTATATTTATCATGGCCTGATACAATTTCAGCCATTGATCATATTAAAAATTCAATTGATATTGTTAATCATAATGTCGATTTATCAAAAGATATTCGTACTTTGTGTTGGTATTACAATTATGGAACTCAGAAACGCCATAGATGCCCATGCTGTCGAAAAAAAACCATAAAGTTTGATGATTATTGGCATGCTGCACATATTAAAGCAAGATCTAAAGGTGGTGATAATAACCCCTTTACAAATCTCATTCCTATTTGTCCTAAATGTAATGAAGATATGGGTAATACTCATATGGCTGAATATGTTATTCGTCCTAAAGGTGCTAAACGTAATAAAAAACGTGATTTATATAATGATATACAAATGCTTCGTGTTGAAGCATACAAATCTTTCAATTGTGGATCACAAGAAGAACTATATTCACTCATATATTCTACATATCTTGACAGAAAAATGGTTGGAATCAATCAACTTATACAGACATTACGATAAAATATTCATGGAAAAATTGAATAATTTTTTATTCCCATTTCAACTATCACTAATGTCGCATATAGTTGCGCAATTCTGCAATGATATTCAAAAAGATGGAAAGATCGTGGGTCACATGATGGAGCATGTAATTAGAGCATGTTTGAAGAAGTTATTGGAACCTGAAGGAATTGTTGTTCGTGATGAGACAGAGACACGTCATTATTTTGAAGAGATGCGTGACTCATGTGTTGAAGGAAGAATGGAAGCTAGTTTATGGAAATCAGATATCTTCTTTCTTTTCCGTATCTTTCAAGTCTACATACAAGTCAAATGGAATGAATCTCCAGAAGTAAAAGAATTCGAAGAATTTGTAAAACATATTGACGCATGCAGTATTCTATTAACCGCATGTAAACCAATGGAAGCTGCACTTAGACCAAAGAAAATGGGAATCTGGATCTGTAAAACAGCTGGACCACGCATAATCGCTTTGGCAACTGCAGCCAATATTAAAATTATTACATTACCAGTTCCAAAAACAGATCCATTTATATTTGCGATCCATGTTATTGGTGAATTAGCAGATCTATTACTTATTAGTAGAGCAGATGATCGGTGTCGTGCATGTGAACATATTCTAAAAGAGTTTAATGGGCGTATAAACGGATCACTTATCTAATTGTTAGATTAATGCAATTTTTATTGACAAGAGAACAAATAGAGACTTTTAGAAAATGGAAATTACAATTTGATAATGAAAATCCAGGAGCTACTGGAGGTACATTCACATTTAGTTTCACTCCTACTAGTATTTTTACAATTATAATTGTCAAACATATTTCTGGACTAGAACTTGATTTAACAGATTACAGTCATTAAATTATAAAATTGATAGAGACTTTTTATTCTGCCAAAACAATAGGAAAAGATGGTTAAAACTAGTATATTCAATGGAACAACTTTTAAGGTTGGACAAAATGCACGTGAAAATTGGGCTCTAATTGCAGCAGCAGATAAAAGTTACTATTGGTTGCATTTATCTGATGTAGCCTCTGCACATGTAATTATTGAAGTAGATGTTGAACCGACGGCCGATGAGATTGCTTATGCTATTGATCAGTGTCGTCAACAAACACCGAAGGCGTCTGCTAAAGTAGGTTATATATGTACACAAGTACGAAATCTGAAATTTGGTTCGAAATTGGGCGAAGTGATTGTGCGTTGACATTGGTCCACAAAATCTTATTTTTTCTCGAAGAAGTAGACATTTCTCAATTTATATTCATTACGTTTACTTCTTCTCATAAATAATTGATAAATTATTCCTAGATAATGTGCCCCAGGTTTTCCCTTTATATATTCTAATAGTCGTGGCATAAATCTATAGTTTGGTTTATCTTCGATGTAAAGTCCATACTTCCCTCCAACTTCAAGTTTATTCCAAGAAAGATCTACTGTTTTGAACATGAAGTCAGTTAGCCATTTATCCATTGAATTATAAATTTCACGATTCGCTGATTCCCCTTCATATTCTTCAAAAGTAAAGAATGGTGGACTAGTGAAAATGAAGTCAAATGTTTTTGAAGTAAAATCTTCGGATAACTTCTGAGATTCAGCATTAATTAGTTGGAAGTTTGCTCTTTGATCAGCAGGTACTAATGTATCAATCATTTTCTTGTAACATGGATGAAGACAATCATTTGGATCGATTCCACAATAGTATTTAAGGTTACCAAGTATTGCTGCTGCTAACCTATCACCCCAACCTGCTGATAAATCTAACCATCGACGTGGTTTGAAGATTTTCAATAATCCTAATAAATAAGTTAATTTATAATTTGTGCACATGTGAGATTTATATCCATAATTGTCCATAAATAAATTTATACTTTTTGGATCAGAATTACCGTATTTTTTAATTGCACCATCAACATTTTCTTGATAGAATTTTTGAAAGCTTTCATAGGGGCTATATGGATCTGTTTCTACTCGACAGCGAATACGACATTCCTCCGAAAAATTATCTGTCAAATAATTGATGTCGTAATCTACATATTCGTTCGCTGTATCAGTAACCAATATATATATACTAGTTCCCATATTTTCCAGATTTTTATTTGCCTTTAATACATTATAAAATAGTTTTTTCTGGTCTTTTGTTAAATTATATTTCTTATTATTTGTTAATATAAGTGGTTGAAAGTGACGTGCTTTTTCAATGATTTCTTCATAATTTAAAAAAGTTCTTTTATAAGGGTAATCGCGTCTAGATCGTTTTGAAGTACGATTTCTATTAATAATTTTACTCCGTTTATTGGTTTTTGATTGTGATCTCATGTCTACCTATAAGTTGCTCACAAAATACTCAAAAAAACTGATTTTTCTTTAAGTGCTCCTTAAAAGTTAGATTCGTAAAAGGGTAAGATGAGTTCAAAAGATTTTGAAACAACACTAATTGATATGTTTGTTGCTTACTTGGAACAACAGAAGACCACGAAGAAGAAACAAGAGATTCTTAAACAGATTCTCGACCGTGTGAACCCCAAGAAGGGTGGTGGAGCTGGTGCTGAATCAGGAGAATCAGACGCTGAGGATGAAGTAAAGACTAAGCGTGCACCTAGTGCCTATAATATCTTTATGGCTGAAATTCGAAGCGCTGTCGCTGAAAAGAATCCTGAAATGAAACCAACCATGATTACTACTGAAATCGGTCGTCTATGGAATATTAAGAAAGAAAATCCCGAAATGACAAATGAAGAAGTTTTGGCCGAAGCATATCCTGCTGCAAAACCTGCAACTAAGACTGCTCCCGCTCCTACTCCCGCTCCTGAAAAGAAGCTTGTCGTTAAGAGGAAGTAAATATATAAAAAATAATTATTTTTTTGATCTATAAATAATCAAATGATAGAGGATCCGTGCATACCTTATCTAATAGTGTATAATCGGTATAATTACGTGATACAAGAATAATACCTTGATCCCACATATTTTCTGATGCTAGAAACCCAGATGGATAATACATTTTCCAAAGACCATGCTCTAATCCATTTATAAATTCACCTTCTGACATTAAAGTCCCTGATTCATAATAGTATTTACAATAACCACTATCATCTTGTGAATCGTAAAATATTCCTTCAACTTGGAGAGATCCTGTTTCATAATATTCTTTGAAAGGAGCATTATATTTATCAAATACACCCTCTGCTTTCAAAGTTCCATCTTCATAAAAGATTCGCCATATACCTATTCTATAGCCATTATAGAAATTACCTTCTACAAATAATTTCCCAGATTCATAATATATTTTCCATGTCCCGTCTTCAAAACCGGCAAGATACTGTCCTTCTTGTTCTAATGAACCTGACTCATAATATTTTTTGAAAGATCCATGTGGTGTATCATTGACATATGATATCTCTTCTTTCAAAGCTCCAGAATTATAATAATATTTCCAATCAGCACCATTAGATGCTTTAATTGAATGTAATAAAGCTAAAATAATTACAAATATTATGATCATTTTAGTTTTCTTGAAAAACATAATAAAAATTCAATTTTTGCCTGGACTAAATCCTTCTAATTGTTGCTCCCATCTGTGACACAAAGTATTCAACAAGTTCATCATTTCTATAATCATTTATATATTTAATTTCACGACAACCGGCTGCTAATAGTAAACGACAACATATAATACAAGGATAATGAGTGATATAAACAGTTGAACCTGCACAAGATGTTCCTCTAGAGGCACAGTCCGCAATACAATTCTGTTCTGCATGCACTGTTGCCTGTTCATGTCCTTCACGTATAATAGACTTATGATCCATGCCTGGTAAGAAACCATTATAGCCTTGACTAATAATACGATTTTCACGTACTAAAAGACAACCTACATGTAATCGTTCACATGGACTTCGTGTTGCTGTAATTTGAACTATCTCTTTGAAATACTCGTCCCATGTTGGTCTCGTTGTACTCATTTCTCTCTACTAAAAATAGTCCTGAATGTTAAGCAGTTTTTTACATAATTGAACACCATCGTTCAAAGATACCAGGAACATGTTTTTCGTCATAGCGAGCCCAATAGATTTTATCTAGAACTTCAACATCTCTATCTGCTGAATGAGCATTTGCTGGTGCATCTTCATTAAAAGTCGCCGTGTAAAGCTCATCGAGTTTTGGCCATTTATATGAAGCATATCCATGTGGGTTCGGAATCTTCAGTTCGTCCGTTGCAGTCAACATTGTACAAAAGTGGGCCTCCAAAGGCCACCAGTCACGTGGATCTTCATTCAAACGCCACTTATATGCCGCTTGCATAACATTACTATCAAAATTAAGATTATGAGCAACTAGTCTAGTGCAGTCCTTAATATCAGCTTTAAATTTTTCGAGAACTTCCACTAAAGGTCGCCCTACAGTCACAGCAAACTCGTGACTAATTCCATGAATTGCAGTACTTTCAGCATTAATTGTCCAACTATCCGGACGAATAATATAATTTTCTGTCCATATGAATCGTCCATCAATATATTTCTTCCAACAAATGCTTACAAGATCTGGCCAATTATTTGGCTCAGCAATTCCATCACGCTTCCAATTGATTGGAAGACCATTTGTTTCGGTGTCAAAGATAACTACACAATTAGGCATTTAATTTTGATAACTCTTTTAGGAATTATTAAAATCAAATTTATTATACACATATATTTTGACACACTCTCCTTCTAAAGCTGAAGGAATAAGTACAAGACATGCAAGCATAGCTGCTACATAGCAAAGCTCCGCTTTGATGAGGATTGTCGACTCCGTCGACTCTCAATTAGCTTCAATCTACATAATATAAATATTGTTAGCGCTCTAAAAATCTGGATAATCAGTGAAATGTTTTGCATTATCACTGTAATTTGGACGTTGTCTTCCAATTCTTGGAATAAATGTATACCACTTCCCTTCACGTTGTAAAGGAAACCAACATGCATCATTACAATAATTCCAATGTTGATGTGTTTCAGCTAATTTTTTATTTGATGTTTCAAATAAATTTGCAATAATATCGATCATATGTCCATTAATTAAATAACCTGCACCACTTCCACCTTTTAATACACGTACAACTTTTGTATTTGTAGGATGAGGCTCAGATTCTTTAATAATACAACCGAACATAATAACATCATATGGCTCTTTCATTATTTCTTCCAGGGAAGACCAGAATTCATCTGGTTTCATTAAAAATGTAAAATCATCTTCAAGAATTAAAACATTTTTTAATCCCCGACCAGCCTTAACAGCAGCCTCATGAGCTAATCCACAGCCAAGATATCCTGGATCTGTTGGTATCCCAGGAATACGTTGTGCCCCTTTGAGGTCCATACGTTCAAATTCACCCTCTATTTCAGCCTTCCTATCTGTACGATGATCGAGATTAATGTAAAATATCCCTCCTATTAATTCATTTTTAGACATTCTATGTTATAGAATATAATTTTTATTTATATCCTATACCTAAATGGCTGCAGCATCGGCGATTGGTCGACTATTAGAGCAACGTATTGAGCTTCGTTTTAAAGTTCACCCTGAATCACAAATTGAAATAATCAATGAAAATACATTAGTACAGGCCTATGGAGCTTGTTGTTTTGGAATTGATCATTTCTTCCGTCTTGGAAATAAACAGGTACATGTACAGGAAAAATGGGAATCACATGCTCCAAAACTTCGCGATCTTCGACACTTCATAGTTGCAAGTCAAGCGTTGCAGGCCAAACTTCCTCTTCTTGAAGCGCCACTTCGCATTTTCTTCAGTCGTCGTCGAATTGATGCACCTGAATCACTATTTGTTCTTCAAGCATCCGCAACTGAATCTATCGCTAATTTTACAGATATTGAGAAAGGCATAGAATCTCTCTATAATAGAATCTGCCATCATTTTAATCTTCAACCGAAAGACATGACTGCAGAACTTTTACAAGAGATTGCAACCCTAGAATCAACCTTTATAAAAGAAAATCGAGAAATAAATGAACATCGCCTTCAACAAACTATTCAACAATCTCTACAAGAGTTTGCTATAAATACTGCACCACCACTGCTAAATGTAATGTATGGACAACAAGTCGCAATAGATGTAATACAACATATACAGGATTTAGCTTCGAACAATTACATCGCACAAATTATACGCTTCTTTAAGTCCCGTAGAGCAACACCATTAGAATATGATATATGGTTACAGATTCTACGAACTCTTAGACCCATACAAGTTATGATGGAACAGGTAAATGCCGAGACAGGACGCCGTATTTATTCACGTGGACACATCGGTGAACCAGCACTACAGCCGACTGAACAAGAACAAATAATAGAACGAAGTCGTCTACATAATTTATATAAACGACGTACTGTTGTAAATGTTATTAAAGATAATTAAAAATTATATTTACCCCAAGACATACCTCTTCCAAGAGTATATTTTACAGATGCTAATGCATTGATTACATTATTTACAGAAACTAGGGTCCATGCAAGTGTTGGTCCAACATTCCAAGGTGCAATTTGTAGTGCATAAAATGTATCATCAAGTGCAACAATAGTTTCTGAATGTGCCAGTTGTCTGCAATTCATCAAATCACACATTGCCTGATCCAATTCATGTCCTCCATCAATAAAAATTAAATCAAAATTTTTACCAGGATTATCATTAATATATTGAGGAATTGTAATCATACTATCTCCCTTGATTAATACATGACGTCCTGGATATTTCATGTCAATATATTCTTTGGCAATATCAATATATTTATGAACTGCAATGTCGAAACTGACTAAAGTTACATCAGGTTTAGAAGAGAGAAGTAAATCAGCAGAATGACCTGCATTAAAACCAATTTCCATAATAGTTTTAGCTGATCCAGTATTTACAAGTCCAATAAGATCCATTTGCTGTTGCGGAATTTGACCTGATCCATTTTCAAGATTATTTGCATTAAATCCTCGTTCTTTTAAAAAAATATCTAATGATGGAATACTCATTATTCTATTATTAGATTAAATCATGTTTTTTAAGTTATATACATTATATATTTACATATGCGGTATTTGTAAATGTCCAATTATTTCCATTAATATCACTACTCAAAACAAAACTTGTGTTATCTGCTGGAAAGGTTGAATTAAATGTTGATCCATATGTTCCTTGGAATGCTGTTCCATTCGTAATATTCCATTGACCTGTTGTTGCAATAGTACCAGAATTTGCTCCACCACTACCTTTAAATATACGGACTTCAATATATTGTTTAGTCGATGATCTAATTAATCGTACTCTGTATTGACCTGCATTAGTAACACCATCATTGTAAATATTTTGGAAAAAAAGTAAAAATTGTGTTATTTTTGATGTTCCACTTGTTGTCATTGGACTGTACCAAAATGTATTTGTTCTACGATCTGTATTACCAATTAAAACACCACGTCCTGTATTAGCTGCCCAAGTAATTGGAGTTGATACTCCTGCTCCAAAACCAATCACATTATTTGTATTCCAATATATCCCACTTGATACATTATTTTTTCCATAATCAGTTCCAAAGAAAAAGAAATTAAATGATACATCTGTTGGAATATAAGCAAAATTATCGTCAACACCAGCTACCGCAGATAACTGTGTAAAACCAGTAGTATTCATATTAGTTGTTGCATTTCCTGATACTATTGCTGGATCACTAGTTGCATATGATGCACGGCCAAATCCTTGAGCAGCCATCATAGACATAAGAGGCATGATATATCTATTATTATTAAAGAATTAGCCTTCCCAGTTATCAGGGCGTTCAAATTCAAATGCTGCATTATAATCTGACCCACGCCACTCTGCTAACTGTTCTTGAAGCCATTTCTCGAAATCCACAAAATCGTTTTCAGCCTGAAGATCAGCAACATGTTTTAGACCCCCGCCAATACATGCACGATAAAATTCATTATCACTTCGTAATCTTCTAATTGTCTGTGCCCAACAAACCGTATCATCAATCCTACATGTCCCTGCTGCAGCCCCTCCTGTACTTTCACGAAGCCCTCCTGCTGTGCTTACAATTACAGGTACACCTGATGCCATCGCTTCTAATGCAACACGACCCCAACTCTCAGATTTAGACGGCATAATAATTACACCAGCTTCTTCATAAATTGGACGAGGATCTTCTACTAATGGTCTATAAGTCAAATTAAGTGGTCCATGACTATCATCTGCTAATTGCTTAGAATATGCCCCTTTGATTCCAATAAATGGTACATCACGCATCTCCTTTGCTAGAGTCCGTAAAACAGATCCACCCTTATTCTCATTACAATTTAATAATACTACAGGTCCATTCATTATATGGTGTGAACGGGGCTTAAAGGCCGACCATTCAATAAACGGTCGCACAATTGTTGATGGATGTACAGTCGGATTCTGCTCCTTTTGTGTGAGTGAATTATACACTACTGCTAATGGTACACCAAATCTAGTTTGTAAAACATCTTCCTTCTCTTTCTCTATATGTAAAAAATATACAATAGGCTTCCCATACGGTTCCAATACTTTCAAAGCTTCTTGAGCCACATAATTCTGACAGAAAAATACATCAGCTGCCTTGAAAATTGCCTCTTGATCAGGTCCTTCATTAGGATCGAATTTAACAAGTTCGACACCATCAAGCGAAGCTTGTTGCCAATTATGTAAAACAATTATTACACGCCATCCTTGGGAAATTAGATATTTATTGACTTCATGTGCTGTTATTTCAGCTCCGGCCTTCACATTTGGGAGGTAGGCTCGCATTAACCATACGATGGTTCCTTTTTTATCTGCAGATGCAAAACGATCACGTAATGATCTCACTACCGCAGAACGCTCTTCCTTGGCTGCCTTCTTTAGTTCAAACCATGTTTGATCCCATAATGTTATATATAAAATTATAATTATTACTAATACACCTACAATTAGGGCAAGTGAACTTAATTTCATTTCTCCTAATTGTAGCTCTCTTTATTGACGTCTATAAAAATACTCGTCAATAATAGAAATGAATTCTATGACTAACAACTCTTCAATGCGTAATCGCAAGAACCGGAACAACAACGCCATGATGGTTGGCGGTGCTCGTATCCCTGCCGTCGGATCTAAGGCCCAGGTGTGGCACGGAACTGCCCGTCATACCAGCGGCGGCCTCCACAAGAAGGACCTTATGAAGACCAAGTCCGGCCGCATTGTCAGTCGTCGTAAGCATTCCCTCGGCAAGAAGGCTATCAAGACTTTAAAGCGTATGGGCTACATCGCCAAGAAGGGTACTTTCAAGCTATTCCGTAAGGGTGTTCGTACAATGAAGCGTCGTGGTGGTGGTGAAGGTGGTCTTGAAATCCCCGGTCTCAAAATCTCCGCAACAACAACTGATTCTGCCTCCTCCGCATCTTCTGGCTCACAGTAAACTAATGCACTAGTTGAGCAATAAAATGTAATAGATCACTGATTATTTCAGGTTTACGTCTGATGACAGGTAACTCTTCAGCCGTATTCCACCAATAAAGCTCATGACGACGGCTACCATATGAATCACTGTGCATACTTACTAATAGTCCAGCCTTTGCCATACGAAGTTCCTTTAAAACTGCTGTCAAATCATAGTGCGTAACTCCAAGAGAATGAATACGCCGACTAACATTATGATGTTCACCGGATTCTATTTCTCGAACATACGGCATCATAAATATATTACAAGACCCTATCACGGTCGTGTCATCACTTGGCCGTAATACAATTAAAGTTGCAGATGGTGGAATACGTTGATAGAATTGTTCGGGACATTTCACGACGTCGGGAAAGACTATTAGTAGTGTGTTTGCAGGTGTCTGACTGATAGCTGTTAAAGTTATTGACAAATCATTATTATCTTTTGGTCCAATAATCATTGTTGCACCAATCGAGTCTGAGAGAAGTCGATAAGTTGCATCATTTGTTAGACATATAATTTTACTAAAAGGTTCACCGCTGCTTGCTTGAACATTACTAACAATTAACCGAATATGATTAATAAGATTATTACCAATGACAGCATGAGGCATCCAGGCACAAATACGTCGTCCTCTTAATTGTTCATCAAATTCCTCCAATTGAATAAATTGTGAAGTAGATCCCATTCTTATTCACATCCCACCTAAAAGTAGAAGATGATTCAACGCATCATTATTATTGCGTTATTAATGGCGGCAATTGATCTCCCTTATCTTACCTTATTTGCATCAAGTTCATTTAGACCTATGATACAGGCTATACAAGGAAGCCCTATAGTTTTCCGATATGCAGCTGCTATTCCGGTTTACCTTGCTCTAGCATATCTTCTAACTTTAGCGACAAATTGGCAGTCAGCTGCAACTATTGGTGCAGCAACATATGCAGTATATGATTTCACAAATTATTCTACTATTAAAAATTATACCTTACAATTCGCTATTCAAGATACAATCTGGGGTGGTGTTTTATTCGCTTTAACATATCTTTTACATAATAAACTTGGTTTGTAAATAGATATGAAATCTACAACACTTCTAATTGTCGCTTTAACAGTAATTATACTCATAATAACTCTAATTGGTCTACATAGATATGCCAATGAAAGCCCTTATAAAATTAGCACTGCTACAGCGAAGAAGTTATTAGTAGAGAATAAATTTGCAGGAGTGCTTGATGTTCGTACAGCAGCTGAAAGAGAAGTTCTAGGATATTTACCAGGATCATATCATATTCCTGCAGTCGATCTTGATGTAATTGTTCAACAAATGTTCCCTGATAAAAATGTCTCACTATTAGTATATTGTAATACTGGTCAACGAGCCAGAAAAGCCGCTGAAAAGTTACAAGCACTTGGTTATAAAAATGCTGTTTATATTGTTGGATCCTACAAAGAATTAATGTGATTATTCATCATCGCCAGCTAAGAACATTATTGATAATAGACCAAAAGCAATACCTATATATTTCTTCATAGAAATTTTCTCTTTGAAGTAAAATATACCTGACGCAGTAACCAATATATCAGATAAAAGATCCCATAATAAATTGAGAACTGTCATTGAAGTATGTCCGAGACCGAAGAAAAAGATAAGAGGTTGGCAGGCATATAGGATAGTTGGTAGACCAATCCATGCATGATTAGTTATTTGTCCAGTTCGTACCATTTTTAAAAGTCCCAAGTTGAAGACATCACTAAATGCTAAGAAAAATGCAACAATAAGCGCCCATATGTTACTATTCATTCTATTATCTACTAATAGTAAGTAGAATGTCTAAAAGTTCGGATTCCAAAGAAAATATTGTTTTATATATTTTTCATCGTGATTTTAGACTAAATGATAATAAAACACTAACCAAGGCAACAGAATTTGCTAGGGAACATAATGCTTCTCTTCTTCCGGTCTTCATCTTCGTTCCACAACAGATTAATGGAACTCCTTCTTCAGGATCTAGAAGAAGAACACACAGTCGGAGTAGAACAAACTACAATCCTTATAAGTCAAATAATTCAGTTCAATTTATGATTGCATCACTTGAAGAATTAGCTGAAGATATACAGGCTGATGGTGGCTCTCTTTTCTTCTTTTACGGGTCAACTGAGACCGTTGTAGAACAAATTGCTGAACGATTACATGTGAAGGCAATCTTCGAAACATTAGACTATACACCTTTCGCTAAACAACGTACAAAGGCTCTTGAAGCTCTCAAGATTCCTTATCACGGAATTCATGATACATATTTAACAGATCCAGGATCCGTACTTACTGGAACTGGTCGCACATTCCAAAAATTTACTCCCTTCTATAACGCCGCTCGACGTAAAGACGTGACCGCTCCCATACCAAAACCAAGAGAAATTCCATGGTTTACAGGTCGCGCCCCACTCACAGTCGTCCCCTTAAGTCGCTTTAAGCCATTGCCTACAAATAAAGAAATACATGTGCGTGGCGGCAGAAAGGAGGGGCTTCGCCTTCTAGCTGCTGTACATGATTTACCTTACACAGAAGTACACGATGTTCCTTCCAAACCGACTACGAACTTATCTGCTCATAATCATTTTGGTACTATTGGTATTCGTGAATTCTATCAAGCCGCCAGCCACAAAAATGAACTTGTTCGACAATTGTATTGGCGTGACTTTTATGGACATATTTGCAATGCGTTTGAAGATCTCTATGGAATTAGTCCCTATAAGTTCCAAGCTGAAGGCGAGGTAGGTTATGCCGGCTGGTCGAAAGATCGTACAGTCTTCAATGCATGGTGCAGAGGAGAAACAGGTGTTCCTATTGTTGATGCAGCTATGCAACAATTATTAAAAACTGGCTATATGCATAATCGTGCACGCCTAATTGTCTCTAATTGGCTCGTGAAAGACAAGAAGATATACTGGCGTTGGGGTGAACGGTTTTTCGCCAAACATTTAGTTGATTATGACTTTGCACAGAACTTCGGTAACTGGTGCTGGGTCGCATCCGTTCTCCCTTTCTCACAAGCTCCTTTCAGAAAGCTAGATGCTGAGATACAAGCAAAGAAGTTTGATAAAGATGGCGTATATGTTAAAAAATGGCTATCTAATAGAAAGGAAAATGAGTAGTTATCTTGAAATGGATCAGCCGACACAGGCTGAAATTAATAGTAAACTCATTGCCAAATATGGACCTATACTTCGCCAAAATAAACGCTACGGATCTCAGGCTGCAAGCATCCTTAATAGTACTCGATCTAACAAAGAAAAAAAACAAGGACTTATTAATATTTTATTAAAGAGACAAAAAGCATCTAATGGTTTTGCTGGTGGTTTTACTCGCTCTCGTCGCCGTCGCCATCGGACTCATAAGCGTCGCACATCACATTCATAAATTCTCCAAAACGACGCCGTGCATCACAACATTCATCTAAATTATCTGGATCTCCATCTTCATGTTTACATGGCCAAAGGTAGACCTGAAGACGAAGAATTAAAAGACGTTTTCTAGTTGCAGTAGTATCTGTAAGATACTTTTCAACTAAATCTTCAACCTTTCCAGACTCTTCGGTAGATCCAAGAAGAATATTCTTCAAAGTGAAGAAGACAACTTCTTCACGCCAATAATCTGCAAGGAAAAAGTCCTTGCCAAGAGGTCTATCAATCTTATCGCGATGATTTTCTTCACAATGAGATTGACATTCAATAACGGATTCAGATATTCGTTCATAACAAAAAGGACATTGAATCATTATTTCTTCTATATACACACTCCTAATTGTCTTTTAAGACGACCTCACTCCCAACCTAAGATTGGGAGTTCGGACTCAGAGCCAGGCTTTGCCTGGCGAGGACAGCACTCGCAAGCGAGTTCGCTCCACGACTCAGCGTCTAGCCCGAAGGGCTTTGAGCTAAGGCGAGGACTCTTCATAACCTTCAGCATCATCAGCACCGGCTGTATCCATATTCTCAAATGTCTCAGGCATCTTTACAGGAAGTTCAACTTCAGCCTCAGATCCTGAGCTAGAAGAAGACTTCTTGAAGAAAAGGAAATAAGCAACTGCGGCAAATATCACAAAACCAAGCACAGCACCACCAATTAAGAGATAGTTAGTTGTCGGAAGAGTAAATGGAAACTGCATTTATATTTTTATTACAATGTTTTAATTGTGTAGATCAAAACGCAAAAAAAATACATCCTATGCTGCAGACATAGGATGCCCCTCCTTCTTTTGCCCATGTACCAAGCCCATGAGCAGGCTATCTCAACTACCCGAAGGCTGGGTAATTAAAGTATTGAGATCTCTAATTGTATTTGCACCCCTGAATTAGAAGGGTCCTTGGATTTTTTCGGCCCTCCAAGGTAGGCTAGTATATACATCAATAAAACACGTTTTCAGTTTTTTTTAAACTTTTTAGAAAAAAGTTCAAAAAAAAACCACCCCTCGTGGCTATACCCTTTATAGGATTTTTCGTGTGGACCCTGTTCCAATTTTAAAGGAATTGGCCATCGTTATCCACTGTTCGCAAACAATGGACGCCGGCGCTATATATATGAATTCCAAGCCGCAACCGTTCTCAAGGATTCACCCATCCCACTTTATTTCACCACGGGATGGTTAGGTTATGTGTCCAGTCTACCAATGAGTGCACAAGTTTCATTGATACCCATATGCTCTATCATAGGGAAAGGTCCCCCCTCTCGTGGGGGGGCAATATATAGTATATATAAAACACAATTTCAGTTTTTTTTTATAAAAATTTTATAGTAAATTAATTAATGTGCATATAATTGTACAATACGACGATGATCAAGTTCTAGGATTAGATCTAAACGATTGTATTCGTCATGACATTCCCAAAATATCTTGTATATATTGAATAATTCTTTTGCAAAACTATAATCAATGTTCTTTTTTGCCTCTGTAAGGAGAGCATGAGAACGTTTAATAGCATCTTTCCACTTACTTATTGTTAATTCAGTTACACATGGAGCAATACAATCGTTATCTAAATAGGATTGGTCAACGGCTGCATTGAATATATTCCATGCATTTTGCATAGTTACCAAAATTGCCTGATACTCTGAATTATTATCCATTTGTTCTATCTATCCTAATTGTCTATCAAAAAATAATATACATTCAATTTTATTTAAATTGAAATCAACATAAAAAATAGTTCCCCATGGAACCTATTTTTTTGTGTTGTTTTTATTTTTTTTTTGCTAGTCTCCACAAATGGTTTAGATACTGTCGATGTCCTCCTCGGTCAGCTCGATCTCATACTCACTTTCAGGTTCTGCTCCGCCACCCGCAGTGGACTTAAGAGTATAGCAGAATCGCTGAGCGATGGCATGAGCCATGTCTGAACCACCAGGGACTACGATATTGCCCTCCTCATCAATGTCTAAGGGCTCCTCGAAATAATCGTAGTCATATTCATCTTCGCCTCCCTCTGGAGGCATTTCACCGACGCCAAGCGTCATGAACCATTGTGGAATAGTCTTCATTTTGACTAGCAGTGTTGCAGCCTTATAATCTAGCACTGCACACACTTCCAACACTTGCTCCGACCTAATGGTCGGATCGGGGCGTTCCAACATAACCACACTCCCCGCCTCAATAGGAGTGTGGCCGCGTTTCCTCAATAGGCCACGCATGACGGCTGTATATTTTGTGCCGTCTGTCAAGTATACTTGTAGGTGAATACCTCCAAGTACCTTGATGACACGACCGAACACCTTTGTGGTGTTGTCGTCTTCCAGGGCGCCCATGACAGCATCGGACATCTTCTTCTGTTTTTTATTCATCAGATTCTTGCTTCCTCGCTGCTTTCGCGCCGCCTTAGTCTTTTTGCTACCTGATGTAAATTCGGTAGCAGCACGACTAATGTTAATCCTCCCAGCCCAGGGGGAGGCACCGCCAGATGGTGAGCATCCAGAACCCCCTCCGCTACGTGCGAAGGCCACGGTCGATGAGTTACGCTCATCAAACGACTGCACGGACGACTGCAGTGGGACTCCAAGGTTACAAGTCTTAGAACGTCTACAATTTGTTAGTACCCGACGACGCTATCAGTACCACGAGCCTCATTTACCGAGAGACTACGAAAGCGGGCATCTTTATCCTACGATCCCCTACCTTACATTGTTAATAGACCATCTGCTGTGGTCACGCTACTTTTACATCATTGCCCGAGACCCGATCCTAAAGATCAGGAAACAGCCTGTCAAATTCTCAACAGGCCGAACAGCCCTCACGTCGAGGCCAATGGAGTTTGCCTCTCAATCGTAAACCCTTTTGCAGGAATTATACGATTTATCCCCCCCACTACTAAGAATCCACACTTGCGTGCGAATACCAGGTTGCTAACCCGAGGGAAACGTTCACTTATACTGAGCGATTACAAAGTATCAACAATGCTCGGAAGGAGCCTCCTTAAAGAGGGTCCGTCCTGCAAAGATTGCTAAACTGCCCCACTGATCACCGCCCTATCTGAGGAAGTACACCAACTACGGCGACTGTCAAGAATCGGTTTTATCACGGCATAAGGACCAATGGGATGTGGTGACAAGTTACTGCTCAGCTTCTGCCTTACGATGCTTCGGAAATGAGTGAACCATCAGTGCGAGTATTAATCTACCACGGT
>JACCDY010762984.1_pt1 | contig 176259 bp, 186 predicted proteins | sample 7446391 | NCBI WGS metagenome assembly JACCDY01 (sample SAMN15323451, study PRJNA562643) | freshwater metagenome | isolation source: river surface water | place: USA:Blue River Watershed | collected 2017-08-18 | reverse complement strand
GTGGCAATACTGCGTATTACTGTTAAGCGGTGGCAATACTGCGTATTACTGTTAAGCGGTGGCAATACTGCGTATTACTGTTAAGCGGTGGCAATACTGCGTATTACTGTTAAGCGGTATAATAATACGACCCCAATATTGTAAAAAGTGCGCCTAAAGAAATCCATGTAGTTTCAGACAACACCCGTTTTTCAATTATTTTATCAAGCAATTTTCCAACAGAGGTTTGTTCACCATTGCTGTTTTCAAAAACCAAATTCCCATTTTCAAATATGTCTTTTTTTACAAAAACATTTGTAAATCGGCTTATAGATGCACCGTCCGATATATTTGGCAACATACTTCCCAAATATGCTTTAAAATTTTCAATATACAGTTGCGTTGCTAAGACAGTGTAGTCTATAACATTGTTTTTGGACGTATCAATTATGTCTGTAATTATCGTGTTAAGTTCACTGCCTTTATTTATAAAAGAAAATCCAATAGTATTTTCAAACGTTCGCATCATAACTGGCAAGGTGTTTATTAATATCATAGTTAACCCAATAGACACAGTTCCAATAATAAAAACTGGTATAGTAAGCTCTATCCATTGTTTGCCGGTTATTTCTAGTCCAGTCATTGACGCAATGCTTCCTATTAATCCATAAATTATTCCAACCAAAACAACAAAACTTGCTATATTTAACAGTTTTCTTTCTGGAAACGGCTGTTCTGGATAAGCCTTTGCCATATTGTAAAAATCCGTGCCGTATTTTATGTTTTTAGTAAACACATAAATAATACCTGTTATAAACGCCCATAGTCCAAATAAAAAATACATAGTTGTTGATGTTTCCATTATGGGTTATTCGTATACAAGAGTATTATAAAGATTTATAGGTCAAATATACGACAATGGATGAACCATCTTTAGTTGAACCTACAACTAAATATTTTATATCAAGTGCTCTTCAAAAGTCCCATGAAATAAAGATGAGCCATTACTCATTTATATTTAATATGATTGTTGGTGCTGTGTTTTTTCTAGTATTTGGCGGGTTTTTGCTTTATCGTTATAAAACAAAACCTACCCCGCTAGAATTAAAAATGAAAATGGAACGCGACCAAGCAATTATAATGTCAAAAATACATCAATATCATGACGAGCGAAAACGCGCCAGTTATTCTAATATAACTAATTTGCCATTTGTTGATATGGATTATTATTTGGCAAAAAATAACTAACCATGTTATACATGTTTACTGAACTTACGCCAATATATGATGCTGAAACCGACCAAGCTGCACTTAGTAGTCAACAAGAATTTGACACTTGTATATCTAAACGACCTTTAAATGAAAAAAATTATATTATACCGTTTGCATGCGAGGGTGTTATAGACATGCAAATATTTGATACTGAAGGAAGAACCCCGTATTCTGTAAAATTTAAAGAGGGAAAAATAAGCCACCTAATTAATATTCCCGCGTCCCTTAAAGAATTAGTTGTTGACAATAATATTTTAGAACAGGTGCCTGACGGCGCCCAACAATTAACTATTTTTCAATGCAACAACAATAATATTAAACGTGCCCCCACTAAAGAATTTCAAAATTTAGTAAAATTGTCTATGGATGGCAATAAACTTGAAACAATTGAAAATTTGCCGCCAAATTTAGAATGGTTATCTATCGCAAACAATCCCAATTTGGCTTATGTTGATTTAGGCGCGCCGCGCAATTGTAATTATGTAAATTGTCAGGAAAATTCCAATTTAAAACAAATTGTAAATGTTTGTCAAGCTGCAAACAATGGGTTTCAACTACTTGCGCCGCCTGAAACAAAAATTATCTACATTGATGAAGAGGCTGGAGCGCAAACGGGTGGCGCTAAAAAAAAACAAGATGAAGAGGACGCGATGGCACAAACTATGGATGCATATTATGCATTAAAAGCTGAATATGAACGTGACCGACAAAAAAAGGTGCGCGAAATTGCAGGTAATAGAAGATATTCTTCTATAAAAGAAAAACGCAAAATGTTGCGTAAACTTCCTCGAAAATGTCTTAAATGCGGAAAACCCGGTAACGGCATGCGGTTTTGGCGTGATAATGACATGTTACATGCAGAATGCGCGGCACAACCTAAATGCAATTTTTCTTTATCGGTGTCTGCTGGATTTTATGCAAACATTCATTATTTATTAAATGTTACCGCACAAGATATGTCGGATAAACGGGCAAATATTATAAGGTTGAAAATGGACACGCTGTTTAATTATATAACAGAGACAGCATCTAAAAATGCGTTTAAAAAAGAATTGGAAACATATCAAGGCAACGAAGCCATGTATAATACATATAAGGATTATGAAACACTTCTTACCGCAGACCCTGTAAAAACCCGTTTAATAAAGAAAAAAACAGCGGAAATATGGAAACTCATGAAAGAAGTGCGAGTAATGGTTGACGTCTATAAAAAAACAGGCGACAAACGGATGTTGCGCGAAGCCGTTGAAAAACAAATGAATGAGCTGTTTCCAGAAGTTGCTGCTGTGCGCACAATGAAGCACCCTGTAATGAAAATGGTAACATTGGACGATGGCACACATAATTTGGTGCAAAATGCATATTCATATGAGGCTGCTGATTACAAACTAATTGGATAACCTTTGGCGCACAACCAAAAATTGATTAATATAAATGTTTTGTCTGTTGTTAAGCAAAACACTTACGCAACAATGTCTAGATTTTTAGTTTTACCCAATATTGTTATTAATTCCGCGCATATTACGCGAGTTATAACTAAAAAACATGGTTATGATATTCACTTTGTAAATCACGAATTTGCAGGGTTTTGGTTTTTGGGTAGCGGCCGAGTGGACACAGACCCCGAAATTTTACGCGTTTATAACAACACCGATCCTAAGTATTGTGAAAAAACTTACAATGCGGTTACGGAATGGATTAAAAATTGCAATAAATAATTGTATAAATATTTAATATATAAGCACATGGCTGGAACAAAGAAAAAGAAAAAGTCTATTTCAAAAACAAAGAAAAAACAAATCAACAATATATTTATTGAAAATTTGCAAGACGTTAGTCAACGTTTGCGTGTTTTTTTTAATGAAAATTTTGAAATAGTTAACGTGCATGGCAAGCAAATAATTGTAAAACATACATTTACGCGGGGTTCTTTATTGGGAGCAATTGGAGAAGCCCAGCGCGAAGTAATTCCAAAAATATTGGATAAAATTGGTGAACCTAATGTTGGAAAAAAATATATACCAAAGGCTATTCAGTTGTTGGAAAAACTTATTGCCGATTTAGATATATATTATAATAAACCGGACTTGGAAACCGGAGAAACAGTAGTTACGTCTTTTTTATTACCAGAAACGCGACAGCGTTTGCAAAATATGTTAACTACATTGCATGTAGAAAGTAGCAGCAGCGAAAGCAGCGACAAAAGCAGCAACAGCAAAAGCAGTGACAAAAGTATTAACAAAAGCAGCGACAAAAGCAGCGACAAAAGCAGTGACAAAAGCAGTGACAAAAGCAGTAATAAAGGCAGCAGCAAAAGCAGCAGCAAAAAGGCTTCTTATATACCATTATTGTCAGAAGCCGACGAACGTAACCGCAAAAAACAACTGGAAGAAAAAATAAGGGCAGCAGAAGAAAAACGTCGCCGCGATGAAGAATTTATGCGGCGGTTTTATGCAGCAGAAGCCGCAGCAAAAGCAGATGCAGTCGTAGCAGCAAAAATACCAACCATTAAAGAATTTATTCCAAAACATTTTACCCCATTAAACGTTCCACCAAATATTACGCAAAATTGGATTAATACAGGAATTTTCTCTGTTTTAGAAATTACGACACTTATGCAACAACTAAAAAATACAAATGTAATTGCACGCGTTTATACAGAAATACCATCAACCGAGTTTTCAGAAACCGCCATTCCACCATATATACAAACCGTATGTGCAACAATGATATTAATATCGGAATTATCTAAGAAAGATAGTAATATTGTGTTAAAAGGCGGCAAAGCCGCCCAAGTTGCTAACAGTGGATTTCTTGGCACAATGACAAAACATGTTTCAAACGATATTGATATACTATTATTAAACGGCACCCATGAAAAAGCATTAAGCATAGCAACCTTTATTAAAGATATGTTGCCAAATAATGCGGATATTAGTATGCTTGACAAAACGCCTACAGGACAAGCCTTAGTTAAATTATCGTTAACAAAACCATATATGAATGCGTTTTTAGATATTGACTACGCAACACCAACAACCGAGTTTTTTAATAATATTGTTGATGTTCGCTGCGGGTCATTGGTATACCACATACAACATCCAATTAGTTACTTTGAAGAAAAGGTTTATTACTACTTATTGTATCAGAAAAAAAGATGTAAATGTTCGACAAACTGTAGTAATGAATGCTTATATAACCAATTTATATTTAATAAATTTTTAAACGCAATGAAAGCCTCTATAAATGAACTTCAAAAATCACAGTTTGCATCAGAAACTTTATTTGAAGACGCAAAAAGAAAAATGAAGGCGCTAATAAACCATACATAAAATATATTTAATAATATAAGCAAAAATGCTATTAATACCCGATTTTGGAGAACATTCTTTATTGGTGGCTATTTTAATTGTCTGTGCCATTGTCGCAACAATCATTATATTGTTTCCAAAACCCCATTTAACAGAGGGGTTTCAACAAAATGAACGTTTTTTAATGGGACAACCTTACGACGAATTTTATGCATCCCATTACGATATTATACATGACACAGAAACACGGTCTCAAATAGAGTTTCAAATGTTATTACCCCATTTAGACACAGATAGTCCGGATTTACGTGTTTTAGATATTGGCTGTGGCACAGGGCATATGTTACGCTTGCTTGAAGACGCCGCAATACCTTGCGTGGGTATTGATAAATCCGCAGAAATGACACAACAGTGCTCTACATCAAATGTAGTAACCGGCGATGCATTAAATCCAATGCATTTTGATGCCGGAAGTTTTACGCATGTGCTTTGTTTGCACCATACTATATATGAAGTAGACAACCCTGCAAAACTGCTTGCTATATGCAAGGGGTGGTTAAGGGCTGGTGGTATACTAGTGGTGCATGTGGTTGATAAAGAGCGCTTTAATATGGTGGCGCCATGCGGCGCCACCCCCTTTATAACAAACCCACAAGAACATGTAAAACAAAGAATTCGCAAATCTAAAGTAAATTTTATAGATTATCTTTATGAAAGCGATTATGCAACCAATGCAAAACATGTTGTTGAAACATTTACAGATGGTGCAAGCGGCAATACACGCCAATATGAAAAACCGGTTGATTTAGATGTGGACGTGCCTGCATTAGCCGCAAAAAATGGGTTAACATTTTTGGAAAAAACCCCGTTACCAAGTGACCAAAATCAATGGCTTTATTTTTATCGTGTTACATAATAGTATACGTATGCAAACACATACCTACAAAAACGGGTTTAGGCTGGTTTATCAGCACCTAGCAAATCCGGAAACAAGCATACAAATGTATTGCGATTTTGGCAGCATACATGAACCGGCTGATGGGCGCGGCGCAGCACATTTTATTGAACACATGTGTTTTAAAGGAACGCGCCGGCTACATAACACTAAAGAGCTAAGCACCGTATTTGATAAATCAGGGGCTTTTTTAAACGCATTTACCGACCGCAGAACCACATGTTATTATGTTAGTGGCACAACTACCGATTTTGCAGAAAAAATAAACACTCTTTGTGATATGATGTTAAATTCTGTATTTAACCCAACTGAATATAATAAAGAACACAATGTTGTGCGCGAAGAAATGCATAAAGACGCCGACGACGCCGAATTAACAGCCATTGAAAATGCGGATAAATATTTGTTTGCGGGAACTAATTATGCATTGCCGGTGGATACATTGGAATATCATACTGCACAAAATGCATTGCCAAGGTCGCGGGTTTACAATATTTACAAAAACAACTATATTCCTGCGAATTTTATATTAAGTATATGTAGTTCTTTAAGATGGAGTGAAGTAAAACGTATTGTAGACCAATGTTTATTGGCAAAAGCAGAGGCGGTAGTGCAGCAGCGACCTATGCTTCCAATGACGCTTGTCCCGATTTTAAGGCCGGTTATTACGACCGGATTTCAGGCCGGTCTTAGCACAACCCATTTATGCGTAGGGTTTCGCACATGTTCGCGCGCCCATGCAGACGCTGCTGCGCTGTTATTTGCATCCGCCGCGCTTAGCAGCACTATGAATGCACGCATGTTTTTTGTTTTTCGTGAAAAACACGGGCTATCATATACGTCGTCGTGTCAAACCGATTTTTTTGAAACATTTGGCGCAATACGGTTTTATGTAGAATGCGACACAAAGAAATTTCAAAAAACATATGCGGTTATGAAAACCTTGCTTCGCGATTTGGCTGCACATGGCTTAACTTTACAAGAATTTAACTTAACCCGCGGATACCTTCAAGGACAATATGCGTTAAAAACGCAAGACCCTACGCAAATTAGTGGCCATAATGGCGAACAACTTTTGTATGGCGACCCTGTCATTGTTAATTATGCGGATTTTTATAACCACTTTATTGCGCCACTTACGCTTGCCTCTGTAAATGCCTGTTTAACAAAATATTTAACAATAAATACCGCGGTTACTTCGGTGGTTTCATCCGATAAAGAATTATTACGCCATTTACAAAAAGTATAATAATAATAATTATGCTGTTTATTATTATAATACATGAAATCCGCATCTGTTTTGCAAAAAGAGTTAAACGATACTATTGCCAAAATTAATGGCACCATGATTTATTCTTCTAAAACAAAGCGTGCGCTAATTCAACAAGCTATTGCTAAGGCAAATGCTGAACTTCAACAAAATTTAGTGTCGCAGTTTTCACGTGGTGTCGCATTCTCATCCGCAAAACGCGCCTTGCTAATTGGATGCAATTATAATGGCAGCCCAAATCAGCTTTATGGATGTATAGACGACGTGCAAAATGTTAAGGATTTTCTTGAAAAACAATGCGGCTTTACGCAATTTAATGTTATGACCGATAACACCTACGTAAAACCAACCAAACAAAATATTTTAAACGCATTTACGCAAATGCTTGCCCAAACTGGTTCCAACGATACCGCGTTTTTTCAATTTAGCGGACATGGCATGGGCTTTATGGATACCACCGGCGACGAAAATGACGGACAAGATGAGCTTATTGTTCCACTTGGCGCATGCTCTATTATGGACTGTATATTAGATGACGAATTTCGCGGAATTATCGATAAACATTTAAAACCGGGGGCTAAATTGTTGGCGCTGTTTGACTGCTGCCATAGCGGATCTACGCTTGACCTTAAATATACATATGGCCAACCTGACCAAAATGTGAAGGAAACTGCCGGCGATGTTTTTATGATTAGTGGATGCACTGACCAACAACAAAGCATGGATACTGTGGCTATGTTTAACGGCGTTGCAAAACCTAGCGGTGCTATGACATTTGCCTTTTTAAACTGCATTAAACCATCTTCTGGCCAATCTATGCAAACCCTTATTACACAAATGAACCTGTTTTTGAAAAACAATGGATACAGCCAAATTCCCAGACTTTCGTTTGGCAAACGTGTTGATTTTTCGGTTGTTCCGTTTTTGTAAAATAGTTTTACTCTATTTTGGCATAATTAAACTGTGATGCAATTATTTTTTGTATTGTTCGTTTTGTTTTTTTCATTATACATTAGTATGTTATTCTTATAAATCAAAACAAGTTACGCAAAAATATGGTTACTTTTATATAACCATGTTAACAATTAACGAATTAATTCGCAAAATTGATATTTATAAAAAACTCTTATACACTGTAGTAAACAACTATAATACATTTTACAAAAATATATATGAAGAAAATATTCAAATTAGCAGAGAAAATTATGAATTTGTAATTAAACAATACAACGACAAATATAGTTTATTGCTGTCTAATTTAGAAAATATTGAAGAACAAATGCAAATGCTACCCGAAAATGACAAAGAATTATTACGTTTATATAAAACATTATGCGCAATAATAATGCAATGTTTAGAAGTTCTTACAAAAACAAAGGCATTTATAAATGCTGCGTATAATAAAAGTTATGTATCATCGTTACAAGGTTCTATAATACGGCAGCAATCAGATGCATTAAATGAAAGCGTTAGTGGGTCACCGGAAATGCAAGAATTGGTAGAAACCATAAAAAATAATTCGAAAAACATTTATCTTTATCGTGGAGGTAAAACACGTTATCAACGCCAACGCCAGAGTAAACGTCAGCGCCAGCGCCAAAGTTGCCGTTATCGCCGATAAAATATTTGATTTTTCTAACCGTTTTGTATAGAAATGTCCACGGTTTTATTAAATATTGTTATTTTTTTATTGGTATGCGTTGCCATATATGTTGCATATAATTATTTTACAGGGTCGTTTCAATTAAAATGCATAGTAAGCAGGGTAGACGGCAATGTATATTGCGTTAGAGAAACCGCAAAACTACAACAATCCGCAGACCTTTTAGCAAAAGTTACCGAAAAATGCCGTAAATTAGTGGTTTTTGTAAAAAACAAATACAAGGACAAAGACAATGAGTTTGTTGAACAATTGGTGAAAAATTTTAATCCGCAAAAAATTATGGAAGCGCTGCCTACCAGCGAATATACGTCTTATAGCGAAAACAAAGGCGAAAAAATAGCCTTTTGTCTAAACACTGAAAAGGGCGGTAACACTTTAATTGATGAACACACGCTTACCTTTGTTGCTATACACGAACTAACTCATGTTGGAACAAAGAGTTTTGGACATAAATCCGATTTTTGGCAAAATTTTAAGTTTATGTTGGGTGAGGCAAAAGAAGCCGGCATTCATGAACCACGGGATTATAAAAAAAAACCGCAAAAATATTGCGGCATGACCATTCGCGATAACCCCGCGTTTGACCTCTAAATTAAGGGAACTCGCCGTTCCCTTAAAATCCCATGCTTTATACCCTTAAAATCCCATGCTTTATACCCTTAAAATCCCATGCTTTATACCCTTAAAATCCCATGCTTTTTCTTTACATATGTTTTTTTGCAACTGCGTTTCTCCCCCATTTTTTTGTAACAAATACTTTTTGTTACAAATATATAGAAAATGTCTCGTCAAGACGAATCACCCACGCTTCCAACAGACGACGCCGAATTAACTAGCGGGTTAAATAAAACATATACAAAAGTGCCAACTATAAATCGTCACCAATTTTTGCAAGAAAACCGTGACAAATCGTATTTTCGCGTATATAGAACCCAAGTTGCGGATCCGCGTGAACGCATGCCGTTTGCATTTCCTATTGGAAATTACGTTTCTGAAAACTCAGCACCAAACGCATATAATTTCGATAACAATGGAGTGCTAGATGACACCGATGAAATATATATGATTGGTAATTTAGGAAATCAACGCGGAGGCAAGCGAAGGTATAAAAAGCAAAGCTTAAAAAAGCGAAGCTTAAAAAGGCGAAGCTTAAAAAAACGTAGTTACAAAAAGCGAAATAACAAAAAACGAAAAGGCGGAACTCAACGTAACATCAAATCGCTGCGGCTACGCCGCAGAAGCCAACGCCGACATTAACGAGAATACGTTTTACCAAGTCGTCTAAGCATTGTTGCATATTCGTCCTCATTCGCAAAACCTAGATTTTCACTGGTTGTTAATGGGTTGTCTCTATATTCACTTGGAGCGGGGGTTAAATAATTAAATACATTACTTTTAACAAGGTCACTGTTAAATGGATTTTCTTGACCAAATCCTTTGTTTTGCAAACCTCTATCTACTCTGTCTATAAGTTGCGACGTATGTGCCCTATCAATAATGGATTGTCGAGTTTTTTCAAACATGGCTGCATCGTTAGCCGCGGATGGGTCTGCCTTTTTGCCTAACGCATGAGCTATAAATGGATTAATTTGGCCTTGTTCTGGCCAAAAATAAGCTGTAGCGCCCTTTTCCATTAGCAATGAAATGATTTTTTTGCGGTTGGCTATATCGGTTGGATTATTTCTTAAATCAATTCTTCCTTGTGCGTCGTATCTTGTTGCATAACGCAATTGTTCGTCTAAAAACTCTTTATTTTTTCCAATATTTTGTTCATCTGTATTAGCCAAGTCTTCGTTTGAATTTACGTCGGTTAAGTTAAACCTGTTTAATAATTGTTTAACCATTTCTGGGTCATTTGAATAAATTGTATGCATAAGTATGGGTAACCCATCATTTACTATTGTTTTTGCGTTTATATTTGGATTTTCTTGTAAAAACCGTATAAGGTTTGTTTGATTTAAAAATGGATTATTTGGTTTATACAATGCAATTCTAATAGAAGCCGCTTTAACTGCGCCGCCAATTAAGCGTTTGCGTGTTTTTCTTTGTCGTCGATTTCTGCGTGTTTTGCGCATTATTATTTATACAAAGATTTGTTTTTAACAATAATAAAACACCTTCCAATATTCGGATGCCAACACGCAATAGCTAAATGTAAATGCAGGCAATGCATGCAAAAAAACGCCATGCACCAATAAATTTGTTTCAGGGGACGTTGGTAAGGTTTCGTTTACTATATATACAATCATACTTAATGATATTGAGCGTATCCATAATTTTCTATAACCGCAACAAAACCAAAAACTGTTGTTCCATGTTATTAGTCCAATGTTTCCTAACGCCGTTGCCATGTCTATTGCGCGCATAACAACCGATTTATTATAAACCCCCCAATAAAGAACCGTTGTTAAATATAGCAAAAAAATTGTGTATGAAAGCAGTCCTTGACTGGTTGCAATACTAATTATCCACGGTATTAATATTGTTTGTCCTGTAAAAACGCAAATTTGCGTGCTCATTTTTATTATGTAATGTTTATAAGTAAACCACGATTTTCTTATATACCTTATACGACGTTTGCTCCCATTATTTTGCCTGTGAATATACTATAAAAACGCACAGCCACGCCCCTATAAATATATGTAATGCGCCTGTATGAACCAGCGTTGTTGTAAAATAACTTTGTTCACGTAACTCTGTAAACGGCTGCGTATACCCAAGTGAAAAATAATTGTATGCATCAGATTGCATCGGCGCAATGTTGTGGTCGTTTGTCTGGCAGTAAAATAATACACTGTTTACCACATAAACTAAAATTACAAACCACATTACTATAAACCACAACGTTCTATGGTGCGGCAAAAATCTATGACTTGCATAAAATGATACATATGCCAGCGACGCGATTACAACAATTATGTCTATTATTTTTATTAACCCTATTCGCTGAACTTTTAACCAATGTGCCATAGTGGTTGCCCACAAAACTAGTGCAAATGGAACTAAGCTATGGAAGGTATATAGGTATGCTAATGCTGCTACTACTAAATATATTTGACCAGTGTATAATCCGATTGTGCTTACGTGTTGTGGAACACATATTACGGGGTCATTGTGTTGTAAGTAGTTTTTTTCCATAATATAAACCTAGAAGAAAAAACGGTACTTTGTGCAGTTTTTTCTTCTAGGTTCGTGACCGATAACCATTTAAAACGGCACGCTTTGCGTGCTTATTAAATGTTCATCGGTTTAAAATTATATAAACAATTTTTACATAATTTCTACAATAATGATTTCTAATCTTGCTGCAAAACTTATTATTGGCACGCTTACGGTTGAAACGTATTTAAATGCCTTGTATGCAAATCGCGCGCACCCTGTGCGCGCTCCGCCTGCGTTTTATTTTGTTTCCAACCTTTGGTATAGTTATTTTATAATTAAGACATTACTACTTCGGGAGGCGTAGGCCATTCGTCGTAGGGCACGGCCTTGCTGGTAGAGCGTTCCATGTTAAGCAGGTCTTGCAATGCGTCTAGCCGGCGATCAATGGGGGATTTATTTGCGGGCTGTTTTCTGGACAATTGTTTCCAGCGCCATTCAAACTGCAGTGCAGCTTGCCATGTGGGAAACCCGCGCACATGACAAACACGTTTCCATTGCAGACCTTGCGCCACTTGTGCGCTGGTGGCGTGTGCACCGCCTTTGATTTCTTTGTTGTGCTGGCGGAGGCGGTGGTCTAGGTCAACGGTGGCGCCGATATAAGTTTGTTGACCTTTTGCATGCTGACCTTGGTCTAAATCCAGCGCCAAAAAGTAGACAAAGTATTGTTTTGGTTGCATATTTGTATATTTGGTAATATTTGTTTATATAAAATAACACTAGATAATTACATTTTTATTTGTAAAAAAAGTTAAGCGCGCACAGCAATATCACCAGTCATTGTAACCCCCGACACAAATGTAAAATCATTTATAGTGGATGGACTATTGTCTAACGACACTGCAAACATATAATTAGCAGCACCTGCACCAGAAATATACCATCGTGTTCCATCGCTATAAATACCATTTACTGAAGTCATTTTGCCAGCGGTATTTACCAACACGCTTGTCCATGTTTGTCCATTGTCAACCGATTTAAACAATATTGTTCCACCAGCAACTGCATAAACACCTCCGCATAACCATACACCATTATTGTATTTTACTACATTTCCAAAATGCATACCCGTGTTATTAACTACAGACCATGATGCTCCATCGGTTGACCTTGCAATTTTACTTCCTGTATTGGTTGCACTAGTAATAAATCCGCACGCAACATACACACCATTACCAAATGCAATATCTCTAACTTGTGTAAAGCCACTAATTATACCTAAAGATGACCAATTTATTCCATTGTCAGTAGATACAGAAACTAGGCCGTTAGTATTACCGCGGCCAGCTAACCAAGTGCTTCCACCAATATAAGAAATTGCTCTTGAATTAATTGTGTATACTTTCGTCCAATCTCCAATTAAACCTGTAATAGATGTGGCTCTGTATAAGCCATTTGAACTTGCTGCAATAAATACACCGTTTCCAAATGTAACTCTAAAAAAAGATGTGCTTAATGAACCACTGTTTGTTACTTTTGTCCATGTAACTGCGTCTGTTGAATATGCAATACTTGTTGTTGTAGAGGATGCTGCTGAACCGCATGCAACAAAAACCCCTAGCCCATAAGCAATGCCGGTTCCTCCACTATAGCTTATTGAGCTAAATGATGATGTAGAATTTGCGAAATACGGGGTTTGTGTATAATAATTGGGTGAATATGCGCCAACTGCAGCCGTGTTTTCGTATCCAACAACGACCATTTTGGATAAAGAATTAATTACAAGACTTGGATTTGATGTTGGCGACCAAAACTGTCCATCTGTGCTCATAACGGCGGTAAACGTTCCATCTCCAACCGCATACCATTTAGTATCAGACACGTTGAAAATCACTTTTCGTCCACGAGTGCCAAACACTATTGTTCCGGTTCCTGTCCATGTTGTGCCGTTATCCGAGTAAGCCAATGTATTTCCGCCTTCACCCACCGCTATCCAACGGTTTTGTTGCTGGCTCCAAAACACATCATTTGTCGCAGTAGAAAACGGGGAAGTCACTGCCTGCCAAGTAGTGCCATTAGTAGAACTTTGCAAATTGTTTGTGCCAATTCCACCAACCAACATTATAGTTCCATTTGTGCCATATGTATTAATAGTTGTCATATTTGGAATTGACATGCCTGTCCATGTTCCTGTCAAATTAGTTGCATATGTCAACGTATTTCCACCCATTGCATACATCCTTGTTGTGGCTGCGTCGTAAAACAAGTTTGTTCCGGTGGTTAATCCGGTGCTAGCGCCAGTCCACGCCGTGCCATCGTATACAGCAACTGCGTTTGTTCCAACACCTGCAGCAACCACCGATGAACCGGCAATTGCCACATCGTTTACGGCAGAAAAAGGGGTTGAAACGGGTGTCCATGTGGTTCCGCCATCCGTGCTGGTTGACATTGTAAGCACGCCGGTGGATGCAGCATACAATGTTGATGTGCTTGTATTTGCTGAAACCGCATTAATGGTGTTTGTTGTGTTGCCTATTGTAAAAGTTGCACTGGTTGCTAACAGACGGTCAGCACCAGTTCCCAGCAACGACAAATTGTTAACAGTAATTGGCAGAAAACTGTTGGTAGAAGTAGATGTAATTGTCCAAACATTACCATCTGTGCTGGTAGCGGTTGACATTCCGCCATACAAATTGTATCCAGTAGCATACCATAAATTATCAGATGGACTGAAAGAAACTTTTTTTCCATAAAACGTAAAAACTGAACTGCGTCCAGTCCATTGAATGCCATTACTTGAAAATGCAACTGTATTACCGCCTTCACCAACAGCAACCCACAGTTGCTGCTGCTGGCTCCAACATACATCATTTGTTGCAGTTGAAAATGGAGATTTAATGTAATACCATGTTTGACCGTCCACAGATCCGCGCATATTATCAACTCCATTTCCGCCCGCAATGTATTTGGGTATTTTTTCTTGGGTTACGGTATTTGCAGTACTCATAGTAGTAATATTTACTAAATTCCAACATAAATCAACTGTTGGATTTTTACTGTAAAACAATCCATTATACGATGAAGTTCCTGTAGCCATCCATATAGGATTTCCAAATAAATCTAAACCATAACATAAATTTTTACACCCATCCGTCATTTTTGTATTTGTTCTATTTAATCCAACCCACGAAGACTTAACTGTTGGTGTATAGCTATAAGCTAATGCATTTCCGGTAGTTTGGTTACCATTAAGTCCACCAGCAATCCATAGTGATTTTCCAAAGCAATCTGTTCCATACTCAACTGTGTTTGTGTAAGTTAATATTGTGTTACCTAGTCCATTCCATGATGATGCGGTTGCTGGAGTATAACTATACGCAATTGTATTACCTGAAGGTGTGCTTGCAGTTGCTAACCATAATGAAGTTCCAGAACAATCTGTTCCAAATCCAAATTGCTGAATTATGCTAGAAAATGTTGGCACTACTATTTGCGTCCAAGATGCTAATACAGTTGGATTTGTGCTATAAGCAGTTATATAAGCAAAACTACTGTTGTATGCAGATAAAAACCAAATAGGAGTTCCGTTTGTGTTTAATCCATATTTAACTGCGTTTCCAAAATATCCACCTGGTGGTAAATCTAAACCTGTCCATGAACTTGCGATAGTTGGAGTAAAACTGTATGCTATTGTATTACTGCCGTTTACACAAGCAATTATCCATAATGGTCTTCCACTTACATCCATACCATATTCAATTGTTTTTGTGCTGTTTCCGAAAATATTTCCTAATCCTACCCATGAATTCGCAATTGTTGGTGTATAACTATATGCAACTGTATTGCCGGTACCTAATCCGCCATATCCGCATGCAAACCATACGCTATTGTTTAAATGGTCAAGCCCATATGTTATTTTATTAGTTTGAGATAACGTATTTGTTCCTAATCCAACATATGCATTTGCAGTTAAATCACTGCTTGTTAACATTGCATTTCCGCCAATACTAGTTCCACCAGCAACACACAACCGACCACCACTTGGATCCGCAGGACCATGCATTGTATTAACTCCGCCAGCAAACACATATGTATTTCCAAGACCTGTCCATGTTCCTGACGCCGACGACGCAAACGCAAATGTATTTGACCCAGCGCTTCCCATCGCATACACACGTGTTGCAGACGCATCATAAAACAAGTGTGTTCCGGTAGTTAATCCGGTGCTAACACCTGTCCATGAAGAACCGTTATAATATGCCACCGCATTTGCGCCGGTTCCAGTTGCAACCACTGTATTACCAACTGCCAAAATATCATTTGTAGCAGTAAATGGTGAAGCGATTGGTGTCCATGTGCTTCCACCGTCAACACTGGTTGCCACGGAAACTGTGCCAGTTGCCGCAGCATAATATTTACTACTGGCCGCATCTACAGTTAATGCATTTATTGGGCTGCTATAAGCATCATATGTAAATGTAGCTGACGGCGACAACAAAATAGACGACCCAGATGCAGTGTTTCCTAAAACTGTGAAATTGGTTGCGGACACTGGCGCGTAAGTATTAACCGTGCTTGCAACAATTGTCCATACAATTCCATCTGGACTTGTTGCGGTTGATATTCCACCTGCTAAATTAGTTGAATCAACATATTTTGTTTCTATTAATCCACTTGCATACCATTTGTTTTCGGACGCACTATAAGAAACTTTACTGCCATAAAGCGTAAATACCGATGTGCCCAATCCAGTCCATTTAATACCATTATCCGAGTAAGCCACGGTATTACCACCTTCGCCAACCGCAACCCAACGTTGCTGTTGCTGGCTCCAAAACACATCATTTGTCGCAGTTGAAAAAGGGGATTTAATAAAATACCATTTACGACCGTCTATAGAACCTTTCATATTTATAATACCGGTTCCCCCTAAAATATATTTTGGTAAAATGTCACTTGTTACCGAAAGAACAATTCCCATATTGTTAGGTCCAATTGTTGTCCAAGACGCTTTTACAGTTGGGTTATAACTGTATGCAAATTTTTTGGTAATACCAACTACGGAACTAGCAGCCCCACCAACTATCCAAAATGGCTTTCCACTACTATTATATGTATAGTGAATTGATTGAACTGCATCTAAGCCAGGTATAAAATCAATATATACCCATGAAGACATTGGTATTCCGCTTCTGCTGTAACATATTCCTCCTGTTCCAACTGAATTTGCGTGCGAAGCCATCCATAATGGACTTCCAGAAACATCATATCCAAAACAAATATTAGTAATACTATTTACAACATTTCCTTGAATTGTTTGTCCCATTCCGAACCATGTCTTTCCATTATTGCTGTAACATAAAATATTTGGGCTTTGAGAATAATATGTTCCACCAGCCAACCATAACATATTTCCAGAACCGTCCGTTCCGAATTTAACAGTGTCTCCAAGAGTAAAAAGACCACTTCCAGCACTTGTCCAAGTTTTTCCATCTGTGCTGTATGCAATGCCAACCGTAGATGACGATGTTGCAACCCATAATGGGTTATTGCTATTGTCGTGTCCAAATTCAACAGATTTAACCTCGCTATCAAATGGAGTTTGACTTGCAGGTCGAGTCCAATTAATTAAATCGTAGCTATAAGCCCAACGAGTTGTTAACGGATAGGTACTACCTACAGCAACCCACAAAAGGTTTCCGGTATTATCGGTGCCTTGCGCCACTGAGCGGCACGAAGAACTTAGTATTGTATTGCCAAGTCCAGTCCAATTAGAACCATTGTAACTATATGCCATAGTATTACCATTTCCACTGGTATTTCCACCACCTGCAACCCAAACTATATTTCCAGAACCATCAACCCCTTGCGTAATGCAACTTGTAAATATAAATGTTCCAGAACCGGTTCCATAACTCCAATCTAGTCCATTTGTGCTATATGCAAAATTACTAGCGTTTTGCAATCCAGCAATAAATTGTCGACTACCCGAATATAATGCAGGTCCATGTATTGTATTTACACCATTTGCAAGCAAATAATTTTTACTAATGCCAGTCCAATTACCAGAAACTGATGAAGCATAAGATAATGCATTTGCCCCAATTCCAGCTGAATATATAAGTGACGTTGATAAGTCATAAAACAATTGAGATACTGAGGTTTGACCATTAACAACAGGCGCCCAACCCGACCCCGCATTATAAGCCAAAGTATTTGTTCCAGTGCCTGCGGCCAAAACTGTGTTACCCCCTGTAAACACAATGTCTGTAACACTGGTCGTGAAAGGTGACGTTACAGGATACCAGTTGGCGCCGCCATCGGTGCTTTGCACCAAATTGGTTGTGCCAGTGCCGCCTGCATAATAGGTGCTTGCACCGTTGTAAGCCACCACATTCATAACAGACGTGGTATTGTCTTCTGTAACAACTTCGGCGCCAAGAGGTGCAGTGCTGGATGTTCCCGCAGATGTGGTGCCTAACAACACCAAATTATTGGTTTGAATAGGCACTGGAATGGGTGTTGTGGTGCCAGTAGGTATCCAAACATGGCCATCCACACTGGTTGCGGCGACAACAGAGCCTTCACCAACCACATACCATTTGCCCTCAGCAGCACTGTAAGACACCTTTTTGCCACGAACGGTAAATACCGATGTTCCGTGACCCTCCCATTCAATACCATCGGCAGAGTGTGCCAAAGTATGCACACCTTCGCCCACAGCCACCCAAAGTTGCTGTGCTTGGCTCCAGTAAACATCATTTAATGCCACTGTAAAAGGCGATTTAATAGGGAACCACGTAAGACCATCTACTGATCCGGACATGCTTCCAGTTCCTAGACCGCCTGCAATATATTTGGGCGTGCGTTCTTGTGCAAATCCGGTGCCCATAATTGTAAATAGGGAAGATGCGGGTTTTGCCCAAGATGCGGCAACAGCAGGAGTGCTGCTATAAATAAATGTATTGGTGTTCATTTGTCCAACAGTCCAAAGCGGTGCGCCACTTGCGTCCACGCCATATGCCACCGAGTATCCAGCCGAAGATGGCAATCCAGTGTTAACTCCGGTCCATGAACTGGCCACGGTGGGGTTTCTGCTGTAAGCAACCACGTTTAATCCACTGCCCACTGCTACCCAAATAGGTAATCCGGCACCATCCGTGCCAAAAGCCACGCCTTGGCCACTTGTAAAAGTATTGGAGCCAAGACTTACCCAAGCACTTGCATTAGTGGGGTCGCGACTGTAAGCAAGGGCTTTTCCATTGCCGGCGTCGTCTTGGCCAGCGGCAATCCAAATAGGGTTGCCGGAACAGTCAGTGCCGTAAGCAATACTGTAACACACGGTAGAAAACACGGTTTTGCCAAGGCCAGTCCAACTGGTGGCAACAGTAGGGTTTCGACTAAAAGCCATTGTATGAGTGGCGCCGGCTCCGCCGGCCATCCACAAAGCATTTCCGGAGGCGTCTTTGCCGCAAGCCACTGTATAACCAGCGGTGAACAAGGTTTTCCCAAGGCCTTTCCATCCAGCAGCCGTAATTGGATTTGTGCTGCAAGCCAATGTATGTATTGCTCCAGATCCGGTAGCTAGCCAAACATGATTTCCGGAAGCATCAACGCCGTAAGCAACCGATTTACAGTTGGTAGAAAGCACTGTTGTTCCAAGTCCAGTCCATCCAGCAGAGGGGGTTCTTGAGAAAGCCAGTGTGTTGGTGCCTTGGCCACCGGCAACCCAAACGGATTTTCCGTTTGTATCAGCACCATGTGCAACAGCGGCGGCCGAAGTAAATGGTGAAGTGCCGTTAGCAGTAAATGTAGTGCCAGTAGTGCCGTAAGCAAGTGAAGTGCCGCCCTGTCCAGTGGCAACCCATGTGCGAGGATTGGTATATGTGGCAGGACCATGAATAGTGGTAGCATCATTAGAGACGTATTTACCAAGACCTGTCCAAGTGCTGGCAACACCAGATGCGTAAGAAATAGTGTTGGAGCCGGAACCTGCAACATAAATACGAGGCACAGATGAATCATAAAACAACTGTTTACCAGAGGTTAAACCAGTATCTACGGAAGTCCAGTTACTTGGCAAGGTGGAAGTGCGGGGCATTTGTGATCCAAAGGTAAAATCACGTGGAGCAGCAAGCCAGTCGGAAATATATGCAAGTGTGTTTCCACCGGAACCGCATGCAACAACGGATTGATTAACAAAAAGAACGTCATTGCCGGCGTCAGTAAAGGGGGACTTAGTATCAAGACGCCAAGTAAGACCGCCGTCTAAACTTTTTGCAATAGTGTATGTGCCGGTTCCGACTGTAAAATAATTTAATGAACCGTCATAAACAGTTGAGTTAATAGCAACAACTTCGCCGCTAATAGTCATTGTAGCATCAGGCGATACAATAAGCGATGTTCCGGAAGTTGATGTTCCAAGAAGAATAAAATTGGACAAAGAGGCAGGAATAATAACTTCTGCGGGGGGAGGGGGAGTAGACCCGCCGGATCCAGAGCCAGAACCAGATGATCCGCCTGTAGAGCCGCCAGTAGAGCCAGAACCAGATGATCCGCCTGTAGAGCCAGAACCAGATGATCCACCAGAAGGATAAGTAGCATCAGCCGGCAAAGATGCAATAGTAGCAGCCGACACCAATTTAATAAGAAGTGGCGCAGTAACAGTGCGCGTAATTAAAGTGGCGGTAGCAGTAGTTTCCGACGAAAAATTATTTGCATTGTAATTAGTGTTTTGCACCAAAGTTGAGCCAATGTTGTTTAATGGATTGAATTTTTCTCTATCAATACCGACTTTTAAAGTAACAGTTGTTCCGGTAGGTATCCAAATCAAATCACCTTCCACAAAACCGTCGGCAATGCCCCAGTTTTTGGTCGCAGGGTCACGATTGCCGAACACATTAGCATCCACGGCATAACGCAACAAAGGGGTAATATCGTTAATGGTAATAGAACCGGATAAATTACTAATATATCGCCCGCTGGCGTCCATGGTTTCACCGTTTAATAGACGAACAAAAGAAGCACCGGTAAAGTTATTAGAAGCATCAATTTCAAATTCAGATGCACCGTCAAACAACGAACTAAAGCCGCCGACATAGCCAAAGTAGGTGGAAACATAATTAGTAAAATCACTGTAAAGCGTGGCGTATTTACCGGCGGAAAACACTTGACCACCCTTAGTTAAATTACTGATTAAATCCGCGGAACTAATGGTGATAGAAGAACTGGCAAAACTGTCGGAAACCGAATTAAATAATCCAAGTTTGTTGTTAAACAAGTCAACGTCAAGCATTACTTGAATAGAGTCGGTGACGTCAACGTATTCAGGTGCCATTGGAATGTATTTCTCAATGGTTGCAAACCCGCGTTCAATGGTAAACCCACCAGATGCTAAAAAGGCATAAACAGCTTCTGCATAAGTGCCGGATTGTGTCCCAGAATTGCGATTAAAAGATGGGTCGGACATTTATAATATTGCTTGTTAAAAATATTTAAATGCTTACGCTAAAGATAAAGAATTATCTTTTGCTAAAATTATGAAAAAAACTGTTTTTTCATAATAATGGTTTAAATTAAAGGATATAACAGGTTAAGCCGAAAACGAAGTTTGAGGCTAAAAGGAGGGATCATAAGGGAACCTTGGTTCCCTTCTTTAAAGGGCAGCAATAGTAGCAGCAGACACCAGCTTAATAAGCAGGGGAGCAGTTAAAGTGCGGCTAATAAGGGTGGTAGTAGCATTGGTAGTAGAGGTAAAGTTGCCATTGGTATAGGTGGTTTGCTGGGTAAGGTTAGCAGAGTAATTGGGACCAGCATTGTTAATAGGCAAGAACGACTCAGCATCAATGCCGAGTTTCAAGGTAACAGTGGTGCCGGTAGGAACCCAAATCAAGTCGCCAGCAACAAAGCCGTCTTCAATACCCCAGTTCTTGGTCGCGGGGTCACGGTTGCCAAACACGTTAGCATCAACGGCATAACGAAGGATTTCGGTAATACTGCCGATGGTAATAGAGCCGGACAAATCACTGATGTAGGTGCCATCAGCAGCAAGAGCCTCACCGTTCAAAAGTCTGACGAAAGAAGCGCCAGTGAAAGTGTTATCACCGTCAATGCCGAATTCAGAAGCACCGCTGAACAAGGAACTGAAACCGCCAACATAGCCGAAGTAAGTGGCCACGTAGTTGGTAAAGTCACTGTAAAGAGTGGAGTATTTACCAACAGAGAACACTTGGGCACCCTTGGTAACACCGGAAATAAGCTCGGCGGCAGAGATGGAGATAGAGTTGTTGGCAAAACTGTCGGAAACAGAGTTGAAAGCGCCAAGTTTGGTGTTGAAGGTAGAGACGTTCATCATAATTTGAACGGCATCAGTCACGTCAATATGCACAGGTTCAGTGGGCATGTATTGGTGAATGTCAGCGAATTTACGCTCCATGGTGAAACCACCGGTGGCAGAAAGGGCATACACAGAGGTGGCGTAGGCACCGGTGTGAGTGGCATCGTTGCGGTTAAAAGAGGGGTCAACGGACATTTTATAAAACAACATCAGATAAATATTTTTTCCTAAAGGTCATACAACATTTTAAAAAGAATACAACAAGAAAAATTACTATTATTCATATCCAAAATTCGGCCATGGTCGTCAAAAATCCGGAATTGCAATTTTTGAATATCGACGGGACCAAAATATTTTCGCGGTTCAAATTGGTTGCCTAATTCGGTTTCCATCATTAAACTGAAATACGACCCTTTAATAGAAATTCGCGCCAGAATATTTGGACACATCATACTGTTATTGAACGCAGAAATATACTGATTATTTACGTTGTTGTTAAAATCGTCAACGGCTAAATAAATATACCGGATGTTTGCCGGTTCAATAAGGGTTTCGGACAAATACGAGGTTTTGCCGTCATAAATACTTTTTGTAAACCCCAAATTCATGCCTATTTTAGTAGTAACGGGAACTTTGTCTGGAATGCCATTAATATCCCTAGTAAAATCAAGACATATAGATTTAATTGTATAATCAAGAGCGCCGGTTGTTTCCAAATAAACTTTTGCGGTGCCGGAGCCGGTTTCAGCAACATCAAGTCGAAACCTGACGTAGTTAAAAATACTTTCTGGGTTAATAGGTGTATTATCGGCGTCTCTAACAGATACGTATGAATTAATAATATTTATAAAATCACTTGCATTATAATTGCCGTCGGGAATAACCACAACCTTAGCCTCTTCAAATATTTCGCCGTCTTCGGTAAGTTGTTGTTTTGCGGATATATAAAAGTGGCTATTACCGTATTTTGAAGAAATACCGTAAAACGCAACCGGAAATTCAAACGCTGTAATTTGCATGCTAACGACTTTTTTAAACTTAACAGGTAAGTTAATTAAAAAATCCGCACTATTGGTTGTGCCGATGTTGTCGCGAAAGCGTGTATCAATATTAAGATATTTGGATATAACGCGCATTTTAAGCGGGTTCATCACATCTGGGAAATACTCGCTGTTATATGTGTTTATATATGGGGTTTGTTCTCTGTTTAACAGTTCTTGCAGACGGGTATTTGGTTCTTCAAATGACACTGGTTTAACTGCAGCGGGCGGCAATGTAGTGCGCGGTTCTTTTTTACATTTAACGGTAGTAAGCCAATCTTTGGCTTGGCCTAAAAACTGTATTAAATCCGCTTTGAATTTTTTATCGATGGTGCCGGATTTTAAAAGAATTTCACGCAACTCAACTTCTTTTAATTCGATTTGTGCGGCTGTATATTTAGTATTTGGACTTAGCTGAAAAAAACGTTCTAAATCTTTAATGGTATAATTGCCAATGTCAAGGTCAAGGTCAGATGTGCTCATGTTGTTATAAAACAAATGTGCATAATATTTAAGTATATTGTTTTGTAAACCATGTTTTCTATCATAGAGAATAATGGTTTTTATAAGATTTTTCGAAGGTTCTTTATGATTGGATTCGTAAAAACACTGGTTACAAAAAGTTTTTACAAGGAGCGAGTGAAACGAGCTCCTTTAACAAAATAGTTTTATAAACCATGTTTAATGTGTTGCTGCCATAAAGAACAATGGAATTTTAATGGTTTTTTGAATGGTTCTTTATGATTGGTTTTTAAAGGGGTCTTTATGATTGGTTTTTACAAGGGGTCTTTATGATTGGTTTTTACAAGGAGCTCCTTTCAGTCGCTCCTTTAACAAAATAGTTTTATAAACCATGTTTAATGTGTTGCTATCATAAAGAATGATTGATTTTTTAATGGTTTTTAAAGGGTTTTTATAAGATTTTTTAATGGTTCTTTATGATTGGTTTTTACAAGGAGCGAGTAGCCGATTAAGGCGGAGCTCCCTTCGGTCGCTCCTTTAACAAAATAGTTTCATAAACCATGTTTAAAAGTTTCTACCATAAAGAACGAAGGTTTTTATAAGATTTTTCGAAGGTTCTTTATGATTAGGTTTACAAAAATGGGGATTAGCAAAGATATGTGCATATAATAACTGACACAATGAGTTATTATAAATCCTTATTAACAGGAGGAAAAGCGATTTCAAAAATGCTTATAGACCCTGTTGCAACAAATTCAAGACAAGATATGCAACTTAGTGGGCTTATGGTAGAAACACTGACAAAGATAGAAAACAATTATGTAGTAAAAATGGCAAACCGTGAGTATACAAGTATTCCAAATGATATGTTTGGGTATTTAACATTAAGTGATACAATGTTAACCTCTATTGCAGGACAAAAAAACAGCAATTTAAAGTTGCTGTTACAAATAGCTTTAGACGGTCTTACTGGAGCATTAAATTCTAAATCCTTAAGTGCCGAAAACGCGGAATTAGAAATTAATGTAGCAATGTTGCAAAAGAAGGTGGACGAAATTTTGTCAAGCAAAAACGAAATAAAGGCAATGCATGGCGACGTATGCGGTGAGTTCGTAATTGCAAAAACCTTTAAATTGGCGCCGTTATACAGTTATTACATTCATCTTTATGGCATGCCTGCATTTGGTGTGGGATTTGACCCTAAAAAATTAAAATTAGTGCAGGCAATTTTGGCAAAACACGGAATTGCATAAAAACAATTCTAACATACTTTATTATAAATGGTGAGTGTAACAATTGTAAACACGGATGTAACATTAAAGTTTGATGGACACTTTAGCCCAGTGCGCATTCAGCCGGACGACAGTGTTATGCAATTAAAGAAGAAAATTTTAAATGAATTAGGCATAGAAAGTCGTGTGTCATACCATGAACTGTATATTTACGCAAAGGTTCCAAACACCACGGATTTATATAAATTGTTTATGCAGGCAACGGGGCCGAAAACCAATTATCTTAACAGGGTTAAGTTTACGCAATTAGTAAATAATTTGGGTGAAACGGTGCCGTCGCAGACGGCCGCGGCCACGGCCGATAAAGACGTGTTTATGTTTAACGATTTAATAGATGCCGTAAAGGACAAATCGCGGCCTTTATGCAAGGGATTGGGAGTAGAAACAACATCTGTATTTTTTAGCCCCGACCCATATAAAGCACTAGAAACCACATCTAAAATAGTAGGGCACAATGACTATGACCTATTAATGACACAGGGATTAGCAACACATTATTATGTATGTTTAGCAGCGGACTTACTTACTGGCGGCGAAGCCGACGATTATATAATAAAAACATATTATCCTTTATTGGCGGCCAAATCTATTTTTACAAAAGAAGCACTAGAGCAAAAACGTAATGCATTATTAGAAGAAACACGGCAAATTATGGACGCAAGGCATTTTAACACTTATAATATTGTAGATTTGTTTTACCGTGTTGCAGAGGAAGAACCAGTAAAATTCGTAAATAACGGAATAAGGCAGTTTAAAATAGCACTTGTGCCGGCAATTCCGTTTTTAGTTCCGTTGGAAGCATTATTTAAAAACATTCATGCAACAGAGGCATATAAATTAATAAAATTAAACTTGGGATTTCGCCGCGAAAACTTATACCGACTGTATAGCGAAAAAATTAGTAAAACAGGGCGTAAAATGCCGGCGCTTCCCAAAAACATTATAAATTCGCTTATAAAAAACATAGGACGTCATAAACAAATATCCGCATATGTGGCAGAAACGAAATTTGTAATAGACATTGAGCAGGATGGTAAATTAATAGTGTCGGGGGATTTGCGCGGGTCACCGGCAACAATAGATGAGTTAGAGGCGTTGCTAGCAACACATGTAAATCCGTTTATCGAAATGGTAAACGGTTATTTGCAAAATAGCGGTTACAAAATAGATTTGTTTGGCGACTTAAATAAAGAAAACATAGAAATAATAGCATTAAACTATGTTGCCTCTATTGGGCTAAAAAAAAAGATTGAGTTAAAATCAATATTTGGATGTTTAACGTCGTTGTTTGACATAATGGACGACGACGTATTTAAAGGCGCGGAATTGCGTTTTAAACGGGTTGCAAATTATCGCGACATGGATCAGCAGACTTTATTAATTACAGAAACATTAAAGCGCACCGGTAAAGAAACCGATGCAGTGGATGCGCTTGTTAAAAATCATGGATTAACCTTAGAAGAGGCAATGAAACGGTTTACAACATATTTGCGCGATGTGGCTACAAAAAATGTAAATGCATTTGGACAACAAACGCAAGTAATAGAGGTGATTGAAAACCCGGGGTTGCCAATATATATTAAAGTTGACATGGCATCCAATACGCTTAACTTAACCGTGGATGAAATATCGCATTTGTCATATTTAAAAACGCTGTCTAAATATTTTTCTGCCATTGTGCGTATGTTGCAGGAGCCTAGCAAGGAAGTGAAAACAACGTGTGCTGCGCCAAAAGCGACTGCTGCGGCTGTAGCAGCAACCGTGGCAGAAGAACCGCGGGTTGGTGCAGTGCCAACAGCACGCGTTGAAGCATTTGAATTTAGTCCGGCAGTATCACCGACTGTTTTTGAGGAAGCAGAAGAACCTACAGAAACAGCTGCCCAAAAACTTACTGAATTAAATGCGCGAATTGAGGCAGACCGGTCATCTTCATCGGATGATTTTGTAGGCATAGAGCAAATAAGTTCACCAGAAAAGTCATCGTCGTCGTCGTTAGATTTAACAGGCATTGAAATCGAAGGTGGAACTGGCAAAAGCAAAAGCGATGACAGTGAAAGCGAGGACAGCGAAAGCAGTGATGACACCGATAGTGACGATGATAGCGGCAACCCATATCAGCAAAAAAACAAGGATATTGCAAAAAATTCGAACCCTTTTTTACTTAAAATGCAAAAATTAGACCCAGCTGTTTTTTTACAAAGTGAAAAAGGTCGAACAAATGTGTATGCACGCACATGTCAATCTATTAGGCAACCGGTTATATTAACAGCAGAGGAAAAGGCACGCATAGATAAAAAGGCACCGGGGTCATATACAAAAGCAATGAAATTTGGCAGCACACCAGATAAAGAACATTATTTTATTTGCCCCCGTTTTTGGTGTTCAAAAACAAACACTAGTTTAACAGAAGAACAAGTAAAAAACGGCGAATGCGATGCGGAATATTTGCATGAATTTAAAAACCCCAAAAATCCAATAGAGCACGTAGACGAAAAGGGAAATTACATAGACCATTACCCAGGGTTTGTAAAAAACCCCAAATTAAAATACTGTATGCCATGTTGTTTTGCATCGCAGTGGGATACATGGAAAAAGGACAAGGATAATAAATGGGTAAAAAACAAGCAAATGAAATCAGATACACAAGGCAGGGTATGGCGTCGCAAAGCTAAGGGTGAGTGGAAATTAGACACAAGCGATTTAGAAAAGGTAGATAATGAAGGCAATTATTGGATAAGACAAACAGTAAACAGTCCATGGAAATTAAATACCAAAGATAAAGAACGCCCCCGTTTTGTTGAAAAATGCGAGGACAGTGACAGCGACGATGACACAGGAAAACAAAAAGATATTGGCGCAAACATATTTAATCCAGAAAAACGCGAAATACCGCAAGGCCGTATTGGTTATTTACCATATGCAGCCCAACATTTTTTACAAATCAGATATGAAGATGTTGTTAATCCCAATAATGCATCTAGTTTAAAACCAGACGCCGAAACGTATTTAAAATATGGCGTAGAACAAACCGACGGCAATTCACTATTAGCATGTTTAGCAGACGTTGTGCGCAAGCCAGTTGCTGAGTTTCGAAAAACACTTGCAGACAGTATTGAACTTTCGGATTTTATACAATACGGCAATGGTGGTATAGCAACCGCGTTTAAACCCCCCTCCATTATAGTAGGGGATGCGCCAGCAGTAGAAACAAAGGGTGATAAAGTGGTATCTGCAACAGTGGATGCACCAGCGGACACACCGGAGGAAACCTTAGAAAAAATGGCAGCACTTGAAGTGTATAAACATTATATTAAAGAAGATAAGGTAGAATGCGAATTTATATGGGATTTGGTGGCATTTCCACATAAGTCTTTATGGCCACAAGGTTTAAACATGGTAATAATGGATATTTTAAACAACGATGTTACAGATAACATAGAAATCGCATGTCCTAAAAACACATATGCAAAAAACAAATTTGACATTGATAAACCAACGCTATTCTTATTAAGGCAAGACGGATTGTATAATCCGGTTTATTTATATGACAATGAAACCCATATTTTTACAAGAACATTTCAACTTAACACGGCGGTTCCAAATAAAGCCTTTATGGAAAAAATGTTAAAAATGTTAAATAACACATTAAACAATTATTGCGGGGCAAAACCGTCAAATCCGTTAGTATATAAATATGCACAGCCAGTATTGTTGCATGATTTAATAGAGGCTGTAAAAGGAAAATATCGAATTAAGGCACACATAGTAAATTACCAAGGAAAAACAATAGCACTGCATTTACAATCAGCGGCAAATGGAAACACAGTATATGTGCCATGTTTTCCAACGGCATATGAGCAGCAGGGAGTTAACTTAGGCCAAGCAAAACGCATGGACGATAAAAGTGTATGGAACAGTTATGAACGCACACGCAATGAATTGCAAGCATTAGGCATACCTGAATTAGAACCGATGGCAAAACTACTTGAAAACGGACTAGTAGTAGGATTACTTACAAAAACCAACCAAGTAGTGCCGGTAACAGACCCAGACATGCCAATACTAGACGATGGACTACCAGAACTAAGTGAACATTCAGCATTATTAAGCGTAGATACGGTTAAACAAACCCCCGATAAAGAACGCACCAAAATCATGCAAAATGTATTTGTAGAAACAAATTTGTATAAACTTTTTAGAAGCACAGTAAAAGCGTTACTGGAACGCGAAGAAAATTTTAAACATCGGGACAACATTTTGGCCGAATTAAAAAAACCAGATGCAATAAAACAGGTAGCACAAACTATTGTAAAATTAGTGCAAAAAACGGTAGATTTTGTAGATTTGGATGCTCGGTTAATTAAACAATTTGCAACAAAAGCAGTATACATATGCCAAGGTAAAACATCCGACGTATTAAAGGAGGGATGCAGACTATTATTACCGCTAAAAAATTTAATTAACCCAGATAGAGACAATCGGCTTTTTTATTTTTACAGGATTGCAGATGAAATAGTTAGATATGGAAGAATAAGCAATTACATATTAAACCCAAAACAGTTTTTAAATACAGGCGCAACCACATTTCAAATTAACAAGGATGAATTTATAGCATTAGAGACCTCGCTAGCAGAAGACCAAACCGAGTTTAATATTAAGGGCGAAATACCGTTTGAACTAGCTACTGCAGAAAATGGGCAAAGTTATCCAAACGACGTATTAATAGACGACGAGCCTAGCGATTTATTACATAATTGCATTGATGATGCTGAAGCAAAAATATTGGGCGATAAAGAAAAAATTTATTGGATAAAACACGTTTTTAAGCCAGCCGCCAAAGAAATTGTATTTAAAGCTTCTATTGAATGTTCATTTGGACCATTATTGCGTATTTTACCAAAAGACCTTACGCATAATTTAGACATGGTGCGAAATGTAATATGGATGTCTTATCGCGAACATATAAACGACGAAACACATTTTGAAAAAGTTATAAAAACACTGCGCGAAAAACAGGGCAAAACACAATTATTGCGCGGCATAGATACGCCTGACCAATTTGCACAAATAATTATGAGTAATTCATATTTTTGCACCACTTTAGATATATTCTTTGTAGCACAACATTTAAAGTTGCCTATAGTATTATTTACAAATAATGCGGAATTAAGTGATATGGATTTAGAAACAAACTGGACTATACTTGGACTAAAACATGCTGAAAAAAGTGGATTAACAAAATTTTATTTTATACGCGGTCAAACAAATGGACTACCAAAACACAGAATGTTAAACAAACCATATACCATTAGTGAATTGGCGGATTTTAAACAAGTTATGCAAGCAGCAGTAATTGGCGAAACCGGTGAAAACAAATTGTCTATTGAATGGTGGTTAAATAAATAATCAATATTATATATTAAAGTTATAATATGGATTTACCGCCACCGCCGCCGCCACCACCGCCAAAAGACGACGACAATGACGAACAACGCACATGTTCAATATGTTTAAATGCAGAGGAAACCGCAAATCATCCATCTTTATTGCGGCATAAAACTTGTAAAAACGTAACCCACAAAGAATGTTTGTATCACTGGATGGAACATGCAATTTTAAATAAAAATCCAACCGCATTTCAATGCACAAAATGTAGACACAATTTACCATTTGGTATGATATTGGCGTCCGCAAATGGAAATTTTGATGAATTAGGCACATTGTTTTATAAGTATAAAAAGCGGTTAGACTTATCAACAGCTGAATTTAAATCAATGCTAGACAGTATTCCGGAAATGCGCGACGCAACCAAAACTAGAATAATGGAATATATTAAACGCAAGCAGCATCAACAACAACAACAACCAGCAGCAACATCGGCTGGTCATCGACTGCGTATAATTGAAGAATTAAATAACAACCATAGCGAATTATATAATGTTTTTTACGCACATTTGCATAAAATAATGTTTAATGAATACGATAATATTCAGGAATACCGCGAAGCTGTTGACTATTTAAACAATGTTATAAATTATTACAGAGTTCCAGACGGACGTTTTGTAAAAATAGCCGATAATGATTTTCTTATATTAAAAAACGTTTTTACAAATAAAACAATAGAATTTTTTAGAAATCACGCAACCACAATAAGGTTTAATGCAAATGTAGTTTTATATCCTTATCAAAGAATGCAAGACCAACGTAGAGAACCATATAATACAATACGCATTGAAGAAACGATTGATATAAACACAGAATTACAAAGTTTTTATAACAATGCGCTTCAACAACATGGCATAATTGTATCTGAAAATGAATACGAAACACACCGAATAGGCAAAAATCCATTTCCGCAGCCAATTACAGGGTTTGAATACATTAGACAAAAAATAGTAAATCATGCATTTATATTTTTAAGCAATGAACATCAGTTGTTGCGCGAAATACGATTTTATGACAGCATAGAGGTAATTCCTAGGGATCCAGAACAAGAACCTATGGAAAACCCAGAATGTAAAGGAAATACTTGCACAATTATGGGAGGAAGACGCCAAAAAACAGGAAGACACCAAAAAACAGGAAAAAATAGTCGTAAAAGAAAACATAAAACCAAACGTTTTTATCGCCGCTAAACATATAGATGCCACAATCTGCTAAAACAAAAATGCAGCGTTTATTAACGGCACGCGCGCGTCGCGAGCGAAGCGAGCGGCGTCAACCCGAAACCCTAAAAGTAAATGTTAATAAAACAGATTTTTACAAAAAATTTGAAAGTTTAGAAAACATTGTAACTAAAAACAACAAGGCACCAACTATAGTAAATGCTGCAAGTAATTTTGTAGTAATTACATATTGGTGGGGACGTGGAAACAAAAACGCCAACACAGCGCGTCCATGCACAAGTGACTTTGAAATATTTACAAGCGCTATTGCAAAACTTGGCCGCACTTTTTTACAAAAGTCCGCAAAATCCGTTGTAAAAGAGGATTTAATGTATCCGCTTCCACCTGAAAACGTGTTTAAACAGGCAACTAAAGTAAAAGATTACGAATCGCGCATATTATCATCTGAGGCAAAAATCCGTATTAAACAAATTGCAAAACGGTATGCAACAGACTATTATAAAAAAGTATGTGCGCATTTTGAGGTGCCAAACAACAATCATGCGTTATTAGAACGTAAGGTTGAAGAAAAAAAGTTAAATGCGGTAACAAATGGAATTAACCCAGCATATACAGTGCGAACCGATAAAGAGCTATTTGATTTTTATAATATAATTGGCGAAACAATGTTTGCATATATTACGCGCACACACGGACGTCTTATAGGATTGTATCAAGAACAGAGTGAAATTGGTAATCAAATAAATGATTACTACCGTGAAAAAATCCCATTATCAAATGAAATAAAACAGATTACTAAAGAGGTGCGCAAAGGCAAGAAAGAATTGCGTGGAAAACTAAATCAAATGCATAATGAAATGGCAGCCCTTATAAGAAAGCGAAAGCATATTGGAGATGCAGCAAAGCAAAATCGAGCGGAAATTAATGGCATACTAGGCCAAATTAAGGCATATTTTAGTCAAGTTGGAAGTAGCGCAGGGTTGCCGCATTCACAACCAAACGAATCCGTATATCAAATGATGCACCGTGAATTGCGTTATCGTGAGCCAATTACGTATGAAGCAATGGCAGAAGGCTGGGAAAATATATGCAGACAGCAAGGATGCAATTATTTGGCAATAGAGTATCCTGAATTTGCGCAGCGTGGCGGATACCAAATGGCAATAAATGCAAAACCGTTTTTTATAAGAAAGGCACTAGAGTTGTGCGCGGGTCGTAATGTAGTATATATTGACACGGATGTATATTTACGAGGTTACCCAAAAATATTTGATTTACCAAACATTGATTTTATGGCGCGTGGATGGAGTATTGACCCTAGGTCGTCATGGAACCAGCAAGAATCGATAGAGGTCGACCCATATAATTTTGAAACCAGTGGTGGTATTATGTTTTTTGCACAAACAGAACAGGCAAAAAGTTTATTAGATGCATGGTCGCAGCAAAGTAAGGTATTTTCACAGGACGGAAAGGCAGATGACCGTATATTATCTATGGTATTTGATGCGCGCAAATATTTGCTTTCAATGCGGTTTATACAATTGCCCATAGAATACCTTTGGTTAACATTAAATTATAATCCAATGTTTTTGGACGATTTTGGAAAACCGCGCAAATATGTGGAAGACCGCGTGTTAATAGAACATCCAGAATGTTTAACCTCGGAGGAAACTGCCACAGACAAGGGAGCATCATCTGACCGCACCCCCAAATATTACTCATTTTTAACAAACCATGTGGTGGTATCTGAAATACTTCGTGAAAAATTATTTTACCCAGACGAAACATATACAGGTTGTTTGCGCACATATTTGGACGATTTAAAAACAATACATTATATTGATGACGGTAATCAACAATTATATGAACGCAGGCTAGTTGTAAAGGGTAATAATCCAGAGGATAATGAGCAACCATTCTATGTAGTAGATTATAAAGATGGTATGGGAAACTATCCTTATTTTGCGGATGCTACAAAAACGTATAATGATGTGTATAATGCAAATGTAATGGGGTCTACTAGTGCAACTATTTTTTCAACATTTGAGGCAAAATATAAAACAAGAAAATCTGGCAATAAAGTGCATGTAACCGTGCATACGGATGCTGAAAAAGATGCGCTTATAAGAGATGGGTTGTTTATACAATATTGTATGGCAATGTTGCGTCAAGGGGTGTCTGTGCATTATGAACCGGTAATAACACAAAAAGCACGTATGTTTATGCAAACTATACATGAAAAACATGCAACATATGATAAATTGGATTTTGTTTATGCATATGAAGCAGGCATTGATGAATATATGAGCGACTATTTTAGGTCGCGTATTAATTTTGGGCTGCCATTTGTTTTAAATCCAAGCGCAAACACCGGCACAACAGTTACAAATGAATTTTTAGGATGTAATGAAACGTTTGCGGATTTGTCTGAAATGTTGGGCGCAGGTGCATATCAGTTTTTATCATTAATGCGCGTAGGATATTTAACAGGGTCACATAAAGCAACTGAGTATAGTCGTGTTTTTAGGTCAAGGTCAAGGTCAAAGGCTTCGTCTAAGGCTAGTTCAAAGGCTTCGTCTAAGGCCTCGTCAAAGGCTAGTTCAAAGGCTTCGTTCAAGGCCTCGTCAAAGGCCTCGTCGCCCCATTAGCATTAATATTTTATAAAAAACCATTGTTTATTATAAACATTATATTTAAGTTTCACTTAAATCATCATCATCATCGGACGATGACGAAATAACATCATAATCATTATCATCATCATCCGACACATAACCATCACTTTCATCATCTTCCCATTTGTCAAAGTTAAGTTTAGGTAAGGGATTTTCATTAAGTTGTGTCATTCTATAAAAAAACACATAAACGCCGGTGTTTGCAACAAATGGCACAAATGCATTTTGCAAAATGTCTACGTATCCCATTTTACCATTTTGACAATAAAGATATTTTTTAGTGCTGTCAAACAAAAACCCTTGTCTAGCTTTATTTACCCAATCCGCCTTTGTTGCGCCATTCATATGACCTTTGTCGCATGGTGCGCCAATGTTTAGTGCATAACATTTGCCATCACCCGCTTTAATACACATATTGCAAGGGTTTTGTTGCTCATATACTAACACATGTTGAATGGGTGCGTCTCTAATACATGCCTTGTTTCCACGTGATGGTGCTTCATACGGCACTACTTCAATAAATCTGTATACAGAATTAAACACGTTGGAATTCTGGAAAATCAAAACAAAATCCGCGTCGCAAATCATAACTTATCTTAAGAAAAGTATATTATTGGTTTTTTGTATTTTACTGGTTGGTCTTTATGACATGGTTTCTTTAAATGTTTTGTAAAAATATTTTATGGGGTTTCCTCCGCATCTTCATCTGTCTCTTCATCGGCCGCTTCTTCTTCTTCTTCTTCTGCCTCTTCATTCCTAGGTGGTTCATATATCGCATCTCTTGAAAATATTTTTAATTCAGGTCGTTCTGGCTTATGTGCTTTTTTAGGATAATAATAAGCGTTCTTTATGGGAGGCAAAAAAATGGTATTATCGTGACCCCTTAATTTTATAAATGTTTCAAAAACAGAATTGTTTTCTGAAAAATCCCCACAACTTAAACATCGCACATCTATTTCTACTTTCTTTGTTTCATAACTGTAATATATATGTCCAAATAACGGATTAAACAACGCAAAGTTTCGTAATCCGCGCTTTAACATTTCCAACGACTGCGTGCATTGTAAAAATTTATATTTATAGAATAATCGCAAATATGGCCGAAATACAGTATATAAGGTTTTTTTATCAATACGTGCATCAATATCTATTGGCACAAAAACATTTCTGTATGTTTTAATCATTAATAATATGTCTGCTATAACATCAACCGTAACCGGTATATCTTTTGCAACAAGCGTATTAATAAACATTTCTAACAACATTTTGTGATTATTTTTTTTAAATGTTTCTAAACAAAACTTTGCGCGTAAAAATGCAATTAACAATTGATTTATTAGTAGTCGTGGCGTTTGTAAAAAGGAAAAACAGTAAATAGAATATAAATGGTGTTTTTCAAATACCTGATTTGTATATGGGTTGCATGGCATTTTTGGGTTGGGATACCAATTTGAAACTACCGCCGATAAAGATGTTTTTATAATATGCAATAAATCATGTATTGAAAACTGGTAAATACAATTGTTTTGAACCAACTCTATCGTAAACCGCGGAACAAACGGTGCGCCATAAAGGTCTTCGGATACATTATATTTAACTTTTTTGCTTAAACTTAACTTCCTAAAAAAACGAAATAATGTCCAAAACGTTTTTTGTGCTTTGCAAAACACGTCTTTGTTGGATTGGGTTGCAAAAACCTCAAACTTTTGTTTTAAACGATACGCTGCATTGTTTTGTGGAAGGGTGCCGCCATTTGTATGATACTGGATTAATGGACTTTGCTTTTGCTTTTGCTCTTGTTCCAAGGCCGAAGGCTGCTCCGCTGGCGCCATAGACAGCGTATTGTATATTTTGTAAAAAAATGTATTTGCAGATAGCATTGGGTATAAACAAACACGTTTTTTGTTTATACCTTTTTTGTTGCATATTTTTGTTAAAAGATTTCATAACCATCATCTTCACAACCCACACTAATCTGGGCTGTAACCAAGTGTTTAACATTATTATCCAATTGTATTTTTGAGGCAGAACATGCATCCTCTTTGCCAATAGCGCCAAACAACTCTTCAATGCGGTCTTGCACTGAAGTTCTATCCATGGCGCGCTCTTCCATTTCCATAACCGAGTTCATATCAAGTAACAAACTAAATGCATTTGTTCCATAGTAACCGGTTTGTCCACACATAACATTTGCAGACACTCCTCGCATCTGGTCAAACTCCGCATGTCTACTGGCTTCCAAAAACATCTCAGTATGCATTTCATATGTGCTTTTAGAAATGGGACCAATGTCGTCATTCAAAATACCCGACCTATAAATTGGAACCAAGTCCTTTGACACTGCCATGCGGTCAGCCAATATACTAAGATGGTGGTAATTCACGTAGGCATCACTTGCCTCCATCACTTCAACCATTTCACTTAATATATTGTTTCTTACAGCTTCAATGCCAAGCACATTATACATTTCACGAATATCGTTACTATATGTGCGCGTATAATCAATAAAATCAGCCGCAAATATGTCTAGCAAATTAGACCCTGTTGTATCTAACACCCATGCCTCTTTTCTTACATATTTGCCGTCTTCTTTAATAACCATATCTTTTACTACGCGCGGACTTACGTTGGTAATTTTGTTAATTCCACGAAGCACAATATTGTTTAACACGCTGTCTTGAAAATTCTTAAGCAGATAAATTTCATCAGATTGGTCAAGGGCTTCCGTAACTCCAGAAGCTGCCGCAGCAGCGGTTTTCTTCTTGCCTTTGTTAAACACTGACGAATTAAGTCTTAGACGGAAAACCAAATTGCTTGAATTCATATCACTATAAATGCAACTGATTTCGCTGCCATGCACTGTATTAATTGCAAAGTGTATATCGTCCATAGTGAGATTTTTGTCCAAAAGGGTTTCTGCGTCTATTTCCATGCGAATAATCCACTTAGACCGTGTGTTATCCGCTTGCTGTTGATACACTTCATTGCACTCATTTGCCATTTGGTCAAACAAGAAATACTGGTCAATAAGCGCAGTGTCCGAATGGATTTTTGTTGCATGGTCATTTGGGTCAAAACAGATTTCAACCGACTTTACCACATCCACCAACTTAGTGTGCTGCAACATATTGCAGTAATTGGTGGCCTTGTCCTTGTCATGTTGGTCTTGAGGGCGCAAAAAGGCCGTAACTGAAGGCTTGTCTGGGTTTTTGGTAAGGCGCAAAATTTCCTCAATGCGTGGCACACCACGAGTGACGTTGGATTTTGAAGCCACCCCGGCAAGATGAAACGTGTTCAGGGTCAGCTGCGTAGTGGGTTCACCAATAGACTGCCCAGCAATCACGCCAACCATTTCGCCAGGGTTAACAACCGATTTTTTATAGTTTAACACAATGGTTTCCAACAACACTTCCAATGCCTTGCGATTAAACCGCTTATGCACCAACAAATCCTTTGGCGACAAATAATAATAATAAAGCACTTCAAACAATTTGTTGGGTTTGCAAAACGCAGACATCATCAATGTTTCAAAGGTTTCATCAATCATTTGAAAAGCCTCCAATGGAGTAATGTCCACAGTGCTATTTGACCCCAGCCCAAACTGGCCTTGAACATTTTGTATAAGATTTTGAAACGAGACTGGTGCCATTACTTTGTCTTCATTGCGATAATTAAACACATTTTCAACAAGGTGGTCGCGCACGGTTAACATATAATCAATGTATTTCTTGCAATATCCACGGGCATCGTCGCGCTGCTTCCTGAGCCGCGAAGCGGCTCCCTTTGTATAAACATGTGCCATATCATGTTCGCCATCGGTTAATCCAATAATGTCATAATGCATATAAATATCCTCTACAGACATGTTGACAATAGGAATAGACTGGTTTTCAATACGAGTAGGGTCAGTGTTGTCTTCGCCATAAGTGAACTGCACGATTTTTCCCATATTGTTGCGAACAGTCATGTCGTATTCCACTTTAAGGTCTTCCAATCCCTTTACCAAACGGCGCTGAATATATCCGGTTTGACTCGTGTCTCTAACTTGTAATCCATTTGCAAGACCAAAATTAAGTGTTTTGGGAATAGTTAAATCATACATCTTTGGGTGATTTTCAACACCAATTTTGGTAATTTGAACAATTGGGTCTAAAACAACGTTGTTGTGCCACGACTGACTGGGTTCGCGAATAGTTATTGTGTGATAATTAATGTAAGATGTTTCAAATCCAATTCTATTGTAAAGCATTGACAACAAGTTTGCATTATATTCAGTGCGAGCGTCGTATGTCATATCTGTCATACCATATGTTTCCAATGTTTGCAATAGTGCATACACACACTTTCTTGGATAACATATAATTTCAGAAGGCAATTCATTAATTTCTCTATTATGAAATTTAGTAGCCAGTTCAACTCCATCTTCTTCAGACTTGTCAATAAGTAAAGGTGGAGTTGGTAATTCAGCAGTGACTGGCACGCAATCACCAACAACAATTTCCGGCGTGAGCATTTCATAAAACCCTTGTTTTTCTTTGTTCCAAACAAGTAGTGATTTGCTTTCAGTTACTGTGACTGAACGACCACCAAGAGTTTTAATTTCATACAATGCGTTGCCAGGGTCGTGGCGAGTCACCGCAGTAATTTCTTCCCACGATACCACGCCATTTTCATCAGTAGTTGGCACAAATACGTTATTTATATTCAATAACTCCATATTGGCTTCATCAAATTTCTTAACAGCCTCTTTGTTGTCATCATCATCCAGTTTGGCATCAATCCAACGTCCAATTTCAGTATAAATGGGTTTGCCATTGCTTTCAATAATCACAATAGGTGTTTCCCAAGTGACCGATTTAACAGCAGTATCAATCAACCCCATACGACCGCCCATAGCATGGAAGAAGAGTTCAGGAGCGGTCAAGCCAGAAATATAGGAATTTTCAACAAAACCGCGCGCACCTGGGCTGTCGTCAAATTTGGAAAAGTGGGGCAAAGTGCGACTATCAAAGCCGTAGGGAGCGCGTTTTCCATCCACACTTTGTTGGCCAAGGCAAGAAATCATTTGCGAAATATTAACCATGTTACCTTTGGAGCCGGAGGCTACCATAATTAAGAACCGGTTATTTGCGCTAAGACTTTTCTTGGCAATAGCGCCAGTTTGGTCAGTGGCCTTGTTAAGCAAACTTCGCACTTGGTTTTCGTATTCAACACTATTGCTGTTGCCAGTTTTATTGTCAAACACGCCCATATGCAATTTATCAGTTAACTGTTGCACTTCGGTTTTTTTGGCGGCAATAACGTGCAAAATTTCGTCGTAGGTTTTCTTATCGGAAATAAGGTCACTAACGCCAACACTATAGGCACTGGACTTCATATATTCAGTAATAACTTGTTGAAGGTCATCAATATAATCGGAACAAGCCATATGACCAAAGTCGTTGCAAATGCGTCCCAATACCGATTTTACAGTAGAGGCAATCATTTGACCACGTTTATATTCGCCGTTGACGATTTCAAGGACGTTGTTGCTAGTAGCATAATCGTCGGTTTTGTCGTCATATTGTTTTGTTTTAGTTTTAAGAGTAAGTGGGGGGGTTATCTGAGAAAGGATGTCAAAGTTGGTAATGGTTTTTTTACCAGCCAACTTAGAAACATCTACACGGGAAAATCCCATTAAGATGTTCATAGCCTCTCTTGGAGTAAATTTTATATCAGGCCTAGTAAAGCGGTAAGTGCCCAACATGGAATCTTGGTAGATACCAATAAGAGGCGAATTACTGGAAGGACTGATAATTTGGTAGGGAATTGCCGCCAAATGTCGCAACTCTGTTTCAGAGAGCACATTTTGCGGGTTATGCATGTTCATCTCCATGAACTACCTTATGTTTCCATAAGGAGTAGACTTTACCTTATGCCTCATCAGGTTGGTTAGACCATCATATGAGACCCACGATCGTCAAGTCGTTGAACCTTCCCCATGCTCTAACCTATGAATGGTAATAAACACATTCAATAACGAGTGTAGGGGCTTGGCTGCGGATTGCCCAATCCATTACATTTTTACCATACCCGAGTTCTGTGTCTCGGCCATTTGTATGTTTCCATTACAAACTTGGTAGTAATTCACCAGTTTATTAGACTGGTTTGGCTCTAAGGGTGTTCCTGCAATTTGGTCGTGTTGCTAATTCTACGTTTCAATTCTAATATAAAATGTATTGCATGTTGCTTACTATCATCTAATTTTATATGAACTCCACCAAAATCTGCTTTAATTCTGTTGATATAAACATACCAACCATATTGTGTGTTATTTCGCACAAGTGGTTTAATATATTTTTCAACATCGTCGTCAATATTTTTAATATTTATAAACCTTGCAAACTTTCTTTCTTCAAAATATTTCATTACGCCTATAGATAAACGTTTTTTACTCTCATCGCTGTGAGCAAAATTACGTCCTCCATTTTTCAAATTATAGCCATTCGGATATAAACTATTATATGTTTCAATATAATGTTTTTCTCTGTCGTCAGCATTTTGAATGTCACAATATTCAATTAATTCAACTTCAAAATTATCACTCCCATATTTGCGTATTGCGTTATTTAAGTAATGAGATTGATTTTTCTTATTTGAATATGCTTCAGACACGTGACATTTAAATCTTCCTTGTCTTCCATATGGTCTATATCTATTATGATTTAATATATGAGACACTGCTTGTCCGATATATATTTTTTTGAAATTAAGTTCACAATTTTATATATTTCACAATATCGTTGATTTTGGTCATCCAATATAATATTTGACACAGTTGTATCCATTGTTCATGTAATATTAATAATAATATTTAAATTGTTTCGTAAAAATAACTAGGGAGTATCACGTTTTTAACGCTCCCTGTTGGAGACAAGACGAGTTATGCTGTCATTTTTCCATCTCCATCGAAGTCGGCATTGTACGGTTTAGTCTGTCAACTTAACATTTTGTTAAGTTTCAATGCCATACCTTATGTTTCCATAAGGAATAGACTATATCTTATCCCACATCAGGTTGGCTAGACCATCATTTGTGAGCCACCAGCGTTTAGTCGTTGAACCTTCTCCATAGTCTTGCCTTTAATCAAGTGTATTCAAAACAACTTAACTAATAACGACGTTAGGAGCTTGGCTGCGGATTACCCACATATACGCCACATTATTACCATACCCGAGTTCTAATCTCGGCCGCCTGAAAGTTTCCAATCAGGTTTGGTAGTGGTTCTGCTATTTATTAGATAGCATCGTCTTTGGAGGGACTTTCCGAACAATTTGGAGGTGTTGCTGCAGAAACACTTTGTTCTCTGCAACTAGGAGGTGGCACGTTTTTAACGCCTCCTGTTGGCGACACCAAATTTATCGCACACATTCATTCTAAAAGTATCCCCTTTTTGCATAATTTTGGCAATATGGCACATCATACTCATGCGATGCAAACTGGGTTGTCTATTGAATAACACAGCGTCGCCATCCATCATATGTCGATGAACAATGTCGCCGTTTTCCAAAACAATAGACATCCGGTCTCTATATCGCAGCGAAATATTGTCGCCATTTTTCTTTTCCAAAATTTTTGCACCGGGGTAGACATCTGGTCCGTTTTGAACCAGTTTTGTCAAGAAATCACGATTGCGGTCATTTACCACAATCGGTTTCGTTAAATTCATAGCAACTTTTTTAGGCACACCCAATTGTCTAGCAGATAAATTTGGGTCACCAGTAATGACCGACCGCGCACTAAAATCTACGCGTTTTCCCATTAAATTACCACGAATACGACCATTTTTAGAATTTAGTCTGTCAGTAATGCATTGCAATGGGCGACCAGAACGCTGCGCCATAGGCACAGCACCTTTTACCTTATTGTTTGCAATCATTGCTACAAAATACTGTAATACCTTTGTTAAATTATCAATTACATGGGGTGCGGAGTTTTTTTGTATACGTTCTTCTAAATCTTTATTGGTTTTAATAATATGACCATAAATATGTGTTAAATCGTCTTCACTGCGTTGATTTGCGTCTTGCGTAACTGAGGGTCGCACAGATGGCGGCGCAACAGGCAACACTTGGCAAACCATCCAATCCGGACGTGACCAAACAGGACTAAATCCCATAAAATTCACATCTTCGTCGGATATGCGCTTAAATATTTTTAACACAATTTCTGGGGTAAACCGCATACTGTAATTGTTTTTTCCTTCTGGTGCGGTCGCTGCAACCGCATCTTCGTTATCAGCAGATAGTGCTTCCCAAAACGCAATAATCGTGGCCATTTCTTCTAATTTAATTTTATCAGGTTGTTTGCATCCGCATCCGTTTTCAGTGGCCTCGCCACATCTTTTAATGCCTGCGCATCTTTTACTTACGTAATCCCATCGCGCTGAAGCTGGCATATTTGTTACATGTCTATGTTCGTCCTTGCTAATAAGCAATTTGCTGCATTTAAAACAAACACATTTTAAAATACCCATAATATCTTTAATATGTTGAATAAAGAACACAGGACGGGCAAGTTCAATATAACCAAAATAGCCAGGTGTATTAATATAAGTAAGCCCATCCGTAGGGCAAACTGAGCCATGTCCAAGGACACCCATGCGCGGGTCAAATAACCCGCCGGGCACTTCTTTATTGTTAATATAGGTGTCCTTGGATACAATTTCAACAACGCCCTTTCTAATCTCCTCTGGACTCATCATACCGAATTGGATGCCGATAATCCTAGAAGGATTTTTAAAACTAACATTGGATAAACTGGACATGTTAAAAGTTGCTATAAATATTGTAAAGGTGTTTTTATATGGATTTAAAAACATGTTTTTAAAACCCGACTGCAATCAATTTTTTGGGGTGAACATACTAAAACCATTTACAGAGTGATTTATACCAGTGTATACACAATGCCAATTAAGCTTCGCCCTCGCAAAAACAAACCTGATACGGACAGCGATAGTAGTTCAGATTCCGACAGTGGTAGTTCTGCCGGCGACTTTAATGAACTATTAACAGAGCTATTTCCATCTAAATATATAAAACATAAAGGCAAGGGTAAAAAACGTAAGCAAGTTGTTGAATCGTCTGATGAAGATGAAGACGATGATGACTATGAAACAGTAGATGAAGACGACGAAGACGATGACGATGATGATGAGGACGAGGACGAGGACGAGGACGAGGACGAGGACGAAGACGAAGATGACAATGAGGATGACGATAACGATGATGAAACACCCACTAAACGTAAACAAAAAAACCCATTAAAAATTACGTTAACTATTGGTGGAAAACAATCATCCGCGTTGCATGAAAATGATAATGCCGACGACGACTATTCAACAGAAGATGAAAAAACTTTTATGCGTGAAGCATACGAGCCAATGCCAAAAACCACTTCACAACAATCATTAAATACCTTAGCCACAACTTCTCCGTCATCTGCAAAACAAAAACAAAAAACAAAGACAAAACCAAAAGACGACTTTTTAACAGTAGATATTGAAGAAAAATATAAAGAAATTAAAGATTTAAAAAAAGTTCTTTATGACAAATATAAAAGTAATCCTAAAAACAAAATTATTAAACAAGCAATTGAACAATGTGACCAAAAAATCCAAAAACTTATTAAACATGCACGTAATAAAAACGCACGCACATTTGAAGAATTGCTTTATAAATCAGACATGCAAGAAAATACTGATGAACTAGGATATTTTAAACGTAAAATGTCAAATAAAGAACAGCTCTCTATTATGAACGATTTGCGCGAACTAAACAATAAAATTTATGTGGATAAACCATACAGACTTGCCTTGTTGCAATCGTCATTGCCTGCAAATTTAAAAGCAATTGCGTTTCAGCGACTTAATCAATTGGCCGCCATGGAACCTGGCGACAATGAATATTACAAACTAAAAAATTGGGTAGATGGCTTTATGCGCATACCATTTAATAAATATAAAAACATATCTATTAATATTAACGACGGCATTGATAAATGCAGTGAATTTGTAGAAAATGCAAAAAAACAACTAGACAATTGTGTTTATGGGTTAAACGATGCAAAAATGCAAATTATGCAAATGATTGGACAATGGATTTCAAATCCGTCATCACTAGGAACAGCAATTGCAGTAAAGGGTCCCCCAGGAACAGGTAAAACGTCACTTATAAAAGATGGTATTAGTAAAATATTGGGTCGCGAATTCGCCTTTATTGCGCTTGGTGGATGCGGCGATAGCAGCTACTTAGAAGGACATAGCTACACTTATGAAGGCAGCACATATGGAAAAATAGTTCAAATTTTGATGGACAGCAAATGTATGAACCCTGTTATTTATTTTGATGAGTTGGACAAGGTATCAGACACCGCGCGCGGGCAGGAAATTATTAGTTTGTTAACACACTTAACAGACACTACGCAAAATAGTCAGTTTCGGGATAAATATTATTCAGACGTGGATTTTGATTTAAGCAAATGTTTGTTTATTTTTAGCTACAATGATGAAAATTTGGTAAATCCAATTTTAAAAGACCGTATGTATAGAATTCAAACAAAGGGGTATGACCTTAAAGAAAAACAGATAATTGCACGAAATTATTTGTTGCCAAAAATTAGAGAACAGGTTGGGTTTGAAGAGGGACAAATTATTATTCCAGATGATGTGCTTTCCCATATTATTAGCAATCAAGCAAAAGGCGAATCCGGCGTTAGAAATTTAAAACGGTGTTTAGAAATTGTTCATACAAAGTTAAATCTTTATCGGCTGGTAAAATCAGACACAGCGTTATTTGAAAAAGAAATGGGGCTTAAGGTTAGTTTTCCATACACGCTTACTAAAAAAGACGTAGATACATTGGTAAAATCCGAGGAAACTATTAGTCAAAGCGTATTATGTTCTATGTATGTGTAAACCAAAAAAATTGATTTGTTTTTTATTTTTTTAACACATAAAAACCAAAATTATTATGTTTAAGTAAAATGACAATTGAAAACACGTTTGTAAATGCATGTAAAACCGGTAATTTAAAAAAAGCTAAACTTTTATATAAAAATAATAATAATAATATTAAACCACGAAGTTTAGAATTAGCAATAGGACATGCTAATAATAATAACCATTTTAAGGTTGCGCAATGGTTGGTAAATGTAGCAAACACAAATTCTTGTTCATTCACATGTTATTATGGCGCATGTCATTATGGCAATTTAGAATTTTTAAAATGGCACATGTCAATGCATAATTATAAAGTTTGTCAAGGTCAGTTTGAGCGTATGTTTGAAATTTCATGTTTTTATGGGAATTTGCATATTGCGCAATGGATTTATCAAGTTAATCCATCAATTAATGTGTTTTCAAACAATGGATATGCATATAATTATGCTTGTAGAAATGGGCATTTGGAAGTGGCGCAATGGTTAAAAAACACTTTTGGGTTTAATATGTTGTTTTATCATTGCACAACCACGTTTACGTCCGTATGTGAAAATGGTCATTTAAAGGTTGCGCAATGGCTTCTTACTGTGCAAAACAATATTCAAGATGAATTTGTAATAAAAATGGCATTTGGTTATGCATGTGAACATGGTCATTTAGATGTTGCGCAATGGTTATTAACAATATGGAATAATTTAAAACATAAAACCATGCTTAGTGTTGATGCCTATACAATTGCAAGAATGTGTAAAAAAGGGTATTTTAACTTAGTAAAATGGTTGGATACATTATCCATTATTAACAATTTCGATAGCAAACTTTGTATATATTATACAAGTGCACTATGCGGCGGCAACATAAATATTGCAAAATGGCTAGTTAATAAAAGTTCAACCACGTTAAGCCAAGACAATATTCAACATGCATTTATGTCAACACTGGAAAGCGGTTCATTACATGCCGCTCAATGGATTTTGCATAAACACCCAAATATAGACATACGCATAAACAATGATATGCTTACAACGTTTTGTGAAATGCGTAAATATAAAAAATTAAAATGGATACTACAAATTTATAAAAAACGCAATATGGCTATTAACATTAGACATATTCAAACTGGTCTTAAAACCGCGGTTTTAATGAGAAACTTAAATATATTACAACTTGTTTTGTCTGAAATTCCGAATTTTAATGTTTGTTATGAAAACAATGTATTGTTTAAAACATGCCAAACAATACATATATTTAGATTTTTACAAAAAATGTTTCCATTTAAATACGGTAATAATATAAAAAAAAGAACTATAAACAAACCCAACGTTGCAAATAAATTGTGTTTGTTATACATGTTAAGTAAAAAAAAATACACTAATAACATAACACCCAATTTAGTGTTTGCGTTTGTATAAAATATTTAAAAACGCAAACCATAATACTTAAAAATGAAATTAAATAAACAATTATTAAATGCTTGCAAAAACGGTAATTTTACATTGGTAACCCAGATTTTTTTACAAAACCGCGTTAAAATAAACACCTTAAACTTAACAAATGCTTTTACAACAGCTTGTAAATATGGACATTTAAAAATTGCAAAATGGTTTGTGCAACAAAAATTTTTATATAATTTTTTTAAATATACTACCGCATTTACACCCTTGAAGATTTAAATCCGCACCTTTAAAGTATTTCAGAAAAACAACTTAAAGAGACAACATATATTAATATGTCCTTGGGTGTATTCTCATTTGGACATTTCAGGGATTTACCAGTATCATTCTGGATGAAGAAATCGGTTTAATCAACCCATACATTTAGTATGCCTACCCAAAATTTACACGGAATTGATTATGTCCAACCTTTAAGGTACTATTTTAAATCTTCAAGGGTGTAAAATGGCTTGTTACAATGGTCAGCTTAAAGTTGCAAAGTGGCTGTTATATAAAAACCCATCTATTAACATTTCTGAAGATGAAAACTGGGCTTTTACACAAAGTTGTGTTTGTGGACATTTGCAAATTGCAAAATGGTTGTATTCTATTAACCCAAATATTAATATTTCAAGTAATAATGAATATGTTTTTAGAAACAGTTGTTATAATGGACATATTAAAGTTGCAAAATGGTTGTTAAAAATAAAACCAAATATTAATATTTATGCAGACCATGGTTATGCATTTAGATTGTCGTGTGAAAGAGAGTATTTTAATATATCAACGTGGATATGGTCTTTATGTAAAAACCCCAAAAAGGAATTGTTTAAATATTGCAATATGTGTTTTATAGATGCCTGTAAATATGGAAAACTAAATATTTTATATTGGATTTTATCATTGTTTAACAATAATGTAAATTTGTTTAATATAGAAAATGGGTTTATAAACGCATGTGCGCATAACAACTTATCTATAGCAACATGGTTACAAAGTTTAAAACCATTTATGTATAGTTTTAATGTTAAAAATAATATAATTATAAATCAACAACGCAACTGTGCGTTAACTGACACTATATTATTTATTATTTACAGCATAAAATATAAAGGCTATATAAATAAAATAACAGCAACATTATTAACAACAATTTGTAAAACGTGTTTAAATATACACAATGTTAATTGTTTTGTAAAAAAAAGCCTAGTTTTGCAACCAAACATACATGTTGCAGTTGCAGTTGCTATTTAAGTAAAACCCTTTAATGTTTACACAAAGTAAAGGCTTCAAAAAAAAAGGTTCCAAAGGAAACGTAGTTTCCTTTAAAATTGAACCGTTTTTTATGCGGGCACATAAATAACAAAACAAAACAGAACAAAACAAATAAAATGCAAATATTTGAAACAGTAGATACAAATGAAATTACATTGGTTTATGACAGGGAACATCCATCCTCTCATAAACGTTGGTTTATGAAAACCTTTGACAATAAAGTTTGGGAAGAAGATGCATATAATGGCGATGCCTTTTTTGGAAATAAAAATTATTTTGCTTTATTGGCTGAAACAAATATGTCGCCATCGCGACTAAAACAGTGTAAATATTTGGCAACGGAACTTGGACACAAAATATATAACGGCCAAGTAAAATTAATAAAAATGCAAAATGGGAAACCGGTTGATATAGAAATAAAATGGCCTGAAATATGTGCAGATGATGAACGGCCATGGAAAAACCGAAAACCGGTTTTTAAAACAGTGGCTTCATTATATTATCCAAAAATGAAAGAAGAATGTGAATGTGATTATTGTTGCAGTAAGCTTGCTCCGTAATAAAAATAATTGCAACAACCTGTTTAACAAAGTTGTTACAATAAAGAAATGTGTGATTTTTAAAGGTTCTTTATTTATAAAAAGATTTGCATTAGTAATTATATGTTTTTATCTATGTTTTTTTTATAATGGACACTAAAAAAGAACGTTGTCCAAAAGGCACAAAACGTTATGCGCCGGTTGGAAAGGATTGTTATACACAGGCTTATATAGATAGTTGGCAACAAGCTCGTAAAACAAAGAAAAACGCGCATTCTTTAGTTGAAAAACCTTTATCCCCACCTAAGGAAAAACCTTTGTCCCCACCTTTGCCAAAACCTTTATCCCCACCTTTGCCAAAACCTTTGACGCCGCCCGTGGAAAAACCTTTATCCCCACTTGTGGAAAAATCATTGTCTAAAACACCTATAAAAAAACATAAAGACAACAAAACAAAGAAGATAAATATGTCAGCAAAACCAGCAGTAACAAAACACATAAAGGCTTATTTAACAGAAGGCGTAACATATTTGGACACGCTTAGTGAAAACATTTTAAGTCAAATGTTGCTAAAGGCAAATGAAGCATATCACACTAAAGGCACACCATTAATGAGTGATATTCAGTATGATTTATTAAAAACACATATTGAAACTAATTATCCAGATAATACAGCGGTTATGCAGGTTGGTGCGCCTGTAAAAAAAAACAAGGTAACCCTTCCATATAATATGCCATCCATGGATAAAATTAAACCAGACAAGGGTTCTTTATCGGCATGGATGCAAAAATATCAAGGACCCTATGTTATTTCTTGTAAATTGGACGGCGTAAGCGGGCTATATGATACAACAGGGGTTAACCCGAAGTTATATACGCGTGGCGATGGAATTGTAGGTGGTGACATTTCTCATTTAATTAAACCACTTAAATTACCAAACCACAAAGGCGCGGTTGTGCGTGGTGAATTTATAATAACAAAAACTGTATTTGCAGAAAAATATGCGGACAAATTTGCAAACGCACGAAATTTAGTAGCTGGATTTGTAAATTCAAAAACACTAGACAAAACAGTATACGATGTGCAATTTGTATGTTACGAGGTAATTGTTCCGCAAATGACACCTAGTGAGCAAATGATATATTTGGAAACACTAGGCCACAATGTTGTTCAAAACACGCTAGTTTCGTCGTTATCGCAAGACTTTTTAATGTCTACATTAACAGCATGGCGGCAAACATCAAAATATGAAATGGATGGAATAATTGTATGTGACGACCATGTGCATCCACGCCCAGCGCCAAGTAAAAATCCGGAATACGGATTTGCATTTAAAATGGCATTAGACGACCAAACCGCAACTACTGAAGTGCAAGACGTATTATGGATGGCAAGCCAAGACGGATATTTAAAACCGCGCATAAAAGTAAAACCAGTAAGTATTGGGGGCGTAACAATAGAGTATGCCACAGGATTTAATGCAAAATTTATAGAGGAAAATGTAGTGGGTGAAGGTGCGGTTGTGCAACTAATACGTTCAGGTGACGTAATACCTTATATACAAGCGGTTTTAAAACCAGCACCACATGGTGCAAAAATGCCCACCACAGAATATGTGTGGAATGAAACACATGTAGACATATTAGTAGCCGACATAGAAAATAATGCAGACGTTAAAGAAAAAAACATTGCTGGTTTTTTTAAAGACTTGGAAGTAGAAGGATTGTCAACAGGAAACGTAAAAAGAATTATAGCAGCTGGATATAATAGTGTGCCAAAGATTTTGCATATGACAATAGAGGATTTTCAAAAAGTGGATGGTTTTAAAGAAAAAATGGCAGAAAAGTTGCATAGCTCTATTGCGACTAAAATGAAAACGGCAACACTTGTGCAAATAATGGCTGCATCCAATAAATTTGGCCGAGGTATTGGACGCCGTGTTATACAGCCGCTTATAGATGCGCATCCAGATTTTTTGGTTTCAAACAGCGGGCGTGAAGTTAAAATCGCACAACTTAACCAAGCAGGTATACATAAAGGCGCTCAGGCATTTTACGAGGCAATAGAGCCATTTAAGGCGTTTTTAACAGAATGTGGACTACAATACAAACTTACTGCAGTTATTGTTGAACCCATCAGCAAAGTGCAAGTTATTGACCACATTTTAAATGGCAAATCAGTGGTTATGACCAAAGTTCGTGACCAAACTATTATAGAGTTTTTACCAACGGTGGGAGCCGTGTTAGAGGATGGTATAAAAACAAATACGGCAGTATTAATTGTGAAAGACAAGGGCGATGTTACAAATAAAACCAAAGACGCAGAAAAACGCGGTATACCCATAATGACTGCGGATGAGTTTACAGCCCAATATATGCAAACTAATTACAATAAAGAAGTTGCATTAAACACCTCTGCGCAGGCAAATCTGTTGTATAAGAGATAAACGCATTGCTAATTTTTTATCAACAGTTGGCGCAGTATTAGACGATGGTATAAAAGAAAATACAGTAGTTTTGGTTGTTAAAGATAAAACAAAAGAAACAACAAAAACCAAGGAAGCGACCAAACGCGGTATACCCATAATGACTGTGGACGAATTTACAAGAACATTTATACCTTAACATAAAGACCGCAATCAAAAACACGCAAATCGCCAAAGTTAGCAGGCGGTTTATACAATCCGTGTTTAACAAAAAGTCCTTGATGCGTAAATATTAGCGCAGGTTTATACATTGTATAATAAAGAGTTATACAATGTTTATATGCATTCGCATCCAAAATACATAATGCGATTGGTGGTTGTTTCTATTATTACGTTACCTTTTTTCCCCCATGAATGAAACCGCCATAACCCATCCGACGATAAAGCGTATCCTACGCATATAACGTCAATAAAACCTTGTTTTAAAAGGATTTCGCAATTATCATGACAACCGCTGGTTTCCATTGGGTTACAAATAACGGTGTTATTAAATACGCGGCCTTTTTCACAGAGATTATTCAAATCCATGTGTTCAAATGGCATTCCAACAATATGCGTGTTTGGCACCAAGGATTGTAATACAACATTAACTTTGTAATGTATGCCTTTGAACCACGGACGACTGGTAATCCATTTAACTTGGTTTTTATCTGGATATGAGGTTATCATTTGGTTATACTAATATAATAAAGACCTGTAAATGTGTTTTACAGACCAATCATAAAGACCTGTATAAAAACCCCCATTTTGCATGTATTCTTTATGATACCTTTTGTTAAACGCAGTTATACATAGATATTTGTGATGGATGCGATTGGCATAGCCAACTGAGCATCTTATTACATTCCGTTTATGATTACTTGTAAAAATATTTTAACAACAATGTGTTTCAAAGACCAATCATAAAGACCTGTATAAAAACCCCATTTTTCATTCATTCTTTATGATACATTTTGTTAAACGTGGTTATACAAAGATATTTGTAAATAATTCTGAAATCCCTTCTGTTAAGATAACATATTATTATTTTAACAAACCCAAAAAAAAACATTAAATTCTTCAGTTTATAACAATCCCAACAAATGGTCTTGTTTATACAAGAACAAATAACAACCTGTTTTATTACATTCCAACAAAGCATCAACCGACACTTTAATTGGATGCGAAGACTGAATTTGCGCATTTGTATCGGCAAGCCACTTTTCTACATTATGTTGTCCAACTTTATCATAAACCGCGGATAACAAATCCGCAAATCGGTCTCTATTTGTATTTGGCGCGCGTGGATTTACCGAGGACTTAAAGTGTGTTTTGTAACGTGTTTGCCATTTGGACACCAAACCATTTATAAAATCTTTTTTTTCGTCGCTTTCGGTGCGCAAATAAAGTTCAGCCACAGGATTACTTTTATTAATACTTTGGAAAAGGTCAATTTCTTCACCATACGTCATATTTTGGCGCACGCTTACTAAAATATGATTATTGTAAAACCATGATGCGTCTCCTATAAATGCGGATGGGGCTGTCAAATCCGGACTTGGATTAACAATACTATTATGTATAAGACAAATAGTATTATATCTATGCCAGCCATCTAGCACAGCAAACGTGTCATCAGATTGTTGCGAAACATAAAGAAGCCAATCCAATGGTTGACGTTTATTCCAACAACTAGTGGCTATTTCATTACAGCGCAGTAAGTCAGCAGGACGATTGTTTTTCCATTTTACAATAGGAATACGCAATAAGTTTGTAATTGATAGTTTTACCAAATAATGGGTAATACTATAAGTATGAAGTAATATAGCTTCGTCAGAAAACTTCATTGGCTTTGTGGAAAGGTTGTATTTGTTTTACATAATAAAAAACAAAGCGGTTATCAATTTTTACGCCTTTGCAAATATATCTATAAAACATGTATAAATGAATAACAATATTGAACTAGGAATTCGCGCAGTATCAGCAGCTTTAATAGTATTTATAATTGTAAAAATACGCCAATTTTTAGAAGAATTACCGGCATGCGGATGCACAAGTCCTGCGTTTAAACGCATAAGGTTTTTAGAACTAATAATTATTGTATTAATATTATTAAATTTATTTATAAATCCAAAAAACACTGGCAACATACGTGCAATGGGTTCTTCAACATATGCAAAAATAACTCTTCCAATAGCAATATTGCTATACATATATTTAACATATAACACTGTGCAATTTAGCAACGAAATAAATAAAAATGAAACTTGTAAAAAATGCACAAACAAGTGGGAAAAATATGCGCTTTATGTGCAAACATTTTTATATGGAATAACTGCAGTAGTATTAATAATTGCATCAGCAATGTTAATAAATTTAGGGGTTGTTAATTATGCATCATCATATGGATTAATGTTAGCAGTAGGAATACTATTTTTGCTTGGCATAGCAACAACAACAATATATGGCGGGTCAATAAATGATATAATAGACATTGTAGAAAAAAACACGGTAAATGAGGGATTTTGCGGATGTGCAGGCAAAGAAGAAAAAAAATTACTATAAAGAATATAATGATAGGGTCACGACTAATAAACTCAATAGTATTATTTTTAGTATTATTTTCTTTATTGCATTTTACAAAACCGGCATTAATTTATAATAATGCAGGAGGATTTAGACCATTTGGAATTGGATATAAACAAAAGACTGTTGTTCCAATGTGGCTAGCAGCAATTATGTTAGCCATTGTATGTTATTTGGTAATATTTGCGGTGGAAAAACACACGTAACACAGGTTAAGTTAATAATTACACGGTTTATTAACTTAAAAACAACGGGTATTTATAGACTTTTAGAGCACATGGAGTATAAAATGCGCAATATATAATACAAAATAAGGTCAGTAAGCGATGCGCCAGCAACAGTTAAATAATAGCTAGCAGGTTTACCTTTCATAATACCAACTGCGGTTCCAGAAACCAAAATTAACACAAAACGCACAAACATAAAAATCATAAGAATATAGAAAAACATGCATTGGTCACCAGAAAGTGTGCCAAATAAAGTGTCCATTAAAGATGCCATAGATAGATATATTAAACCGGTATATAAAAAATTATGATTGTGCAAATGATTTGAGAAAAATGCAATACATAAAGTATATATTATGGAACCGATTACTTGGGATATTATTGATAAACATTTTACAGACAATCCGCAAAGTTTAGTAAGACATCATATTGAGTCGTATAATGACTTTTATAAAACAACAATTTTTAAAATTTTAAAAGAAAAAAATCCAGTGCCGATTGTTGCTAAATGGGACGAGTCTATAGGCGAATATAGGTCAAAATGTTTAATGTATATTGGTGGAAAAAACGGGGATTTAATTAACATTGCAAAACCGGTAATATACGACAACGCACCGCATTATATGTTTCCAAATGAAGCACGTTTAAGAAATATGACATATGCCATGACCATTCATGTAGACATTGAATTAGAGTATATTGACGTGCTAGAAGAAGGTGAAATGCCGCACATTATCGTGGAAGCGGATCCAAATGCAGACCCTGTAAAACGGCCTGAAAAACACGGTGGAAAATCAAAAGAAGCACTGATTGAAGAGTTTAAAGACCAACAATTAGATAACGACAGAGAGCATCCATTAGACAATCGTGTGGATTTAGATGGCGGCGCACCAAAAATAAAAAAGGTATTAACGCCAAATGAAAAAGCCGAGCTGCGTGAAAAGGTTGCAAAATCAGTAAATGCGTTAAATGTTCAAACGCGGCATGATATTATTAAGGATGTTTATTTTGGAAAGTTTCCAATCATGGTTCAATCGGATTTTTGCATATTAGGGTCAATGCCACGCGAAATGCGGTTTAACATGGGTGAATGCAAAAATGATATTGGCGGATATTTTATTATTGACGGAAAAGAAAAATCAGTAGTTCCGCAGGAAAAATTTGGCGACAACATGTTGCGCGTATCAAAAGACGTAAGTGAATTGGTTTTATGTTCAGCTGAAATAAAGAGTGTATCCGAAAACACCGCAAAACCAATAAGAACATTGCGTATAGAAATGCTGGCGCAAACACCAAAATATAGTAACCACAATATTGTTGTAACAATACCAAATGTGCGTAAACCGGTGCCACTATTTATTGTGTTTCGTGCATTAGGCATAGTAACAGATAAACAAATTATAGAGACATGTTTACTAGATTTAGATAAAAACGAAGGGTTATTAGACCTGTTTATACCATCTGTGCATGATGCGGGACCCATTATGACACAAGCCGCTGCACTACATTATATTGCACATCTTACAAAAACAAAAACCACAACAAATGCACTTTACATTTTAACAGATTATTTTTTACCCCATATTGGAGAAACCAATTATCAAGAAAAGGCGTTTTTCTTGGGTTATATGGTTAAACGTATGCTGGCTGTGCATAAAGGCATAGAGCAGCCAGTTGACCGCGACAGTTTTCGGTATAAAAGGATTGAATTGGTGGGAACTTTAATGGATGAATTGTTTCGTGATTACTACAAATTGCAATTTAACTATATTACAGTGGAATTTGAGAAAAAACTGTATTACAATGCAGAGCTTTATGAAAACGATTTGCATGGGTTGGTAATGACAAGTTATAAAGATATTTTTAAAAATCGTATTGTTGAAGAAGGATTTCGCAAGGCATTTAAAGGAAATTGGGGCGCATTTGAACACAATAAACGTATTGGGGTTGTTCAAGATTTAAACCGTTTGTCATTTAATTCCGCACTTAGTCATTTGCGTAAAACAAATTTATCAGTGGCATCTGGTGCAAAATTGGTGGGTCCGCGTGTATTAAATGGTTCTCAATGGGGATTAATGGACCCGATAGACACACCAGATGGTGGTAACATTGGCCTGCATAAACAAATGTGTATTATGACACAAGTGTCGCGCTCAGTATCAAGGGAACCTATGATTGCGTGGTTAAAAAAACATTGTGAACTAAAGGGGGTTGAAGAACAAGGGCGCGCATTGTTAGCAGAAATGACAAAAGTGTTTGTAAATGGGTATTGGGCAGGTGTTGTAACCGACCCATATGAACTTGTAAACACTTTTAAATCCCACAGACGTAATGGCTTAATTCCTATTTTTGTAAGTGTTTGTTTTGAAAACGCAACAAATACAGTTTCAATATTTACGGATGAGGGGCGACTTTGTCGCCCCATTTATTACTATGACGCCGACCTACAAAGAATGTCATATGCAACCGACGAACTAAAAAAAGACTATAGTTGGACTGATTTAATACACGGCTTTAATAAACGTGAAAAAGACGGTGTTAATTTTACCGAATTTTATGCATTAAAAGAACTGTATTCCGGCATAGACACAAATGAAACTAATCCAAATCGATTTAAACGTTTTATAGAAAAAAAAGGAATAATTGATTATATTGACCCAAATGAAGAAGAAACCGCACTAATTGCTTTAAAACAACCTGAAAATCCAGTTGGCGCATCACGTTATACACATTGTGAAATACATGAGTCGCTTATATTTGGTATGATGTGCAATTTAGTTATTTATCCTCACCACAATCCAGCTACTAGAAATTCATTTTCAACTGGACAAAGTAAACAAGCGGTGTCGTTGTATCATACAAATTATACAATGCGTATGGATAAAACAGCTGTTTTACTTAATCAGGGGCAAAAACCACTTGTTAAATCACGCTACTATGATTATATATGTCACGAAGAGCATCCGTATGGTGAAAATGCGATTGTTGCGCTTATGTGTTACACAGGGTATAATGTAGAAGATGCGGTATTAATTAACGAAGGTGCACTTCAACGCGGATTATTTCGCACCACATATTTTACAGTATATGAAGCACATGAAGAACGCACTGTTAAGGGCGGTATACAAACAAGCAGTAAACAGTTTGTAAATATTGGCACAACACTTAAAAATGTGCGTGGAATAAAGGCTGAATATGATTATAGTAAATTAGATGAACATGGACTGGTAAAAGAGGGAACAGAAATGAACGACCGCACTATTGTAATTGGATGCGCACATAGTAATGCAAACGACCCTGATTTATATGATGCATCAAAAACCACGAAAAAAGGGCAGCTAGGCATAGTAGATAAAACCTATATAACAGAGGGTGAAGAAGGCACTAAAATCGCGAAAGTCCGGATTAGAGAAGAACGTATGCCAGCCATGGGCGATAAAATGGCGTCACGTTCAGGACAAAAAGGCACTATTGGACAAATTATTCCTGAAAGAGACATGCCGTTTACGAAAAACGGATTGCGTCCAGATATTATTGTAAATCCACATGCCATGCCTACACGTATGACAGTTGGACAACTAGTTGAATGTTTGGTTGGCAAATCATGTTTAGAACTAGGATACCATGGTGATTGCACTGCGTTTATGTCAAGCGATAAACAAATTGGTGCATTTGGTGAAGTGCTGAATGGGTGTGGTTATCATTCATCTGGTAACGAAATTTTATATAATGGTATGACAGGCGAACAGTTGGAGGCAGAGGTATATATTGGTCCCAATTATTACATGCGTCTTAAACATATGGTAAAAGACAAGGTTAATTACAGGGCAAAAGGACCGCGAATGATGCTTACGCGTCAACCAGTGGGTGGACGTGCAAATGATGGCGGACTGCGCATAGGTGAAATGGAGCGCGATGTTATGATAGCCCATGGCGCAACCGATTTTTTACGCGAATCTATGTTAGACCGCGGCGACCATTATTATATGGCTGTGTGTAATAAGACTGGCGGAATTGCAATATATAATCCAGAAAAAAACCTGTTTTTAAGTCCACTTGCAGATGGTCCATTGCGTTATACAGAATCGTTGGATGGCAAAAGCATGCAGGTTGAACAAATTACAAAATATGGACGCGATTTTAGTATTGTAAAAGTTCCTTATGTATTTAAATTGTTAATGCATGAGTTACAGGCAATAAATGTTAAAATGTGTATTATTACAGAGGACAATATTAACCAATTTGATACAATGAATTTTTCAAACAATATTATGTTGCTTTCCAATGGACAATTAGAAAGCGTGGATGATGTTAAAAATCATATTCGAGGAAAACCACTAAAACAAAAACATGTTGAACATATTGACAAAGAGGCATCTAAAACCGTTTCTAATGACACAGAAATTTTTGAACCGTTTAATGAAGACATATATAAATTAAACTTTAATGAAGAAAACATGTTGACTTTTTTTGGTATAGGTGGTAAAGGCGATGACCAACCATCTAATTTGCCTACATTAGATGTAGAACAATCCCAATCCCAATCCCAATCCACGTTTAGTAAAGGCCAACCTGTATTGTTTTCTGGCGACTTTAAAAAAGACCGTGTATGGACAATTGATAAAATAATTGGTGATTATGCAACTATACAAACTGAAGACACGGTTGGATTAGATGCGGGCAATAATAAAAATGTAGTAAAAATTAGCGATTTGCAAAAAATGCCAGAAATGCCATTAACACCTGTTGGACAAATACAAGAACCGGTTGCATCTTTAACGCCCAGCACACAACCGCCAATTTCTGCAGCAATGCCAAATATAACAATTGTTACTGGAAATGGTAATGAAGTATCCGCGCCACAGCCTCAACCAATTGCGCAGGCACAGGCACCAGCACAAACTGTTTCTACGTCAGCAAATGTAGACCCAATTATGATTAAAAAACCAGCACCCGCACCCGCGCTTGCGCAACAGCCAGAAAATATTGTTGAAAATCTTGATAGAAAATCGGGACCAATTACTGTTCAAAAGTTAGGATAAAATAAGGATATTATAGGTTTATAAAAAATATGTTTTTTATAAATAAAATAGTAACCCCCTGTAAAAATTGATTTACGTAAAACAACAACTATTTAAATAATAAAAAATATTTTATATTTATAAACAATGTCTAGTGAAACAACATCTATTTACAATTCTCGTATTACTTTATTGGAAGTTTTGGGCGGGCTTGGATATAAAGTGGATGAATATAATTCATTTTCTATGAATGAAGTGGAAACAATGTTTAAAAACGACCAGTTAGATTTATTGCTAGAACACGTAAAAGGCACAACCCCATCTAGCTATGACGGAACTAAAATTTACATTAAATACATGTTAACTGCCAAAGCTATTCGATTAAAAGCTGCTATTGATGAATTAATAGAACTTCATTATGATTTAGAAGAAACACTAAAAAAACGCGACACACTAATGCTTATTGTAAACGATGAACCCAATGATACACTTGTAGAACGTTTAAAATTTTTATACGACACTCGTGGAATATACATTGTTGTGCATAATATTAAACGGTTGCAAAGAAATATACTAAAACATATTCGTGTTCCAAAACATACAGTATTAACAAACGCACAAGTAACTGAATTAAGCCAACGATTTAATTTAAAATCTGTTACACAGTTGCCTGAAATATCAAGATTTGACCCAGTTGCGTTGTTAATTTGTATGCGCCCTGGGCAGGTATGTCATATTGAGCGAAAAAGCCCCACATCTATTGTTTCTGATTATTATAGACATTGTCTGTAAACAAGGTATATATGGCGGAATATTTTTTTTCAAGACATAATCCAGAAGGCTTTAGTCCAAATGATAATTTAATACAAATATTAAAAACAAATTATAATTGCGGTTCTAGTAATCCGGACGTATCCGGATGCAACGCCGTAACGGCATATTTAGAAAAACAGGGTGAAAAAACTACTGTTGATGCAATAGCAGAAGATATGAGCAACCAATTTAGTTATCAAAAAATGAAAACATGGAATTTAGCATTAGGTGTTGCATTTTTGGGCGGTTATTTGTATTATAAGAACTATTGATTTTCTTTAATAGTTGTATACGGAAAATGAAAAAACATAATATTTTAATAGTTGTTTTTGTTTTAGTAATTACAGCAATTATATTTATAGCAACACAACAACGTAATATTGAAGGTTTTAAAAAAAATAATTTAAAAAAAACTTTTTCAAACATTTTTAAAAAACCAGCAGATTCTAAGAAGCAACCTACAATAGCTGCCGCTGCTACTGCTACTGCTGCTACTTCTACTGCTGCTGTCGAAAACCCACCTGCACAACCACCTGCACAACCACCTGCACAACCACCTGCACAACCACCTGCACAACCACCTGCACAACCACCTTCTGAAAACCCTTCTTCAACAACCCAATCTGCTGTTGAAAATCCCTCTTTTGCACAACCACCTGCAAATTCATCCACTACATCAACAGTAGATAAAGATTTTATAAATAATGCGTTAAATAAACAAAATGAATTAAACAACCAGTTACAAACATTACAAAATTCATTGTCGCAGTTAAAAACAGAATTAGATGAATTATCAAAAACATCTTTACAAAATATTAAGGACGAAAAAACAAAGGCAATAAAAGAAATTAATGAAAAACAAAACGAAGTTTTAAAAACTGCTGACAAAATAACAGAAAATAAAGACAAAGTAAAAGAAATAAAAAATGATGTAAAACAAATGAAAAACGATATAGTTTCAGCAACAACACAATTTAATCTTAAAGCAGACAATGCTAACACTGACGATAAATTTATGACGTTAGAACAGGCCTACGGCTCACCCATTTCTAATTTATGGAAGGTAGAAGAAGGATTTTCTAACGCAAATGATGGACAACCATGGAGCCCAAATATTTTTAATTTAACAGACAACTTAAGCACAGCTTTAAAAAATTTTCACAAAGCCTATTACAAATATGCAGAATGTCATTATAAAAACAAAACAACTCCACAAAAATGCTCCAACGCTGACTTAGCTACAAAAAAAGCAGATTTTGAAACTGCAACTACCGCATTAAATGCTGCAATTGTAGCAGCAACAACTGCAATACAATCTGTTAAAACAAACCCAAGTCGTGTGGATGAAGCTACTGCCATAGAGCGTCATAACAAACTAAAAGAACTTGCAAAACAAGTTGAAAATACGCGCACAGAATTAAATCTAAAAATAAAAACGTTATCTGATAACAATACCAATAAGAACGACGCTTTTAAAAATCTAACAAACGCACAATACGTAACTATTGGCTGGTCTATTTTAGCAGCATCCACCCTTTATTATATTTTTACAGAACTAACTGAATAAAACAAATCTATCAATTCTTGTATAGAACAATGTCTTTACAAGAATCCGCAAATAAGTCAACTCAACTTATTAAAAACCAAACAGACATGGACAATGCAAACAAAACATATTCACCAAATTATAAACAAGCTTTTTTTCCATATAATCCGGACTATGTAAATACACAATTTATTGCCACGTCGTCTACGCTACCTGTAGGCGGGAAGCATATAGAAAATGCAAATACAGAACCCGCGTGTAAACAAAACGCAGCATTTATATTTGCAAAAAAAAATGAAATTAATTTTGAAAAAACAAATTTTAATGAAGGTGAGTTTCAAACGTCTATAAATTTGGATGGACAAACGGAAATAAAAGGGGCATTATTACCTCTTAATGGAAATCAAAACGCAACCGTAAAAATAACGGGTCCGACCGTGTTTTCTTTATGGACAGACATGGCAACAATTAATCCACTTGCGTCAAATACCCATAAAACGCCATTTATAGTTTGGAAACATGTTCCGGTAAATTTTTTATTAAGGTATAAAGATTTTTCAGGAACGCCTATAATTACGCTAGAAAGCACATCTGGTGAAAAAGTGCCAACAAAATTTGGAAAACCGGTTTCTTTACCAAAAACTCCTGTATATTATAATTTTAACAATGAAACTAAACAATGCACCATATATAAAGGCGACATATCTGTAAACGAACAAACCGATATTATTCTTTGGGCAAAACCTGTTATTCCGGACACTACAATTGGAGTAAACGAATTAGGTCAATTAATGATGTATAACAAAGACGGAACCCCTATGCATTTTTTTGGTGAACCAGCAAATGCTGCAAAAAATGACCACCAATTAATATTAAATTCAATAACAGGCACATTGCAGGTGCGCAATACAGTAATTGCAAAAGGATTAGACGTAGCTGGTGCGGACAATGGCACATGGCCGCAAGCAACATATGTGGGGGCATTAACATCAAAACAAAAAACCGTAAACGGAATACGAATGCCAGAACAACAAATTAATGAAAAACAAGGATTGGTATCTGCTGATAATAAATTATTGTGTATAATTGAAAACAATGAGCTTGTAATAAAGAAACGTATAAAAAACACGCAACGCATATTTAGCATACAACCCGATTACAAAATGGGAAAAACATTTTTAACAGATGCAAATTCAGATATAAAAAAACTTGTATACATAGCCGATGCTCCGCTTATAGGCGGCGTTAGAGCGCCGGCCATGAGCGGAGCGCCGGCCATGAGCGGAGCGCCGGCCATATATAAAAACGCATATCCACCAAAAAACGCAGTAAAATCCGGCTCATATAAAGAAACAATTGGCGAATGTGATAAAAGCAAACTTACCGAATATACACACTATTACGAAGTTACTGAAAATAATATAAAAAAATGCTTAACGCCGGCAAATCAAAACAAAAACATACGGTTTTTGTCACAAAATGACACATATACGTCATCAACCATGTATCAACCAATAAGCGCAATAGAAAATGTAGCACAAGAAACAAATGGATATGTGTTAAACGAAACAGCAGATTATTCGTTGTTAAACAAGCCTTATACATCAAAGTTTAACATAAATTATTTAATCCCAGAGTTTCAATCATTAGATAAAAAAACAAAGGCGGCTTATGGAATAAAAACTACAGATTTAGTAGAGAACAAAGTTATGCAATCAATTACATATGAGGGATTTGAAACACAACAAGAAACGGTAATTAATAACATAAATAACAACATAGCACCTTTATATGCAAACACATATGGCAATATAGCCAGAATTAATCAAAATGTGCAGGATATAAGTGCCGGATTACAAGAATATCGCAACAGTCGGTCAGCATTAGAAGGTAGTGACTTAGTAGACGGAATAACACGAGACAAATACTATGATTTTAGCGGAAATACATTATATACATTAGAAAAAAACCGTTCTAAAACGGCGGCACTATTAAAAGACCGTGAAACAATGTTAACAGAGCAAAACAATTTATATATAGTAAGCGTAATATCGGTTGCGGCATTATTTATAGGAGCAATTGTAGTATCCACATCAAGTGAATAATCTTTCGCAAGTTGTATTATATAAATGGCAACATCATGGACAGACATTTCTGGATTAATAGATTTTCAAAGGGCGTTTTTAACAGATATATCAAATAACGCAATTGATGTATCCGGCGTAAGAACACAAATATCTGGAATAAATGCAAATTTAGTTGCACTTCAAGGAAATTTGTCATCATCTGGGGCATCATTAATACCAACATTAACATTTCAAGCGGATATTTCAAATATATTGCAAACAGAAAAGCAGCGACTAGACCAAAAAAAGACACAGGTGGATTCTGCATATGCAGGTCAAAAACGAATGGTATCATTAAACGATAGTTTAGCAGCAAAAAAACAAGCCTATAATTACATGCTTTTAGTAGTAGTAATAATACTTTTTTCATATGTTGGATTAATAAAACTAAAACAAGTATTGCCGGAAGGCGCAACCGGCATAGTAGATATAGTAATTATAGTAATATTTTTAGTAGGGTTTATTTATTGTTTTAAACTATTTTTAGACATTTCAAGAAGAAACAATATGGATTTTGAAAAAATAGATTTAGCAGAACCAAAACAAAAATCGGAAAAAGAAATTCAAGACAATAAGGAAAAGGCCAGACGTGAAGGCAGATTAACTGATTATGGAACAACCGGCAGAAAGGTGGAAACCGAATGTTTATCAGGTTCTACATTTAATGCAACCTATCAAATTTGTTTACCAGACATGCCAAGACCGGATACTGACATTTATAGTAAATCAAATGATGTGGCAGGTGCTGGTGATAAAAAGGCATATAGCACGTTAACTGACGCAGAAAAAGCAAATGTAAAAATATTTAAGGCATCTGGTAGCGGGTTTTATTGGGGCAATGTGGTTGCCATATGTGGGTCAGACGCAAGTTATAATAGTGTTACACTAAAATGCAAAACCAGTCAAGAAGGATTTTGCGGATGCGGGGCAAAAGGTTCAGTTAAAACCTCTATAAAACCATATACGCCAACAGAATGGACGCATTATAGCCAATACAAAATTGGTGTATAAAATATATGGATAGCATAATTCAGGAAGTAGCAAGTGAAAACGAAAAAACAAAAAGGATTGCTGAGTATTCGGATACAGACGTATTACTGCAAATATATATAAACCGCGTTTTATTATTAATATACGCGGTATTGTATTTATTACTGATATTATCACTCTACGTTCATAGAGAAGAAACCCCAATAGTAATAAGTATTATAATAGCATTGTTTTTTTTAGCATATCCATTTTTTATAGACTTTGTAGGAACAAATTTATCATCTATGTTTGTGGGTTTAAAAAACACGTTTTATACAGGAAATGCATTAATTATGTATAAACCGTCGGACAAAGCAACCTATTAGTAGTAAAATATTACAGCACTTTGTAATATTTTTTATGCGGGGGGTTTTATTCTTCATGCTGTTCATCATCTTCGCCCATAGAGGTTCCAAATTGCACCGCATTAATTAAATTCATTCTTTCCAAGGATTTTGCCAAAGAATTTTGTTTATGAAGTCCCGAAAATAAATAATCCGTGTTTGGACTTTCTTCGTTTTTTTTAATTTGAGTATAGATAGAATTAATATTTGTAACAGCCAACGTAACTTTATGTTTATCGTTTACAAGTGGAATATTAGGGTCAACCATATCCGCACATAAAGAAACCGCAAAATATAATGTATAACGGCGTTTTTTACCGCAGCCATTGGTATAATGCAGTGAAAACAGTTTAAAACAAGATTGTAAAAGATGGTTTATAAATGGATTTTGAGCCCCATGCGAATGAAAAATAATATCCCAAATTATCCAAACTAAATCTCTTGCAAATTTTGTCTCTACATTTACGAAGGAGCGGCGCACACATAAACACCGTTCTTTACGTTTTTTACAGAGAACTTCAAACTCCAATATCCATTCAATCCAGTAGCAGGCAAACAGGGTATTGCGGCGTTCTGCGGAAAGATTATATGCTAATTCATTCATGGGAATAAACAATTCTTTAGGGTCGTCATTTTGAAAAACAGGTGAAATAAAGGATACGTTTGGAGCTTTTAATCTTTCCGTCATAAACGTAATATCAAATTCTTCTTTGCGGTTTATTTTAATAACTTCAAAACTATGTCGACGCGTGCATAAACAAAGAATACTAGTAATTTCTGCAAAAAGCGACCGTATTGTAGTGTTATTACGCAAGTCTAATGGACTAACAAATTGACCGCTAGTAATAAGTGTTTTAAATGTGTCATAACGTTTTTCCAAATATCCAAGTAATTTAGGATTTCCAATATGAACATGTTTGGATGCATAAAACAATATATTTTCCCATAAATCTAAATAATGTCCTGCACAAACAAGTTCAGCTGACCAATGACATGCTGGTTCAATTTGACCTTTTAATAAACTGTTAAAAAACGCACGTTTTACGTCTGTTTTTTTATGTTTAGAAAACGATAATCCGCGAAAATCCGCTGATGACCGAACATCATTAATTTCATGTTTTTGCATAATAAATCAACAACAGAAAAAATACGAAAACGTATTCCGCATAACGAAGTTTCTCTTATATATGATTATATAATGGAAACATCAACCATACTTTTATTAGTGGCTGTAGTAATATTAATTTATGTTATTTTCTTTGTTATGACAGGCACGCAAACAATAGTAAATAAAATAGATTTAGCTGTTGGACAGCCAGACATGCAAGCAAGTGAATTAGTGTTGCCAACAGCAAGCACATATTCATATTCTATGTGGATATATGTGTATGGTCCTAAAGAACAAATTGGCCAAGAAACATACATTATAAGTAGAGATTCTGGAGCAACAACAACAACTATTAAAAACATTGGCTTAAAGCTTGACCCAACAAAACCGTCATTATTATTAGAATATGCGGCAACAGGTAATGTAAAAAAGGAAATTACAGTTACTGACGATTTTCCATTACAAACATGGGTGCATATTATTGTAAGCGTGCAAGGGAAATATATTGACATGTATATGAACGGCAAATTGATTAAATCAATAAATGATAACATAAAAACACCAAGCAGTTCAAGTGCATTGGTTTATGGAAAATTTCCTGCGTATTTAGCAAAATTAGAAAGAACAACAAAGGCAACAGACCCGCAAACTGCATGGGACGAGTATACTAAAGGCAACGGCGACAATCCATTAAAGAAATATATGGCAAACCTTGGATTAGACGTTGTATTTTCAAAAGATGGAAAGGACAATTATAAATTATCAATATTATAAACAGCAATGCAAACACAAATTATTTTTGTATTGGCAACATTTGCATATTTTGCATTGGTAGCTTACTTATTAATACTAAGCACACAGTCATTAACTCCAAAATTTTTACAATGTTTAGGGTTATCTGCTGGTTATATGTTTTTAACTAAAACGCTAAATGCAGGCGGACTATCATATTTGGCATTAAGCGTTTTATATGGCACAGTGTTAGTGGTATTTTTATTTTTATATTCGTTTTTTATAAAAAATCCTCAAATTTCTTTATTTTCAGGCACATACGAAACGTTAATAAATACTGAAACTAATATTAGTGGCAGTCTTCCAATAACAAAAACCATATCTAATTATAAAAACGTGGCTAGTCCAACATATACAATACACGCGTCTGTTAAGTTAACAGATGTTAATCTAAACAGTGGCACATTATTAGAAAGACCCAATTTAATTAAGGCGGAAATGTTAGCTGGCGGCGCAATAAAAATAACAACTACCGGCAAAACAACAACTAGTGAAACAACTATAATTAGCGATTTAACACAATTATCTACTACGCAATATGTGCCATTTACCTTTGTAGTTCAGCCAAATACAATTCATGTTTATCGTAATAATAAACTTATTAAGTCAGCTAAAACCGAAACACGTCAGCCATTAACAACCGATAATACAATTTTAGTAGGAACATTGGCCGGAGGCAGTTTAGATGTTTTAAGATTTTCAGACACAAACATTCTGTAATACTACTTTATAAATGAACGCAAACCCGCAAGCAGCACCCAACGCAGGGTCTATGCCAAATTCGGCTGCTGGCATAGACATACCTAAGGTTGATTTTAGTGGAGTAACAAATGGAATAAATAGTATAAAATCTAATTTAAATGAAGCAGTAAGTGATTTTTCATCAAAATCAATGGTTGATGCAAGTAATGAATTTTTAGAGTCAAACACAATTGTAGCTAAGTTTGCATTTTTAATTATTGTTGTAATTGTGTTTATTATGCTTTTTAAAATTGGTGTTATGGCTCTTAATTATTTTATGAACCCAGCGCCAAGCCCATTTATAATTTCTGGCATGATAAATGGTTCTGAAGACAAAACTATAGAACAAGACCCTAAAACAGATAATCCACTTATTCAACCATCTGAAAACCAAGATGGTGGTTTAGAATTTACGTATTCGGTGTGGCTTAATGTTCGTTCACTAAACCCTAGTGGTTGTTCATTAACGTCGGCAGAATATGACCCTACAAATGGTTCAGATGGTTCATTAAATCATGTGTTTACAAAAGGTAAATACGACCCATGCACTAAAAATGGCGCACCAAGTTTATATTTAAAATCAGGTGCAAATAATACTTTAGAAGCGGTTATTTTTATGGATACTATGGAAGGTGACGGGTCATTGTCCAATGGATATAAAAAATCAACTGTTGTTATAAAGGAATTGCCATTTAAAAAATGGTTTCATATGGCAATACGTGTGCAAAATCGTATGTTAGATGTTTACGTAAATGGTATATTAACACAACGCAAAGATATGGTATATATTCCTAGACAAAATTATGCACCAATGCATATTTGTAAAAATGGTGGATTTTCAGGAAATTTATCCGATTTACGGTATTTTGCATCTTCGTTAAATGTTTTTCAAATTTATCAAATTGTAATGTCTGGACCAAATACAAATACCAATTCAGACGTAGCAAAATCAAAAGGAATATATAACTATTTATCTTCGCAAATTTATGCGCGAAACTAATAAAGGAAACCTACGGTTAGTTCCGCTGCGCGGAACAGTGGAGCGCCAACGGCGCTCTTTCCTTTGGATCCTTCCCTTATCACGTCGCAGCCACGTTGTGTCTGCTCCGTTTATAAATATGATTTATAAAAATGCCTTGGACGTTGTCCTTGTCTTAGTCGGACGTTGTCCTTGTCTTAGTCGGACGTTGTCCTTGTCTTAGTCGGACGTTGTCCTTGTCTTAGTCGGACGTTGTCCTTGTCTTAGTCGGACGTTGTCCTTGGCCAAGTAATTATAAACTCCTTATTTTATAATTAACGCTATATATAATGTCACAAGATTGCACAACATATCAAGCCAAGCGTGCTTCTGCTTTATTATACACGCCTCCTGTTCGCTATAAGCCATACAACCCATATATAAGCAGCACCAGTATTAGCCCTACAGAACAAGTTAAATTTCCGTTTTCATTAACACCAATTGCATATACACAACATGATTTAGACATGCGGCGTAAAGCAGAAATTTTGCAATATAAAAAAAATGGTGCAACAAGTGGTGCGGCTACAAAAAGCCGACAATGGGCAAACATAGCACGAAGTAACAAATCTACATTTATCCCAGTAAATATAAAAACCGAATGCGGTGCGTCATGGTCAAATGCTGCAGGCGTTCCAGGTGTGCCAGTTCCGCTTTATTTAAATCCGGCAATACCTCTTTATAATTTTAATAATATGCCAACATATGCAACCGAGTTAAAGGAAGACCCAAATATAAAATGGACATATACTGCGAATTCCGATATTGACAGTTTAGTTCCTCATATTGTTACATTTAGCATAACACCAGCAATTACGGAATTAGTAACACGGTTTACAATAAATACAGCGGTAATATTAAAAGTAAGCGGCATAAGTTCAAGCATTAGCACAAACAATACGTTTTCTGTAAAGCTTGGAATGCAAAACATACGTATATTAACTTACTACGGCGGACAACTAGTAAATTATACTCAACAGCCATATCCAGTGTTTAATACAAATTTTCGCAATGACGTATCAGGAGTTGCAACCGGCGTTTTTACAGGAAGTCTTTATTTAGGGTTGCTTCAAATTGCAGGATTATATTTACCAACATCACCCGGCTATACATATGATATTTGCTTAAACTATCAACCAAATATTAGTTCAGGAGTAAATATATCAAACCTAGCAGTTTCTTTTGTATCTAATGCAACCTCTGTTACAACAACCACTACTAATATGAGCTTTTTTACGCCAGCGTCGCAAACCCCGTTAAATCCTTTTTCTCTTGAAGCATCATAATATCAAATTCTAATTCGTCAATTCTGTTTTGCATATAAGTAATCATAAAATCAAAGCAATTTAGTATTTTATCCGCAATTTCTTTATCGCTACCACTGATAAAATAGTCATCAAACGCAACATGCGGACTATATAACAAAATATGACTTTGAAACCCAAGCAGTTTTTGTAAATCATTTTTTCCGTCTGGACATGTTTTACAAAATTGGTAATAAAGGCGTGAGCATTTTTCAACAAGATTGTTATATAATTCAGATGCTGGCGCATTGGGTTGCAATTCGCACAATGCATTGAACTCTGTTTTTGTTAAACATGGTGTTAATTCAGTTATTTGTTTACGCAAGTCCAATACTTTTTTAATATTATTTGAATGCACTAAACTTAACAATTTGTGCGTGTTTTCTAAATCTTGATAAATATACTGAATGCGGTCGCCAATAAACATTTTTAAATCGTTTGAAAAAACAATTTGCGTATAAGAACCGCCGCGCACATTATCAATACCGAATTTATGCATATAATGTAAAACCAATCCATCAATATCGCGTGCCTTAATTGCATGTATTTTCATGGTTATGTCATTTATTTCTGGATATGCCGAATATAATGCCGCGAATTCTGTTTTAATTGTTTGTGAAGAACAATTACCATGCGGTCTTGCATATATAAATATCAATTTATTAACAAGTGTTAAAATATATAAATCGTAAAAAAGCATTTTATATATTTGTTTTTACAAGTTTTTCTTAAGCTTTTTTACGCGTGGCCGTTGTTGGTTTGCGTTTCCTTATAAATTTCGGTAAATTACGCGTCCACTTATAACGTTGTTTAAGCGCAATTTGTCTTTTTGCCTGCGAAGGACTTATTTCACTTGCAGTAAGTGGGGTTGCTTTTGAAATGCGAATAAATGGCCGATACACAGGATATTTTTGTTTTCCTATGTCGTCCCACTTCTCTTTAAACCAGCGTTTAAGTGTTTTTGGTTTATTGTCTTCGCGGTATTTGCCTCCCAAATCTTTATACGTTTTAACAATGTAACCGCTTTTATATGCAGATGGATGTGCATATACTTTATCTGCCATTTTACGGGCTTTTTCATATAGTGTTTTGTTTATTGGAATTGGCATAGAAACAAATTTATTTATACTTTACATTTATATGAAAAATATTTTATTAAGCGCATTATGTGTAAACGCATTATTTTTAATAAGCGGACAGCAATATTTTGTTACAAAAATATTTTCTATGCCGCAAATGCAATCTAAAGTTATAAATTATCAATATCAATACTATTCGACAAACAGTATATATCAGTCAGGAAGTTTTTTTCAATCTGGCAGTTTTACGTCTGCACCGACCTTAGCACCGACCTTAGCACCGACCTTAGCACCGACTTTTGTGCCCACCCTTGTGCCGACTTTTGCTCCCACTTTTGCACCCACCCTTGTGCCCATCCTTGTGCCAACCTTAGCACCGACCTTAGCACCGACCTTAGCACCAACCTTAGCACCAACCTTAGCACCAACCTTAGCACCAACCTTAGCACCAACCTTAGCGCCGACCTTTGCACCGACCTTTGCACCTTCAACAATATTAAATTTTGTAGTAGAAGGAACATTAAACAACTTAAGTTATACAACTCTTACGCAACCTGACAAACAGTGTATAATAACAGCTACTGCAAAAAGTATGAATATAAGTAGTGGTCATGTAACATTTGTAGAAAACAGTAGACGCAAGCTTTTAATAAAATACAAAATTAACTATAAAACAGAAGTTAATTATCCGTTATATAAAAAAAACGACGCAACAAATGTTTATAGCAAATTAACAAATACATTAATTCAATCAGTAAATTCCGGTAATTTTAACAATTTTTTAAAAAAAGAAGCCCAAACACTTGGCGCATCCAACATATTAAATGCAATTGTTGCAAATGTGTCAAATAGTTCTTATACAGTAATTGTTAATAAATCTAATAAAAACCACAAAAAAAACAATATCAAAAATTTTTTATTTTTTGCATTTATAATTGTTGCAGTTCCGTTAACATATATTAAATGCAAAGAATGCACAAAATCAACAGTAAAATATAATAAACGTCGCAATTACTATTTTAATATGTTGTTTTCAGAAACCGCTGGGAACAGTGAAAATATGCCTTCGAATGCAATATAAAAAATAATTAATTCTTTACCATGTTAGAAAATAAACCCTTCATTTTCTAAAAATTCAGTAAGACCTAATTTATTAACAGGTTTATTTTCAATAACAATATTATTAATAAAATTCAAATCAAGGTTATTATGCACGTTAAACATATTATACGCAGACATAAGTTTTGCTTCATCCAATTTAATATGTTTACGCATCCATACGTAAAACGGCGGTATTTCTTCCATAGACATAAAGGTGTTTTTTTTATATTCAGAAAACAGTGTTAACGCGCGATTTAACCCAATATCACTATCGCCACCGCTATTATAATCAGTGCCAGACAAAACAAGCACTTGTTTAAATTCTTGCACATTAAGACCACCAATTTGGTTTAATATTTCTTGCAAATCATAATTTATAATATTTTGTTTAAAAAGGCTTATATGGCGCAACACACGACAACATCCATATGCAAATAAATCCATATCTTCACTCATACAAGCATCAACACGTTTAGTAAACATAAGTTGTGCGCATAATAAATCGGCTTCGCCGAAAGCTTCAACCCATGAAATGCCAAATAAATCCAACAAATGTTGGACAGCGCGTATATCCGTATCTTTAATCCGGACAAACTGTTTTTTAAGAGTTTGTAGCTTTTTCTCTAATTTTTCACGTTGTTCTACGGGCGCATCTTCCAATTGATTTTGCAAAAGACTGTGCTGCAATTCTGCTTGATATTTTTGCTCGCGTCGTTCTCTAATAATATCCTGTTTTTCAACAGGAGCTTTTCCATCAAATACAAAAAGGGGAATAATATTGTTTTTAAGCAATAACGCCAACATTAAATACATATGTTCTATTAATCGTTCTTCGCTTTGAAATCGATACATATAAATGCTGGCGTCAACCGCTATACGCTTACCTGCAAGTTGAGATAAAGATAATCGATATACAGCGCAATTATTGCATGTATTTAATATAAAATGATTTAGGTGTTTAATTCCCATTTAAATTTTTATTTTTATTACTATTTATTTTTTTAAGCAGTAATAAAATGTTTAAATCAACTTTTTAAGGGAAATTACGTCAAGGCGAACCTTTGGTTCGCCAAGAAGTGGAGCCGCTTTGCGGCTCTCCCCTTATAATCCCTCCTTCTAACGTCGCAACTCCGTTCATGGTTATATATGATATTCATATTAGTTATTGTATTTATTGTTTCAAAAATTGATTTGCAAATTTTAAAATAAAGATATAATAACAATCAATAATAACCATTAAATAATGGACAGCCCTATGTTAAAAATGCTAAAAACACAAAACCCAAATTCAGTATATCCTACTAATATGGGACAAATTTGGACAACTGAAGAAGAAAATACGTTGTTACAAGAATTAAATAATAATATTAATATTGAGCCTATAGCACAAGCACATAATAGAACAGTTGGTGGAATAAAAGGAAGACAATTATCAATAGCATACAAAATGTATTGTAATAAGGTTTGCATCAACGAAATAACAACAAAAACCAAATTAAGCAAGGAAGAAATACTTGAATTAGTTGCAAAAAAGGAAAATTTACAAAAAAAAACAAAACCAGAAAAAAAACAACTATTTGAACAAAACCAGTTGGTTTTAGATAATGAATTTAAAGAATTAAAAATTGAAATAAAGGACTTAAAACTTGAAATTAAAGACTTAAAATTTGAAATCAAAGAAATAAAAAATACAGTTCAAGAGTTAGTTGAAATGATGAAGGCTGTGTATGAATTTGAAGACAACCCTTAGGTCAACACCAAGAATTAAACAACCTCGCGTAAAATCTGATTTATAACAACATTTATTTCTGATTTTGATAAACTGCGTGGTCCCACTGTATTGCTTGGAAAAACGTTCAAATTTATTTTTTCAATAATTTTGGTTACGTGTGGTAAATAGGGTTCTTCAAGTTTTATGAAATAATGATATTCTTTATGAAAGTCCGCAGCGGCAGTGGGTCGCCAACTATAACATTTACCAGCTAATCCACCAACCCGTTTACATACAATATCAAATTGCGCTCCATATTTAACATAACTAAATCCTAGTTCTTTAATCGGCGGCTCCACAATGCGATTTTGTTCTTTTTTTTCCCAAATTTGAAATACGCATGGCACATCATGCATTTTTCCGTTTACTTCAAATGCGTTTTTTCAATTTCGTCGCTTAATATGCAGTGAAATTGTAATGGAAATGCATTTGACATGCTTGGTTTTACAAACGATTTTGGAAGTATAAATGCAATAATGTCCGCATATTTTGCCGAATGTTTTAAACCTTTGCACTTTTCCTAAGGCAGGCGCGCAGTGCCTGCTCGCCTTCGGAAAACGCCAATATATAACCTTGAAATCGCCTTATAGGCGATTTCTTGGATATAAAGGTATTTTTATCAGTGACAAAGTAACAGTTACTTCGCACATTCAAAGATGCCGACCCACCAGAGCCGCCGCAGGCGGCGATGCACCATGGGGTCGGCATTTAAAATGTGCAAAGGCGTATAAAAGCCTTTGCAAGCGAACTTTGTCTGCCAAATGGCGGATTTCCAAAAATAATGCGTTTGCCAACCAGCGGCGGTGGCGTCCATGTTAGAAAATCACATTGTATTATATTTTCGCATTGGGGCTCTATGTCAACGCCTATTATTTCATAAGTATTTGGAAGCGTTTGTAAAAACACCCCATTTCCAGCAGATGGTTCGATCCACTGGTATAACTCCAAACTATTATAAATGTCATGTATTTTTTCAACACATTTTTGAGCAACATTTGCTCGCGTAAAGTATTTGTCCTTAGTGTTTTAACAAAATTTGCCGGTATCTTGTTGTGCCATTTTTATTTGTTATAAATATTATGTATTATATATAACATCAATTTTCCAAGTTTTCCAAAAAAATACAAATAAAATTGAATACTTTTCCAAAAAAAATACAAATAAAATTGAATACTTTTGCAAAAAAACAATTTTATAATTATAAAATCCAATGGAAAACAACAACAATTGCATACAAAATGTTAAACAATTATGCGATATTTGGATAGACAAAATGTTAGATGGTGACTTAACCCTAACTAAACCCGGCTCAATATCATATATGTTATATGGCGAAAAACCAAGTGAACAATCAATTAACATAAAGCTTGGCAGACTTGGTGAATACTTATCAAAAGAACTAATAAAAACAAACGAGGATTTTGAACTTTTGTTATGCGGAGTTCAACTAGTAAATAATAAAAAAAAGGATATTGATTTATTATTCAAAGACAAAATAAATAAAATTATTTATTACCGTGAGTTAAAAGGTAATATTGAATTAGACACCGAAAAATTACCAGCAACAATAGCAAAATGCAAAGAAATAGAGGCATCATTGCAAAATACATATAGCGACTACGCAATTAATATTGGCATACTTAACTGGAGTGTTTATAACAGAAATATACTAACTTCAGGGCTGTCTAATATAAAAGCTTTTGAAACAAATGGAATAAAAATAGACCACATGGAAGATTTTCTTAGCATAATTAATGTAGTTTGGGATGAAATCAACTATTATGCATATTTTAAAGAAATTGGTAATAAAATAAAAAACAAATTTGGATAACTTTCACACGCGCATGCTTAATAATTTTTTATAATTAAATGTTTTGTATTTATTTCATCACCAACTCTGTTGTCGTATAACTTAAATTTATATTTTTTATCATATTCCGCAACAATATAACCAGCATAAAGATTTTCAATAAATGTGGTTTTACCAATAATCATTAAACACTTAATTTTCGTAGATTTAAACAGCGCTGCTAACTTTATTTGTTCTTCTTTTCCAAATTGACAATATCCATAGTCTGTAAATTCGCTGTCATATGGCGGGTCTAAAAACATAAAATTATTTTCGTCATTATAATTTTCAAAAATATATGTAAAGTCTTTATTTAGTATTTCAGTGTTTTTTAATAAGGTTTCATAATCTTTATTAAGTAATTCCTCAAAATGAATGGTTTTATATCTACCAAATGGAATGTTAAATTTACCGTTTTTATTATATCTTAACATACCTCTAAAACATGTTTTTCGTTGGTAATAAAACCGTTTTGCACTATCCAATGAGTTATTAATTTCCATAACATCTCTAATATTATAATACGTAGTTTCGTCGTTTGGATTTTGCATCATAAAATCATAAATTTTGCATCCATTTCCTTCGCCAATATTTTTATATAAGTCAATTAATTCGGTGTGCACGTCACTAATTACAGCATTGCTTGGATTAAGATAAAAGTATACTGACCCACCCCCAATAAATGGTTCAATATACTTTTCGTAATTTTCTGGAAAATATTGTTCAAACATTTTTATTTCGTCGCTTTTGCCACCGCTCCACTTTATGAGTGGTTTTAAATGTTTTATTGGTTGCGTAGGCGTTTGGTTAAGTTGTTGTTGGTTAAGTTGTTGAACAAGCGGTTGCGCGCCGTTAATTAAGTTTATTAACTCGCCCTTGTTTTTAGACTTGTATTTACTAATATTTAGTTGTTTGCATTTTTCAAACAATTCAGCCTTTGTTAATTTTGTTAAATCCATTTTAATAATATAAACAATAAATATTGTGTTTGTATTATTTAATTAAATCAATTTTTATCCATACATTGTCATTCGTAAAGACCGCGACTGTGTGTCAGATTTTGGCTGAACCACTTCTAAATATTTTTTGTCTACAGGTATATCTAAAATCATATGTCTAGCAAATTGTGCAGGACTTCCGCTAAAAAGCAATGACCCATTATTATGTGTTAAACACCATTGCAAAAACCGGTTTAAATTCCACATCCATAAAGACCGTAATACAAAATAGCAAAAAACCTCTGTGTTTTCATTAAAATGGCTAGTTGCCTTTGTGGTTCCCAAATCCGCATATGTTAAATCAAAGTGTTTAAATATTTTTGCGGCTTGGTTACATGCATAACTGCGTTCTAATGCCAATGCGCGTTGCCAATTTACCTGTGTAAACAATATATTTAACATGTCTGCCCAAACTTCGCAATATGTTTCATAAATACGCATTTCTGACCGTATTTTAAAGTGACGCATTAAAGATTGTTGCAAATTATGTATGTTTTGCGCAGAAAAATCCAACCCAAGATTGTGAAACGTTTCATGTATAAAAACTTTAAACCATTCTTCTTCGCGATAAAGAATAATTGAGGTTTCGGCGCTACAAGATGTAGTAAATGCGGTATTTGCATGTTCTGTGTCTATTGCTGCGCCATTTTTTGTAGGCAACATTTTTTTCAAATCTGTAAAAAACATGTATACGTTCATAGACGTAGAACAGCGACGTGGAGCATATGCATTTGCCATAGCAAGCCATGCACAGCATTTTTGCGCGCGGTCATAAAGATTTTGACGTATTTTCGGTGTGTCTTTATGTGGAGTGCTTAAATAAAAGCGCACATGGCGCCCTATATCAATAGATATAACACATTCAAATGTTGTCCATTGTCTAAGTGAACGCAATGCGGTTTGCACATTTGGCGCAAGCCACTGAATTTGTTCAGGAAATTTTGTTTTTCCTGAAGTATAATGCATTGTTGTTAAATTATATGGTATTTTAGTTAAGGCTTTATTGGCAACTTGTTTTAAATGTGTTAAAAACTCGGTTGCGTTTTTACTCAGCGGTTCCATATAAAAGGGGTAATATAAAAACATCAAAGTTTTTACTATCTTTTTCTGGATGAAATTGAAACCCAATTAAACGATGGTTGTTAGATGCTGCTGCATTAATGAATGTATGTCCATCAATGCTAGTTGCAGTATCAAAAATGTGCCATGATGCCGGCATTTTGGTAACAATGTCATGATGATAAAACCATAAAGGCATATTAAACAATGTTGTTTTAATACCATTATAAAGATTACCTTCTGCCAAAGTTCCGCCACTAATTTTTGCCAAATATTGCCATCCAAAACAAATACCAATAATGCGTTTTATTTTTGCATTTGCAATTAATGCATCTAAATATATTAAATTGTGCGGCAAACGCAATATTCTTTGGTGCGACCCAGCAATAATTGCGTGTGTAATTTTATGCTTGCTTAATATATTTGCAAAATGTGCTTGTGATTTTATTGCGGAGTATTTTAGTTTAATATGTAATATATTGTTTTTATTAAGTTGTTGAATAATATCTTTACAAAACGCGTCGAAATAAATTACTAGTAACATAAAAAAACAACAGACATTGTTGTGTTGTTTTTTGGTTAAATTAAGTTAAAAGTTAAAAGTTAAAAGTTAAATACAAATATATATTACTTACCATGTTTCGTCAGGAGAGGCAAAACAAGGATGTTTAATTCTCTCCGCGTGTTCAGCAATAAGCTGTTCGATGTGCTTGCGTTTTTCTTCTTCGCTTGAATAAAAGCAGTCTTGTCCTCTAGCGGCGTCTGGGCGATTATAGTCGTCTTTTTTGCATGAAGCGCTAGTTGTGGCAGTAGTAGCAGCATATGTTTTTCCAAGTGCAGGGTCAGGTTGTCCAAGACGTTCGCGCTCCTTGGCTAAATAAGATAAGTCAACAATATGAAATATTTGGTTTACTGGACGTTCACAAACAGTGTGTTTGCGCTCATATTTTGGCTTAAATGCCGGTTTTTCGGCAGGCTTTTCTACAGGCTTATCGTCGTTATCGGAGTCATCGTTGTCGGAGTCCAAAAGAGCAAACTTATTTGCGGGCGCAACTACAGGTTTAGGCGCAGCTACTGGCTTAGGCGCAGGTGCCTGTTTAGGCACAGAAGAAGTCGAAAAAGACGAATTGTTTTTATTACGTAACTCGCAGTGAGCAAGAGTATGCCCAGTTTTATGGCAATAGCGGCATTCAGTGGCTTTTAAAATAGGGCAACAAACGTCGCCATCGCGGTTTTTAATTGAATGTGAAGTATACTCTTTTTCAGTCTTTTTTGCATCAAAGCAAATTTTGCAAAAGAGCTTGTTGTTGTTGTTGTTGCTGGTTCTAGACATTTTCGTTGTCGGCGTTAAATCAGAATTATGTTCGGTTAAATACTATGGTCTTTGGTTTTGTCTTTTACCAAAGATACAGAAAAAGGGTTCAATTTTTTAAGGAAACCGTAGGTTTCCTTAGGAACCTTCCCTAGGTAGAAGCCCTTTACCCTTCGGGCAAAGGGCTTCGTGGTTAAAAAGGCCTTTACAAAGTTGTTGTCATAAAGAACTTATACATTTTAAGGGTTTTTAACAAGGTCTTTATGGCAATGTGGTTAAAGTTATTTAAGTTGTAATTTTAAGTAATCTTAACAAACACACTTATACCAATTACAAATATTTTAACATGGCGCGAGCGACGCGAGCGCATTTAACAAAATAATTTTGCAAAATGCTTTTACAAAAACGTTGCCATAAAGAACTTATAAATTTTAAGGGTTTCTAACAAAGTCTTTATAGCCAGAAAAAAGTCTTTATGGCCAGTATTTTACAATACATTTTGTTTTCAAATATTTTGTTAAATGCGCTCGCGTTGCTCGCGCTATATTAAACACATTTTGTAAAATATTTTTTGCCATGTATTACCGCTTAAGCAATTAACAAAATAATTTTTGTAAAGGCCTTTTTAACCACGAAGCCTTTTGCCCGAAGGGTAAAGGGCTTCTACCTAGGGAAGGTTCCTAAGGAAACCGTAGGTTTCCTTAAAAAATTGAACCCTTTTTCTTTGTTTTTGTTAAAAAGCACAACCAAAGACCATAGTATTTAACCGAAACAAACCGAAACGAACCGAAACAAAATGACCGACATCTGGGACGAAATTGAAATTCCCACTACATCCGCGGTAGATAGATTTATTGAATGCAATGTAGAACAAACCATAGTAGAGCAACCTTTATCCGCTGCTGCTATTGCAGCCGAAGAAAAGCGCCAAGCATCAATTGCTGCGCGCGCATTAGAACGAGCCGCTTTGGACGCAGAACGCGCAAAACGCAAGCAACAATTAGCGGAAGAAAAACAAAAAAACAACCCACCAAAAACATATGAAGAACCAAAGCAGTTATCTGAATATGATATATTTATTTCTAATTTTATTGAAGCACGTGGTAAAGAACTAGCAAAGAAAAACGGACGCGGATTTATTGGCGGCATGGACAAAAATCGCAATCCTACGCGCGGCGCAGATTACGAACGCGCAGTGCAAGACGCTAATTATGCATGGCGAAACCGTAAAATATAAAAATGTATTTATAACCTTTATTTTGTAACTTTTAACTTATAACTTATTTTTTTATGGTAACTTAACAATATTTTCAATAAAGTAAAGCAGTCTACGTTTTGCATATTGTGTATGCAATGCCTTATAATTTTTTCCGTATGTTTTATAAAGACGTTCTTTTACTGCCATAAACAATTCATTTATTGGCGTGTTTTTTCCCATAGTATAAACAACATATCGCACTGCGCGATGCCCATTAAAAAAATAATTACCCATTAACCCTTTAAGATGGGTTATTAATTCAGCCGACGTATTAAATTGTTGCCCCGTATATCCACAAACAAACTTATTTAACCCACCTACTGGTATTTTATCATTATATTCCGCAGACGTCATCCACTGCATATTACAGTTATCTTTACAATCTGGTTCAGGCAGCGCACATTCTAATATAGTAGTGTCCCAAGGGTTATTATTAAATGCATTTATAAAAGCATTTCCGAAAGTTTTACACGAAAATGCTTCGTTTATTGCTGCCTGTAGTTTATACAATTTATAATTATTATTTGTCCATAAAATTTGTGCAATTAATCCAGTAATGTCCGCATTATATTTAACATAATGTCCATATTCATCTACTTCCATAACATAGGACGTCAAATCTTCATTGTTTTTTACACCTTTTCTCATTTAAAACGCCCAAGTTTTCAGCAAACCACATAATTATTTGCTTTTGGGATTTTATTGCTTGGGTCGTTATGTTAAAAGGTTGAAGAGTTACCCCTTCTGTAAAGTCAATAGTAAGGAATTTCACCTTACGATGGTCCAACTTAACCCACCTCGCTACGCTCGGCGGTGAAGGACGAAATGAGTAGCAATAGTAATGCGCTATGTTTGACTTCTGGTCTCACACATCACCGCTAAACAACCATTACTAGTTGGAAGACAACCTCATTTATTATCATTATTGTCTATTATATAATTGGTATTACCTTTATATTATTTATAATTATTATTACTGTGAGTATAAAATGGGCGTTTTAAATGAGAAAAGGTGTAATGTTTGCAATAACGCATTTTTATAATCGGATGCCCATGGTTTTTTAATTAACTGTGTTAATACAACTGGATATGCCCTAGCAAAATGCCATAATTCTTTTGAATGACCAAATATTTTGGACATATGTTTCATAGCAACATTTGGGTCAGTTGTTAAAGGCACCCACCCAATTATTTTTTCACGGGTATATGGATTTTTTGTCATTTTATCTATTACCTCTTTGCAAAAAATACCGGGTTCAAGCCATTTACTTATTTTTTGTCCTGTTTCAAACGGCGTTTCAATACAATAATCGCTTGAAAATATTTTTCCTATTTCTTGAAAGTCGGTGTTGTCATAGTCGCTGTCATAGTCACTATCATAGTCGCGGTTGCTGCTGCTTTTGCTGGTGGTTAAAAGCTGTTTAAAAGTAATAAAACTATCGCCAGTTTCCATTAATATACAACATTCTTACTGCATACATTTTCCAAATATTTCTAATTCTGATTTTTTTATAGTATTTGCATTCATTGCTCTATTTGACCCATATGCAAATTTGGTGGAATTTCCAAAATACTCATAAATTAATTGTTTATAATTATGCAATGCATTTAATTTTGCAGAAAGGTCACTTGTTTTATGTTTTTTTCTAACACTATCGTATTTTGCAATTAAATTTTTGTGTTCAGGTGTTCCTGCTTTTCCTGACCCAGCTATTAAACAAAGCTCCTTATACAGTTCGTTTAATTCAGGACAATGCTCTAACTTTTTAATTATTGTGTCTAATGTTTTATTTATAACTTCTTTATTTAATTTTGGAAGCATTGCCCTTTCAAACAATTGCTTTAATATTAACATACACTCGTTTATTTCTATTTCTGGTAATTGTGACAATAAATTTAAATCAAAATAATCGCTTCTATGATTTAATTTAATTAAATTTGAAGGCAATCCGCTATCCACAAAAACATTTTCTAGTTTGTGAAAATAAGGCGTAGGCAATTTGTCTAAAATTAACATAGATTCGTCCAATGCAGGTGCCGGAAAATGTTGCGAAAACACACCTTTTGACATTAATGTTCGTATATGCACGCCATCTTGAATTATAATAAGAACATCATTTGAAAGCGACAAAAACGATTCTGGTATAGACATATCCATAAATTTTGAAACGTTATATAAAGTTGTATATTTTAAATCTGGATGCGTAAATATTACCATAATAGGCGCGGACTGATTATTCATTTTTTTAGAAAGTTGTATTTTAAACTGGTTCATAGTATTTATGTCAATTAACCCATCTGTTAAAATAATTGAAAAATGACTATTATCCCAATATGGTAAAAAACATTGAGGATTTGTGCCGCCACCAATAGTTACTGAAAATTATCAGCACTATGTTTTTTTGCGCGGTCGTTCCAATCAACCACATTATAAATTTTAATAATTTTATGCACATTATGTAAAAAACTAAATTGTTTTTCAAATAAACCATTGCATGTAGATTGCGATGAATCTAAAAATACACTTGTTAAATAATTAGGTAAACTTGTTTTTTTAAATGTATGCTGCACAAACATAGTTTATATTTTATTTTATTTAGTTACATTTATATAGCTTTATTTGCAAATGGTTAATACCAAATTTATTGGTAAATTATCGTAGTGTTTATGCGTAAACGCATATAATAAATATAACAATATTTTTGTAAATGCATTGTTTACTTTATATTCTATACGCGGTTTGCGTTTAATAATATTATAGCGAAATGGATATTCAGACATTAAAAGTTGCATAACCTTAATTTTGTTAAAATACCAACTCCATTCAAAAGCATAATCTAGTAGTAAATCTTTTATATTATGGTGGTTAACATAAATTAACCACTTAACTACACGTAAATGTCCATTTATACATGTATTTATAAAAACAGCGCCAGCCGTGTTAACAGATGGTTTTAAAGTTAAAATTAGTTTTGCAACACTTAAATAACCATGCACACATGCAAACTCAAACCCGTTATTATTTATTCCAAAAACCAATGCAACTGGTAACAACAATGCTGATTTAGCAGTTTCATACCCCCTATTTATAAACAATGACATAATTATGGTTTTTAATTGTTTTAAGCAACTGTTGTTTATTCAATTTTATGCTAAAACAAAGAATAACATGTAGTAATATAAACAATTGTTTTTTATATTAAATTTATTAATTTTCCAACTAACAATATTATAGTTTTCAACTTTAATTTTATATGTATTTGGATATAAGTTACATAACCACTGCGCTATATGTAAATGTCCGCCTGCACATGCATGTTTAAATACATAATGATTTTCACTAAACACATTAATTGATGGTTTAATGCCTAATAAAAATTTTGCTATATGCAAGTATCCATTAAAACATGCAAACTTAAATGCATCTTCGTTTTTTGCCGAAACGTTAATTGTTGGATTAACTAACAAAAGCCATTTTGCAATAATTAATTGTCCATAACCACAAGCAGAAATAAATGCTTGTTCAATGGTAATAGGGTTATTTATAGTAAAGTCAATGGATAACAACCACTTAGCTATATGCAAATGACCATTTTTGCATGCTAATTGAAACGCATAACTATAATTAATATTACAAACGCATAAATAGTTGTTATATAACCACTGAACTATATGCAAATTTCCCTTTTCACAATTTTTGTGCAAACATTTATTTAAGTTTTTATTTTGCATAGTTTTATTTTAACATATAAAACTAGCTTCAATTATCAATTTTTACACACGCTGCCTTGTTTTGGGTGTAAAAAATTGAACTGTTTTTTTTTAAAAATACAGATAAAACAAAACAATCAATATATAGATTTAATAAGTAACCCCCGAAATGTCCTGTTTTAACGAGTGCGCTATTTGCTTTGATGAAATTAACATAAATGTTAATTGCATAACAACTGAGTGCAATCACCGATTTCATTCAACTTGCTTTTTAACAAACGCATCTAGAAATGGATTTGGCTGTCCAATGTGTCGCACAGAACTTGTTGAAGAAATCGAAGACGAAGACGACGAAGACGAAGACGACATTAGCAACGAAGACGACGAAAGCACGGTTGTGCAACCGCTTGCAGGATTTCGTTGGCTATTTCAGCGAGCTGAAGGCGAGCTGATACCAGAAGATGACGAAGACGATTTTACCGACTCCGAAACGTTATACGACGAAGAAGAACTAAACTGGAAACGCGACGATACGTATGGATTTACGATCACAGAGATTACAGAAAAACTTATTGAAAAACAGGTTTCAATGCGTGATATTGTTGCGTTCTTTTTAAAACCTCATCAAAATCAGCTGGCAGATTGTGATGAGTTTAACGCGGATTTTATGTTAAAAATGGCAAAAATAATTGACCCAATGCTGTAAACGTATAAATTACGTAGTTAACCTTATAAAACCTAAATAAAAAAGACCAAACATGCAACTTTTTGCAATAATTCCAGTCAAATTCATGTTACCATCTTCAGCAAACGCCCATTTTGCATAATTAAAAAAAAACTTGTTTACGAAAGGTAAGTGAAATAAAAAAAACATAACCCCTATTAATATTGGTATTTGTATTTCATCATATAAACTAGCCATTAGTGCTTCTTGATGTTTAGTGCGCTTATATTCAGTGTCCTTTTGCATCGCGGCTAGTTTTTTTTCATATTCTTGTAAATAATCGTTTGTTAATTTTTGTTTTGGAACATAATTTGGCACAGTTTGTTCATCATGTGCATAATCACTAGTATCTTGCCCGCGGCTATGCATTGGCGGCAACTCCGGTGGAAATCCGTCGCCCATCAGTCCACCTGCACCACCTAAAGGCAATCTGCGGTCAGCCGGTGGGTTTGGTAAACCATAAGGATTTTTATGAACATTTAACGGTTGATATGCGTCGTTTTCACCAACTCCTCTGCTAGAATGTCCCTCTGGTAATTCAGATATACGCGTAATATCGTTGCGTTGCATAGATAAAATGTGTTAGACATTTTATTTGCTAAAAGAACTCATCCTTTGTAGAATCCTTGATTTCCACCTGTTTTTTTGTAGCGCTACATTTTACAGGTTTTGTTTTATATTTGTAGCATACGTCGTTAAATTGATATATTTGCCCATCTATTTCGCTAATAACTGGACCATTAAAATTTATACAATTTTTTCCTTGACACACTTGACGAAACATAGTTGCAAGACCTAACCCTAATATAATTGAAATAAGTCCTTGTCCAATAGAGGTATGCAATATACGTTTTAAATTCATTTATATGGTATATACATAAAGAATTTTATATAAAAACAGTATGAATTCTGCAGAGTATTTGTTTATAATTTATTCATGTCAAAAAAACTTGGTTTCTGCAATAACTATGCGAAATCTTTATTTTGAACCATGCAAGTCATTGTTGGCATCTATGAAAATGTCGGTTATTGTTATGTATGGCGACCCACAACTTAATAGCGATTTTGAACTTAACCAAACAACCGGCGTGTTAAAATTAAGGGTAATTGACGATTACCATAATTTGGCAAATAAAACATTAATGTTGTTTAAAACAATTTACCACGTGTTTTCAAATATAAAAGGTGTGTTTAAATGCGATGATGACGTTATTATTAATATAAATAGTTTAAATTATTTTATTAATGACACATTATTAAAACATCCCATAAACTATGCAGGAATGGCCTCTGTTACAGAACCTCGTTCAAATGATGATGCTCATTTAATGTTGCGTAATATTAGTCATGCTGGCGCATTAAATACACCGTTTAGTATGTTTTGTGGTGGACCCTTATATTTTGTAAGCAATAAAAGCTTACAAGCAATTGCTATGGCAGACAATAGCGTAACAAGTATTTATTACGAAGATAAAATGGTTGGATATATATTAAATCAATACCATATTTATCCGGTAATGTCTATGATTTATTCTGACAATTGTCGTATGTTTAAAACATGTTCGTATCATAACACTGATAAAAAACCGACGCTATTTATTAGATTACATGGCGGTCTTGGAAATCAAATGTTTCAGGCAGCAGCTGCTATGGAAATATCTAAAAAAAATAATATGAACTGTTTTATTTTAAATATGTGCAAACAAAGACCACATGATTTTACGCATATAGTTGATAACAAAACTCTTTTTGAAACTGTTTTTAAACATTTTCCGGTAATTGATGCTGAAAATTTAAATACGTCATTAATTAACTGCGTAAACGAAGACCCAAATGCATGTTTTTCATATAATAATTATGTTTTTTCAAAAAATGTTTTATTAAACGGCTATTTTATTTGTCCAGAATATTTTTCAGATGAAAATGCAGTTAAAACTGCGTTTTTATCAAATAGCGTATACAAAAATTTAATAAATAGTGAAGCTGAACATTTTTATAAAAATAAATATTTTATTCATGTTAGACGTGGCGATTACGTTGGGTTAGACATTTATGATTTTGATAAGGATACGTATTATAAATCCGCGTTAAATTATTTGCGAAACATAGATAAAAATGCGGAGTTTGTTGTGTTTAGTGACGATATTGAATGGTGTAAAAAATATGCGTTTTTTATACATTCAAGCATTTCGTTTTATGAAACAACAGAAGACCCGCTTATTTCAATGTATACAATGTCATTATGCGAAAAAGGTGGTATATGCGCAAACAGCACCTTTAGTTGGTGGGGCGGATATTTAAACTTAAATAACAATAAAGTTGTTGTGTATCCGAAATCTTGGATAAATAAAAATGTGCCTGTAAACGTTTACCCGAAACAACCTTGGGTAAAGATTTTGTAAGCGGAGCGACCGCAAAAGCGGAGCAGCCTTTGGTAAGCGGAGCAGCCTTTGGTAAGCGGAGCAGCCTTTGGTAAGCGGAGCAAGCCTTCGGCAAAATGTTAAATTAACTATTTAACTTAACATTTATAGTAGAATGCGGAAAATTGATTTTAAATCCTTTACATAACCATTACTAAAAATCGATTTTTAACATAATCTTTACAAAACCCCGTTTAACAAAACCGTTTAGATATATCTTACCTTTTTATAAACAACAACAAACATGAAGCCTTTTAATCAATTTATGCAGTCACATCGTGCAACAGACGATACACCATCTGTATCTAATACGCGCATTGGAAATAAAACAATGGGTATATATGGTGGCAAATATTATGTTAGTGACGACGAATACAGTGATTTTTTGGCTTTATATTGTAAACATACAATAATAGATGGTAATCAAGAACACTTAACTGAACTTCAACCAGAAAAAGGTATTATTGCTGTAGACCTTGATTTACATTATGCGCCAAATGTAAAGCGCCGCCAACATAACGAAGACCATATTAATTCATTAATTACTACTTATATTCAAGCGCTTGAAACTATGTATGTATTTAATGAAACCCCTTTTAACATATATGTTATGCAAAAACCGGACATTAATCCGGTAAAAAATGCGGACACTGGCGAAGTTGAAAAAGTAAAGGACGGAATTCATATGCTTATTGAAATATCTGCTGACCGAAAAACGCAAATGATACTGCGCGACCGCGTATTAAGTATTATTCAAGAAGATGAAACATGGACATCACTTCCAATTACAAATGATTGGAATAGCGTATTTGACGCCGCCATATCAAAAGGCAGCGCACCATGGCAATTATATGGAAGTTGTAAACCGGCACACCAAGCATACCGCCTTACGCATGTGTATAAATGTTTATATGACCCTGCTGATAGTGAAATGTCAGTAAAGCAAATGTCTATGGACGAATATTTCGATATGTCAAAAACTATTGGCAAACTATCTGTTCGCGCAAATGCTGGTAACCATTTTCCAATGAAACCAGAATTTGCAAAAATTTGCGGACTAGACGCTGCTGCGCAAAAAAATAAATCAAACGGAATTGTAGTGCCAAGTGCCGCGCCAACCCCATATTTTGGTGCTTGGATACCAATTGAAGCCATACTAAATATTCGCAGCAAACAAGACTTGGATTCGGTTGTTATATTTGCTATGGAACAACTAGAAGGACGTGATTATGAACTACTTGAAACCCATAAATACACAATGTGTTTACCAGAGCAATATTATGGCGCAGGCAGTTATGATAAATGGATACGTGTTGGCTGGGCACTTTATAATACTTGCCCAACAACAATGTTTATAACATGGGTTGCATTTAGCGCACAAAGTGCGTCGTTTAAATTTACTGATATTTCGGATTTGTATGACCGTTGGCAAAGATTTGGTCCCAACAATCCGGCGCATGCTTGTTTAACACGGCGTTCTATTATGCATTGGGCAAAACAGGACGCCTATCAGCGATTTAAAGAAGTTCAAGACAGTAGTGTTGATTATTTTATAGAAAAATCTATTAATGGAAACGACTTTGATTTGGGTGAGACAAAAAGTGTTAGCAAAGACACATCTGACCATGATATTGCATGTGCGTTGAAACAACTGTATTGCGACCAATATGTTTGCGTAAACATTAAAAACAACATTTGGTATAGGTTTATGAACCATCGTTGGATAGAAAACGACAGCGGCACTACGCTGCGTAGGTCATTGTCAGATGAATTGCGCAAAATTTACAGAAAAAAAAGCAAGGAGCTTGACAGCGTAATTGATAGTATTATGAGCGCGGATGAAACTGATCCGCGTATTAAAAAGTTTAAAAAACGCCAAGGTCGCATTTGCGAAATTATTAACCGGTTAGGAGATGCATCCGATAAAGACCGCATTATGAAAGAGGCAAAAGAATTGTTTTGGGACCAGTCTATTATTGAAAAACTAGACACAAATCCATATTTACTGTGTTTTAATAATGGCGTTATTGATTTTAAAGAAAAGGTTTTTCGTCGTGGGTATCCGGAAGATTATATATCAAAATCAACATGCATTGACTATATTCCAATTAACGATGCTCGTGATAAAAATATTATTGCTGAAGTAAATGATTTTATGTCAAAATTGTTTCCACGTGAGGAGTTGCGCAAATATATGTGGGAACATCTGGCATCCGTGCTTATTGGCATTCCAAAACAAACATTTCATATGTATTTAGGCGACGGTCGTAATGGAAAATCGGTATTAACCACTTTGTTAGATTTGCTTTTGGGTGAATATAAAGGTGTTGTGCCATTATCTGCTATTACACAAGACCGTCAAAAAATTGGTGGAACATCTGCTGAATTGGTTGTATTAAAAGGTGTGCGTTATGCTGTTATTATGGAGCCATCTAAAAAGGATGTTATACTAGAGGGTCCTTTAAAACAGCTTACTAGTGGATTAGACCCAATTCAATGTCGTGCGCCATATATTCCAAAGCCGATTGAATTTTATCCCCAATTTACTTTGGTATGTTGTTCAAATGTTCGTATGGAAATAAAAACACAGGATTTTGGAACATGGCGACGTGTGCGTGAAGTTCCATTTGAAGCGTTGTTTACGGAAAATCCTGTATCTAATGACCCTGAAAAACCTTATCAGTTCATGGTTGACCCAGAAATAGATAAAAAGTTTGACCAATGGAAATATGTGTTTATGGCATTGTTAGTGCAAACTGCATTTAAAACCGATGGAAAAGTTGGCGACTGCTCTATTGTTACTGCTGCTAGTAAAGCATATCAAGAAAGTCAGGATTTCCTTGCTGAATTTATTCGCGACAAGGTGGTGGCGGTTAAGGATGGTCGTATTAAGAAACAGGAATTAAATAGTGAATTTACTATTTGGTATATGAATACGTATGGCAAGGGTGCGCCAAGTCCTAAAGAAGTTCATGCATATATGGATAAAAAGTTTGGAAAAGCGGCAAACAATGGTGGCATGTGGATTGGCGCGCGTATTAAATATGAACGCGACGATATGGTAATGCAAACATTTAGCGGAACTGCATCTATTGCATCGGATGACGATTCGCAGTTTCAAGATAATATTGATTTGTAAAACAAAGAGCGTAAACAAATGTATTACACCTTTTCTCATTTAAAACGCCCATTTTGATAGGCAAAAAATAAAAAAAAATGTAAAATCAATAGTAGGAATTTCACCTACGATGGTCTTACTTTTTCATCTTCTTTTTATTAGTTGAAGATGTGAAAGACGAAATATGGAAACATAATGGACGCTCTTGTTTCTCAATCCAAGATTGCGTTAGTTTCATTATGTTTATTGAAGAGTTTGCATCTCTTGTTCTAAATGCGATTTTTTTGTTTTCGCAACTCACGCAGTTAGAACAGATTAACAGACGAAACACTTTCTTACCTTCTTTATCCTTGTAATATTCCAAATCATTATTGCAATCACAACACTTCTTACTTGTGTTACATTCATTTATGGTTATTGTATCATATTTCTTGTGAATTAGTTTCCTTAATCCTTTATTCATGGTAGGCATAAAGTGTTTCATTTGCGATGACCTACTCCAATTTCCATAACCGATTATGATATTTTCTCCAAAGGTTTCCTTAATTTTATTTAGGAATGTATCTATGGATTTCTTACCATAACTATATTGCCGAAACTTCATTTTTCTCCATGTATCTCGTTTGTAAAACTCTATGGTTTCTTTGTTTAATTTGTCCTTCTCCACTACATGTATCAATCAAATATATGTGCGTATATTATAGTTATGAGTAACAGAGATGCGTTGCTAAAAACTGTATTTGATAATCACACCATCACAACCGAAACAATAAGAACTACAACATTTTATAAAATATTGGACACTAGAGGTAAAAATTGCATTACATTTCATTATTATACCGACACCGACGGCATAGAATGCATAGGTATTGGTGAATTAGACAGATGTTCATTGTATACAGGAACCGAGTTACTTAACAAAATAGAAGAATTTGCAAAGAAAGCAAGTATCAAGAGACTACATTTAGAAGACGCATCACACATTAAACTATGTGATAATATTATTATTAGATTATACTATTTGGATATATTATGCACTGGCCAATCGTGGTATAATAAGCACGGATACAAATCGGAATATCACCATAAAGAACTAGCTCATAATAGAGAATTTATCAATCGTCCAATGATAGATATAATTAAGAACGATGAAGAATATTTGAATGAAGAATATTTGATGTTATCAAATATATTAAACCCAAATGCAAAAAAGCCAGATGTGAATGGTACTGTTCAAGAAGTGTTTGTTCAATTAAAACGCTATTTAATAAATAACGGCGATAACTGCTCCGACCCGGTTGTTGTTGAAAATCTTAAATTTATTCGAGATTTAATAAAAGCCATAGGTAAGCATTATATTAAATATGACGGAGAATTGCTTGATAAAGAAATAGTCATAAATGGTGGCACCAAAAGTTCGACTGCTCGGGATACTTTTGGTTCCACCAAACGCATGGGCAAAAAATCAAAAAAAAGTCGGCGGGGAAAAACTGCAAGAAAGCAATAGAGATTAATTTTAGATTTACAGCCTTGAAGATTTAAATCCGAACCTTAAAAGTATTTTACACCTTTTCTCATTTAAAATGCCCATTATAGACACTAAAAAAATAAGAATTATTTATAGGCGATTTCATTTAAAATGGGCGTTTTAAATGAGAAAAGGTGTAAAAAGTTTTTTATTATTGTATATAATGGTTATATGCAATAATATAGTTATGCTTGCAAAATATTATTTCGCAAATAGCGGAAATAAGATTGACTATGTATTGTCAGAAGAAGACATAAAGGAAATTTATGACCCTGATTTTTATTGCGGATGTGCGTGTTGCCATTTAACAACGCAACTTCAACTATTTGCTTGTCGCCCTCTTAGAGAACATAATGAATAAGCATTCGCATATAAAAACAACATAGTATTGGTTTATACCATGTTGTTACCAATTGAACTAATACGACATACGCTTGATTTTTTACCAAACGTAGACCCTGACATAAAACGAAATATTGGCTTAATTAAAAAAATAGATTTAAATAACTTTGCAGAAATAAAAAAGGTTTGCAGAGTATTTTCATCTACTGCAACCAATACATACACTGGGTTAACTGCAACCATTTATAACTTACCATATTATGAGTTAGAAAGCACGTTATGGAATGTTGAAGGCTGCCTTATATTAAATATTGTAAAACGAAACGCCACTGTTTTTGGCAATGCAAGCACATGTTTTTCAACAATAAAAACCGTTTGCAATTGCAGCAAAATGGGGGTTAATCGCTGCCCCCTACATATATGTAGGGCAAATTAATAGTTTTTTTGCCGCTATGAAAAACATTTGACAAGCAAATTGCCATACGCGGTGGACTTTCAATTAGTGTTTCCATGCTTGGGCATGTGGTTAGCACTTCTGGCGCAGGGTCACCAAACATTTCCCATAAATTTATTGCTAATATATGCATTAGTCCGTTGCCATCCAGTTTTTTTGTTCCGTTTAAATACATTTGCGTTGTATATTCTAGTAATTTGGTTGTTGTTGGAATATGTATTATTGGTTTGTTTTTGGGGTAAACTACTATTTGCTGGTTACTTATTTGTTCTTGGCGCAACAAATCTAGTGGAACTACGTCTATGTTTATTGTATGCATTGGCGTTTCACTTAAATATATATTAAATGGTTGTGTGCTGGCTTTATAAATATTATCTAAAACCAGTAAACTGCGTGCATTGCGCAATAAAGCTTTATACTCATTTATAAGGGTTTTTGTTAGCGGGTTAAATTTTATTACGCCATTGTCAAATAATATTAAATCAAAAGCGCGTTTGGGTAAATCATATGGCGCAGTCCCTATAATTAATGGATATTCTGAAAAATCTTTTTCCTCAGTTGTAGGCGTTATTGTTTCACTGTATGTTGAAAATGTTTTGTCGTCTTCTATAAAAATAGGTGCATAACCAGTTGGTATTATAAACTTAGAGCGTTGTTCAGGAACAGCGCCTACTATAAGCATTATTTTTAACCCCTTTTCTGTGTTTTCTTTAATATAATCGTGTGCGCCACCGTAGAACTTTGTTCCACCATAGAACTTTGTTCCACCATAGAACTTTGTTCCACCATAGAACTTTGTTCCACCATAGAACTTTGTTCCACCATAGAACTTTGTTCCACCATAGAACTTTGTTCCACCGTAGAACTTGTTTCTATCATAAAGATTTTGTTTAGTTTTGCGGCGCATTTGGCGCCTTTGGCGCCTTGTTTTATATATAGTTTTCATTATATATAATTAGGTAATAAAGGGTTAACGACGAGAAGGCTGTAAATATTCAGATAAGTCGTTTACAACATCCGCAGTAAATGCTTGTTTTGCGGCGGGGTTACGTGTTGCAGCAACAAGGGTTGTTGTTAATGGGTCTACAGTAGTGCATTGAAGTATTTTTTGCCGAATAACATATTGCGCTTCTAGCGATAAAGAATAATATGCATGAAGCCCATACCATTCTATAATTGAATATGTTTTTTGCATTATATTTGAGCCAGCAATAATAGTTTGATACGCAGGATTTGAAAGCATTTCATTTGTTAATTGTTCAATAGCCTCATCAATATTTTGCAATCGTATAAAACGTTGTTTTAATCTTGACATATTAGGCATTTGCCCATTATCCTCATCATTATTATTGTAGTTAGACGAGCATGCTAAATACATTACTATGTCTTTAATGCAATTTACAAGTTTTTTCCTTAATGGGTTTCCACCATAATTATTGCGTCTACGCGTGCCTCTTTGTTTTTTCATTATAATAAAGCCTTTGAAATAAAAATGGACAGTGTTCCAAGCACCTTTTCTATAGAAAGCTTTTCGCCGCCTAAAAATATTCCATAAACATAAGACATTATAATACCAAAATATGAAAGCACTGAATAAATGCTTGCGTCTAAACGATATGCCGCATAAAATCGCAAAAAATATCCTACTGAGCCAATAAATCCATTAAGGCCTGTGGCAATAGCCACGCGCGCATTTTTAAAAACATCTGTTATATTTTCTGTTTTAAGCAAATATGCGGTCATTACAACAAGTCCAAGCGCATAAGAAATAAAGACATGGTTCCAATGATTGGTTGTTTTTACCATTTTTACTAAAAAATAAATAAACGCCTCTGTTAACGCCGCAAACAAAATCATTATAAGGCCATATACAAAATCTTTGTTACCAACTGTGGATGGTTTTTTCATTTCATCATAAACAAAAAACCCAAGTGCCAATAAAACAAACGCATATGCTTTGTTCCATAAAGCGCCGGATAAAAATAAAATCATTAATGGATACGTATTAAAAATGGCAAAAGAAACTCCGGAATCCAAATGTCTAAATCCTTCATACGAAAAAAATACATGAAACAAATTAACAATTGCTAGTCCAATGCCTTCCTTTGTTAAAAGTGCGTTAAACACAATAGGCCAATTTACGAAAATGGCTGATATTGCCACATATGCCAACATACGCGTCCACATTTGCAAAGTCATTGATAGTCCAATTTTTTTAACAAATATCGGATACAAACTCAGCAACGATTCTGATGCTAATTTTGAAATAACAGGCAATAACATAATACAAATAAATAAGTTATATAAACGCAAGAAAATAAAACAGTTATATGCATTTAATAAGTTTTGATATTGGTATTAAAAATTTGGCATATTGCGTGTTTTCTTTATTTGATAACCAGCTGCGCATTGTAAAATGGGGAACTGCAAATTTAATGCCAAGTGAACAACAAACGCAAACTACCAATTGCAGTAAATGCGCCAAAAAAGCCTGTGTTACGCATGCCGATGTGCCGTTTTGCAAAATTCATGCAAAAAAAACTGGTGGCATAGATGCAGACAGCGTTCCAAAATATCGTAGTTATAAAAAGGATGATTTGGTTAAGTTGTTGCAAACCAACAACATTCAATTTAACATGGCGGATTTAAAACCGGAGTTATTAAAGGCTGCAGACGCATATTATGCAAAGAACGTGTTGCATCCCATAAAGACAAAGCCAAAAACAACTGCAAATCAAATTCATTTAGTAACAATTGGAACAAATATTAAAACACAAATGGACGCTGTGTTAACTGGATTACCGCATATGGATATTGTTATTTTAGAAAACCAAATATCACCCATTGCTGGACGAATGAATACTATACAAGGCATGTTAGCCCAATATTTTGTAATGCATGGAACTCCACGCATTGAGTTTATTGCATCTGCTGGCAAACTTAAAGATTTTAAGCAAATTTCAGGAACTGAATATAAAAATCATAAAGAAGATGGCATACAATTTTGCCGAATGTTTTTGCGCGCAAACATAGCAGATTTTGCCAACAAAGAAACAGAAATTTTAGACGTTGCCATAAAAAAAGATGATTTGGCAGATTGTTTTTTACAGGGGGTTTATTTTTTAAAGAGGGAAAAAATAATAAGTTATTCGGAGAACTTAGAAATAAAACTTGTAGGTTAACAATATTAGAATAATATGGAAAGTATTAGCCTTGACGTTATGGATTTTGAGCCTTCTGGAACTAGTTCTATTAAAATTATGGACACCGCGCCGTCATCTGTTCCTGGATTAGATTTTTTAATGAATAAAAACGCACTTAATGGTGGGTCAAATAATAAAAATTCCAACTATGATTTAGGCGATTTAGACAGTTTTGAAAATGAAATGAAATCTTTGTCTGGAGTTACAACGGATGCTGGCACGCCTGCTGCGGCTGCGCCGGCGCCAACACAAGGTTCAAGCATTTTAACCGGCATTTCAAATTTATTTTCAGGGTCTGCAAAATCAGATTCACCTGATTTAGGCCAACGCACAAAAAATGAAACCAGCGCAAAGGATGGTTTTATGAAATTTACAGACATTCCTGATGAAAAAGTGGTTCAACCCAGACTTACAGAGCGTGAAAAAAATAAAAAGAAAAAAATTATGATTAACCGGTTAAATGAATGGAAAGAAAAAGGAATTATTGACAGAAATTCGCATTTTTCGCAGGACATGTCTTATGAGGAAATAGAGGATGAATATGAAACCGCATTAGAAGATAAAAAGAAAAAAGAGGCAAAAAAACTTTATAGCTGGTGGTTTATGACCGCAGTTAACACGTTGGAATATGCCAATGCATCATTTAATCCATTTGATATTAACTTAGATGGTTGGGGGGAAGCAGTAAGTGACGACATGGATAGTTATGACGAAATTTTTGGAAGGCTTTATGAAAAATATAAAGGCGGTGAAATGAGCCCTGAACTTGCACTTGTAATGCGGCTTGGTTTTAGTGCAGCAATGACTAGTTTTACAAACCGAGCATTATCTGGTGCACCCCTCGGATTTAAAGATGTTATGCGACAAAGTCCTGAATTAATGAAGGAATTTACTAAAGCCACTGCAAACGCAATGTCGCAACAAAGCCCTGGGTTTGCTTTTGCACAAAATCTTGTAAATCCTGAACCGCAGGGACCGCCACCCCCTGCCCCTATAAATCCGGCCACTGAGCGAAAAAAAGCTGCTGCTCAACAACGCCCTGATTTAGCAGCAGCAAGCCCCATGTTTCGCGAAACCGGCGTAGATATTAGAAATAATCATGAACGCGTAGACCGAATGGAACGCAGCCCAATGCCTGCGTCAAGACCCGAAATGACAGGTCCTCGCAACACAAATTTAGACAGTATTTTGTCCGGATTAAAACCAAAGCCAATGCAACGCGACAGTGATTCTATAGTTAGCGTATCATCGTTGAAGGATATTGACGGCGCACTTCCACGTCGCAAGGGTTCCGGTAAAAACATTTTATCGCTTGAATCATTGGATTTGTAAACACTTAGAAAAATAGACATTTATACTTGTTATAAATGTCTAAAATTTGCTTTATTACTGCGATTTACGGGAATTATGAGGCGTCGTGTAAAAAATTTGCAAAACAAACTGTGCCTACAGATTTTATTTGTTTTACAGATAATCCAAATATTATAAAAAATGGATGGACTATTGACACAACCCCGTATCATATTGTTAATCCAAGTCCACAGGATAATGGAAGTTACGTAAATTCTTTGGCAAACAATAAACACACATTTAATGTTGCCAAATATTATAAACAATCGTTTCAGCGCATACCTAGATTGTGTGAATATAAATGTGTTGTTTGGTTAGATGGAACCATTGAAATTGTGCATTCACACACTGCTGAATATTTGCTTAACAGAATTGACATTACGCCAATCGTTGGTTGGGCACATTCTGGCGCAAACGGCATACTTTTAAATGAAGCAAAAGGCTCTTTATTTCCGCGTTATACAAGCACATTTTGGAATGGACAACATCAACCGGTTCAAGATGTTGTTGCGCAATATAACGCATATATTGCAGACGGATATGATAATTTATACTGGCGATACAAAAACCGGTTTTCCAATGATTTTGGGGTATGGATAACATGTTTTGTTGCATTTAACAACCAAAATCAAGAAGTAACCAAATTTTTAGATTTATGGCATTTACAAACACTGCAATACACAACGCAAGACCAAATATCATTTCCATATGTATGTTGGAAAACGCAGTTAATTCCATATACCTTGCCGGATCCAGAGGTTGGTGCAATAGATACACACAAACAAACCGCGATGTATATTAAACATGAACATGGTCGTTAACTAATTTGTTTATAAATATTGTTTGACACTGTTAACAATGTGTGAAATAAAAAACATAATGCAACCACATTTGCAGAACTAATTATAATTGGCTGGTTATGGTCTTTATCAAATTTTTTCATATAAATTTGCAAGGATGTTGAAAATAAAATGCAGTTACCAATAAACAATCCTGAAATTAAAATAGAGTTTTCCATGTTTTCTATATTATTAGCCAATTGCTTTTATATAATTATTGTATGGCAAACATTTGAAAAGCCATTAAAAAATATGCTTATAAATGTAATAAACATATTTTATGTCCGTTTGTATATTTTTGTTTCATAGAGATTTTCGCCTTTATGACAATACAGCCTTAATAAATGCGGTAAAACAGGGTTACTCGGTGTTGCCAGTGTTTATTTTTACTCCGTCGCAAGCAACAACGCAAAACCCTTTTCTATCAACAAACTCGGTGCAATTTATGATAGAAAGTTTAGAGGATTTAGCAAACCAAATAAGGGTTGAAGGCGGACATCTTTATACATTTATGGGGGAAACCGTGCCAGTGCTTCGCAAATTAGTTAATAAAGTGCAAGCATCAGCTATTGCTTTTAACTCAGACATAACACCCTTTTCAAAAGCCCGTGATAAAGAAATTCAAGAAAGCTTTGCAAACACCACCATTTTAACCGCAGACGACTACTATTTACTCCCACCCCAAACCGTATTAAAACCAGATGGAAACCCATATCACAAATTTACGCCATACTATGAAACACATAAAAAACACCAAGTAAGCAGCCCCCGTTCTTGTCCGTCCATAAAATTTATAAAACCGGCTGGGTTAAGTTCCGAATTTAAGTTAAGCGACGCATATGTTCGTTTGGGCGCACTAAATGCAGCCGCAGCAACCCATGGAGGCCGCACAAACGCGCTTCAACGAATGCGCACGAATTCACCATTTTCAAAATACAGCGTAAATCGCAATTTATTGGCAGAAGACACATCGTTGTTATCAGCACACATAAAATTTGGATGTATATCCATAAGAGAAGTATATCGCGCTTATGCTAGCAATAAAGAATTTATAAGACAACTTGTTTGGCGTGATTTTTATGCATCTTTATTGCACCACCATCCAGAAATGGTAAATCCGCGCATTCGCACACTAAATGTGCGCTGGAATAATTCGGATGCAGCATTTAATGCTTGGGCACAAGGCCGCACCGGATTTCCTGTGGTAGATGCATGCATGCGTCAATTAAATCAAACAGGTTATATGCATAATCGTGGTAGACTTATTGTTGCATCATTTTTAGTAAAGACTTTATTAATAGATTGGCGCAAAGGCGAGCGATATTTTGCACAAAAGTTGCTGGATTATGATGTTGCAAGCAATAATGGAAACTGGCGATGGATTTCCGGCGAAGGTGTGCAAACTGCAGATGGACATGTTGCACACTTTGACTCACAACCGTATTTTCGCATTTTTAATCCATGGAACCAAGCTGAAACATTAGACCCAGACGCGGTATATATTAAACGCTGGATACCAGAATTGGCCGAATTAGACAAAAAACGTATTTTGCGCTGGTTTAAAGAACCCGCGCCAGTAAACGGTTATCCACTTCCAATAGTTGATTTTGCCGAAGAAAAAAAACACGTATTAGCTGCTTATAATAAAAAATAAAAATGGATTTATAAAGAAACGCAGTAATTTTCTTTATAAATGTGGTATAATAATATATTTATTATTCGGTGTTTTTTGTTTTATTGTTACTATAAAGGTCTTGTATGCGATTTATGGAATAAATATTTTAAAAAATCTACAAAATTAGTATTACCAGATTATCCAGTATATTTTGCAAAATGTTTTATTTATAAACCAACCAACTTAACAACTGACGTTTACCATCTTTATTATGAAAGTCATACAGATGAATTATCGCCACTGTTAACAGATAGTAATCAAACTATTTATTTATATCATGATAGCAATACGGACATAATACTTTGTAACAAAAACGTAAATGAACATACACGACTTCCTAAAAAATCAACTGCAAGGTTTATAAATATTTTGTATAGTAATCCAGACAGCAACAAAGAACCGCTTACGCTTCGACTAGACCATAGTTATTTATATGAAGGTAATGAAATTTTGGGCGCGCCTCACGTATTTTATTTGTTAAAAACCCAGTATGAAAACTCACAGTATACATTTAACTTAAATTATCAACTTAAAATCATGGACGGTAATTTTGCAATTACTGTTATTAACGCCAATAAATATATTTGTTTAACCGATTGCAATAAAGGATTTAGTGTAAACGATATAAATAAATGTATTAATGAATAGTAATAAACCCTATGGAAATGGACAACGCCTGTTCTGCCAATTTACATCCTCTAGTTAACAAATGGGATTTGTATTACCATTTGCAAAATGAAAAAAGTTGGACACTTAGTAGTTATAAAATTATTATGTCCGAAATTGACGCTGCTGAAAAGGTAATTGCACTTAACAAGGAAATTTCTGATTTTGCTTTGTATAATTGTATGTTTTTTTGCATGAAGCATGGTGTAACACCTATGTGGGAAGATGTGAAAAATCGCAGTGGCGGATGTTTTTCTTACAGGGTTTTAAATAAAAATGTTCCTGAAGTTTGGCGAACACTTATGATACATATGTGTGGGTCTGTGCTTTGTTTAAATAAAAAACATGAACAGCATATTAACGGCATTACAGTAAGTCCTAAAAAAAATTTTTGTGTTATTAAAATTTGGTTGGACACTTGTGCTTATCAAGACCCTGCTATGATACGCGATTTGCCAAATTTGCCTAGAGACGGCTGTTTGTTCAAAAATCATGCACCTGAATTCTAAAGTAATTTGCTTTATCAGGTTGTTAGCGTGTGTGTTTTTTCTATATTTTGCTTTGGCAAAATATCGTAATAATAATTATAATATGTCTTTCAGGCGTCATCAAAGTTTTGCTATTAACACAAATGCTTTTTTATCAGGGCGTCTTCATACCTTTACAAAACCGCACGTATATTACGGCAATTTATTTATTGAACGTGACCTTACTGTTTACAATAATACCGATATTTGTGGAAACTTAACTGTTGCACATGACGTAGCTGCCACTAATTTTCGCGCCTCTGGCAATTACTATTTAGACGGTTATGTGTTGGTTCCTGCTGGCACAATTATTATGTCCGCTGCTTTGCAAACCCCTGCTGGGTATTTGTTATGTGACGGTCGTGAACTTAGTAAGGTTGAATATGCTGATTTGTATGCTGTTATTGGTAATGCATACACTGACATATCGTCTGCAACTACATTTAAAATACCAAATATGGTAGGACGTGTTGCAGTTGGTAAAACAGATAATTCTGACCCGTCGTATAATAATATTGGAGCAACCGGCGGCGAAGCCGCCCATACTCTAACGGTTCAAGAAATGCCTTCACATAGTCATAGTTATGGCGATACTTATCGCACCGGTAACCAATCCGTAAATACGCTTACTACACAAGCAACTGCTGCAGACGAAATTACAACAACTGAAACTAAAACGTCTGGTTTAACTGGCGGCGGCCTTGCGCACAACAATATGCAGCCATATATGGTGCTTCGGTATCTTATTAAATATTAAATGTTTATTGGTTTAAATAAAAAAATTTGGTTTTTATTTAATTAAATATACAAAATATACAAAATATACAAAATACTTACATTTGTTCAACATGCGAATTGTTGTCCGCCGGCATTTGGGCTCGGCATAATCCGCACGCACGTCTAATATCATCCACCGCATATTCATTATAGTCTGTTGCAACCGCCTTTTCATCTAGCTCCGCGTCCGTAAGTGGCTGCGCGCATCTAATGCAGCAAAACATATCCATAAATAACCCGTTATGTATAAGCATTCGTTTAAGTCGACCATCTAGTTCACGACGCTGTGTTACTAGTTCTAACGTGTGTTCGTTCTCTAAGTATGCCTTTTTATAGTCTTCATCAAACAGAAATTTTAGTTGTATAGCAGCATACTTACGCCATGATAGGCTTGGATATGCCCTGTTGCAATATACAATATTTGGACTAGGGTTTTCCTTGGATTCTTGCTCGTCGTCCGCTTCTTCGCTTGCCATTTGTTGAATTTCTTCCTCAGACAAGTCCGGATTAAGGTAACGCAAGTTTCGCACAATTTCGCTGTGAAACATATATTCATCAAAGTCGGGAACTGGGGTGTTTTCTAACTCCTCTAGGGTCATTTCACCAACATTTGCGGTTCGTTGAATAGGAAATGCATTGGCACGGCGTTGTGTTTCAATATTTATTTCAATAGCATCGGCTTCATTTTTTAGTGCGGTAACGCGAGCCCATGTTTCTTGTAAATCCATGTCATGGTATGTAATAATAGTGCGCATTTTTGTATAAAGGTCGCGCAAGGCAATTCGGTCGTTGGTGTCCATGTCTTCTACATTCATGTAGGTAAGGTATCCCTCAAAAATATCGCGGATATAAACGTTGTTCAAAGTAGACGGGTTCATTGTTATAAATCAGATAAAGGTAATATATAATTATTGTTTTGCTGCGATTAAAAGGATAGGAAAAGGTTTCAATTTTTTAAGGAAACCTACGGTTTCCTTATGAACCTTCCTTTTTTGGCACCGCCTCCCTTCGGGGGCGGCGCCGTGCGAACGCAGTGAGCACATTAAAATATACTGGTATACTGCAACAAATAAAAATATTTTATTAACTCTTTATTTAACCAATTTTTTATAAATGTTTTTTATGAGCATACTAAACGCGTGTTAATAGCTTTATAAACTAGTTGTTTAATATTTTTAAATTGTGCCAATAACTAATTTTGTTGCAATATGACAGCAGGCTGTTAGTTATTAGCGCAAAATACATGTTTGCAAAATGTGCTCACTGCGTTCGCACGGCGCCGCCCCCGAAGGGAGGCGGTGCCAAAAAGGGAAGGTTCCTAAGGAAAGAGCGCCTTCGGCGCTCCACTGTTCCGCTGCGCGGAACTAACCGTAGGTTTCCTTAAAAAATTGATTTTATTATTCAAAAACAAACAAAGATAAACAAAACCACCCATTATATTAAGTAAAATGCATTCTTTATTTACCGAAAGTTATCATTCTCATGACTTTTATTTAAAGTCAGTTAATGAAGACCTGTTTAAGGACTTTATTAACCTGTTTAACAATTACAAAGGTTTAAAACCAGACGACACCAATTTATATTTTGAACAAGGCGGCAACATAAACGATTATTGCACAGCACAAGTGCGAGGTTGCTGCGAGTATGAAACAATATCTATTGGCGAAGTAATTGGCATATATGCATGCGACCACAATAACACCGAATTTTTAGACATACTAGTAAAACATAACTACGATTTAACGCCAATTATATTGTATGCCTCTGAAATAGACTGTATAAATGCAGTAATGTATTGCATTTTAAAAAATCCTGAACTTGTAAATGCATATGGGCATAAAGACAAAACCCCTCTTTACAATGCTATTTTAAACGTATCTTTACCAATGGTTTACCTACTTTTAGACAAAGGCGCCGACCCTAAACTTACCTATAGTCGCGCACAACTTAACTATTTAGACCACGCATTATGGGTATGGGAAAATTACCATTCAACTGAGCCTTGGTATGAAGACAACAAAAAAGAAATTATTAAACTAATTATTGACCGCGGCACTAAAGTTACATCTTTTGAATACATAAGCGATGCACAGCGCCAGCTTCTTACGTCTCTTGGATACACGTCTCAGTAATTTTGCAATACATGTTAACTAATTCCGCTGGGGTTTTAGTATATGGTTCTGAATAAATACTTGGGTCAAAGTTTTTTCCTGTAATATGTTTGTATATTTCAGCAGCAACTTGGGTGCTAGCTTTTGTCATTTTATGCGTAATATCAATTCGCCCAGGGCGCACAAGTGCGGCATCTAGTTTTTCATAATGGTTTGATGTTAATACTAATATACGCCCAGGTGTTTCACGAATGCCGTCCCATAAATTAAGCAAATCGTCTAAGGCAATTTCGCCATTTATGTTTACATTGTTTTTTTTTGTTTGTGGGTGTTCTGCTATTTGCGTAGTGCGTTCTGTAACAACTTTTCCCATACAATCAATGTCTTCAAAAACAATAATTTTATCTGAAAACCCAATAGAGCCTTGAATGTTGTCTTTATGATACCTTGATTGAAAATAAATATCTTCCAACTGTTTTTTTGTTTTAATTTGTTTAAGATTAATTATAACAATATGGCGTCCTGTCATGTTTGCAAGGGCTTTTATAAAAGACGTTTTTCCTGTTCCCGGTTCGCCATAAAGCCCTATTCCCAAACTATATGGAATTCCCATGGTTTCATACCATTCTTTATTTTCAATAAAAAACTTTATACGCGCAACTATATTTTGTTTGCCGTCAAAAAACACATTATTAAATGTGCGACAACTTTCAAACCGGTCTTCGCGCCAAATATCTAAACTTGCAGATTCTTCTGGTTTGCTTGCTTGTGTTAATGATGCCGATAAAGAGTATATAAATTTTAGCCCAATTCGACCTTTTTGTATGGTTTTTATATAATTTTGTGTAACCGTGTCTAAAAAATGTAACAGTTCTTTGGTTGTTAATGTGTGTGAATATACAGTAAACTTAAATATATCAGTAGTTGTGGGACCCACGTCACCACGATGCGTGCGCGTTTCTTGTGAGACAGTTACTGAAACAAAAATATTTTCAGCAACCTTTATTGGACATGGGTCAATTATAATAATTGTTTCTGATTTTTGCGTGTCCTCGTTTTTGCAAACAATTTCTTTATAACTTTTGCCAAGCTTTTGGGTGGATATATAATTGCAAAGCGCCATAAATCGGTCGCTAAATAAAGAAGATGCACTTAAATGGTAGCCAGATGAATTTCTACATCGTGTGCCTTCTATTATTATTTCAGTGCGCGGCTTTTTAAAAAAAGGCATTAATTTATGTTTAACCCAAAATTCTATCCATTCTTTATTTGTTGTCCATAAAATCCATATAATTAATCCCACTGACCCCATTGAATTAACAATACTTAATGCTACTATATTGGCGTCCATTATTCACATTTGTAAAAGTGTTTTTAAACCTTTTTTTGTTTTATACAACGTATTTTTTGGGTTGCGATAAAGATTGTAATTATAAATGCATAATTACAATGTTTTTTGGGTTTTTCAAAATAAAAGGATGGGATTTTAATGGGGTTTTTCAAAATAAAAGGATGGGATTTTAAGGGAGAGAGGCACCTTTGGTGCCTCCACTTCTCGGCTCACGCAGTGAGCCTTGAACCTTGGTTTCCCTTATTACATAGGTGGAAGCGGCGCCAAAACCAATTTAATTTCACCCAAAGAAGCAACATCATATTTTACAATAAGCGGTAAATCATTTGCCAAATACATTTCTAAATGAGTGCAAAGCGGAGTGCATTTAATAAAATTATTAAGACTTTTTACAGAAAATTCACCTTGAATAACAACCGATGGATCCGGTTTTACCACAAAATCCATGTGTTTATCCGACTCTGACCGTTTGAATTTGGTTTTTGCAAATGTTCCAACACAGGAAAATATTAAATCGTCGCCCACGGATTTTATTTCCACACGGTCTGTAATAGCATTTAAATCTCTAATTATTTTTTGAAAGTCCGCAGTAGGTAAATTAATAATTGTAGTATATTGAACCTCAGGAATTTCCATTTCTTCTGTATCAGGCTCAATTAGTCGCAGCTTGTAATCATATGTTTGTCCTACATTGCGATTATCAAATTCCATGCCTAAGTAGGAAACAATTCCATCTTGATAATCCTCTTTATCAATGTAAATAGTAAGTGTGTCGTCATTAGAAAGCGTTGAAATAAGTTTAAAAAAATGCATGGTGTTTGTACATACCACAATTTTTCCTGGGGCGCAGTTGTAATATTCGAATTTTTTTGCCTTTAAATATACATTTACAAGCATAGTGTGGGTTTTGTCAAAATTGCTAATTTTCATACCATCCTTTGTAAAAACAATGGTTGCGTCCGTTAATATGTCTTTTAATGCGGTCGTTAAATGGCGAATTGGCTGAATTTGAACAGTTTTAATTGTAAGAACATGGTTTTCCTCATTCATCGGTGGGCGTCAAATAAGTTAAATAAACGCACTTTCTTCTAAATCTGTTTTTATAACTTTGTTTAAGGGAACTCACCGTTCCCTTATAATCCCATGCTTTCTTTGTTTCCCTCCTTTCTTTGTTTCCCTCCTTTCTTTGTTTCCCTCCTTTCTTTGTTTCCCTCCTTTCTTTATTTCCCTCCTTTCTTTGTTTCCAAAATATTGCGTATAAAAATTGAAACTGCGTTTACTAAATAATGAATGGTAGCCATGCATTATTTTATATTCGTAGACAAGGCTTTATGCAATGAATTTATTGCACGTTTGAATTTGCGTAATTATGATATTATTTATCCATCAGTTGTTTGTTTTGCAAATTTACCAAAAAAAACAACCACACTACAAGTCAATGGCGTAACACAAAATTTATTGCATGAGTTTATGCAAAACGACTATGTTTGTAACCGTAACCCTAAAACAGTAAAAATTAAGCAGTTAAACACCATGCATACACTTATTTACGTGCATTAAGCGCCTTATATTCAGCCCATGAAACCGGTTTGCTTTCAGTATATTTTTTTTCCGGTTCAATTGGTGAATTTAATTTACCAGCCTTTCGCAAAGCACTATCTACATACATTTCTTTAAGCACAGTTCCTATTTCAACCGACGCCTCATATTGGTCAACACCCCCATTTTCTATTTTTTTAAGCACCTGCACAAACTGCACCAACATTTGCAAATTTAATTCATCATTAAACACTTTGTTAAAAATATCGGTATAGTTATTGTATAAAAAAGGGCATGAAGATTGGCACAAATGCCGGAATTTTTCTTCTTCCAAATTTTTCATTTTAGGATGCATTTGCTTTAATTTGCAAATTTTGCCTACATCCAACAGTATATCTTCACTGTGTTTAAGTTGACGGATTTTTTCAGTATTGTTTACATATTCTTCACTGTTTAACATCTCTTTTATATTTAAGGCTTCACCAAGTGTGCTATTCATTTTTGCGCGGTTTGTATATGTTTATTAAAGAACCTATTTATATATATTTTTACTAATTATGTTTCTTTAATGAAGATATACATATATTGCATTCAATGCCGGATTTATACACATTTGGACTAGAAATAGAGGATGAATTATGGTCTAAAACAATCGTTGCATTTATATTTTTAACATATGCTGTTTTTGCAATGAATTATATGTCTAAAGTGCTTGTGTCAAAAAATAAACTAATGCCGGAAGATATTGGTGGCGCATGGATGTATTCGTGGCTGCTGCCGGCTTCTATAATTGATGTTGGTGCATCAAGCTCATATGCCGTGCAAGCTCCTGTTATACAAAAGTTTAATGATGCTTCACGTGATTTTGAAAAACAAATGCAAAATATTAATGCAAAAGTTAAAAAATTAGACGATGAATATAATACCAAAAATGATAAAAACAAGGCTTTAGCCGTTGGCATACAAAATTCTTTATTGTCTATGCAAGAAGGACTTTATAAAATAGCTGCTGCAGTTGTTGCACAAAAACATATGCAAGATGGTGTATATACTGTTGTTAAATCTGATATAAAAAAAGTAGCAAAACATTTGAAATAAGTATAATAACAGGTGTAAATTAGGCATTCAGCCACAATTCTTTTTTGGTCAATTCTTTTACCAAAGGTTTGAATTGGGCATTCAGCCACAATTCTTTTTTGGTCAATTCTTTTACCAAAGGTTTGAATTGGGCATTCAACCACAATTCTTTTTTGGTCAATTCTTTTACCAAAGGTTTGAATTGGGCATTCAGCCTCAATTCTTTTACCAAAGACATAGTATGAACGCCATAATTGCTACGTATTACAATTTAAATAAAACCTATGTTTGGCAGGCAATTGTTTTTTTATGTGTTATTTTAATAACTCTCTATTGGCTAATTGCGCACATAATTGCAAAACGTAACATAGATACATGCGAAGACCCTGTTGCCCTGTTTTTTGATAAACGTATGAAACAACGCTGCATGGTAAAACAATGGAACAAAGATATGGGCTGGTTTTCTGAACATATGGAGGATAAATTTAAACTCCTGCATAATACCCAAGAATATTTAAATTCCCAAGTTGACGCAGTTCTAGGAAAATATACAGCAGATAACACTGCTGATTTTAAAAACGCCATGCAAGAATTACAACAAAAAGAAGCAGAAATGATTGCGCTGCGCACAAAAGCCGTTGAAACACAACAGTTAGCAGTTCAAAATAAAACACAGCTTCAACAACTTTGGACAGAATGGCAACAAAGACTTGTTGAAATTAAAGAACAAATACGATTATCACTGGTTGCAAAACGTGACGCTGCGAATGGTTATGTTGACCAACTTAATCAAATGCAGCGCAATAAAAAAGCCGCAAAACGTCGTGCAAAACTGGTTAAAAAATATAATAATACTAAAAAATATTTAGAAAAAATGCAAACCAACAAGGAATATAGTGATTTAAATTTAACCGTAAATGCGTTGTCAAATGACGCAAGATATGGGCGAAAATAATAATAATAATAAAATATATAATAAATGGCAAAACTGTCTTCTACTGAGTTTATTGTTACAATTGTTATGGGTGTTTTACTAATTATGGCGGCTCTTTATTTTGGCACCGCTGACCTTAAACCTTTTGAGGGCACAAACAAGGGTTTAATACAATATCCATATGAAGGATTTGAAAACGCGCAAGCTAACTTTGAAAAACGCGAAAAGGAAACCGAAGAAAAACCTAAAGAAAAATTTTCTGAAATGGTAAACAATAACATGGAAAAAAAAGAAGAAAAACCTACGCTTGAAGGGTTTTCTGGATTAATGGGGTCGGCTTTAGCCGAAAGCAGTAGTTCAATGGGATTTTTAGCCATGAATGAAGGGTCGTCATCATGCCCTGGCTATGGTTATACAAAATCCACCGGAAATATTTGTATGTCCGCAGCTGATTTGCAAATGTTAAAAACTAGAGGCGGTAATGCTACTGGTATGTAAATGTTTTTTCGCATAGTTCGCAATACATAATTTGGCATCCATCTCCATCTGCATTGGTTTCTACGTAGTCTAATACAATATGCGTATGTTGACAAACTGTTTTTAATAATTCTTTGTTTGCTTTACGTTCTATGTCATTGTATAATGCCCAATCAATAAAGACCTTACGAAAAATAGTGTCAAATGTTACGGGTTCCATATATAAACAGATATAAAAAACATTTTTTATATATTTACCATTTATAAAATTTCCCTTAAAAATTGAAACGTTTTTTTACTTTACATATAAAGTAAAAACATTACAAAAATGACATTATCTCGTGCTGAACTTTCAGCAAAAATACAATGGCTTATTGATATAGCCGGAAGTAGAAACGTTATTGAAGCCATTATTCACTATTTTACGCGAAAACATGGACGCCGTCAAATTAAGTTTATGGAATGCGACAAAATTACCCCTTCTAAAAATAAAATAGTATTTTACACAAAAGATGGTGAAATCGGGCATTGGCTTTATTTTGATAAAAAAGGCAATGAATGGAATTCATATAAACTGCAACATCAACGTGATGGTTCCCACCAATTTTGCCAAACGTTTGCTTTAATATACCTGTTAAATGACCATGGAATAAAAACAGTTCCAAAATTTGCAACACGACTTGAAACCGGCGCTTGGAATAATAATTTATGTGTTGCGGTTGATTTTTGGCGTTGGATATTTAATTCTATGTTTGAAAATACTGTAATTAAATTGTGGCTAGAAAATGTATTTGCAGAATTAAATAACAGTTATAAAACTTACAATGACACTTGTTTACGCATCACAGAACATATGCAGTTTTTGCCAGAAAACATTAACAAACATGTTATAAATGATTTATTAGACGATATTCTTCTTTATTCTGAATGCATTACGACGCTTACGTAATGTTTTATTTGGGTTGCGCCGTCTTTTTTTACGTCCACCGTTTTTGTTTGTAAAAAATCTTTTGCCTAACACTGATTTTGCAATATTTTCGCCAAAATTTGGTGAAAAACTTGGTTTTTCATTTAACATTGTTGGGTCGTGTTCTGCTGGCGCAGGCGGCTGTGAAAATGACGGTTGCAACATATCTTGTTGCGTAAACATTGAACCAGTTTGTGCAAATAAAGGTCGAACATACGCTGGCAAATTAATTTTTGAATATGTGTTTTTATATGTTGTAATGTCCGCATATACTATTGGTTTTGTTAGCCAATCACTATGGTTGCCGTCGCCGCAAACCAAGTTATATAACGTGTTATACAAAGATTGTAATGCTGGTAACCCATTAGTATATGTAACTTGTTTAATGTCTTGGCAATAATGCACACCGTTTGTATCACTTTGTTGCGAATTTTCAAAATAGTGAAACAACATTGTTAATGGGTTTTTTGACATTAAGCATAGCTTAAATGCGGTCTGTTCTAGTTTAATAAATGTGTTTAACATGGCCATAATATCATATTTTGCCAAGTAACTTTGTCGAACAACTTGTTGTATATCGTTTTTAAATGTGCGTCCATAACCAGAACTTTTTACAAACAGTCCTACAAACATTACTAACATAAAAGTTTTGCTTGCCTTTTTTGCATCCTCTATTGGCAATCCCATTTCCGAAAACGTAATAATAAATTGCGGGTCAAGGTCTAAACACATAAATTTGGGATAAGTGCTTGTGTTTTGTATGCAAATATTTGCCGCCTTAAAATCCATAAAAAGCGTTTCATGATAAACCAATTTTTCAATTAAGGCATTTACGTATTGCAACAATTCGTGTTCATCTTTTATGTTTTTGTCAGGACCAATGTTTTCTCCTATTTTTTGCGTATTACAGCTTTCTACCAATACGTATAAAGTAAGTGGCTGCAACAACCCAAACTGATTTATAACATCGTTATATGCATCGCTTAATGTATTTGTTCCATCATAAATATAATAACTATTAAATAGAATTTGGTTTTCTATTGCAACTGCGTATATTTTAGGTGCTAAATCAACTAAATTAAACGCATTTGTCCAAAGCAATTCAATAAATGCGGTGTATAACTGACTTGGATTATCAATTACTGTTGTTGTTATAATTGGATTTGCATTGGGTATAACATCAAATATCCAGCGCGGGGATTGTTCATTTGTAGGAATTGTAACATATGCCTTTTTATATGAACCACTTGCAAATGGGTTTGGTGACCGTGCTAACTTGTTATACATTATATACTTTATATAATGGTATATAATTTATGATATAATCACCAATTCTTTGTTTGTCCAACTGTATTCAAATATATCATACAACTCTTGCAAATGCTTACTGCGGGTGTTTTCATTATAAAGTATGTCAAATAAAATACAAATATCCATTGAATTTCCTGGGGTATAATAGCCCTCACAATCAAACTGTGCACATAATGCATGTAACCCACCTAATCCAAGATTTCGCAATATGTTTATATCGTCTATAGTAAGATTTCCAATATAGTTCACATCGTATGCGTTAATTAGTTTTTTATATCCTGAATTGTGCATATATTCCGCAGAAGTTCGTATTGCGTCTTCACGCAAATTATTCCAATTATAATAACTGCATGAAAACTCTTTATTTCCGCATGTTAAATCAATTCCCATTTTATAAAGTTTTTATATGTATTTATTTTATATGGCAAACGCGTTGGAAATAAATGTAGAACATTCTGCATACGTTACAGATTTTTTACGACAACCATTTTTGTTTAATTATGATACAGAACTTCCGCAAATTGGTAAAGTAATTGATGTGTTGCAACACATAGAAAACCAATGCAAAATCTATGTTAAAGCGTTTTATAAAATTAATCAAGAATATGCAGAAAATCGTATTTCTGGTAGAGTTTTAGCAAATAAATATAATTTTATAAAATCATATAACGTCTTAGTAATCGAAACAATTATAAAAGGATTTCATACAATAATTGAAAGCGTTACAATAAATACAAATCAACAATATAAAAATATAAAACAACTAAATAAAGAATTAATAAATCGCGTAAACGGGTTTTTACAACTAATTAACACCGACTGTAACCAGTGTGAACAATTGTTAAATTCAAACGACAATTTAGTTATACGTTATAATGAACTTGTATCATATATACTAGACATTGTTGGCGAAACATATTCAAATAACACTTTGAAAAATTCAATGGAAACAGTAACTATTTCTGAATTTGAAATGCCAAATAGAACGCCTTTTCGTGCGCTAGAGCATTTGCGAAACAATTTGCGATGGAAAAAACATAAACCTGAAATAACTGAATTAGTTGACGTGTTAGAAACGTTTCAAAAATTGTTTTTGAATAAATTTGAAGTTATAAATAACTATATTGCACAGCAACTTGACAGCATAGAATACATAAAAAGCAAACCTCATGTTGGTGGAAAAACCCGAAGGCGTTGTTATAAAGGAAAAAAAACAAAACACCGACGACGTTAACCTGTTGGCAAAATTAAACCGTTGAAAATTTAAACCGTCAAATAATTAAAATGGCACTTTGTGCCATTTTTCTTCTAGGTTCGTGACCAATAACCATTTCACAAGTTATGAACATGGCACGCTTTGCGTGCTATTTTAAATGTTCATTGGTTTAAATACGCACCTTTGGTGTTAGGATTTAAATCGTTATCGGTTACGAACCAAGACAAATGTAAATCCGCTGTGCGGATTGAATTCTTTGCCGGTTTAATTTATTTCTATTTTTGTAATAGCTAATTCCCATAAGGTTTCACCGGTATCCCAATCAACAATGTTTTTACCAAACATGTTGCATATGTGTGCAAAACTTTCATAGTGTTCGGTTAAATATGTTAAATTATTTACAAATATTTTTTTTATACTTTCTGGCGTTCGCGTATATTGTTCAACATTTTCAAATACGGATTGCAGTTTATGTCTATCGCATTTTGCAACATCTAATAAATTATTTTCAAAAAAATATTGTATAGCATGCATAACAGCATGTTTTGGCGACGTCCATGCGCCAATAATTTTGGTTTCAGCCAAGTGCGTGCTTTTATAAAGTAATATATACATTTTGTGCGGTTAAGTTAAAATTTTGATTTAACTTAACTTAGTAGAATAAAAAAAGGTTCAATTTTTACGTTCAATGCTTTATTTATAATATTACAAAAATGGCTTTATTCGTCATGCGCTGCATCTTCGGCATAATATACACCATCTGTATAATCTTCGTCTAATCCGCTAATATCATATGCCTCGTTGTCCGCCATTTCTTCTGCCATGGCATCGTCGTATGCCTGTAACTCATTTACGTCCATAGTGTTTGCTGCCATAGTTCCTGTTACTTCACGGTCATATGTTTTTGCATCATATTTATAAATGCCTGATTCTTCACCAACATTCCACATACCCATTTTATATTTTTTTAACATAAATTCAACATTGCGTTCCTCTTGGCTCATTGCTTCAAACCTACTTGTAATAGTCTTTTTTTCCTGTTTACTTGCTTTAAATACTTTGTCATATAATTCTTGGTATGTTACATCTAATGTTGTTTTCCATGCAGCATCCATTTCTACAATTGTTGTCAATAAAGAACACACTCGTTTTTTAAATTTTGGTTTTTCACCAGCAACCAAATCCGCATCAGGTGACACACCAACTTCTATGCCCATCATTTCTTTTGTATACTCGTCTTTATCGCTGCATATAATTATTTCATAAAGCACTGAATAGTTTATATAAGTATACAAGAGTTGCATAGTTTCGCGGTCAAACAAAGTTGTTTCGTCGTCAAATATTGGTATATGTTCCGCCATCATGTTTAAATTAATAAACCGTTCTTGCAAATCCGTGTCAATAAAGAAATGACATAATAGTGCATCTTTTTCAAACGATTTAATTTTTTTAAAATAGTTTGTGCAAAAACGTTCTAATTCTTCTCTGTGAAGTGGCGATAAATCCCAATGTTTCATAGATGCAAATTGTATATCTTGTCCGTTACAAATCATAGAAGGTAGCATTTTTGTTTTTGTAAACACTGTGTTTTTAAAGTAACCATAAAGATTATGTTGATTTCCCTTCCAAACACCATAATTTGTAAGGTTTTCTAACAACTTCTTTATGGGGGCTGTTTTAAAAGCTGTGTCAAAGTCCTTTATAAATGTTTCTACCACTTTTAATAGTGCTCGGTTAGACTTTAATAAATGGCGTTTTAATGCATTTATTGCATCCTCCTTGTCTTTTTTACCTTCATCATAAAGCTCAATTATAGCATTTATATGTTTTGCAAGCGATTTCTCTATGGTTTGCGTTTTTAAAAGATGTTCCAATAAATCTGTAAATTGACTAAGATTTCTACGTTGAGGGGGTGCTTGAGCAATTGCCAAATGCACGGTGTTACGCAAAGCTAATGTTTGCATTAAATCTGCAAAACTGTTTAAATTATGGTTATGACCCAATTTCTTTAGCGCATCAATGGTTTGCAGTAAGTCCATGCTTTTATCAAGCGTTGGCTTTTCAGGATAAAATTTTAACAAATCATCTGGCACAGGCATGTCATTGTCTAAGTTACAATATTTAATAAAGCATGTGTAAATTAACTCTTCAATAAAGTCATTTTCGGGATTTGGTGTTTTTTTACCCTCTATTTTTGTGTAAAATAAATAGGGAGCGCGACATATAGTTTTTGTATCATGGTAAATTGCGCTATTTTGCACAACAGATGCTATATGTCTTAAAATAACATCGTCTTTTTCAATAAAATAGTCAAGTGCTTTGCCTTTACCTGCGCAGCAAGCGTTTTCTAAAAACACTAATGTTCCTGCGCGCAATAATGCATATTTCCCTGCAACCGCAACTTCTTTATTAACGGTTTCTACTACATTGTATGTAGCGGCAATTATTTTTTGATACACAGTGCCTATCATATTTGAAGTGTTTTTGCCTTTTTTTAAAGCAATAGATAGTTCTTCTTTAAACTCAGGACTAAGCACACTAGTAGAGTTTTTAACAGAAAAAGGCACAATTGGTGGCTGAAAATGAACCCATTTTTTAACATCATGTTCACTAGGAACGTGTTCATCTTCTTGTGTTTCGTTTGATACGCGTTTTTTGCTTATTATTTGCTGCACTTCTGGATGGAGTATAACCCGTTTTGTCATTAATTCCATCATACGAGACAATATAGTATCGCGTTTTTGATTACTTATGCTATTCCAAGGCGCAATAGAGCTTTTTATATTTTCAATAATACATGCAATATATTTTAGTCCAGTAGTGTTTTCTTCCACTTGGTCAAGCGGATAACCAGCAAAACTAAACATACAACCAGGAAAGGTTTTTTTAGGCCGAAAAGATGGAATAGCACATTGTATACAAACAAAGGTTACGCATGCAGTATAATAAATTTTGTTTTGGTCATAATATGTTTCATAGGAAGCTATTTTAATGTTTTTTTTAGCGGCCTTTTCCTGTTTCGCTGCATACATTTCAGGTGTATCTAAATTCTTTATAAAATCGCTGGACAACGACATAACACGGTCTTCAATTGCAGTAAAATCTACGCCAGTATAATCGCATAAGGCTCTTGAAATATTATAAACATGTTGCGTAGTAATGTTTTCAAAAATTTTACGACCGCTATGTGCATCTTTACGAAATACAATTGCATCATCGGCAATACCGCTTTCTAATATTTCAGCCGCGTCTTGTGCCATAATATCGCGTGTAGATATGCGAAACCCTTGTTCGTTAAAGCCTTCATCTTCGGCATAGTCAACATATTTAATTACATATCCACTATATTTGTCTACAATACTGTCCAAATCCTCACTCATTTTGCCTTGACGTCTACAAATAGCATCTAATGTTGCAGCATAATCGCCGCCAATCATAAAGACGTATGCCAATTCATATAAAAATTTGGGCAAAAGTTTAGAATTTGTATCAACGCAATAAAACCAAGCATCGGATTCGTTTACAGTATCCGATTTAATAGCCTCTCTGCAAAAATGTTCACGAAACCTAACAATATTTGCGTTGCGTTCGGATATATCACGTAATTCCAATATATAATCCCTTAATTTTAAAAACGGTGACAACGTAATATTTATTTCTGCATGTTGCGTTCCTAATGCATGGGCATAAAGACTGTGTTGTGATTTATTACTTTCTTTAATCCAACGCATTTTTTTTAAGACGTCAAAATTATATTTTGCGCGTGACGCAAGGGAAGCATTTAAATCTTCCATTGTTAAATCTAACATAATATCAATTCGGTCAGCATTTATTGCAGCATTTACGCCTTTATTTGCAATTCGTTTTTCGGCGGAATTGGATGTTTCACAAACGCCAGAACTAAACACACAATCTGGTGATAAATTACAAAAGGTTTCATCATCCACGTCTTCACGTATCCAAGTATTTTTACGACGCACATAATAAGATTTTTTTGCACGGGCATTTGCTTCTGCCTCTGTGCCCTCTTCACTAGACCCAGTGGGCTTAATTTCCAATAAAGCATAATTGCCATTTTGCACACGTTTTCGTTTTGCAATTAATGTTTGTGCCAATTCGGACACAGTTTCCGGACTTACATCATGTTTTTCTACCAACACGATTTTCATATAATTTAAAAACTCCTCTGGTTCCATTTTTTTCTGGTCTTCTGCATATTTTTTCATAATGTCATACGGCGTAGTGTCATACTGTTTATCCACAAAAACTTCCGTTTCGTTATTGTCTTTTTGCATTTCTCTAACAGACGTATAACGTTTTACTAATGTGCGCGTGCCACATGATTTGGATACGTGTTTTTCTAATGCAGTTGGGTCAAACATTTTTGACAAATCCGGTTTATATAACATTGATAACATAGCTGATGCTGCTGATGCATAGGCAGAACCGCCGTCTGCATATAACATATTGTTTAACACCTCTGATTCACGTTGTTTTTTATAATCCGACCGATAAAGATTTTCTATTATTTCTGCATAATCCGTATTTTGAATTCGGATTTTATTTGGCATTGAAGAAGGCTCGCCTTCGTATTTTGCGGTTACCATATCTCCAAATTCTGACCCTACCTGTGCAAGTGTTGCTTTATATTCTTTTACCATTTCTTTTACATGGTATCGCACTTCTTGATAAGAACCACCGCCAGCAATGTCAACACCTTTACGCTTATCCTCTAGCGTTTTTGCACTATATACAATTGTATCCGGTCTAATAAAAAATGGCTCATAATATGCCATCATTGCATGAAAACTATATGGATGTTTTACATGCGCACGCATTAAGTTTATTACTGCCCTTGACCGTGGAACTATGTTTTCTAATAATGTTTTTTCATTGTCTGTTGTAAACTCGGATACTGTTGTTAAAAATGTATTTGCCGCTTCTTTTTCATAATTTATTGGCGCATTTGCGTTATAAGAACGCACCTTTGTGCCGCTTCTTAAAAATCTATGATAATATAACCAATTTTGACTAAGACTACATCGCTTCGCAATACTTGTGTTTGGAAAATCTATTCTGGAAAATTCCATAGCTGGCTGCGGCAACATTATCCACGATTTTATGTTGGCCGCGTCGGCTTGTGTCATTGTCTCACGAAAATAAACCGTTTTGCCAGATTTCATTGTATGCTGTTGCATACGTGTTAACCCCAAATTGTATTTTTGCATTGTAAATCGGCGATTTATTACTTCCATTTGCTCACGCGCCTGTTTAATAGCAAAATTATAGTAATTTTCCATGCCTTCAACTATTACTTCCAAATCCGTTTTTACTTGGGTTTGACCTTCACTGCGAAATGGTTTTAATAATGGGTCTAAACCTGTATAAAATTCGTTATATGAGTTTTTATTTAACTCCTTTATTTGTTGATAGTTGTCCAAATCTTTTACTAATCTTTCTTTACTAATTGCATCGTTTGAAAATTCTTCAGGCACGTCATACAATTTTGTTTGTTGTTTTACAACTGGAAGTATCCAACGTAAACAATAATCTAATGATTGCATATGGTTTTTTAACGGTTTATATGCTGCGTCAAAATTGGTAAATCCAGTTACATTTCCATTTTCGTCAAACACTGAAAACTGTTCCCGCAATTCTTTAAATCGTCTAACAATTGTATTTACGCGGTTCATTACATGTGTTGTGCGTTTATGATTTGGTATTGTTGATAAAAGTTCGTCAAATAGGTCATTTAATTGAATGTCTAGTCCATATCTTTGTTCCGATTTTTTAACCTCTGTAGTTACCATAATTTCCTCTTCTGACCCAAATACAACGTCTTTAATGTTAAACACTAATTCACGCATAACATCATTTATGTTTGCATCCATTAAAGGCTTTTCTGGAATTTTTATAAGCATCTCGCCTTCTGGACTTTGTTCCAAAGTTGCTACTGTTTCTGACGCAAACGCAGTTGCTTCGGTTGCATCCTCTGCTTCGCTGACCATTGCCCTTAAACTTTGTTTAACCCTTTCCGGTTTTTCACGTAAAACAATATCTAAAATAGGCAGCCACTTTGGAATACCTTTATAGGCAAAATCGATATAAATTGTATCCGTTTCTGGATACGTAATTATCTCTATCATGTCTTCATCTAAATTACTTATTTCACCTGTAATAATTGTTGGCAATTCACCACCAAAATGTATGTCTATCCACTGCCCAACCACTAAGCCGTTTTGTTTTGCATAACCGTCTTGCCCGTCTGGCGCGCGCGATAACAACGCAAGTTGCGTAATTGTTTCTTCTGTAAAATGTCCAGATGTGGCTATGTCTAATTTATGCTTAAAACCGCTAATAATATCTAAAATCTCTATTGTTTCATCATCGATGTATGTTATGTAAAATGTTTTTTGATGGTAAATAGGATTGGATGGCGCTATTAATTCAATTATGTCACCAAGTTTTAAAACAATTTCTGTGGAAGGCATCCTATAACATAGATACTACACAATTTTTATGTTTTTTACAACCATTTAAATAAAACATTATATTGTATGTAACACTCACGTTATTTATTTTGTAAAATGCAGTTTTCTATTAATACTAACACTAAACCACTTTTTGTTAAACAAGTTTGTAAATCCGCGCCTAATGGAAAACCTTATTTTGTATATACGCTTGAAAACGATTTTTTGCCAAACAATGATTTGCAAAATCGCATGTTTCGTAGTGTAATTCAAGATGCTGAAACACAAGCCGTTTTATCTGTTGCCCCCGCAAAATCGCTTCCAAATGATGTTTTTATTAATATGTTTGGTAATGATACCTTGCGCATTACAGAAATTGTGGAAGGAACTATGATTAATCTGTTTTTTTCGGATACAATGGGCGGATGGGAAATTGCCACGCGGAACAGTATTGGCGGTAATTATCATTATTTTAAAACGCAATATGAAGGCATTGATGCTCCGCAAATTACATTTAAACAAATGTTTTTGGAAGCGCTTGGACAAAGCGACTTAAATGATATTAAAGGTCTTGATACATCTGTTTGCTATTCGTTTGTTTTACAACACCCGCAAAATCATATTGTATTAAATATTCAAGCGCCACAATTGTTTTTAGTTTCCGCATATAAAATAATAAACAGCCATGATGCGGGTGTTGCTAGTATTGTCTATGAAAATATTAATAACTATGCATCCATATTTTCACTGCCAAAAATAGACGAAAACTGCTGCATTGAACTTGCAAAATGCCAAGTTGAAAATCCTGTTAATCCATATACAAATGTTGGATTGATGATTACTCATGTTGCATCTGGAATGCGCACTGCATTATATAATCCTCGTTACTTGGAAATAAAGGCATTGCGAGGTAACAATCCTAATTTGCATTATCAATATTTGGTGTTACGAAAAGTAAATAAAGTTGCTGATTTTTTAAGATATTTTCCACAATATACAGTGCATTTTAAATCATTTCAACGCCATTTTGAATTATATTCAACTAGGCTTTATCATTTATATATTGCAATTCATGTTACGAAAAAAATGTCACTAAAAACAGTTGTTGACAAACGTGATGCATATCATATTGAAAAACTGCACTATACAGTGTATATTCCTATGATAAAGGAAAACAAAACTGGCAAAAAACCTATGATTACGCTTGGAAAAGTGCGCCAATACTTGGATACTGCAAATGTAATTGTGCCGTTTTAATTCTTCGACGGTTTAAATCTTCAACGGTTTAACCTTTGCAAAGCAAAATACAACGCTTTTCTAACCATTATTGCAATTGGAAATGTAAACATAATAATAAAAAAAAGTTTATTATTATTTATTTTTTTCGAGGTTTGCGTTTTCCGCCACTTTTGGCTGGTGACATATCATAAACAACTGTTATTATGCCATTTATTAAATGTTTATTAATGCTGTATAATTTATGCGATAGCCTTCCGTATGTTATTTCAAATGGATGAAAAATATTGTTTTCATCAACAACACCTATAAATGTGTTTAATGGATGCAATCCATTTTCTTCTGCAACGTCGTCAGCAAGCACAAGCAGGTCTTCAAACAATGTAGACGACATAACTGTTTGTTCATTTGGTTCTATGCGCATAATATTACCTGAGCTGTTTTTTACATATGTATGAATTTTATATAGTGGAGGAATATCTGGTATTGGTTCTTCTACAACCGTAGGAGAGTGCACGATGGCTTCTGTTTCCTCCTCTACGTCACTCGGTAAGTCAACAATTAACTGGTCAGTTAATGTTCGGTCTTCGTCCGTTTCAAATGTCAAATTTGGAAAAATAGAATTCTTTAACGCACGGTTTTGCTGTTTTAATTTTCGCCATTCTTTTTTAAATTGTTCTGTTTTTTTAGGAATGCGCACTGTTTGTTTTTTTCCAAACCGTATGCGGGGTTGTTGAGGCGAACCGGTAGGCGATGAGTGCGTAGATGTCCATGCATTTGTTACGTGTTTTCTATAGCGTTTTGTTTTTTCGGGTTGAGGTATTAATGTTGTTTTTTTCAAATTTTCTAAATAAGCATCTGTTGGTGGTGGTGGACGTATAGGACCATACACACGTTTTAATGATTTTCTTTGTGGCATTGCGCTTAAATTAATTGGTTGAAGTGACTGACTTAAACTGTTATATGCCGCGTCACTTGGACGTTTTTGTCCAGATAATGTTGCTATTGTTGTTGGCGAAAGACGTCGCATTACCGGTGGCGACGCTGAACGTTGTGGCTGTGTTTGTTGTCGATTGTTTAAAATTACTGAAAACGCGGATTGTTGATGCGAATTCATACTATACATATATAGTATGAAAAATAGATTAACGTCTATGTGTGCGACGATTTTTGCGACGTCCACCTTTTCTATGTTTGGTTGGCGAACGTGACGATGAACGACTGGATGAAGTTTTGCGTTTTCTACGTTCGCGCTGCGGTTGCATAACAGGCAATGCGCGCAGTTGCATTGGTTCGGGTTCATTATGTTGCAATTGCTCTAAGTCATTGTCAAAATCAAAATCCATAGGTTCATTAACAGGCATTGGTGGCGGCAGCGGCATTTGTGGTAGTCCTTGCAATCCAGCCTGTCGTCTTTGTAAAAGATGTTGTCTTAACGCAGCAAGCTCTGCTTCCACATTATTTTGATTATTCATTATATACTATACTATACTATAATTTATGCATTGTCTATTTCATTAAACAAAACAGACAATTTACATAGATTTTGTATATAAATTACAATATATTCTCTATTTTTAGGATTTTCACATGCCTCCATTGCAGGTGTTCTTACACTATCAATAATTTCCATTATTTTTTGCGAATTATTTAACTTTACTAAATCCTCTGAATAATCTTTTTTAAAAAAGAAATCAATATTACCATCATCAATTACCTTGTTGTATTTACAGTAAACAAACTTATACCAACATTTTACCAATATTGTTTTATTTAATTCAATTAACGTTTTAAAAGACCTATTTGCAGTTATGACTTGTTTATTGTTTGGCAATACGCGCAATATATCGTCTAAAAATTCACAAAAATAATCATTAAATGAACGAATTAACGTGGCTCTGTCGCACATAATTTATTATGTAATATATTAAATCTTTATGTAAGTTTGTAAACAACGCAATTCGGTTAATTCATAGTAAAAGGATTAGTAGGTTGTTGACCAATGCCCATTTGTTTTTCTAATTGCCTACGTTGTTGTTCATATTGTGAAAGTGCACTGTCGTCGCCCATTTTTATTTTGGTTGAAAGCTGTTGTTCTGGAGGAGTAGAAATAGACAATTTACCACTATAACTAGCATCAAATGATGTTCCAAATGAACCCGCTGTCCCTATGCCTCCTAAATTATGTGCCATGGGTTCTCCATTAAATTGCGTGGCAGCCATTTTGTCATTTACAATTTTTGATTCGTAATGCTGTAGTATTTCATCACCATATATTGCCCTATAATGGTCTTTTACTAGCAATAATGCCGGAACACTATGAACATTTGGCGGAAGCAACATTTTTTTACCATTGTCTGCAACAATAAATATTTGATTTGTATTTGGGTCGCGACCACGTTTATCAATACATATAAATTCTATTTCATTTTCTAAACTTGCCTTTATTAATATATTTAATACTTTTTGACTATGTTTGCAATAATTGCTGTAATATAAAATATTTTGTGCCATTATGTTTTATTTATACAAAACTGTATTATTACTTTTTACGCAATGCTAAATTCTGGCAACGCAGCTATTATTGCGTTTTTTATATAATTTAACCGTTCTAAATAAAATTCGTTGTTTGGTATTAATGGTGCTAAAACTTTCTGAAATTTTGCTAGTTGATACTTGCATACATTTTGTCTATTTTGGTCTGTCGTTTCTGTGCATTTTATTTTATATAGCTCGTAAAAAAATATTTTTTCATCTAAAAACTGCAACGGAGATTGTGCAAAAAATAATAAAGACCCAAAATTTATTGGTTTTAAATTACTAAAAAACATGGTTGCATATGCTGGTGTTGGTGAAAAATCAATATCTAAAAAAGCTTTTAACGACCTTGTTCCATAACTCATTTTTATAATATTTTGATTAACCGTGTTTGATGATGTTATTTGACTTTTATCCAAAACTGATATTGGATACCCCAAAAACATTTGTTTTATTATTTTTGCTATTTCTAATGCGGTTTTGTGTGACCCATTTAATACTAATATATCAATATCGTCGCTAATATATGGTGTTAGGGTTGTTAATTGTAACACTTTACCACCTTTTAAACAAAAAAATGGAAATCCTGTTGCCTTTGTTATTTCAGAAAGCACATATATTGTGCTGCGAACTATATATTTATATGTTTCGTCTGCTGTATTTGAAAATTCCATATTTGGAAATTCGGTTTTTATTTCGTTTGACGCATCGGTTGACCTAACAATGCGCTTTAATGTTTCAAATTGTGTTTTGTCAAAATATTGCTCTAAAGGTTTTGTTAATGTTGGTAACACAGGTGGCGGGGACAAAGATTTTTCCGCAGGTGGCGGGGACAAAGGTTTTCCTGCAGGTGGGGACAAAGATTTTTTCGCAGGTGGCGGGGACAAAGGTTTTCCTGCAGGTGGCGGGGACAAAGGTTTTCCTGCAGGTGGGGACAAAGATTTTTCCACAGGTGGGGACAAAGATTTTTCCGCAGGTGGCGGGGACAAAGGTTTTTCCACAGGTTGCAATAATAATTCATTAAATTTTTTTTGTAATTCTTCATTGCGCTGTTTTTCTTTTTCTAGTTTAAGCTGTTTTTCTAATAACTGTTTTTGACGATTTTTTTCATCAGCCTCTATTTTTTTTAATTCCTTTTCAGTTAATGGTTTTTCAACAGAAATCGAAGGTTTTTCAACAGAAATCGAAGGTTTTTCAACACGAGTTGGAGGTTTTTGTTTTTCCTTGTTTTTTCTTGTTTTTTTTGAACCTTTTAATAATGCCAACAATTCAGCCTCTGCTTTTGCGGCACGTTGTTCAGCTTCTTCTTTTTTAATATCTTCAGCCCATTTTTGCAGTTCTTTTTCCTTTTGTTCCTTTTCTATTTTGTCCATTAAGTCTAACCTTTTTAATGCATACTGTTCTGACAAACTTTCAAGTATAGAAATCATTGGATGTTCGTTATAAATTCGTAGCGCCGCTTTTTCTTGTTCGGTTACGTTCTGAATACCAAAATTATCCACATTAAATTTTGCTTCTAAAACATTTGTTATGTTTCTAAAACCTTCCGGATTCATGTCTTTTGGAAGCGAATTAAAAAAATATATATTAGTTGTAACTATCCAATTGTCTAGTTTGTCAACAATGTATTCTAGCTCCTCATCAGAATAATCAAATGGTTCAGACAAAAATGTGTTTAACCGATAAAACGATATTAATACGTGAGCTAAATAAATCATTACTATTGTTACTAGTTGTATTTCTGCTTTTTGTAAATTTACAAATTGTTCTGTTTCTGTATTATCATTATTTGTATCTGTTAACCCCGTAATGTAAGATTTATTTACAAAAGTTTTTATTATAAAAGTTGAATTTACATGTTTATTTATTTTTAGTATGCTTTGTTCAAGCACCTTTTTAGTAGAGTCTAGTCCAGCTTCACGCAAATTGAATGTAGAAGTAGTTGGCACTGTTTTTCTTGTTTTTTTAGAAGACATTATAATAAATAATTATATTTTATTATAATATGCGTTAGTGTTTTAAAGCCAGTTACCGTGTTCCGCGCCTTTGCAACCATGTTTTTTCCAAATCAACCATTAATCCCCTATAATCTGTATGTCGATTTTCAATATCGCTATATCCGTCTATTTGATAAACAGTTAACGGAACAATTAAAAACCATCTATCATGTGCTTGTAGTCGCATCCAATACATATCACATGCAAAATTTGGCTTGTCTGCTGGATTTTTTATAAGGCCTTGTAGTCCCCCTTTAAAATTATCAATTAACGTATCATAATATGCACTGCGAACTATATATCCGGTTGCTGCTCGGCAATTTGCAACTCTAACGCAAAAATCACCGATTGGTTGATGCGGTGGTGCATTGTTTCCTGCAATTAACAACACATCCCAATCATCCCCCTTTGCTGTTAAAAACTTGTTTACCTGTGTTAAAAGCAAGTCCGGATTAGAAAAACAAATATCGTCTTCGGCAATAAAAACGTGCGGCCACCCTTTTGCCTTTGCCATTTGCAAACATGCCAAATGGCTCATAGAACACCCAATTGCGCCAGAACTGGTTTTTATTGCATTAAACCGTGTTGCATTAATTCCCATTTTTTTCATTTCGGCTTCTACATGCGTGCGCCGGTCACTGCGGTGTTCTAAATTAATATAAAGCGTATGTTCAAACAGGTTCTGCATTATTTTGATTGTTTTTATTCTTTAATTCTTTTTGTAAGTTATCTATTTTTTCTTCTAATACAGATAATTTATTAAGTATTTTTATTAAAAGTGGGTTATCGTCTTCCCAACTAACTGATTTTTTTGGAATTGACCCAGTTGGTGGTGGCGGAAATGCAATATCTGTATTGCGAGATTTTATATAGTCACTAACAGCTGAACCAATATCTTGAATAGCGTCGTCTTTAAACGGTGTTAATTGCAACGGTTGCTCTGGCATTTTTTTTTCTGTTTCATATTCTTTAAGACGGGTTTCATAAAGGTCATTTGTAGAAACAGGTCGCAACTGTTGTTGTTGTTGTTGTTGCTGTTGTTGTTGCTGTTGTTGTTGCTGTTGTTGTTGTTGCTTTACATATTGTGTTTGTTCAGCCTTTTGTAATAAATCTAGCATTAGTTGTATAGCTTCTTTATTAAGGTCTTTTATAGAAACATTTATGCCAACCGATTTAGTATACACATGTTGAACTATTTGTTGAAACCATGCCTCACGCGCACCTTGTTGTGCGCCTTGAAAATATAATTGCATTTGTGGCGTTTGATTTATAATTCGCCAAAGAAGTTCTTGATTTTGTTGTTTAATAAACAAATGTGACATTATTTAATAATATATTAAGTTTTTATACTAATTGCAAACCTATATATATATATAAATATATATATACATTAATATAAAAATGTTACTTGATAAAAATGCAGTATTATATTTAATTTCAAAAGTTAAACCGGTTACTGGTATAATGCATGTTGGCGCACATGATTGTGAAGAATTAGATTTTTATGTTAAAGGGATAAAAGTTAATAAGGAAAACATATATTGGATTGATGCGTTTTCAGAAAAAGTAGAACGCGCCAATAGTTTGGGAATACCCAACGTATATCAAGGCGTTATTTCAAACACAGATAATGAAACAGTAATGTTTAATATTGCAAACAATGGTCAAAGTTCAAGCATATTAAATTTTGAAACACATTCTGCATGTTATCCATCAATTAAATTTATTGGACAACGACCATTGCAAACGTCCACGTTAGACAAATTTACAGAAAAACATCAAATTAATATGGAAAAATGCAATTTTTGGAATTTTGATATTCAAGGCGCTGAATTAATGGCATTGCAAGGTGCAACCCACAACTTAAAATATGCGGATTATCTTTACTTAGAAGTAAATGAAAAACGTCTTTATGCGGACTGCGCACTACTTCCAGAATTAAATGCTTTTTTAGATATGCATGGCTTTCAAATGGTTTTATACTTAATGACACCAGCTGGGTGGGGCGATGCACTTTATGTGCGCAAAGAATGTTTACGTTCTGTCCAAATCCAATAAAGCATGAGTGCAAAAATCGGGGTTAATGATACTGCAAACACAACTACAAATGGCAACTTTTGTTGGCCTTGTTTGTTAAAAAAGATTAAATCATCATCTTCATACATTTATATAAAGATGACGATAAATGTTTATTCGTCCTCTACTCGCGGCGCCAAAAATACATTAAGACGCGCTTTTGACAACGGGTCTTCATCATCTTCCGGTGCTTTTTCTAGATAATATATTGCACGCAATGGGTAATCCATACTAATTGCAATATTTATTTCATTACTGGCTTTATAAAATGAGCATATGTTTGACATATGCGCTAAAGAAAACGACAAATTAAGTTGTTCGCCTTCATTAATAGCAAACAATGAAAGTTCGTCAATCGGCACTGTAACACTCATATTTCCACTGTCTTGACTTTTTGCAGACAATCGAATTTCTGTTTCGTCGCATTTTATAAACAAATCCGCGCCAAATTGTTTAAGTTGATTAATTAAGTTGAAATAATTGGCAGATGCCAACGTAAATTCAGCCTGATAATCTACTGCAGGAATATGCATAATTTCGCTTTCAATATCCATTAGTGGTAATTCAAAATGTTTGTCAAATAATGCTTTTGATGTGGCGGTTGAGCTTGTTATAAAATGTAAAAGTAGCTTATCTGGATTGTTGTCTTTATCATATTTTATAAAAATTTCTTGACCTTCGTCGCGCGTGTTTAGTATTTTAAAAAAAAGTCCGACACTTAATCCAATTTGTATATCTGATTTATATTCAAATCGATATGCATCAAACCATACAGTAGGAATTGTAAGTTCAAAAATACTAATATGCGAATTGTCCATGCCTTGGGCATAAAGCCCATCTTGTCGAAATAATATATTTATGTGGTCACAAAAATGCTTAATATTTTGAAAAATATTTGTAAAAATCTTTGCCTTTGTGCTGTTTGAAATAACAATATTCATGTTTTGCAAAACAAAGTGGTTTAATGTTTATATAGATTTTGGTATTATTACTATTTTTTGACCAAGTGTAGGGTCAACCAATGGAATTAAAACTTGCATCCCATAATTTACAAAAGAAGGCGGGTTATAAATATATATTTTTTCCATACTTTGCAATAAATTTGCGCCACGCTTTAGCCCCTGTTGCGATACAGTTGATACAAAATCTTTGTAACGCTCTATACCCGACACTGTTATTCCAGTGCAATCAAGTATTAAATTATATTTACCATATGTGTTAATAAGATGTTTTGCCGTTTTAAACATATATTCACCCATGCGTTCGTATAATTCTGGATGCGCAACTGTTTTAAAAACTGTATAGTTAAATACAAACTCATTATTTCTTGTTATAAAAATTCGGTTAAATACCTCGTTTTCATCTAAACCCTCCATAATATTCGTTGCGCAATCAAACTTTTGATTTTTTTTAAACAATACGTTTTTTTGATTTGATGCATAAAAATCCGATTTTGCTGCACGTATTTTCATTAAAATTGGGTCGGTTGTATCCATTTTATAAAATATTTATTAAATAAAATATTCAAATAGTTTAATGAAAACAATTTAAAGTAATATATGTTTAAAAAACAATAATAACAATGAGTGCAGGAAACGCAGCAGCTAGACAACGCCGTGCCGGAGGTGCACAATTAGAGCCTCCCGGTAAACCTTCGCAACCGGTTGCCCCTCAGGCATCCGCATCCGCAGGATTAACATTGCCACAAGTTATTCAATTGGTGGATGCCCGTTTAATTAAATTAGAAACCTATGTAAAAACACAAAACGAAAAGCCTGTTGCGACCGAAGGGAGCAACGTTTCTCAAGAAAAATTTAATGCTATTCAAAAAGAATTTAATGAAAAATTTGAAATGCTAGCAGAGGAAATTGCGGATTTAAAAGATATTGTTCTTAAATTGCAATCTTATACTATGGAAGTAAACAAAACCCTTATGGAAGATCGTATTAATATTCTTTCTGACGTTAAAATGGATACAACCACTGACACCTTTACAATGGCCTCTGATGATTTGACTGCATAAACCTTTGCACTTTTCCAAAGGCAGGCGCGCAGTGCCTGCTCGCCTTCGGAAAATGCCGATACCAACGCTTTGCGTTGGAAGCCTGAAATCGCCTTCTTGGTGCATCGCCCGCAAAGCGGGCTCTGGTGGCGATTTCTTGGATACGAAACGCAGTGCCTTTGGTAAAAGGTAATTTATCAGTTGCAAAGGCCACCTGCGGTGGCCGACGGTCGCCCGCGTCGGAGCATCGCAGATGCGGGCTTAGTGACAGTTACCTAAGCACATTTGTGCGCTGACCCAAATGGTCAGCGTTTTAAATGTGCAAAGGTGTTAAAAATTGATTTGCAAACAAAATTGTTTATTTGCAAAACAAAAAACAACAAAATGGGATACACGCACGCTGATAATAATAATTTATTTATAAATCCTGCTACGGCGGTTGTAAATATTAATGCAGATTACACATATATTGACCCTGAAAACAACTCTGTTTGGCTAGGAGTTCCAATGTTAAATGTGTTACCTGATTTGTCATGCGAACTGTTAATTGGATTTCGCATCACTGTTCGTGAATTTATGCAAAACACAAATATTAGATGGTGTGAAATAATGCAGGTAAAGTATGTGCAAGTGGAAGGTTCACACTTTATATCATATTATGCAGTAATTAAAACGTTTTGGTTGCGCGAGTTTCAACGGCGTTGGAAAAAATATTATGCTAGTAAACATAGAAACCTATAAACACAGAAACAAATATATATAAAGATAACGCATTTTTTTTATAAATCATGTCGTCCACCCATGAAGAAATGCAATATATTAATTTGTTGAACCAGATTTTAGAAAATGGAACTTGGGAAACAGGTCGCAATGGTCGCACAAAATCCATATTTGGACATTCTATGCGATTTTCACTAAAAAACGGCACATTGCCTTTGTTGACAACAAAAAAAGTTGCATGGAAAACATGTTTAAAAGAGTTGTTGTGGTTTATTAGTGGAAAAACAGATAATCAAATATTAAAATCCCAAGGTGTTCATATTTGGGATGCAAATGGTTCACGCGAGTTTTTGGATAGTCGTGGACTAACTACTTACGCTGTGGATGAATTAGGACCCGTATACGGACACCAATGGCGACATTTTAATGCGGCATGGAAAGGTAATGCACATAATTATGAGGGAGAAGGTGTTGACCAACTTCAACAAATTTTGGATGCATTAAAAGACCCTGCACAACGCACAAGTCGTAGACTGGTTATGAATGCATGGAACCCATGTCAATTAGAAGAAATGGCATTGCCACCATGTCATGTAATGTGTCAATTTAATGTGCATGACGGAAATAAACTTAGCTGCATGATGGTGCAGCGGTCAGTAGATACTACATTAGGCTGTCCTTTTAACATTACATCATATGCGTTTTTAACGCATTTAATTGCAAAACATTGCGGATTAGAAGCACATGAGTTTGTATATTTTATGGGTAATTGTCATATTTATGAAGACCATGTAGACATTATTAAACAACAGTTGTTACGAGAACCGTATGTGTTTCCAACTGTAAATATTGCAACTGTAAAAGAAAATATAAATGATTATACGTTGGACGATTTTATTGTGGAAAATTATGTTTCGCACGAACCTATAAAAATGAAAATGGTCGCATAATTTTATATTAATAAAACCATATAGAATGGAGTTAGAAGCAAAATCGTATACGCAAAATACGTTTTTAAACCACGTGTTTTCAACAACGGATGAAAGTAAGGCTGAAATGCTGAACGTTATTCAATATGGCTTAATGGCGGTTATTCCAATTGTGGCATTAAATAAATCCATACAAAAGTTTATTCCTGAAGCCGATGTGGAAAAATCCAGCATAGAACTTTTAGCAGAAGTGTTTATGCAAATTGTGCTAATGTTTATTGGTATTATTATTGTGCATCGGCTAATTACCTACGTTCCTACGTATAGCGGTTATAAATATGAAAGTTTTAACTTAACTACTGTTATTTTAGCATTTTTAATGATTGTGTTAAGTTTACAAACAAAGCTTGGGCTTAAAGTAAATATTTTAACAGACCGATTATATGAATTGTGGAATGGACCCAGTGACACTAAAAAAACTGGAATGAAAAAAAGCGTTAGACAAGGTATTTCTGCAGCGCATATTCCTAGTCAAGCAGACCATTTAACGGATGGTGGCAGTAGCTCTGTGTTTCCGCCTGCGCCGGCAATTAGTCAATCTGCTGGTGGCGGACAAGGCTTTGACTATATGATGAAGGTGTCTGGAATAGGACAACCTAGTGCGCCGGCAGGCGTAATGGATGACTTTGGACCCGCGCCGGCAAATTCAATGATAGGCGGTGGTGCAAGCTTTTGGTAAGGCGAACCTACGGTTCGCCGACCATAAGGATGTGCAACACACATCCGACCGTAAGGCGAACCTACGGTTCGCCGACCATAAGGATGTGCAACACACATCCGACCGTAAGGCGAACCTAAGGTTCGCCGACCCAACAACCCGTGTCCAAACGTTTACAAATAATTATGTTATTTGTAAAATACAAAATTAATATTAAATCATAGATACAGTAGTTAAATCACAGATACAGTAGTTAAATCACAGATACAGTAGTTAAATCACAGATACAGTAGTTAAATCACAGATACAGTAGTTAAATCACAGATACAGTAGAATGCCCGTCAAATAATGGCAATTCAAACTTATTATATACATGCAACGTTAAGTTTTTTACATTTGAAACTACATTCATTATTGAACCGTAATTAAATTCATACAAAACAGTATTTTTATCCATACGCATACTGTAAAACCAGTAAGGTGGTAAAAATAACATATGTCCTTGTGGCAACACAATGTCTAAAAATTTTATTTTATGAAACCCAGTTTCATATTGCGGTTGCGGCTCCCATACGTTTAACGGACTTACAAACTCATACGGTTTATATAATTTGTCTATTGTTATATATTTACTACTACGCCATGAAGTTAATTTAATTTTTACATTTCCACCAACCGCATATAAATATCTACGTTCAAATGTATGATATGCTAATGGTGTTTGTGACCCAAAAATAATGTCGTAATTTTGTGATACGCATAAGGGCGTTTGTAAAAGCACATCATATTGTTTAAAATGCTTTAATAATCCGCTTTCATAAATAAACGCTTTATTATTCCAACTAAAATAATTACTTGGCGCAGCTTCAGTTTGTATAAGCGTGTTTACCGCACTTAAACTAAGCGGTATTATATTTAATCTTTCTGGACGAAGTGCATAATAATCATTTTCCTCTTTTAATAATACTTCATATGGCGCATAATTGTTTACCAATTCTGCTAAAGATAAATTTTGTAATAAAGAATTATATGCAAAATTAAATATAAAAGGTTGTTTAATGTTTGCACAATTGTTTAACTCGGCGTTTGTTGTATAATCAATTTCGTATAATGTTAATTCGTCACCAATTTTATACTGAAATGCTAATTGACTATACAAAAAAAAACAAAAAAGTATTCCAACAATAGCATGTAATGTTTCCATTATGATGAATATAACGATAAATACATCATAATAATTAACGACAACCGATTGCTTATGCTTAGGCTGCGCCGCTGCCAATTTCTAAGGGTTGACGCGATATGTCGGCTTCATATGTGCTTTGGTTCCAAGGTCCCACGTTTTGTTTAGGAATAGGCGGGTCGCTACGCAATTGAAGATTGGCGTTTTTCATAGATTGTCCAATTGTATCCAATCCAACATGGTATCCGGCTTGAAGCATATCTGCTGCTAAAATATCGTTTTGGTTCATACTTGTTGGGTTTAAAGATGCCCACTGACTGTTTGCGTCAGCAGGAAGAAGGTCGCTGGGGTTAGTAATGCTACGGCCAGTAGATGCAGCAACACTTGGTGCAGCAGCAGCAGCAGATGCGGGTTCTGCGCTAGTAGACGTTCCAGTTTCCATTGGATCCATAATTAATCCTTTCGAATCGGAATAAGAAAGCAATAACCAAGCAAGAACAACAAAAATTATGAGAATTAAAATGCGTTGGGGAGTTGCAACCTTTGTAAAACCACTAATAATATCATCAAACATGTGAATTTCTTATAAACAGTAATAATAAAAAAATAATGCTACATTAAAGTTTCATAATCGTCTAAATCATCTAATTCATCCATGTCGCTTTCATCGCTATCAATATCGTCCAACATGTATAAATTTTTTATGCGTTTTGCTTCTAAAAAAGACGATAGCGCCAAAGATTTTGCTAATTTTGCTTTTCTTCGGGCTTCCCGATAAAGTTCATAATAAACCTCTGTTTTTTCTTTTAATTGTATTGTATCTGCGTTTGCTAAACTATCTTCTTCAAATATAAATTCTTGTAATTCAGAGGGTTCTTCTTTTGTTTCCTTTTTGTTTGTTTCCTCTTTATACAAAGGTGGGTTTTCTGGTAAAGAGGTTTCTTCAGGTAAAGAAATGTTATCCAAAGCTTTTGGCAACAATATTTCTTTTTGTAACAAAATGGAATTTTCTAAAGATTGTGTTAAATCTGTTTTTCCTAAATCTTTATTTTGCGATAAAGACGTTTTTATTATGCATTTATTAAATACTTCGGTAATAGGTTTCATAACCATTATTTGTTTAACTTCTACGTCCAATTGAAAACTTTTGGATGAGCATATTATTCCTGTAAATTCTAAAATAGTAATTAATTCAGTTGTTTCATTTATTTCGTTTAATTCAACAGTATTTTCGTTTTCGTCGTAAATGCGTATGTTTGGATTTAACAATGCGCGTAATAAATATAATTTTCCAGATTTAAACAATTTAATGGTTGGATTAAAATAACTTTCAATATCGTCTTCTGTTAAATTCATGTCAAACCATTTTTCGCGATTTGCATATAAAATTTCACGAAGCTTTGTTTCTAAAGTTTCTATCCACTCAATTAAATCCTCATCAAAATTTGTAAAAACTAAATCAGTATACTGTTTTTTTCCAGATTTAACTATACCTTGCTTTGTTTTACATTTAGGTGACTGAGCAAACAATGGTTTTTTATTAACTAATAATTTGCAAAAATGTTGTTTTCCAGATGTTATTATTGGTGAGGTTAATGATAATTGGTTAAATGGAAATGACGATGTTAATGTTTCAAATACTGTGTCCATTATATTGATTTTTAATTTATTTTTCTTATACTAAAAACGCAAAACATGCGGTAAGTTTTTTTAATTTTTTTTTTATAAATTTATATGTCATTTATAGAAAAATTTTTACAAAATGAAAATGTAATGCGTGAAATAAAGACCGCATTGCAACCGGTTGGGTTATGGTTGTTTAATGAAACGCAATTTTATTTAATTATTATTTGCGTTTATAGTGTTGCATTATTAGTTATTTCATTGTCTACGTTAATTATTTTACTTAATTTAACAAAAACTGTTAAAAAATTAAGGGTTTTGCCAACTGTTGATGAAATATATCAGGAACTATTATAAACAAATGTCTTCTTTATTTTCCTTTTTAGATTCTAACACTAAAGCAGTTGCAAGTTCTGATGCTGCGCCTGCACCTGCGCTAAAAACTGGTGGCGAAGGTCGTCGTGGCGAACAAAGTCGTCGTGGTGGCGAACAAAGTCGTCGTGGTGGCCGTCGTCAAAGCCGTCGTGGTGGCCGCCGTCAAAGCCGTCGCCAAAGTCGTCGTCAACGCGGCGGAAGACGATGAAGGTCTTTTTGCAGTTAAAATATAACTTAAATGTCTGATATAAACAATTTTAAACAGGTTATGAAACAGTGGATTATAGTTGATAACCAAATACGTTCTGAAAATCAAAGTTTAAAAACTTTGCGAACTGAACGCGCCCAACTTACTCAAACTGCATGCAATATTATTAAATTAAATAATTGGGAAACAAAAAAAATAGAGGCGCCTGATAGTAAAATAATGTTTGTTAACAAAAAAGAATATCCGCCACTTACATTTGCGTTTCTTGAAAAACATTTAGCAGAAATAATACCGGAACCTGAAAATGTAAAACTTATTATTACGCATTTAAAAAATAAAAGAGAACCTAAAGTGACAGCAGACCTTAAGCGGTTGTTAAACAATCGCGTTGATGGCGGTTATGAAACTGAATAATTATTTGTGTGGATTTTTTGTCAAAATTTAGGGTATTTTTTGATAAAAAATTAAGGCCAAAGGCTGAGGTTTCCTTATTAAGGGGAGGATTTTAAGAAAAAACATTAAGGAAAACCATTAAGGGAAGGATTTTAAGGAAAGAGCGCCGTAGGCGCTCCACTGTTCCGCTTTGCGGAACTAACCGTAGGTTTCCTTATTAAGGGGAGGATTTTAAGAAAAAACATTAAGGAAAAACATTAAGGGAAGGATTTTAAGGAAACCGTAGGTTTCCTTAATATATAATGCACGCATTCATAGATATTAAAACACATAACACCACTAGTGGCGGCGAAGACCATGACGGCACAGCCCAAGGCGGATACAATGCAGAGCGCATATTAGATTTATTTCAAGAACCAACCACAGACCCAAATACAATTGTATTAGAAGGCGGTGGGCATGAACCTATTTTTCCCGACAGTTTACGCGAATTATTAAAAGACCTTTACGTGCCAATTGGGTTATTTACGCAAATAAAACCATGCACAACACGGTCGTATGCGCACGACGGCACATGTATAACAGATGGTGCATTTAATGAATTAGATAAAATAACTTCAGTTGCATATAAACTAGGTGGAACGCGCAAAACAGTTGGAACCAAACACAAACAATCAAAACGTCAAAAAATACATTTTGAAAACACTTAAATAAATTTTAAATAAAATGGCATCGTAATATGGAAACCCCCAAAAAAACAAAAAAAAACACTCAAGTTGTTGCCACTGTTGAACTATCTGTAACTGAAGATGTTAAAAAAAAAGGTAGAAAACCAAAAGGTGCCAAACTTATTGTTTTGGACAAAGACAAAGAAACGGTAAAACCACAACTTTCAAACATTATTTTGCATTTAAAATTTTCAACAAAGGAGTATTTAGATTATATTAATAATACAAACAAAATGTCTATTGATGGAATGCAATATGTTCCGGTAGTAATGTCACCCGAAGTTGTTGCATATAATACGGAAAAACAAGGCATTATGTGTTCAGTTTTTAATGAAACTGCAACCAATACTTTAGAACCAGCATATAAAGAATGTGTTTCAAATGAATATTGTAGCGCATGTGCAAATAAACTAACCGACATAACTGATAAAGAAAATGAAATATCAGATAAAGAAATTAATGCAAAACTAAGACAACTTAGTATTAATTTAAAAACACAAAATGAAAAAAAATCAGCATGTTTTTGGTGCACATATGAGTTTGACAACCCAACATGCTATATTCCAAAACAAGAAACCGACAGTATTATATATGCGTATGGGTCATTTTGTCGACCAGAGTGTGCTGTTGCATATTTAATGAAAGAAACCATGGACGACAGCGTAAAGTTTGAACGATTGCATTTAATAAACCATATTTATGGTAAAATATATGGGTATACTAAAAATATTAAACCTGCGCCAGACCCTCACTATACATTGGAAAAATTTTTTGGAACAATGACTATACAAGAATATCGCAAATTACTAAAAACAAATCATATGTTACTAACTATTGATAAACCATTTGCAAGATTGGTTCCAGAAATTCATGAAGAAACCGACGAAGGTTTGTTAAATGCAGGAAAACCGGTTACATATAAGGTTAAACGTCAAAGCGAGCAGGTGGCGGGACCAAGCAAAACAAATATTGTAAAAAATGTGTTTGGATTACAAAAGTAAAACCTATTTACAATGTTTATTTATATTATGTATATAAATGAACAACAATACTTACGTAATTTCTGGAAATATTATGGGCGGATTAGGCAACCAGTTATTTCAAATATTTACTATAATGTCTTTGGCAATTTCAAGTGGTAAAAACTTTGCATTTCCATATGATACTATGACCCGCGTTGGATTAAATCGGCCTACGTATTGGGATAATATGTTGCGTGAGTTAAAAAAATATACAACAATACATAATTTAAATTTTGCCATTGCCGAAGAAACCCCATTTGTATATAATCCAAGGTTAATGAATTCTGTTGCAGTTTATAGTGGTAATGTCTATTTAAAAGGATATTTTCAGTCTTACAAATATTTTCAGCATTGTTTGCCACAAATTTTGTCTGTTTTAAAATTGTCTGTGCAAAAAAACATTATTATTAAACTGTTTGATGCACAGCTTACTAATAAAGAAACGGTTTCTTTACATTTTCGGGTAGGCGATTATGTGCGACATCCAAACAGTCATCCTATTCTTGGCATAACATATTATATAAACGCGCTTACTCATATAACAACGGTTGCTTCAGTTACGCATGTATTAATGTTTTATGAAGCCGGCGATAAAGATTTTTTAGAACCTACTATAAACATGTTAAAAACGCGGTTTTCTACGTTAGTCTTTATGACCCCCGAACGAAACATACCTGATTGGTCTGAAATGTTGTTAATGAGTTGTTGTAAGCATAATATTATTGCAAATAGCACGTTTAGTTGGTGGGGCGCATATTTAAATGAAAATGCAAATTCAATTGTTTGTTATCCGTCTTTATGGTTTGGAGCCGCAATAAAGGCTCCTGAACTAACCGATTTATTTCCAGAACGATGGGTTAAAATAAAAGCCGACTAAAAAATTGATTGCAAAAACATTATAAAGCAATAACGTTAAATATATAACACCTAATTATTTATTTAACAAAATGTCCGCTGATTTACAACAAACTAATTCTATTTTGATGCAGTTGCCGTTAGTGCATGAATTGCTTAATAAAATTACCATGCTTGAAAATAAATATGAGCAAGCGGCGTTTAAAGCCAAGTATCTTAAAATAAAAAACCATGAACTTAAAAAAAAGTTGAAAAAGGCAAAGGCAAAGGCAAGGGCTAATTCAAAGTTAGAGCGTTCATTAGAAGAAGAAGAGGCTAGTATTATGGATTTATTGATTGATGATGAAGATGAATGTGTAAATCCTGCGCTCGTTACTTGCTCTACAATTACTTGCGCTACTGAACCACATGTTGTTGTTGTTAAAAAAGAACATGACAATACTTGTATGTTTGAAATGTTAAATGATTTGTTAACTGATAATGAGGAAGATGCGGAGAAAGCACCTGAAGAAAAAGAGGCTGCGGAAGAGGCTGCGGAAGAGGCTGAGAAAGAGGCTGAGGAAGCACCTGAGGAAGCAGCTGAGGAAGCAGCTGAGGAAGAAGTTGAAGAAGAAGTTGAAGAAGCAGCTGAGGAAGCAGCTGAGGAAGCAGCTGAGGAAGAAGTTGAAGAAGCAGCTGAGGAAGAGGCTGAGGAAGCAGCTGTTGAAGCAGCTGAGGAAGAGGCTGAGGAAGAGGCTGAGGAAGAGGCTGAGGAAGCTGCTGAGGAAGAGGCTGAGGAAGAGGCTGAGGAAGAGGCTGAGGAAGCAGCTGAGGAAGATGCTGAGGAAGCAGCTGAGGAAGAGGCTGAGGAAGCACCTGAAGGTGAGGAAGAGGCTGAGGAAGATGCTGTTGAAGAAATCGTTGCAGAAGACGAAGAAGAAGAAGAAGAATCGGTTTATGAAAAAATAATTAAGGGAAAAACATATTATGTTACAAACGAACAAAATGGACAAATTTATAACGAAGACGTTACTAAAATTGTTGGAAACTACGTAAATGGAAAGGTTGTTTGGATTTAATGTTTATTCTCCAATTTGTCCTTAATTAAGGACAAATCGGAAATCAAACATCTACTTTTATATGAAAATATTACCACTTGTGGTAATATTTTCATACCAGTTATCCAAGCAACTTTGTTGCTTGGATAATAAAGGTTAAGATTTACAAAAACTCCAACGGCCTATATTTGCTATATTTTAAAGGGGCATTTCCATTTGCCAAATCATAAGTAAAAGTTTGGTTTTTTTTTTCTTCATGACCAACATCAAAGTGCGAGACGTTTAACATACATTTATTATTATCAAAAGTTGACACAATGTTTTTAAAAGACCCTAATCCATCACTTGTGTTGCGCCTATATTGAATAAAATCATGTTTATTCATGGTTTTTATATTTCCATCTGCTTCCTGTAAAATAAACGTTTCTGGCACAGGTAACTTGTTTTTCAAGGCATTTGCCAAAACTACAGCATTTGCCGGATAAAACTGGTCGCGATTAATAGTTAATCCCGCAGACAATACGCGTTTTTGCAACATATTGTCTTCATATCCCCATCCCCAAAAATTTGGAAAGCCACCAATGCGTTCAAAATCGCCGGCCTTTATTGCCACAATTCCGCCCAACGTAAACGTATATCCATAAAAATGTTTTACTTCATTGTTAGAAACGCTATAATTTAGTAATCCTTTTCTGCACGGTAAGCAGTCAATATCATTAAATACAAGCGTAATATTTTTATAATTATTTGGATAACTTTGTTTAACAAAATAAAACCCTATGTTTTTTAATGCACCTCTGTTAAATAAACGTTCGTCACATTGATGCACAATTAAAAATTTATAAGACAAGTCTTCCAATATAGTTGGCATGTATGATAAAAACCGTTCTAACATTGCTTCGCGATTTCTATATGGAACAATAAAAACAAATTCAGGAATAGACATTTATATATTGTTTTTTGATAAAAAAACAATACGTTTTTAAGCGTCCAAAAAGCATGATGGCACAATTTTATGTTTCATTGCATCTATTTTTTTATAACATTTATTAATTGTAACCTCACTTACGTTGCATATGCTTTTAATTTCTGCCTTTGACCGATTTAATTGAAATAATTGACACATAAAGAATACAATTCCGGCTGCTACCGAATTGGGTGTATTATCCGGTATTAAATTTTGTTCTTGTATAACATTTGCAATAAACAAACACAACATGGTTTGTTCCTTTGATACATTAAGTCGACTACAATAACGTTCAATAAAATCGCTTGGACACGTAGAACCAAGGTCGGCTGCGTCATCTGCACCGTTATTTCGATAAACCGTGTTATATAATTCTAATGCAAGTGCGCAACCATTTGTAGAACTTGCTTTGTCTAAATGGAAAATTTCAGCAATTTCGCATGCGGTTCTTGGACATCCGTTTAGGCGACATGCAATATAAACAGAGCCGGCAATAACACCTGCGCGATTGCAGCCGCGAAACATTTGTTGTTCAGAAAGGTCTTTTCGAATAGAGCAGGCTTCATCTACACATATTTTAGGAATGCCACCGTTATGTGCCATTGTGCTAATATGCATAAAGTCGTTGTATAATGTTTTTTCGGTATGCGGTATTGACTGCCATTCTGTCCACCGTCCAATACATCGCATTTCATATGTGGATTTGCTATTATAAAGCACTTTACAACCTAGTGATGACTCTTGTAAAAGAGGATTTATTGGATTTCCACAACGGGTTGGGTCGTTTGCGTTTTTATCATCGGCGCCATAAAACCGCCATTCTGGCGAAAAATCAAGCACCTCGCGATAAAGTCTGCCACATGCATTATTGCTGCATGTTGGAAATCCGTCTTCCATAGTAATTAATGGACTTTCGCAACTTTGACATGTGTCTTTTTGATAAACGCATTCCATATCTAATGATGAATTTTTAACTTCTGTATCTTCTTTGTCTTTATCTAAAAGTGCCCATATATTTGCCTTATCTAACGTAGACCGCTGACCATGCTGTTTCTTTTTTGTTCGGTTAATACTTTGTGGTTGTCGGTTATGTTTAGTATCCATGGCTTTGCTGAAGTTGGTTTCAGAATTTCTTTATATGGTTTTCAAAACTATTTATTTATGACAATCAATTTTCTTTTGGGGTTCTGGGGTTTTTATTCTCTTTATAAGTTTTATAACATGGCCGCAGATTTATTAGGAGGTCTTACAAATCCAACCGCAATTCTTGAAACATTTAAAAATGAAGCCAGAAAAATATTAAACGAAATTGCAAACAAACAAGCGGATGAATTAGTGCAGGGAATTATACGCACAAAAGTTGAAGAAAACATGAAAACCATTTTTAACAGTGGTTATGTGCAACAAGCTGCCGCAAGTGCATTTAATTCCACTATTTATCCGGAATATATTAGGCGATTAAAAAATTTAGAAGCCTTTTTAAAACTTTCTTCAGAACAAGACAACGGTCTTAAAGAACAACTAAATAAAATTCCTAACGCGGAGCGAACACCCGACAAAATTATTGAGGCAATAAACACTTGGGCAAATGGGTTAAAACCAACTATGGAAGAAATTCAAGCAAAAATAAAAGGACCGCCATCTACCGATTTTAACACAACTGGCGATATTCTTGCTATTTTAGGTGCAGATAAAGAAAGCGAAACCACATACGAAACACAAAAAAAAGAAGCCGATACTAATAATGTTGCCGAAGTGCCAATGCAAATGACGCAAAACCCATTAACACAAGCAGTTGCACAAAATCCATTAACACAAGCAGTTGCAGGTCAACAAACCGGTAATATGTTAAGTAGTTTTTTAAAAAAAGGAGGAAAAAAAACAACACAAGGAAAAAAAACAAAACGCAATCGCACCAAGCGCAGGCGCCAACGCAACTCTCAAAGAATTAATTGAATTTTGCCCATTTCAAACCGACCTTTATACATATTACCATTTTTATCTATAAAAGTTCCCATTCCATGTGCCTTTACGTGACCAATAGATTGTATATCAAACGTAATGGATTTAGTTGCTTCTATAAACATAACATCACCTTCATATTTTCCACCATTTGAATAATTTATTTTACCTTGTGTTGCAATATCCGTATTAAATTCCCCTTCAAACGTTGTATTTGAAAACGGATAAAATACTTTGCAAAATCCATGTCGCTTTCCTTCTATAAAGTTTCCAGTTGTAGTATTACTTTTTCCAATATAAATTCCATATCCGTCGGGATAATTATCTTTATACTCACCATCGTATGATTTATGATAGTAAGTATGTTTTCCAAGACCATGTTTTAATCCATTTTTATACTGTCCGATATAATTTTCGTGGTCGCCATGGGTTTCATAACCAAAAATGTCTTTTTGTCCATTATTCCAAACGCCTTTATATACACTGCCGTTATTATACGTAAACTCACCATATCCATGGTATAACCCATTTGCATTTAACTGTCCAAAATATGTTCCGTTTTCGGAATGAATTTCTGTGTTTTCACCATTATGCACAATATTGGTTGGTGGTTGCAATTGCAATGTTTCTGGCATTGCGTTTTTAGCCAATTCTGCAAACGTATGTGCTTTGTGCAGCAACTGCGATTTTGTTCCATATGTTTTATATCCAACCGTGCGTTTCCACATTGTGTCTGACATTAATACAATAAAATGCTGTATGTCAAATAAATTTTCATCTACGTTTTCATATTTAATTTTTTGAATTTCTTGGATTTTTCTTACTTCGCCGTAATGCGTTGCGGCATCAAAATTGTGTTGTCGTTTTTCAAATGTTGTAGTAGCCAACTGCATTCCGTCTCGCAATTGTTCTTCTGTTTTACAAAGCAGCAGAAAATAATGTTTAAACTGGTATTCTTGATGCGCCTTTAATTGTGTCCAAATATGTTTTGGCATGGTGCGCACATTGTAGTGAATATGGTCAATAGCTGAAATCATGGTTTATGTTAAGTTAAAAATGTAACGTTTAACTTAAATAGTAGTTTTGTTTATGCTTCAATCAATTTTTGTTGGTTGGTTGGCCGCGAAGCGGCCTTATTACCGTCGGCCACCAAGCGGCCTTATTACCGTCGGCCACCAAGCGGCCTTATTACCGTCGTCCACAAAGCGGCCTTATCCCATCTTTTTTTCCATTTTTTCAAAAAACACTTTATCATAAACAAAAGTTCCTGTTGGTTTATACTCCGATAAAGGTGTATAATTTTTTGTGTCTTTTTTTTGTTGTTCGCTCGGTTTGCTAAACATGCGTTCATTTAAGTCTTCATCTTTAACATTTTCTAATTTGTCTATTACTTGACCAGTTTCGTTTAATATTAAGCCAAGTTTTTTCTTTACCTCATTTCGCACATACGATGGAACAAAATGTGCCCAAGATACAAAAAGTGTATTTGGATGCATATATCGCACTTGAAACTTATTTTCTTCTAATCTGTCAACTAAAAATGCAATGCAATCCGCCTGTTGATATACGGGCTCCCCAAAAATAAATTCAGGAACGGTAAACCATATATATTTATCGCCATTTCGACTTCTAGCAGTAATCTTTATTTTGTTATGTATGCGGTTTAATATTTTGTTAAATATAGATATTTGCTTTTGGTCTTTTTTTTGTTGACGTTCATACAGTTCGTCAATATTAATTTTATTTGGTGTATCATTATCTTCATCAAACAAAAATATAGACATTTTTATACTGTATTTAAGATAAAAATTCGTCAAATTCTTCTAATCCGCTAGCCAATGTATGTTGTCCGTTATTTACTTGACTTAACCCATATAACAACATTTTTGGTTTCCAAGTATTAATAATTTCTATTTTTTGATTAAGAACAGTGCTTGGATGTAATACATGTAATTTTGACAATATGTTTTCTGGCAGGTTAGCGCCATGAAGTAATGCATTTTTTAATACATTTGGCTGTATTGTTTGATAAATAATCATACGTTCAACTGCAAATTCGGAAATAGTTGCGCCGCGGTCTATTAAAAACATCATTATGTCGTTGCGTTTTGTGTCAGCAGCAAAGTCAAGCATGGTTTGCATATTAAAATTTGGCAACAACATATTAATATCTGGATTAAAAGTGTTAAACAATATTTCAAAATGTGTAAAACGCAAAATATTTACTGCGTAATAAAACACAACATTTTGTTGATATTGTGCTAATAAATTAAAATAATATTCAAAAGGAAAGTGCACGTTGTTGTTGTCTGTATCATTGTATGCAGTAATTATTGCTTCAATGCAATATTTATTTGCAATTTGTGAATTAGCACATAATAATACGTATTTTTCTAAAAACATTTTCATAACATCTGGCGTGTTGTTTAACAAATTTTCGCATACAAAAGTTATAAAAAAATTAGGACGAAATAAAATAGTTAACTCTATTAATGTGTCGTTTAAGTTTTGCGTATTATGCATAAAATATGTTATTTCGTTAAAAAGTTTTATTGCAGGTATATGTCTGGGTTCTAATGCAGTAAATACGCTGCGGTTAGTAACGTTAGTTTCTGGCGCGCTTAATAATTTAGTTATAATATCAATTGGATTTTGTATTAGTTCAGCATATTCTACGTCTTTTTTTGAAAACATTACACCACTTCTGCGATTTCTGATAAACATTTTTATATAACATAAATACAATAAGTAACTAACTAAGTCATTGTTTGTTGGGTTTGTTACTAAATTGTTAAATGATGTTTGGTTTTCTGTGGCCAGTATTTGTAAAACAAAATTATGCAAAGAATTTGCTGTTCCTCCGCGCTTTTTTATTTTTCGACGCCTTGTGGAATTTCGTTTTTTTGCGTGTTTTGTTGTTGCCATTTGGTTTGCTATATATAATAACAACATTAAAAATAATGGCGTTATTGCTGAAATTGCAAGGGGGCTTAAAAATCTGTAAACTCATTTAAACCGCTAGCTAATGCATGTTGTCCGGCATTGGAATGACTTAACGCTTGTGTTAACATCATTTGTTTCCAATTATTAATAATTTCTAGTTTTATATTACGATTATTGCTTGGCGGCGCTGTATTTATTAAGTGTATTGCATTTTCTGGTATAGTAGCACCATTTGCTAATGCATGTTTTAATAACTCTACACTAGCTTGTGGTTGCACAATTAATCTAGTAATTGCAAATTTAGAAACTTTTGCGCCGCGGTCTATTAAAAACATTGCTATGTCATTATGTTGATATGCAATAGCGCAGTCAAGCATAGAACGCATTTCAAAGTTAGGTAAAATTAAGTTAACCGTTGGATTTAAATGTCTAAAAAGACGTTCAAAATGATTAATATCTAATATAAATATTGCATGAAAAAATAATTTTTGCAAATCAATACCTTCTAACAATTCATTAAACATATTTTGTTCATTTGTTTTGTTATATGCAATTAATATTGGTTTTATTCCGTTTTCATTGTGTTTTCCATAAAGGTCTACGTATGACCATAATATTGTCATTGTAATATTAGGGGTTTGAAACATTTCATCGCTACGTAAATAGTAGACCATAAAAAAGTAAGGTTTGTATAAAATAAATAAATGTAATAGTATAATATTTAAATTGTCTGGGTGCGTTTCCATGTAAAGAGCAATTTCGTTAAAAAAATTTGGAGCGTTAACAGTTAGATATGCAGAAGAAAGTGCTTTGGCTTCAGAATTTGCATAAAATGGTGACCGCATTATTTTTAATATTATTTCTATTGGATTTTGAATTATTTCCATTTCTTTATCGTAAAACTTATAATTTGGCATTTTATTTGGATGATTAGTTTCAAAAATTTTCATATAACAAAAACTTAATAGTTCAATAACATGGTTACTGTTTTCTGGATTTGTTACTAATGTATTAATTTTAGTTTGGTTTTCTTCGTTTTTAATTTGTAACGCAAATGTGTTAAAGTTCATTGGTGTTCCTCCATACTTTCTTGATTTGCGTTTTAGTTTTTTGTGTTTTCGCGATTTCATTATATTATTTGGCAACATAAAATTGAACCTATTTTTATTTTTACAGTTGTAAGCGCAAACTAATAAAATGTTTTCAGTTTTAGAACAAAACAAATCTATGTTAATTAAAAAACCCCGAAATCCATGTCCATGTGGGGTTATTACTAAACTTTTATGTAAATGTTGTTTAAATGTGCATATTTGTAAAACACATAAAATGTGTGAACCGTGCAAAATAAATAAGCATAATGAAAAAATAATGTTGTTGGAATGCAGCTTTGTTGAACAACAAAAAGAAGAAGGACGTAAAAAGGCGCGAGATGCATATCGCATAAAAATGGGCATACCAACTGATATACCGTTATTACCAAGGGGAGGTGCAAGAAATTGTAAACATTATACGGAAGACGTATTAGAAAAAAAAGCAGAAGATGCAAAAAAATATCAATCTGAATATCAAAAAATGTATCGTAAAAAACAGTCTGTATTGGCACTTCAAAAAAAAACATTAGAATTAATGGATAAACAAGCATCGCTTATTAAAACTCTTCAAGCGGAAGGACATTCTGCGACGCAGGAAATAGAAAAGTATAAGGGTTTTGAACAATATTTTATATTACTATCTGCATAAAACATTGTTTTTTATGTAGACCAATTAATTTGTGAACCAAGTGCGGTTTCAACACGTTTAAATACATTTGAGCCAAAAAACCCATATTTTGCAGCCATTGGACTTGGATGAACGCCTTCAACGATTTTTTTTTTATTTGAAATCAATGTACGCTTTGCTTTTGCAAAATTTCCCAACAACAAATATACGCAATTTGGGTTTTCTTTATTTACAAACTGTATTACTTCATCTGTAAAGTCACTCCAAATATCCATATGACTAAGAGGTGTGCCTTCAACAACAGTAAGTGCAGCATTTAGTAGAAAAATGCCTTCTTCGTCTGCCCATCGTTGCAAACACCCGTGCGTAAATACATAATTGCGTTCAGGAAACTCAGTTTGTAATTCTTTGTAAATATTACGCAACGATGGTGGAATTGGCACGTTTTTTTGAACAGAAAAACTAAATCCATGAGCTTGATTTGCGCCATGATATGGGTCTTGACCAAGAAGCAATACCTTAATATTTTTAACGTCAGTAGAAAACGCAGAGAAAATTTGGTGTTTTGGAGGGTAAACTGGTGCTTCGTTTGGGTTATATAACGTGTCCACAACCGAAAAATCAAACTGGTCAAATAACGGCGCCCAAGAAGAATGATACATTTTTATTTAGGTTAAGATGAAATATCTTAACTTAACATACCGCTATTTTAATCAATTTTTTGCATATATATAACAAACGCAACTCCAAGTAAAAGCAAAATATAGTCAATATATGTTTTTTTTATACAACTGTTGGTAACATAGCAAAATTGTTGAACAATAAAAAGGTTAAAATACAAAATAGTTAGTATTGCTGAAATAAATATAAATGGTGCTTCTGTATAACAATTTGTGTTGTTACATGACGTAATCCATACAAATGTAAAAATAAATAATGACATAAACGCAAATTTACTAACATATTTATTTTTTTGTAATATATTATGCTTTACGGCATAATAAATAAACAATATTGAATAATAAAATAATACTACATTTATATAATTCATATTATTTTATATAATTAGAAATAAAACCAAACGCGGCAACCATTAGTAAAAATTCAACAGGAGATAATTGGCGTAAAACCTTTCGAAAATAATAATAATTAAACAGTCCAAATAATGCGCCTACTAAAAACAAAAATGGTATAAAATTGCACTGAGCATTATTACTGCATCCTAATGCAAGAAAAATGGCTATTCCGCCAAATAATATAATTTCGTCTTTTTCTACTATAAATTTTGGCAACCCATAACGCCAAGCAATATATAAAAACACCCCTGTAAAATAAGTAAGCACAAAATATTTATATAGCATTATATAAAAGTAAACAGCAATTTTTTTTGTGATCCAGTAACTGTATTTTGCTGTGTTCCCAATTTATTAACTATTTTAAACATATCCATATCAATATTGTAGCCATTTTGTTTTAAAAACGCAATTAGTGATGGCATGTCACGTTCCTGAAAAAAAGGCATACGATGGTTTGCTTGTTTTATTAAAGCATATGTGCATTGAAATGGGTCGTCATATATACTGCGATTATGAAAAGGCGATAAAGGTTGCATGTTAATTGGCTTTACAAAAGGTTTTAATGCACCTTCTGGCATACCATCTAATGTTAAAATGCGCACATATTCTTTATTTATACGGTCTAAGTAGGGTTCTGAATAAACAGTAATTGCTGCTGTTGTTGGAAATACAAAGTCCATTATACTTTTCGCAAGCATAAAAACTGGGGGCTAGCATTTTTTTGTAAAATAACAGGTCAATAATCCTTGTAATCCGGCAAATATAATCATTACTATTATTATCCTTATCCAATCCTCCGGTGGTGGTATAAATCCATTATGTGTTTTGCTAAATTTTCCAATTGTGTAGTGTATTAAATTTTCAAATAAATTTACCACCAAATAAACAAAAAACGAAACAATTAATAATTTGTTTATGCCTTTTTTTTCAGATAAGTAATGTGCAAGCCACATCTATATTATATTCCGTAAAAATTGATTGCAATTTTTGGTTGCCTAGGATATACGCAACACAATATTATTACTGATTTACTAAAATGTATCCCGACGTTTGCTTAAAGTCTAATGATGACCATATGTTTATGGTTCCTTATGAAGTTTGCTGTGTTTCTGAGCATATCAAGGAAACACTTGATATTTCAGACCAATATGATGAAAACCCCACATTTGATTTAATTACTATAAATGGTGGAAATTTGGAAGTAATTGTTGAGTTTATGAAAAATTACAAAGAAACTCCGTTTAGTCCTAACTTTGAAAAGCCGGTTGATTTTAACAATTTTCCGGCTTATTGCAATAAGCTGTTGAAAAGTCATGTGTTTATTTATGAAAATGGCGACCCCAGAGTATCGTTTACTAGTATACTAATTGCAGCTACTACGCTTAAAATCGAAAGCTTGCAAAATTTAATTATAGCAATGTTTGTAACTTCAATTGAAAATAAAAACTTGAAGGAAATGTTTGCGTTGTTTGGTATTCCCGAAGATACTGTTGTTACTCAGGAAGAAGTTGAACAATTGCAAAAAGAGTATGCATATGCATTTGAAGACGAAACTCAGTCAGAAACTGCTAAATACGAAAGCGACTAAATATTTGTTTTGTGTTGTGCGTTGTTTTGTGTTGTGCGTTGCGTGCGTTTTTTTTATGGACTACCCATGTCTTTTGCAATTTTATGTTCAGATTGTGCAAACGATTTGCTTAATAAAACTCGTTTTTCAGTAATGTTATGTTTAGGTCCAGCTTTTCGCGTGCGGTCTAGTTTATTATAAAAATTGTCAATGCGCTCCATATGTTTAATTGCTTGTTGTTTTGACATACGACGTGTGTTTTTCCATATGCCCATGCGCAAATAAGACACAATAGATAAACGCACAGAATCCTTATTTTTTAAATGTAATTTAGTATTGCCATGTATTTGATGCACATCCATTAATAAAAAATCCCCTTCACGCACATCTACGCCAACACCATATTGTATAAAACATGTTTCGCCTCCAGTATACTCACCGCGCTGAATGACTACTAAATTACCTAAACCAGCTGGGTCATCTCCTTTGTCTGTATGTATACACGTATTGTAATTTACATTTGTAGTAATTGTGGTAAATGCAGTATCATTTATTTTAAAATATGTTTCGTCTGCTTTTTTACGTTGAATGCGATACTGTGTTGGTGCTAATTTACGATACATTCTGTCAATGTCTTTAATAAGTGGCTTCATTAACTCCCATTGTTCATGATGATTTTGTGAAAAATAACTTTTTCTAACAGCTGGATAAATAATGTCCATGCCTACTTTTTTAAACATAAATTTATGTTGTGCTGTCCATGTATCCATATAGCCTAAAATATTAGATGCAATCGGTTTATTTGTATTGTTACTTCGTGTCCCTTTTTTTGTTCCAGAAGCTATTCCACGGTTTGTTGTTTTATGGGTGCTTGCAAACTTAATAACATTATCATAAAACGCATTTATATTTTTACTTGGCAACACATTTTTACGAAATCTAAGTAATACTTTTCCATCTTCTGTTAAAACATCGGCATCTTCTCGTAATATAGTAAATTTTTCAGCTTTTAAACAACGACCAATGTGTTTTGGAACGTCTTCATCAGAAAAATCTTTTGCAACAGTAATTGTTTTTATGCCTTTAATATTTTCTGTTTTTATAATTCCCATAATTATATAAATCATAAAGAAAAAAAATAATAATGCTGTTTTGTATAAACAACTATAAATTATAATAACTTTGCACATTTAATGCCTCAAAATCACAATCGTTGCGTAATGTTGTTGCTATATTAAAAACGCATACGTCGTTAATATTAAATTGTTTTTCAATGTTAAAATAATAATATTTATTTTTGTTACTTGTTTGAACAATACCATCATATGTATTATTTACATTTTTACTGGTTTTAATAATTTGTCCTTTAGTAATAGGTCCGATAGTTTGGGAATTCATAGTTTTTGTAAGCGGCGTTGTATGTTTATTTAATTAAATATTGGTTACATGTGCAATCAATTTTTTTGGGTATTAACATAAACGCGTATTTAAATATAATTGTTTTGTATAATTGGTTATCAATAGATTTAAAAACCAAATAAAAAAGAATTAAAAATGTTTATATAAAAACTATTGATTTATTTATTATGATAGAAAACTTAGTAATTAGTGGAGGCGGACCATTGTTATTAAATATGTATGGCGCAATAAAACATGCAGAAACGGAAAAACTTTGGTCAAAACCGAATATAAAAACTTTTCATGGCACGTCAGCCGGCGCAATATTAAGTTTAATATTGGCATTAGATTATACATGGGACATACTTGATAATTATATTATTAATAGACCATGGCAAAACATTTTGTCATTTGACGTGTTAAATATTTATACTTACTATGAAACAAATGGTATATTAGACATAACATTTATTGAAGAGGTATTTATGCCACTTTTTAAAGGTGTTGGAATAGAAAAAAACATTACTTTCAGTGAATTTGAAATTTTAACCGGTAAAAAATTATATTTTTATACAACCCAATATAATACATTTAGTGTTGCAGAATTGAGCAGTGACGCAACACCGCATATTTCAATATTAGAAGCGGTATATGCATCATGCACATTGCCTATTTTGTTTAAACCCAGAAAAATAAATGGAATTGTTTATATTGATGGGTGTATTTTTTTAGACAATCCGCTAGCAAAAGCCATGGAAAAAGGTTATGCACCAGAAACGGTTTTAGCTATTACTAAAAAATCAAGAAAATTAGAAGAAACAGACGTAGTTGGTATTAACATTTTTGAATATATTATGTGTTTAATGAATTCGTTGTTTACAAAAACACAGCTAATATGCTTAGAGACAACTGGTATTACGCAAATTCCAATATCATCTACGCTTAGTGATTTAGCAAACTTTTTTAACATGGCAGAAAGCGCGACTTATCGTCAAACAGCAATAAATAAAGGCATAGCAGATACTGAAGCATTTATTTCTGCAATGAAGTCTGAAGAAACCCCTCTAAATTTTCCTGTGTAATTTTAGCATCAAATTCAAATGTGCGTTCGTTGCCGTTTGTGTCAGGTTTAACAAGCTTTATTGTTGGAAATGCAGTTACCTTAAACGTGTTAATAATTTGTGCGGTTTCTGTATTTTCATCTGCATCTCCACATTCAGTTTTAATAACACTTATTTTACGATTATTTATTGTTTTTCCGTCATAGGTGCGCTTAAATTTATCAATTTCAGGCATAGCTTTTTTACATGCTGGACACCAGTCTGCTACAAAAATATATACACGAATATCGTTTTCGTCAATTGCTTTGTATATAGCAGGATTTTTTTTGTCGGTTTGCGTTTTTTGAATGTTGTATAAATAATAAGCAACAATTGAAAACACAATTACAACAAAAATTATTGTAATTTGTTTTGAAAACGGATAAATATATCTGCCAAATAATTCATAAATGGTCTGCATTATATTATAGTTAAATAAAATAATTATGCCTTTAGCAAAAAAAACCAGAAAAAAACGCGGTCTTTGTGCCCCTTTTAAAAAATCTGATTTTAACAGTAACGATGGCATGTTAACCACTGTATGGGGTCCCAGTCAATGGCATTTTTTACATACAATGAGTTTTAATTATCCAGTAAATCCAACAGAAGCTGACAAAAAACATTATCGTAATTACATTTATGGATTAAGGCATGTTTTACCATGTGGCAAGTGTCGCGCAAATTTATGTAAAAATTTAGAAAAGTTGCCGCTAACCGATAAAGATTTGGCATCAAGGGAAACATTTTCAAAATATGTTTTTAATTTACATGAACTTATAAATAAAATGCTTGGTAAAAAATCGGGACTTACATTTAAACAGGTTCGCAATACTTATGAAAATTTTCGTTCTAGATGTATTGTTGAGCCAAAAACTGTAAAACACAAAGAAGTTGGTTGTGTAAAACCTCTTTATGGTAAAAAAGCAAAATGTGTTATTAAAATTGTTCCCCAAGAACAAAAAGTAGATACATTTAGTGTTGACCAGAAATGTATAAAAACATTGATATAATATAAAAGAAAATGACAGGTTGGAAAGGACAAGGACAAACATTTAACCAATTAGTTAGTAGCATACGACTAAATAAGCGAACTACAACGTCTGAACATGATATATTTAAAGCACTTCCTGCAAAACATTATAGAAAAGAAATTGCAAGCGTAAATTCGCACGGCGGTGTTATATCTGTTGATGAAATGTTACGACCATCTGGTGCAATTAAAACCACAAACATAACTGCTGGATTATGCACTTCATTAAACATAAATCCACCCAACAATAGCAGCGAATATCCATCGTTTGTAGTTTGTTTTCCAAAAGTATCTGGAAAAGACGACGACGCAGAGCAATTGTTGCGAAGTGCTGGAAATCGCAGATTAGTTGGCAAATCTGTTCCTATAGCGTCAAACTATCAATATTTAGTAAGCCGTCGTAGAACATTTGCACAATCGCTATATAACCACCCAACTAACGTTGCTGGCGTATTTAGACCAAATGGATTATGTGACATAAGCTGTAACGCGGATATTTATTTTAACCCAAGCAACAAAAAATTTCAGGTGCAAGGTGGGGTAACTGCAAGTTCACGATTAGAGCGACTTAAATTAGATACTGTAACAAAGGCTGCATATAAATCAAGGTTGTCAGCTGCGCCAACCACATCAAATACGCTAATTGCAAACCCGCATACTGTAAAAAACCGCATGAATTTAGTAAACCGTGAATGTGTGCCACAAAGACGTAATTGTTAAACCTTTGCGCATGCATGCAAGCTTTATTATCCGATTGAATAATAAAGATAATGGTAAAAATAAAATTTAACCAAGTAATTACAAAAATAAGGCAAAACAAATATGCAACATCGTCATTGTGGTTGCCTAATCCAGTTCGCGGTGCACGGCGAGAATTGGTTGCAGGTGAATGCAGCAATCGTCAGCAATCATTTATTGATTATGATGCACCGGGGCGTGCCATCGTATCCGACAAAGCCTTTGTTACCGATGCTGCCGTAACCGCGTTAAAAGGTCAATCCGATTGTTGTGCAGAAACAAATGCAAAACGTCGCGCCAGAAGCACAGGTAACTTAAAAAATAATTTTTTATTAACTACCCAAAGTTATTTGGAAAAAAGCGGAAAAGCTGAAAGCACGTCGGCGTTAACTAGTTATCGCGCAGGCGACAGTATTGCAACGGTGGATGGCGTTTTTTCACAACAACTTTACAAACCAATTAACTTAACCCGACAAGACAGTAACATAAAAGTCGCTGGCACAAACGTTGTTGCATTTCAATATCAATGGTTAAACGGAGACTTATATGACGTTATTTTACCAACAGGAATACATAATCTTGAAACAATAAACTTGGCATTTAGAAACACAATGTTAAATAATAAACACTATTTAATAGACACAGCACATTCAAATAAACAGTTGTTTTTTATGCGGTTTGTTTATGATGCAGTAAATAATAAAAATCAAATACAATGTAAGGGATTAAACCGAAATATATATTTTTCTTCGCAATATAAACCATGGACATCGTATAATTTAGCAGTAGATTGGATGTTGCCAGACTATACATTAGTTCCATGTATTATATTTACTAATGCGGATTTTGCGACTTGGATGGGGTTTAATTATGGTCAATCATATCCGGAACAACGTATTAATGGCGATTTCGGAACTCAACCTGAAACTGTTATTAACCAAGAAAACAATTACTTTGCAAATAATCTATTTTATTATGCAAATGGAACACAAAATCCTCGCATAAAATCAAAATTTATACCGATTATTTACAGACCTTTAAATAATTATTTTTGCCAAAATGGGGCAGTTTCATCAAGTTCGTTAATTAGTAAAAAAGTATATAACACCGTAACTAAAAATGGCACAAACGATTTGTCTGTAAATTACAGACAATTTGACGACACTGCAGTTGCCTATAGGGGGTCGTCCTCTGGATATAACTTAAAACATATTTTAGGATTTGACGATAAATGTTTTTTACAGTGTTACGTAAACAAAGTCTTATAAACAATTATAATGACAGATACTTCTACGCAACCGCAACAACAACCACAACAACAACCAACTAATGAACCGCCAAAAATGAGTTCTGCTGGCGCAATAGTTTTAATAATTGTTTTAGTGTTTTTGGCAATAATCTCTATTTGGGCAATTATAAAATCTTTATTATGCACAGGCAAATCTGGCACAACTGCTGAAAAAATATTAGGCGTGGTAATTGCATTCTTTCTTGGTCCATTTTATTTTTTATATTTGTATGCAAATAAAAACTATTGTATGGATGAAACGCCGGCAGCGGCAGCAGAACCCATGCCTATGCAAATGCCTTTTCAACAACCTGTTGGTGGAGGACGTAAAAAATAACAAACAAATAAAACCTATATAAAACTACTATAAATACTATTTTTATTATTATGTTTCATAAACTACTAGACATATATCCATCATATACTGTTTTAAAAATCCTTGTTACTGGAACAAATGAATTAAAAGAACGTTATAAAACTCATATTGAAGCTCATAATAATAAAATTTTAAACAATCCATATACAGTTGATGCAGGATTTGACCTGATTTCGCCTGAAACTGAAATAATTTGCACTCGTGGCGAAGTAAATAAAGTTAATTTTCAAATTAAATGTATGGCTGAAACCGTTTTAAACAACCGTGCGTTTAACACTGGATATTATCTTTATCCTAGGTCAAGCGTAATTAAAACACCATTACGGTTGGCTAATTCGGTCGGTATTATTGATGCTGGGTATCGTGGTAATATTATTGGGGCGTTTGATTGTTTTTCAGATATATATAGTATTCAACCTTTTACACGTATTGCACAAATTTGTTCGCCAAATATGTTGCCAATTGTAGTTGAGTTGGTTGATTTGCTGGATGAAACTGAACGCGGAGAAGGTGGATTTGGTTCAACTGGAACAACCGCTTAAAATTTGGTTTTTATTTATTTGTTTGTAAATAAAAAACTTTATTGTAATACACATTGAAATAGTGATAATCCTTTTTTACTATGCGATTTATCAACAGGTGTTTCGGCAGGTGTTTCAACAGGCACTTCAACCGGCACTTCAACAGGAGTTTCAGCAGGCACTTCAATCGGTGTTTCAACCGGCACTTCTGCAGGCACTTCAACAGGCACTTCTGCAGGCACTTCAATCGGTGTTTCAACCGGCACTTCAACAGGCACTTCTGCAGGGTTTTCAGCAGGCGCTTCAGCAGGTGTTTCAGCAGGCACTTCAACCGGCACTTCAACCTGCACGTCAACAGGCACTTCAGCAGGCACTTCAACAGGCACTTCTGCAGGCACTTCTGCAGGTGTTTCAACCGGCACTTCAACGGACACTTCAACAGGCACTTCAACGGACACTTCAACAGGCACTTCAACGGACACTTCAACAGGCACTTCAACAGGCACTTCTGCAGGCGCTTCAGCAGGCACTTCAACTGGTTCATCTAAAAATGTATTTGGTGCCATACCAACAATATCTTTTGTATCCATATTTATATACATACAAAAACATAAATTTTTGCTAAGTATGTTGCATACTTTTATAACAACACCGACATAAAGGCATATAGTTACTGATTCCAATAACAATTTGTAATTGCTCATCAGACACTCTGTGTGAAAAACAAGCAGGTGTGCCATCTTTGCATAAAGCACAAAATGCTGATAGTTTTTCAACACGGTCACATAAAGGAATTAATTCCAATATAGAACCAAATTTGCAACGACGAAAATCGCCGTCTAAACCACACACATATACATGTTTACCATATCCCTCAACCATATTTTCAACCGCTGGAACTAAATCCTTAAAAAACTGGCCTTCGTTTATTAATACTACGTCTGCGTGTATCCATAAGTTTTCATCCAATGTAGAACTAAATACACAAGGAATTTCAATAAGGTCATGTGACGACAATGTGGTAGTGCTGTATCGCGTATCTAAATCATAATTAATAACCGCAATTTTTTTACCAATAAAATTATATGCTTTATAATGCTGAATAAGCCGCGTTGTTTTTCCAGAAAACATGGGACCTAAAATAAGTTCTAAATAACCACCGTTGCCTTTATTCATATTATTATGATATTCATATGTATTGTTTATAAATCTTTATTTACTAAAATAAAATAATCAACCAACGTGTTAATGTCACAATCATAATTATGTAAAACCCCTTCCATTTTACTTAGCGCCACACTAGACAAGGTTTTCTCAGTTTTAATTAAAAAACTAAAATAGTCCTTAATAATCTGTTTTTTATCAATATTGTAGTAAATGCTAAGTTTGTTTATAACATTTTTAATTACGTTATGGTCAGTTTCAGTTTTAAATGTGTTTTTTAAAGTTCTCCAAACTTCTTCATTTAATATATTGTTTTGTTTAACAACAATATTTTGATTAAGTTGTATAAAGTTAATCATACTTCGAATATCAGACCGATAAAGATTTTGTATAACGCTTATAGACATATCACTTATATGCAAATTTTCGTTTTTACAAATATCTTTTATAAATTCATGTATTTTAATAGACGGCAATTGGTTAAAACGCACGCATAAAAATTCATGTTGCAACGATAGCTCTATTTTACTTATATAATTGCATATAAGGCAAAATTTAACATTTTCACCACATGATTGTAATAAATATTTAAGTGCTTGTTGCGCGTTTTTTGTCATATAATCAACTTCATCTAATACTACAAATTTATATCCGGTTTCAAACAAATTTTTTGTTTTTACAAATTGATATATTTGGTTACGAATAATATCTATACCTCGTTCATCTGAAGCATTTAAATGAATAACCAAACTTTTATTAATGCGATTTTCAGATTTTTGATATTCATTAATTAAATTAATTACAGTAGTGGTTTTTCCTGTTCCTGGCGGTCCATACAAAAGCAAATTTGGAAAATATTTGTTTTCTAACATTGTTTTAAATATTTGTTTATTGCTAGGGTCTAATACAATGTTGTCAAATGTAGTTGGACGATATTTTTCTGTCCATGGAATGGCGTCTGGTGGTAATTGTTGCATTTATAAAAGTTTTGTAAAATCTTTATAAATAGTTATTATTTGCGTTGTATTAATCCAAAATAATAATATCCGTCACTAAAACGTTTTTTTTGCAACCCCATGTCTATTAAGTATTTTGACAATCTGTTTCGAAAATTTGTATCAACTTTTAACCCTAGATACTCTTGTTTTTTTTCAAAAATTTCAAAAATTTCGGTTGCCTTTAATTTATGTTCACTGTTGTTTGTTACTATTTCATATAAATGGTTTACGTAATTTTTAACAATGTCATATTCGCTGGTTTCATCTTGTTTTAACATAGTTTCTTCGCAAAATTTTATATATTTTTCTGTTGTTAATAATTTACTTTCTATTTCTTCTTTGTTTTCAAACGTTTTTTTGTTAAACATTGTTTGTATAAACTGAACAATATCATTATTATTTGTTGTATAACTTGTAAGTAACTGAAATCCATATTCTACATATATGTCAAACACTTTTATAAAATTATTTTGCGTGCTAACAAATGTAGAAAACGTATGCGTGTTTACATAAATATAATACGTGGGGGTGTTTACCGGTTTTGATAACAATGTATCCAATATATGGGTGCCGCTATCATTAAACTTAAATGGCGTTAAGTTGCTTGAATTTATTACATTGTAAGGAATTGCGTTAAATTCAGTTTTTGATTTATTTTCTGTTATCTCAGTGCTGTGTTTTCTACTAATATTTCCATACATTTGACTAAATGGTGGGGTTTCAATATCTAAAACGTTGTTTATTTTAATGGTGTTGTTTAAAGGTTTAAAAATATCGGGTATATTAAAAATTATTTTTGAAAACGGCGCGCTTGGATAATTTTTAAATAAATTATTTATTTCAGTAATTTGTGTTATTTCGTTGCATTTTTTTTTAATTGTTTAAATAAATCGTTTATACATTCCACATTGTTGGTTATGTTTAAAACATATGCATCACGTTTTGCACAATCTATTTTTTTACCAATTGCGTATAATAATAAATCATGAGGTGAAAGTTTTAATAATGTATAGTTAGTTGCACATTCATCCACGGCACCAGTGTCATACTTTATACAATACATGTTGTTACTGTAAACGTTTGTAATTATTCCGTGTGTATAAGAATCAAACTTTCCGTGTGTATAAGAATCAAACTTGTGCACTACACGGTCTCCACAATTAAAATTGCCGGTTTCATCAAAATTTGCAAAAAATTCTATATTTGTTTTTTCTATTGTTATCGCAATGCCTGTATTGCAAAATGCATCGTTCATTAGGGAACGATGCTCATTGTTTTCAATATAAATTGTTGGAACAAATACTTCGTCTATTTCAAAATCTAAAATAGTTATATAAAACCCTCTTCGTATATTATTTGTGCAGATCTATGTATATACACCAATGTATATACATTTTTTCTTAAATTAAACGCGCCACCTTCTCAAAATTGATTTGCAAAACTATTTAAAGAACTGTGCGTAAAACACACACGAAGAATACGCATATGACAACTATTGACGCAAAATGGGCTCAATTTATGGGCAAAAAAACGGTTCAACAACCTAATGAAAATACAAATAAAAATATAATAGAAAACAACCATGACATTATGCAGTTTGCTTTACCAAAAAAACAAGACCTTACTATATCCACAAAAACAAAAAAACCTTGTCTTAATATTACTGACAAAATAAATGTATTAGACCTGTTTTGGAAATTGCCAATTACTGAATATTGGCTTCCACAAGAAGGTATTATTAAAAAACAAATGAAGGTTGTCTGTAATACAGAAGAAGAATCCGCTGAACTAGATAAACGTAAATTAACAGAATACTATTTTAAGGAAACAAAAATTGTTAAACAAACTGAAAATAGTAACCGTAAAACAAAATATAAAGATGACCGTAAAATTTCAGCAGGAATTTGTTTAAAAGATGTTATGCAATGTCGTGGTAAAAATAATGGCGGCGCCATGTATAATTGTGTTGCTATTACGCTTCGTATGAAAAAACCACATTCTTCCGAATTTTGCGAAATCCACGTAAAAATATTTAATACAGGAAAACTTGAAGTCCCAGGTATATTGGATTTAACATTATATGAAAATGTTAAAACAGTTTTGCTACAAACATTATCGCCATTGTTTTTGCCGCATATTCTTACCTACGTTCCGCCAAAAAGTGATAATGTTATTATTAATTCAAACTTTAGTGTTGGGTTTAATATAAATCGCGACGCCTTATATAAAATTTTAAGAAGCGATAAATATCAAATGGATACTATTTATGACCCATGCACCTATCCAGCAGTTAAATCAAAATATTATTTTTGTAATAATATTGGGTTTGATGCTGCGTTGCAGCGTGGTATTGTTCAACCAGATGATATTAATATGAAATCTAAAGATTTATTAAAATCTGACCGTTATACTAAAGTTAGTTTTATGGTATTTCGAACTGGCAGCTGTCTTATTGTTGGTAATTGCACAGAACCTATTTTATATTTTGTTTATAATTTTGTAAAACAGCTTTTATTGGATGAACGCGATAAAATATATGTTCCGCCTACTGCGGATGAACCTGTAAATAAAAAAATAAAGGCATCAAAACCGCGCAGTCGTAAGGTTCAAGTAACAACTCCTTATTTTTCTGAATTAAAAAAATTGGATGCATAAGGTTTACATTGGATGCATTGCACTGTTTAATAATTCCCTTGCATTTGGACGAAATACATTTTCTATTATTTCTTGGGCTTCTTCTGATGCTATAGATGCAGCCGATGATGCAACTGAAGATGATGAATGTTTAGAAGACGATTTTTGTCCAGTTTCTAAACCAACTATTTTACAAGTTGGTGAGGATAATTCATCAACTATGTTTTTACATAAATTATATGCCTTAACAAAGGTTTGTTTTGGATTTAACACCATTCTTACAGCGCCTCTTCCCATTCGGTCAACCCCAGTAACAACTTCGTTTGCGGCTGCTTTTGCAATTTTAGCTGTTTTTTTTGCATTTTTTTTTGCTTTCTTTAACATTTTAGAACTGCTTTTAAAAACTCTTTGCGTTCCACGGCTAATTGCGCGTCCAGTTCGCGTATTATTTTTAAAATTTGTATAACCTGATAACGTACAATCTGCCACGTATTTACATGCTGGCTTAATAACGTTTCCTGCCTTAACAATTAATGGGCTAACTGCGTCATACACGTCTACTGACAATTTGCTTCCTGTTTGGACACATCTTTTTGATGCATCTATCATTAAAAGGCCAACGCCAACAGTATTAATAATATGTCTTGCTTTTAAAAATGGCGATAACCATGGTGTAACTTGATTTGTTATTAATACCATGCTAATTCCAGCTTCAATAAGCGCAATAACGCGATTTGTGTCTGGGTCTAACCATGCAACTCCTGAACATAATGCTGTATAAAATCTTTTTAAAATACTAATAGTTGTGTTTATATTTTTTGTTGTAAATATTTGTGCTTTTGATAAATATAAAACTGCTGTCATTAACATTTTAACTTTTTCTGTATCATAGTTTTCAGCAGCTAATGTATCGTCCAAAGCTTTTAAAATTTTAGTATGTAATTCTTCAATTCTGGCTTGATTTATTTCTGCGTCAATAACAACAGCCTCGTTTACGTTGCGGTCAATCTCTATAACGCGCTGTCTAACACGTTCAACTAAATCTTGTAAATTTGGTTCGATTTCGTTTAGTCCTTCTAACGAATTGTTTTCTGGATTTCCTAAAACACAATTTATTTGATTAGATACATTTTGAATATCGGCAATTATTTGCGAATTACTTATGTTTGAGTTATTTTCTCTTTGCAAAACATTTAAAAATTCTCTTTGTCCAGAATTTGAATTTGCTCTTTGTCCAGAATTTGAATTTTCTTTTTGCCCAGAATTTGAATTCATTATACAATATTTAACTATAAAAATATAATTATAATTATTTATATTTTTATGCAGTTGCGCCTTTACTGAATACGTCGTGTGGGAATACTTGCAGACACTAAATAAATAGAGTTTTCAGTCATAATAATAAAATCAGTTTCTACTTTATATATTTTTTGAATAGGACTTGTATACTCTTCCTCGCTTTTAACAAGCAGTTTTTCTTTATTTTCGCGCGCGCCAACAAATGCAGTGCCTTCCATTGATGCTGACCAGTAGTCCATTAAAATAGGTTTATCTTCGGCAATAGCTAACTTAACTGCGCCCTGTAAAGTTTTATCGCTTGGTATTTTTAAGGGAGGCGCTGCGGCGCCACCAGTGGTATCATTATTATTGTTTGTAATAGTAGAATTCATTTGGGTATGGTTATAATATCTGTAAAACAAGTTTATAATGGAATTTTTGCGCATTTCCTAAATAAACATTTTCCTAAAGGGTTTATCAAAATACGTTATCATAAACCATTTAAAAAACACCTTATATACAAGTATAACATTTGCATAAACCATGTCATACACATCTTATTACGACGATTTTACTGGTATTACCCATTATGAAAACTTTTTTGTAATTAAAATTGAAGAACAAGAACCGCCCAAAAATAACACTATTGATACACAATGCTTTATTTTGTATGACAAAGAAGATGACAAGTTTTACCTTTATGGGTCTAGAAAATGTGCACAATACCCTAATATGCCTGTTTATCAAAAAAGTTTTTCATACATTAATGATGTGTTTACATTTCTTAAAGTTGTTATGAATTTAGACTTTCATGCGGTAAATCTTATTGTTTACCACATTGCTTATGCTACGTCTGATGCGGACTTTGATACATTTCTTGAACTATGTAGTGGGAGTGCACAAAATGAAATAACTGGTTATGATAATATTAAAATTAAACATCTTAATCAATTTGCAAAATATTTTAGCTCAATAATTAATTTTTAAACCGTATTTAAGTGCGTTTACGCATTTTTTACTATAATATATATATAACATGGGCGTAATTGGTCATGGTACATATGGATGCATTTATAAACCGCCAATAAAATGTCAAAATGGCAGTGATATTAATTATAAAAACAAGGTATCAAAGTTACTTACTGAAAGTAGCGCAATTAAAGAGTATAATGAATACCGACGCGTTGGAAAAATTGATAAAACAGCGCGTTACCATTTAGGTAAACCCCTTTTATGCGACCCTAATCCAACAGACCTTCGTAAAAAAACACGAAAACATGTTTGTAAAAAATACAACAACTATAAAGATATTGAACCATTCATGTTACTTTTAACAGATTATGGCGGCATAACATTAAAGGTTTTTTGTGAAACGCAATTGTCTAATGGTGTTGTTCAAGGTTTTTTTTCGCAAGCCCGTAATTTATTTAAGGGGATTGAACTATTTTTATCAAACAATATGTTGCACAGGGATATAAAACCTGCAAATATATTAATTAACAAAAAAGGTAAGCTTGTATATATTGATTTTGGGTTAAGCGAGGATGTTTATGAATATAAACAAAAAATGTTAAACGATGGTGGAAAACATCGAAAATTTCATTGGTCATATCCAATGGAGTATGGTTTTTTTAAAAATGCAAAACATTATGTTAATTTAAACGGCAACGAAGTTGCCACACTAATAAAAACTCTTACATACGATATTTTGTATGATAATTCTACAGATGCATATGGACATTTTGAAAGTATGTTTGAAATGTTAGACAACCGTCTTAGTCCACTTACAAACTCGGCAAAGGAAGTAATGATTTCAGATTGCATAAATTCTGTTGTATTATTTCAAAATAATCATCGCGGGTTTTTAGACAAAGCAATAAAAACAATTGATATTTTTTCACTGGGTCTTACTATGAATTATGTAATAAATGCATTTTATGATAATAATTTAATTTCAAATGAATTTTATAGAGATATGCATAATCTCTTTATGACAATGACAGACTTTAATTTAAGTAAACGTGCCAATGACCCCAAAACCTTGTTAAACACGTATTCTAATATACTAAAAAAACACGGAATGACAAAAACGTCTACTATATCATTAGTTCGGTCTAGGCGACATAATAAAACAAAACGGTTTTCGCAGCCAGAAACAGAAAATTGATTACGTAACTTGGAATGTATTGTTTTTTAAACAATATATACTTTAAAATGAGCAATTCTGGTTTTTATGCAGTTAAAAAGGGTATGGTTACCGGCATATATAACGACTGGAACAGTTGTCGTTTACATGTTGAAAATTATTCTGGCGCGGAATTTAAAAAATTTGCGACGCGTGAACAAGCTGAATTATATATGAACGAACCTTTTGCTTCTGTGGCTGTGGCTGCGTCTGCCTCTGCCTCTGCTGAACAAACATTAAGTTTAGCACAAGAATATGCATTTAATATGGCACAATTAGGTCATAACTTGTTTATTACCGGACCCGGCGGAACCGGAAAATCCTATTTAATTAAAAAAATATGCGAAAATATGGACGCACAAGCACAACCATACGCAGTATGTGCACTAACTGGATGCGCAGCTGTGTTGTTAAACTGTTGTGCAAAAACTATTCATTCTTGGGGAGGCATAGGCATTGCGTCTGGGTCTATTGAAGAAATTACTGAAAAAGTTGTAAAAAATAAACGCGCATTGGCGCGATGGCGCTCTATTAAAACCCTAATTATTGATGAAATTTCTATGATGTCGCTTAAAATTTTCAATTTATTGGATAGAATTGCAAAAATTGCGCGCCGCGTTATACACTTACCATTTGGTGGAATACAAGTTATATTTTTAGGGGATTTTTATCAGTTACCGCCTGTTAGTAAAAATGCTGCACATGAACCGGATACGCAACGGTTTTGCTTCGAATCTGAACAATGGGCTGCAACATTTCCTCCTCATTCTTGTGTTCAATTATCTACACTGTTTCGTCAAACAGACCCTGTATTTATTAATGTATTAAAAGATGCGCGGCGAGGAATATTAACCCCTGAAACCTGTGATATTTTAAAAAGCCGTTTATTGTCGCCGCCAACTGACACATTGCCTACTAAACTTTTTCCTAGAAACGCAGACGCCGATAAAGTAAATAAGGCACAATATGCACTTATACAAGAACCTGAAAAAATATATGGCATGACAAAGCTATATAATTTAAAATTATACGTAGAAAACCAAAAACCTATTCCAACAGACATTTTACGCAGATGCGAAATGCTTCAACAAGAAGATGCTGAATTACAATTAGACATGTTTATTGAAAACAACAACTTGGAAAAAACGCTTTCTCTTAAAAAAGGCGCACTTGTAATGTGTTTAGCAAATTTAGATGTTGAAGCCGGCATTTGCAATGGTTCGCAGGGTATAATTTTAGATTTTAAACCAACATTAAATCCATTAAGTTTGCAAGAAATGCATTGTCCAGTAGTGCGATTTCATAATGGACACGTGCGCACCATTGAACCCAAAATTTACCAACATGGCGATTATCCTAAATTTGGATGCGAACAAATACCGCTTCGACTAGCATGGGCGTTTACTATTCATAAAGCACAAGGTATTACATTAGATGTTGCAGAAATAGATATTGGGTCACGCATCTTTGAATTTGGACAAACATATGTTGCACTTAGCCGGGTTCGCTCATTAAACGGGCTTTATTTATCCGGTTTTAATCCTAAACGCATTAAAACCAGCTCTATTGTTATTGAATTTTATGACAGATTGCCAGACGTAACTGAAGATATGCTTATTCAGTCTCGTGAACATTTAGTTAATATGCGGCGCAATACTATTCCACCTACTAGTCATTTTCGTGTTGAAAAATTAGATACTCTTGGCTAAACCGGTTGTTATTGCTGCTAATATTGCGCCCCATGCAGTATCTACTACTGCAAACCGCATGTCGTAATGTTTAAACATTGCCATATTTGTAAAATCAAACACACCATATATAACCAATCCAAGTAGGGCTGCTTCCCAAATTGTTTTTTTTGGTTCTATAATAAAATATGTTAATCCCAGTGCAAGTAATACATACACGATTGCTGCTGCCATATACCGAATTGGTGAAAATAGTCTTTGAATTTTTACTATCATTGTTTGTGCCCAACTGCCTACAACATATAAGTATACCGCATCAACTACTACTAAAATAATTAAAACTTTAATAAATGTTTGCCACATGTTTTGTTATATTTATGCAGTTTATTTTTTTAGCCTAAGTTATAAATGTTATTAAACGAAGATGTTAGTCGCCTTTATGGGGTTCATCAAGAACCGGTTATTAGTCAACATGAAAGAACAGATGAACTAAATGAACGCCTGCGCACAAGACATTTTAGTGGTATTCCTGGGCAATTAGCCGGCGCACAACCGGTTTTTGCATCTATTGACCGACCTTTTTCTACTAAGTATACGCATTGGTCTTTGCCAGACACTGCGCAAAAACCTCACTACTCATCTGCCGCTGCTACGCAGGTAATTGCTGGCATGCCATCTCGAGTAAATGTTGAAAGTGAATTGCGTAACCAATATGAAGCGTTGCAAAAAGCAAGTCAAGCTGTTTACGTTCCAAGTAGCACAAGTAATCTTTATTTTAGAACCCCTACATCAGAGCCTATGGCACCAAAACCGGATTTAATGAAATACGAAGGCGCACAAGGTAATTGGCAACAAAGTCGCTGGGCAAACAAACCGGATTTATTAAAATTCAATAATAGCACAAAAACTCAAATGCGACAAGCTATATAAATATTACACCTTTTCTCATTTAAAACGCCCATTTTACAGGGCAAAAAATAAGAAAAATGTAAAATCAATAGTAGGAATTTCACCTACGATGGTCTTACTTTTTCATCTTCATTGTTTTTACTTGAAGATGTGAAAGACGAAATTTGCATAACTTGTGAAAAACATAATGGACGCTCTTGCTTTTCTATCCAAGATTGCGTTAGTTTCATTATGTTTATGGAAGAGTTCGCATCTCTTGTTCTAAATACGATTTTTTTGTTTTCGCAACTCACGCAGTTAGAACAAATTAACAGACGAAACACTTTCTTACCTTCTTTATCTTTATAATATTCCAAATCCTTATTGCAATCACAACACTTCTTACTTGTGTTGCATTCATTTATGGTTATTGTATCATATTTCTTATGAATTAGTTTCCTTAATCCTTTATTCATGGTAGGCATAAAGTGTTTCATTTGTGTAGACCTACTCCAATTTCCATAACCAATCAAGATGTTTTCACCAAAAGTTTCTTTTATTTTATTCAAAAATGTATCAACACTTTTCTTACCATAACTATATTGCCGAAACTTCATTTTTCTCCATGTATCTCGTTTGTAGAATTCTATGGTTTCCTTGTTTAATTTATTCTTCTCAACCAGATACACTTTGAATTTTTCATAATCAACTGATTTACTATTTTGAAAGGACAATTGTGTTTCCTTTTCAATAATACCCTTTCGTTTTCTTTCCTCTAATAAAATCCTTTGGTTTGTTTTTGCTTTACTTTCTCTCTTTCGTTGTGGTGCTGTGTATTGTAGTTTGTTTCCATGTTTATCCATCATATAAACCAAACTTCTTTTTCCAGGGTCGCAACCTACAATGTTCCTTTCCTTCAAAGTGTCTAATTGTTCTTTGGATAAATCTTCAATATTGTAAAAATCTTGTTCTTGCAATACAGGAACTTTTGAACCCCATTTTTTATCCTTCAAATCCTTTCTAATGAAAAGCAAACAACAACTAATTCCGTCTGTTTGGATTTGGTTATGAAACTGGTAATGTTTATTCTTGAATATTCTATGTTTCAAATTCAAAAAATTACACCATACTTCATTTTGATTGTCTTTCACGTTGCTCAATAACTCACCCTTTTTCACCTTATTACCATTTTTATCTTTTTCAGGACAAAACAAATTTATCAAACTTGCAGTATCAATAATGATGTGTTTTGGAATAATATTGTTTCGTAATGGTAATGGTTGGAATAATTTACATTCTTGTTTTTCCAATACAGAATTCATGTATAACATTCCTTTCAAGTAATCAAAAGGTTTCACTTTCACATCATAGTAAATTGATTTTTTAATTTCAGTAGGTAAAATATGAGATAAATGAGTGTGTTTCCATTCGCAAAATGCTTCATTTGTTTCATCTAACTCCATTAGTTGTTTCTTGAACTGAAATAAAGACGCTTTATCTTCGGTAATTTCATTTGTCGTTTTATTTATAAATCGCAAAAAGTGTTGAATGAAATGCTCTTGAATATTGTTGGATAAAGAAGTATGAATTTGCGTTGCTAAATAAGGAAGTAAAAAAGTAGTGTTTTTCAAATTCGTTTTCACATGGTTTAGTAAAGGTTGATATTCAGTTTGATAAAATGCATCTAACGCTTCCAAAAGTTCAGTGTCCTTTCCCTTTTTTCCTCTATTATCTCTTGAACCTAATGTTTTGATACAATACAGAATGAATGTGTCATTTATTTCAGGCAAAGGGTTTTGTTGGATATGTTGGTGCAAAACATACAACCGAATAAACTGGTAAGTATGAATAACCAAATCATTCATTTCAAAAACCAAATTATTTATGACTGGTTGTGTAGTATCACGATTAAGTAAAATGGTTTTCAACGGAATTTTGAAAGTTTTATAGGCAGATTTTTCATTATTCCTAAATTCTTTGAATTCCTCCTTTTTCTTTTTCTTAACTTTCATTTTATATACTATAATATTATTTATATTTAAGTTATTTTAACGCAAATAATTTAAATATAAATTATTATAGATTTATAAGAAAATGGAAAGTTCTACTGAAACTGAAACAAAATATCATTGTGAATGCTGTAATTATAAATGTGTTTATCCAGCACATTGGAAACAACATGTAGAGAGTGAAAAACACAAAAATAATGGAAAAAGAAAAACGAGAAGTGATAAGGTATTAGAACCGAAGTGTAAATTTTGTGATTATACGACTACACGAACAACTAATATGAAACTTCATTATTTGAATAATCATGCAAATAAAGAAGAGAGAAAAAAAGAGTTTAAATATTATTGCGATGATTGTGATTTTGGAAATTTTACAAAAGGATTATTTAATTTACATATGCAAACAAAGCATAATATTACTTTTTCCCAAAATAGTCCTTAATAGATTTTGCTTGTTTTTGTGTTTTTAATGATAGTATTTCTTCTTCTAATTGCTTGATTTTTTCTTCCAAGAAAAACAAGACACGAAAAATCAAGAAGAATTATATATGAGTTCTCATATAAAATGGGCGTTTTAAATGAGAAAAGGTGTAAAAAAAACAAAGAACTCATTTACGACATAAATGACGTAAACAAAAACACTTAAAAAATCATTAATACCTTTGTTAATGATTTTATATTTATTTTTTATATTTCTTTGTTTGCATACGGTTTGTGCAAATAATAATGAATGGGCTTGCCATGGCTATAAATGTAGTATTCATTATAAATTGCATACGTTACGCGCAAACAATATAACAATGTCTAATTATGTAGAAGGCAGTGGAACTGAGTTATGGTATATTACTAAAGATTTTTCAAATATTGTTATTACAGGGAAAAACCCCGTTTGCGTTTTGCAGTTTAATGCATTTCATATTGTTGGAAATTTTTCGGAAAAAAATATAAACGTTGGCAAACCCTTTATTACAATTATGTCAAAAAATAAAGACTTTCTTTATTTGCCTTTATTGCAACATTATGCAAACCAAATTATTATGCAACGTTTTATAAAATTTAATGTTCCATTAACGCGTATGCGTTATTTTACAAACCATAGCTACGCATCTGATAATATTATTAAAAAAACAATGCATTCTTTAGGCAACCTTAGTATATTGGGTGATTGGGCACGCGGACATGAAACTATTGGTTTTGGAAATATACAATTTTTTTGTTAATTATAAATTTTTTATGCAGCTTAAAATATTATACGTTAATTGATTTGTATACCCTTTAACAATTAATACATAAATTATAAACAACATTTTTTTCATCCTTGTTTGAATTTATGTTGTAACTGCCTACAATTTCGGGTTTATTTTTTACACCTTTGCACTTTTCCAAAGGCTGGCAGACCGACAGGTCTGACGGCCTGCCTTCGGAAAACGCCGATATATAACTTATAACCTCACCATATGGTGAGGTTATTCAGATATAAAGGTGATTTATGAGTTGCAAAGTTACAGTTACTTCGCACATTCCCTTCGGAGCGTCGCCCACAGGGCGATGCGACGCACCTTATAGTGCCTGCCGGCCTTTGGAAATAAGCCGACCCATCGGAGCCGCCGTAGGCGGCGACGCACCTTTGGGGTCGGCGTTTAGAATGTGCAAAGGCGTAAAATTTTTATACTATATTTAAACGGTTTAATACTAATAAACCATTTTATAACGTTTATGGTTTCAGGTTTTATTAAATATATACGGTCTGGGGTAAGTTATAACCGCCATGCATGCAAGCATATTTAAATGCAGTGTCGGTAATTATGTTTGTAACGCTATATAATAATTTTGCGCATTCAAAATGTCCATTTGCACATAAATGTTCAAAATGGCTGGTTCTAATAATTGGATTATATTTTAACAACGCTTTTAACGTATCTAAATTACTATAGATATTATCAGTGCAAGCCAAATTAAATGCATAATGTATACAAAACATTGTAGTATCGTAATCTATTAATAAAACCTTTTCTAATAATCTTGAATATCCGCGTAAAGATGAACAAAAGATTGCATTTGTAATATTGTGTATAGAGCTACAAATTGATGGTGTTGTGTTTAAGGTAAATAACCATTCCATAACACTTTCATTGTTATTTGGGGGTAGAAGCAAACATACATGCTTCAGTAAGTGCAGTTGTAATATGTTTATAACATTTTAATTTTCATTTGTTTGCATGCACTGTTTTGCTTTAAATAAATTTCCGGATTTGCAATAATTAACAAATTCATCTACAATATTTTTAAAGTTGTTTGTAACACTGTTTTTGGAGTTTAAAAGCGCGTTTTTATAGTTCATTATTTATTTAAAATGTTTAAGTGTTTAAACTGTTATACAATAAAATTAATTTTATAACAATTTTTTACACCTTTGCACATTTTAAATGCCGACCCCTAAAGTGCGTCGCCGCCTACGGCGGCTCCGATGGGTCGGCATCTTTCCAAAGGCCGGCAGGCACTATAAGGTGCGTCGCATCGCCCTGTGGGCGACGCTCCGAAGGGAATGTGCGAAGTAACCGTCACTAAGCCCTAAGGCTGCGTAGCAGCCGACCGTCGGCCACCATAGGTGGCCTTTGCAACTCATAAATTTGCCTTTTATATCTAAGAAATCGCCATAGGCGATTTCAAGTTTCCAACGCGTTGCGTTGGTATCGGCATTTTCCGAAGGCGAGCAGGCACTGCGCGCCTGCCTTAGGAAAAGTGCAAAGGTTTAATATTGTCTGTAAATAACGGATTTATAAAATTTGTATAACCCTTTTGTTTTAATATATATATCATTTGTAAAAGCGTTTCTTCATAATCGCTATTAACATTTGACCGCAAAATACTAAAATTTTTAACTACAACCGAGTATTTAAAAGGGTTTAAGCAGCTTAACCATAATGCAACCTTGTATTTGTTATTACTACAAGCCATTTTAAATGGAAAATGATTATTATTTGCAATACAAATTGGCTTAGTTAATTTAAGACTTAACAGCCACATGGCAATCTTTAAATTTCCACAAATACATGCTAAATTAAACGAAATTTCAATATTTTTATAAGACAATGTTTTTGGAAATAGTTTTAAAAGATATTTTACAATATGCAAATGGTTTGCCATGCAGGCTTTTTCTACACAATTTATTATAAGGTCTTCTGTATTTTCTGTTTTTGTTGTATAAATGTTTTCTAATAACCAGCGTAAAACATAAAAGTGTCCATGTTCACAAACACTATTTATACACGTTTCGCATTCGTTAGTTGATGGACTGTATATGGTTGTTAACCATTTTACAAATTCTAAATTTCCGCTTTTGCATACTAACAAAAACTCTTTTTCTATGGCATGAAAATCGTTAGTATCAGAAATTTCATATAACCATTTTGCTAATTTAAAATATGACCCACTACATGCAGCCAAAAATGCTTTACCTTTAATAATATTAACACGTAATTTTTCAATTTTTACGTCGTAATATAACCATTTTGCTACGTGCATATGTCCATTTTCACATGCATTTTGAAATGCTAATTCAAGAAAATTTACGCAAAACACAGGCGGGTCGGTTACAACATATGCGTAAGGCGGAGTTGTGTTTGGTAACAATGTATTTGCAAACAGTTTTTGTGCTATTTGCAAATGGCCGTCTCTGCATGTGCAAATAAACAGTGTTTCAAATTCTACAAACTTATAATCAGGTGACATTTTTATAATTTTGCACAATTCATTTAAACAGTAAATTAATTCAATTTTTTACGCATTTGCAACTAGTGAAACTAATGTTGGCGTTAATGCATTTTTATAACCCTTGTGCGTTAATGCATATAAAAAAGACAATATTTTTTCGTAACAATCAAAATTTTTATAATAGTAGTCATCATTTGATAAATACAAAGCATATCTAAATGGACGTAAACTGCATAAAAACTGCGTAATTTCTAAAAGGTCATCATTATTGTGTGCATGAAAAAACGCATTGTCATCAGACATTGTTATATTTATATTAGGTTTTATAGATATTAACCATTTGGCTACATTTATATGTCCACCCATGCAAGCCAATGCAAAAGCATTTTTCAATTAATGAAAAGTCTATGTCTGCATTTATCAAATACAACCACTGTGCTATTTCTAAGCGTCCGTGTTCGCATGCGCATTTAAATAAGTAATTTATATTACTGTTAAACTTACCGGTTAAATAATATAACCATTTAGCTACAGTTAAATTTCCATTTTGGCATGCATCATCAAATGCATATTCAACTATGTTTTTATCTATTGTGTTATTTACATCTTCAAGCACTAAAAACTCTGCAATATGTAAATGGCCGGAATCGCATGCTTCTATAAACGCAAATGCAATAGTTTCAAAATCACACAATTTAATATTTGGGTTTTTTGCAAAACGGTTTTAGCTTCATGTAAATTTCCAGTTATACATGCGTCCACAAATAATTCTTTATAACCAGTGTTATTAGGTTCTTCATAACATGATATGTAATTCATTTATAATTGTTTATAAAAAATCTTTATATACGTTTGTTTTTCTGCGTTTTAGACGCAATGCGTTTGCCTTTAATTTCCATTATTGCATTTTTTAACGACATACGTTGTGTTTTGTTTAATTTTAGTGGATTTTTTTTACTTTTTAACGCGTTATTAATATTTTTCATCCAAATTTGTCTGCATCGTGCAGTGCAGTTGCCATTACGCATGGAACCTATTTGACGCATTGCGCTAACATAAGAATGTATAAACGGCATTATAAAGTTACAAAACATTTTATGCATTATGCAGTTTTTGGGTAAAACCTAACCAAAGTTATTTTTCCTTTTTCCATTTTCATTTTATAACATGGTTTGACTATCGTCGCTTACCGGTTGTTGTGTATCACATGTTTCGCCAGCAAAACATACTTCTTTTTTTGCGCAAAAACTTTGCAAAAAGGGTATTTTTTTGTCCAAATCAGGAATTAAGTCAAATTTACATATAACTAACACTAAAACGACTGCAACGATTAAAACAATAATTGCCAATGTAGTTAGCGACATATCACTAAAATTAACAGAACCGTTTAATAAACCCCCTAAAGAGGATGTGAAAGAATTATTGTTATCCATATTATACCTTTTTTTAAGACATCATATATGATGTTTTAAACGCTTAGGTTAACCATTAACAATATCAGATGCATACAATATAACATTTTCACCAAACGACAGTTTTTGAAATACTAAAGAATTTTGCAAGGATACGTTTGCAATGGAACGTCCATATAATTTTACTTTTAACATAGTGCCGTTATTTGTAAATGCTGAACTTAAATATATTCCACCATTAGTCAATACTGGGTTATCAGACAATGTTATCCATCGTATATGCTGCCCAGGGTTTAAATCAACCAAATCACCGGCAAACCGGTATCCTAATAATTTTGGTAAAAACGTATTAATGTCTAAATTATATAAATCAAGCATTTCGCGCATTTCGGCCAATATGTCCGCGTTTGTTTTGTTTTCTAAATGGTTATGTTTGTTTTTTGTAAGTTCTGTTAATAAAACATCTGTGTTTATTTTTGACACAAACTCTTGTGTTTTGCGGGCTTTTTTTATTTCTGCTTTTAACATGATTTTGTTTAATTGTTTTAATTTGTTTATATAAGTTATTGCTTAAAAAACGATTGCATACTATTAAAAAACGACAGCGTGAATTCGGTTAGTCCATTACTCATAATTATGAAAAATGCCGTAAAAAATATTAAATTATTATCAAACTCAGTTAGCGTATACTTTTCACGAAGTGGATTAAATTTGTAAATAAGTATTAAACAAATTAATATTTGCGACACAATGCTTAATGCTCTTATATATTGTGGCATTAAATACGATACGCCTAAAAATATAAGTATATAAGAAAAATACGTAACACCTACTGTAAAATAAAATGCCGGTCGTTTAACGGCTTCAACCGCAGCATCGCCGGTTTTTGCAGTTTCGCTAACAATAGTATTTAGTCCTTTTGCCATTTATAATATAAATGGTAAAAAATATGCATAAAAACAAAACACCAATACAAACACCATAACACATGTATATTGGATTTTACAAATTAAATACAACACAACAATTGGGTGAAGGTTCGTTTTCAACAGTATACTTAGCAACAAGCAGTAGACCCCCTTACCAAACAGTTGCCATAAAGATTGATAAAAATCCAGATATAAATAGTTTAAAACATGAGGCAACCATATTGTCTTATTTAAATTACCATTTACCTAGCGAACAATGTATACCAACATTATATTGGTATGGTGTTTTTGGAAAACGCGGATGTATAGTAACTCCAATATATAAGGCATTAACCATTGATTTTTTAAATCCGGTTGAAGTTATAAATATTTTGCAAAAAATACATAAACTTAATATTGTGCATTGTGACATTAAACCGGACAATTTTATGTTAACGCAAAATACAAACCAACTAGTATTAATAGACTACGGATTGGCTTATAATAAAACACGCACCATAAATACGGAAACAACACTACGCGGAAGCCCGCGATATGCAAGTTATTTTGTATATTTAGGACAGCAGCCGCAGCCAAGAGACGATTTAATATCGGCGGGATATGTATTTATGGAGCAAATATATGGCATGCCATTTGAAACGGTTGTTGAATGTCCGGATTATACATACGAATTAACAAGCATACACCATATTAATAATGTAAAGCGAAAACATCAACGAACATTGGAAGCGTTATTGTCATGCAATTTACCTAAACATCTTTGTCTTTATTTTGAGCATTTGTATAAAGAGAATTTACAGATTGACTATCAATACTTGCAGTCATTGTTTCAATAAACACAAGCTGATGGCCTTGAAATAGTAATATTATAATAAGTGCAAAAATCATCATAATGGTTGCTGTCCAAAATTTGTTTAACATATATTCTTTATTATGTAGGCAGATAAAGAATAAAAAAATTGATTGCAATAATTTTGTTTTAAAGTTCAAACCAAAATTACAAAAATGGGACCAAGAAACGTTGATGGAGGAAACCGCGCAAAACGTCAAGGACGTAAGTATCAAAATAGTAATAGCAGCAGTAATAACATACTGCGTAAATCCGCATCTGAAATGGAATTGTATGCGGTTGTTACAAAAATGTCAGGAGGAAATTTATGTCGTGTTGTAACGCAAAATGGCGATGAACTATGTTGTCATATGGGAGGCAAATTTCGCGGAAGAAATAAAAGACAAAATTTTGTTAAAGCAGGTGAGTGGGTCTTAGTTGGACTAAGAGAGTGGGAAAAAAACAGTCAAAATTGCGATTTAGAATACGTATATAGCAAGGACGAAATTGAGCAATTACGTGAACTACCTGGCGTAAATTTAAAATTCTTAAAAAATCAAGAAAATGTATTAAACAATATTACGCACCAACAATCTACGCAAGACTTAGAAGAAGAACTGGGATTTGTATTTTCAGACAAGGTTGTTTCAAAAACCGAAATAAATAATATTATATCTGGTAATGTTGGAAACGTAGTGGTTTGTCAAACTGAAGAAATAAATATTGACGACCTATAAAAATTGAAATGTTTTTTTTGCAACGTTTGTATAAGCATTTATCTTAATCATGTTATATTTTATCTTAACCTTGCTGTTTATTTTACACACCGTAATTGCTCAACCAAATTTAAGAGGGGGTGAGCATAAATGTAATAAACGTAAACTATTAGAAATGGCAAAAAATATTAAATCACCTAATACAATGTATTACGTGGTTTCGGTTTTGTCGTTAAAAACAAGCAGTTCTCCTGAAAACATTGCAAAATGTTTGGGTTTTATATGGAACTCTAATTTGAAAGAAAATAAATATAAAATAAATTTAGTTATGCATGGTTAGCAATAGGTTTAACAAAATGAAAATTAATAAATTTTTGAAGATTAAAGTGGGTTAATGGTGTATTTAAAGACGCATCATATTCATGTAAAATGGTAGAAAGGGTTTTATCTGGAATAATATGTTTTTTGTTTGTTGGAGAAAGCAAATTGTTTTCTTTAATATACAAGTTAATTTGTTTAGTAACGTGTGTTCTAGCAACATGAGAGCCGTGTGGAATATTTAAAAAATCGCACAAAACGTCAGATACGGGAACTGGCAATGCAAATCCGCAAGGTTTTCTAGGTTTTTTTTGAATTAATGCTGCTTTTTGTTCTTTTTTTAACATATTAGTATTAATTTGGTTAAGTTTTTTAATAGACAAAGACAATGCAGCCATATCAGCTTGTAAATTAGAAAACTTTAAAAGTATGTCAGATAGGGCGGTTGAAAATTTGTTAGACATAATAAATTATTAATAATAATTAGTTTTTCTTTATATGGTTATACAGAAGAAGAGCAGAAACAGAAGAAGCAAAAATAGCAGAAAAAGCAAAAAAAGAAATAAGTAAAAAATGAAACATAATAAGTGTTTTGTGTGTGTGTGTTGGTTATAATATATAGGGGAAAGTATT